>Ga0209761_1002001_pt1 | contig 13283 bp, 9 predicted proteins | sample GraSoi013_1_40cm_4_FD_185818 | JGI IMG/M metagenome (GOLD analysis project Ga0209761, IMG submission 185818) | Grasslands soil microbial communities from the Angelo Coastal Reserve, California, USA - Sample 09_25_2013_1_40cm (SPAdes) (version 2) | ecosystem: Environmental > Terrestrial > Soil >... | reverse complement strand
CGCCGCCTCGGGGCCGACCCGGCCACGCTGCAGATATCTCGCGGCATCCACTGACGAGGTTAGCTTCTGAGAATGCAGACTTCAGAATGCAGATTGCAGATTGGTCGGGCGATGCCATTGTGCGGCGTCGAGTCTGCAATCTGAAATCTGAACTCCGCAATCTCATGACGGCACAACGGCGCGATTCGTGAATCGCAGGTGAGCATGACAGCAATCAGTTTTCGTATCGCATTCGCCATTACGGCTGCGCTGGTGGCTTCCGATCCACCATTGGCGGGTCGCCTCGTCTCAGGGGCCACGCCAACGGTCGAACTCAGGAATACCGGCAGCCGGACCATCACGGCGTGGAGCTTCGCGGTCTCATCCCCTAATCCGAAGGGCGGCATTCACCGCGAGACCCATTCCGCCGACGTCTATCTGAGCGAGGTGACGCGCGGATTGCCGCGCGCTCCGAACCACCTCGATTGGCTCCGTCCCGGAGAGTCACGCACGATCCCGGTCGATGCGGCGCCGCCCGGAGGATCGGTGGAGATCCTGGCGGTCGTCTTCGACGATGGAACGGCGTGGGGCGATCCGAAGACGGTGAAGTCGGTCTTCGATCAGCGCGCGATCGAGCGTGACGAGCTGGGGAAGGTCGTCGCGACGTTCGATGCGGTGCTGCCTGCGCAAAAAGGCGTCGCCGCACTCGAAGAGCTCCAACGGCGATTTGCCGCGTCGACGGCCGGCCAGGAGTCGCCGCCGCATCGCTCGGCACGCGAGGCGGTGGATGCGTATCTGCAGAAGGCCAAGGCGCACGATCCGGAGGATACGGATCACGCCGTGCGCACCTACGCCGACTTCGTGCGCAAGCAACACGAGCTCGCCGTCAAGCACGCACAGTCAAAAAACTACGACTAGACCATGAAACAGCTGACGACGTCCGCGACGGTCGCGTGCGGCCTCTCGCTCGCGTGCCTGCTCGCGACCGCGCTGAGCCACCCCGCGTTGGGGACCCCGGCGGTTCGCGCGCAGGAGGCGGCTGTGCCCGACACCGCGAAGCTCGAACAGATGATCGCGCGGTTCGCGCCGACCGACATCGGTGCGGATCTGTCGCAGGTGTCGGACGCCGATCGCCGCGTGCTCGGAAAGCTCGTCGACGCGTCGAAGATCATCGACGCGCTGTTTCTCCGGCAGGTCTGGGCGGGCAACGACGCGATGCTGCTCGACCTCGTGCGCGACCAGTCGCCGGCGGGCCGCGCGCGCCTGCACTACTTTCTCATCAACAAGGGACCGTGGTCGCGGCTCGATCACAATCAGCCCTTCGTGCCGGGTGCGCCGCCCAAGCCCGAGGGCGCGAATTTCTATCCGCCCAACACGACGAAAGCGGATCTCGAGCGCTGGATCCAGTCGCTCTCGGAAGCGGACCGCACGCGCGCGACTGGTTTTTTTACGGTCATCCGGCGCGCGGGCAACAGCTTCGCCATCGTGCCGTACAGCCTCGAGTACCAGGGTGAGCTCGCGCGCGCGGCGTCGCTGCTGCGCGAAACGGCCGCGATCGCGACCGAGCCGACGCTGAAGACGTTTCTCACCAAGCGCGCCGACGCGTTTCTCTCCAACGATTACTACGAGAGCGACGTCGCATGGATGGAGATCAAAGGCGTCATCGAGCCAACGATCGGCCCGTACGAGGTGTACGAAGACGAGTTCTTCAACGACAAAGCGGCATTCGAGTCGTTCATCACCGTGCAGGACGCGGCCGAGACCGCCAAGCTCCAGCGCTTCGCGGCCGAGCTCCAGGACATCGAGAACAACCTGCCGATCGATCCCAGCCGTCGCAATCCAAAGCTCGGGGCGCTGGCGCCCATCACGGTGGTCAACGAGATCTTCGCGGCCGGCGACGCCAACCGCGGCGTCCAGACCGCCGCCTTCAACCTGCCCAACGACGAGCGCGTCATCCGTGAAAAAGGCGCCAAGCGGGTGATGCTGAAGAATGTGCAGGACGCGAAGTTCGCGAAGACGCTGGTGCCGATCTCGAAGGTCGTCCTCCCGCCGGCGGATCAGAAGAACGTGTCATTCGAAGCGTTCTTCACCCAGATTCTCGTGCACGAGCTGATGCACGGCCTCGGCCCGCACAACATCTCGAAGAACGGCCGGCCGACCACGGTCCGTCAGGAGTTGAAGGAGACATATAGCTACCTCGAAGAAGCCAAGGCCGACATCTCGTCGCTCTTCGCCATCCAGCACATGATCGACAAAGGCGTCCTGCCCAAATCGCTCGAGCCCTCGCTGTACACGACGTTCCTCGCGTCCACCTTCCGGTCGATCCGGTTCGGCGTCAACGAGGCGCACGGCAAGGGCATCGCGATTCAGCTCAACTCGCTCCTCGATGCACGCGGCTTCATCGTGAATCCCGACGGGACGTTGAAGGTGAATCCAGATCGGATCAAGGAGGGCGTTACCGCGCTGACGCGCGACATCATGACGATTCAGGCCGAAGGCGATTACCCGAAAGCCAAAGCGCTCGGCGATCGGCTCGGCGTGGTCCGCCCGGAAATCCAACGCATTCTGGAGAACTTGATGGCGGTGCCGGTGGACATCGAGCCGCGGTTCACGACGGCGACCCAGTGGGCTGCCCGCTGAAATCGTAATTCACCGCATTTGCGGAATCTTCGCCCTATCCTAACTCCCAAAAGTATGTCAACCTGTGCAGTAGCCGTTTGCTGAACGGTTGTTCCACTTCGGACGCGCCACCCTACGCCCTGCCGCGATAGCGCTTCCCCCAGCGTTGCATCGGGTTTTCGTGCGTTACCAGGTATGGACGTGACACCTCGGCTCCGCCTGCTCCTGATCGAAGACTCGGAAGACGACGCCGCGCTCGTCGTGCGTGCCCTCGTACGCGGCGGCTACGACGTCACGTCGGAGCGCGTCGACACGCCGGCCACGCTACGGGCGGCGCTCAATCGGCAGGCGTGGGACATCGCCATCGCGGATTACACGATGCCGGGGTTCAGCGGCACCGTCGCGCTGCAGATGCTGCGCGAGCGCGACGCCGACCTGCCGTTCATTTTCGTGTCCGGCACGATCGGCGAGGACTCCGCCGTCGCGGCGATGAAGGTCGGCGCCCACGACTACATCATGAAGGGCAATCTGAAGCGCCTGGTGCCCGCCGTGGAGCGCGAGCTGCGTGACGCGTCGGTCCGCCGCGAGCGGCGCCGCGCCGAACAGCGCATCGCGTACCTGGCCTACCACGACGCGCTGACCGATTTGCCCAACCGCTCGCTGCTGCACGATCGGCTCGAGCAGGCCGCTCGCGCCGCCAACCGCGACAGCAAGCCGCTCGCGCTGCTCGTCATGGACCTCGACGGCTTCAAGGAAATCAACGACACGCTCGGTCACCACGCCGGCGATCGGGTGCTGCAGCAGGTGGCGTCGCGCGTCCGCGGCACGCTGCGGGAGGCGGACACCGTCGCGCGTCTCGGCGGCGACGAGTTCGCGATCCTGCTGCCATCGACCGACATCGACGGCGCCATTCTCGCGGCGCAGAAAGTGCTGCAGGAAATCGAGCGGCCGCTCCTCATCGATCAGCGGCCCCTCGCGGTCCGCGCCAGCGTCGGCGTCGCCTGCTTTCCCGAGCACGGTGCGTCGGCTGAGACGCTGCTGCAGAAGGCGGACGTCGCGATGTATCTCGCCAAGAGCGACCGCCAGGGCATCGCGGTGTACGCGCCCGATCGTGATCGTCACACGCACCGGCGACTGACGCTCATCGCCGAGCTGCGGCAGGCGCTCGACGCGCGGCAGTTCGTTCTCGAATACCAGCCCATCGTCCACCTGCGCACGGGCGTGGTCGTCGGCGTCGAAGCGCTCGTCCGCTGGAATCATCCACAGCACGGGCGGCTGCTGCCGGGCGATTTCATCGAGCTCGCCGAGCAGACAGGGTTGATCAATCCGCTGACGATGATCGTGCTCGACACCGCGCTGAACGAGTGGGCCGGCGTCGACACGCTGACACCGCTGACGGTGTCGGTGAACCTGTCGCCGCGCAACCTTCAGGATCCGGAGCTGCCGCAACACGTCGGCGATTTTCTGAAGGCGCATGGTGCCGCGCCGTCGGCGCTGGCGCTCGAGATCACCGAGAACATCCTGCTGACCGATCCCGCGCGATCGATGGATTGCCTGCAACGTCTGCACGCGATGGGCGTGCGGCTCGTCATCGACGATTTCGGCACCGGCTACTCGTCGCTCAGCTACCTTCGCCGTCTGCCGGTCAACGAACTGAAGATCGACCGATCGTTCATCGCCGATCTGAGCAGCGGGCGGGACGATGTGATCGTGCGATCGACGATCGAGCTGGCGCACAACCTCGGACTGACCGTCGTCGGCGAAGGGGTCGAGTCGGCGGCGATGCACGATCAGCTCATGGCGCTCGGCTGCGACACGGCGCAAGGGCGGTACTTCGCCGAACCGGCGCCCGCGGCCCAGACACGCGGCTGGATTGTCCGGCAAGGCGCGCTGGGCCTGCTGTGATCGAGCCACGGCGCCGGCGCCTGATGCGCAGCGTCATCCACGCGATCACCGCCGTAGGCTTGCTCGTGGTCGTGTCGCTCGGGCGGCTCGCCTCTCAGACGGCGCCGGCGTATGCGACCGGCGCGGCCACCGTGAGTCTGCTGCTGCTGGCAACGAGTCATCTGCTGCTCGTCAGGGAAATCTCGCGGCGCGAGCACACCGAGCGCGCGCTGCACGACGCCAATCGCGAGCTCGAGTCGTTCAGCTATTCGGTGTCGCACGACCTGCGCGCACCGCTGCGCAGCATCGACGGTTTCAGCCAGGCGCTCGTCGAAGATGTGGGCGAGCAGTTGCCGCCCGATGCGCGGAGCCATCTCGATCGGATCCGTCACGCGACCCGCCGGATGGGAACGCTCATCGACGATCTGATGGCGCTGTCGAAAGTCGCGCGCGCCGAGATGACGCGCGAGCGGGTGGACCTGAGCGAGGTGGCGGAGCAGGTGGTGGCCGAGCTGCGGCGCCAGCAGCCCGCCCGCCAAATCGCGGTGACGATCGCGCCTGGACTGCAGGCGACCGCGGACGCGCCGCTCGTCCGGCTGGCGTTGCAGAATCTGATCGAGAATGCGTGGAAGTTCACCAGTCGCCGCGACGGCTCAGCCATCGAGATCGGTCAGACGCGCGCCGGCGCCGGCGCGCCGGCGTTTTTCGTCCGCGACAACGGCGCCGGCTTCGATCCGGACTACGCGCACAAGCTGTTCGGCCCGTTTCAGCGCCTGCACGCCGTGTCGGAATTTCCAGGCACCGGCATCGGTCTGGCGACCGTGCAGCGCATCGTCCACCGCCACGGCGGTCGCGTATGGGCGGAAGGGCAGATCAACTCGGGCGCATGCTTCTATTTCACGCTCGGCTAACGACCAACGACCATGCATGAGATCTTGCTTGTCGAAGACAACCCCGATGACGTCGAGCTGACGATGCGCGCGTTTCGCAAGAGCAACATCGTCAACGAGATCGTGGTGGCGCGCGACGGCGTCGAAGCGCTCGACTATCTGTTCAGCATGGGCACGCGCGCGGGCCGCCCGCCGACGCTGCCGCAGGTCGTGCTGCTCGATCTGAAGATGCCGCGGGTTGACGGTCTGCACGTGCTCGAGCGCATACGTGCGCATCCGCGGACCAAACTGCTCCCCGTCGTCATCCTCACGTCGTCGATCGAGGAGCAGGATCTGCTGAACACGTACAGCCGCGGGGCGAACAGCTACATTCGCAAGCCGGTTGATTTTCAGGAGTTCGTCGAGGCTGTCCGTCAGCTCGGACTGTACTGGCTGCTGCTGAACCAACCCCCGCCTGCCCCCGCGCCAGCTTAGAAGTCTGAAGTCTGAAGTCTGAAGTCTGAAGTGCGAACGACAAGGCACTAAACGATTTCGTACGTCAGACTTCGTACTTCAGACTTCGTACTTCAGACTTCGTACTTCCGACACTTATAGTTAAAGGATGGCTGTCGATCCCGTCTGCGGGATGACCATCGATCCCGCGCGCGCGGCCGGTCGCGTCGAGCACGAGGGGACGACGTACTACTTCTGCTCGACCGGTTGCGTCGCGAAGTTCACCGCGGATCCGAAAAAATATCTCTCCGGCAACCCTCGTGCATCCGCCGAGCACCAGCCTTCGCGGGCTGCGCCCGCTTCGGCTTGGCACGCCGCGAAGGCTGTCTCGCCGAAGCTCGTCGAAGACGAGCGAAGGCGGACCGACTGGGTCTGTCCGATGCATCCGGACGTTGTGAGCGATCGACCCGGCGCCTGTCCGAAATGCGGGATGGCGCTCGAGCCGCGCGTCGCGGATCTTTCGGATGCGCCGAATCCAGAGCTCGTCGACATGACGCGCCGCTTCTGGATCGGCGTCGCGTTTGGCGCGCCCGTGTTCCTGCTGACCATGGGCGACATGCTGACGGGCGGAGCGCTGGCGCATCGCATCGGCATGACGTGGGTGAACTGGATCGGTCTTGTGCTCGCCACCCCCGTGGTCCTCTGGTGCGGCTGGCCGTTCTTCGAGCGCCTGTGGCAGTCGCTCGTCAACGCGAGCCCGAACATGTTCACGTTGATCGGCATCGGCGTCGGCGCGGCGTACGTCTACAGCGCCGTCGCGACGATCGCGCCCGGTGTATTTCCCGCCGGCTTTCGGATGCACGGCGCGGTTGAGACCTACTTCGATACGACCGTCGTGATCACCGTGCTCGTGCTCCTCGGACAGGTGCTCGAGTTGCGGGCGCGTCATCGCACAGGCGCGGCGATTCGTCAGCTGCTCGGCCTCGCGCCGAAGACTGCGCGGGTGGTCCGAGGTTCGCAAGGTTCGCAGGGTTCTGTTGAAGAGGATGTCCCGCTCGACGAGGTGCAGCCGGGCGACGTGCTGCGCGTGCGTCCGGGCGAGAAGATCCCGGTCGACGGCGTGGTCATCGACGGCGCTGCGGTCGTCGACGAGTCGATGGTCACCGGCGAGTCGATCCCCGTGGACAAAACGCCGGGCGACCGGGTGATTGGCGCGACCATTGTGGTGAACGGGACCTTCACCGTGCGCGCTGAGCGCGTCGGCCGCGACACGCTGCTCGCGCAGATCGTGCGGATGGTCGGCGAGGCGCAACGCACGCGCGCGCCGATACAGCGCCTCGCGGATCGCGTCGCCTCGTACTTCGTGCCAGCCGTGGTCGTCACCTCCATCGTGACTTTTGTCGCGTGGGCGGCGTGGGGACCGGATCCGCGTCTGGCGCACGGACTGGTGAACGCCGTCGCGGTGTTGATCATCGCGTGTCCGTGCGCGCTCGGTCTTGCGACGCCGATGGCGATCATGGTCGGCACCGGTCAGGGCGCCAAGGCGGGCGTGCTGATCAAAAACGCCGAAGCGCTCGAGCGGCTCGGCCGCGTCGACACGCTCGTCGTCGACAAGACCGGCACGCTGACCGAGGGTCGTCCGCAGGTGACGGCGATCGAAGCGGCGGGCGGCTGGAACGAGATCGAGTTGTTGCGGCTCGCGGCGGCGGTCGAGCGCGGCAGCGAGCACCCGCTTGCCGCGGCGATCGTCGGCGCGGCCGAGGCGCAGCGGATTCCGATTCCGCCGGTGAACGAGTTCCTGTCGGCGACGGGGAAAGGCGTCAGCGGCCGCGTCGACGGTCGTCGCGTGGATCTCGGCAACGTCGAGCTGATGAACGCGCGCGGCATCACCGTTGGTGCACTGTCCGCGCGCGCCGACGCCTGGCGTCAGGACGGCCAGACCGTGCTCGCGGTCGCGATCGACGGTCAGGCCGCCGGGCTCATCGCCGTCGCCGATCAGATCCGTCCGTCAACCGCCGAGGCGATCCGCGCATTGAAGCGTGACGGTCTCCGTGTCGTGATGCTCACCGGCGACACCCGCGCGACGGCCGACGCGATCGCGAGGCGACTCGGGATCGACGACGTGTTCGCGGAAGTGTTGCCGGCCGACAAGCGCGACGTGATCGCGCGATTGCAGCACGAGGGCCATCACGTCGCGATGGCCGGCGACGGCATCAACGACGCGCCGGCGCTGGCGCAGGCCGACGTCGGCATCGCGATGGGGACCGGCACCGACGTGGCGATCGAGAGCGCCGGCATCACGCTCGTGAAAGGCGATCTGCGCGGCATCGTGCGCGCCCGCCGCCTGTCGCGCGCGACGCTGCGCAACATCAAACAGAATCTGTTTCTCGCGTTTGCGTACAACACCGTGGGCGTGCCGGTTGCGGCGGGCGCGCTGTATCCCGTCTTCGGACTGCTCATCAGCCCCATCTGGGCCAGCGCCGCGATGACCCTGAGCTCGCTCTCCGTGATCGCCAACGCCCTTCGGTTGCGACGAGTGGCGCTGTGATGCCCCCGCTTCGCGAGCCGAGCCCTACGTTTCTCTAATCACTTCATAGACAATCGGTTACAAGGTCGGTGACCCGCGGCACCCGTCGTATACTTTCTACGGTTTCCGATTCACTTCTCCACCCAGTTCTTATGCATCCACGCTTCGTGAGCTCAACAGGTTGCATCGCTGCCGTGGCGGCGCTCGTTCTCCTCGCAGGCGCCGCCTGCTCGAAGTCCGAGACCGCGCAGGCGCGCGGCCGCGACGACGCGCCGAAACCGGTGAAGGTCGAGCGGGTTCGCGAGGAGCCCGTTCGTCGATCGATTGAAGTCGTCGGCACGCTCGCGGCAGTCGACGAGGTGACGATTTCGTCGGAGGCCGAGGGACGCGTAAGCAAGCTGCTCGCGGACCTCGGCGATCGCGTCCGCGCCGGCCAGACGCTCATGGAGCTCGACGCCGAGAAGCTGCAGTACAACCTCGAGCAGCAGAAGGCCGCGCTCGCCCGCGCGCTCGCGAGGTACGGCGCATCCGACTCGCGGCACCTGCCTCCAATCGAGCGCACGCCCGATGTCGTGAAAGCGCAGGCCGAGCTCGTGCAAGCCAAGCAGGGCTTCGATCGCGCCGAGGAACTGCACAGACGTCAGCTCGTTCCGAGGCAGACGCTCGACGATGCACAGACGATGTTGCAGTCGAAACAGGCGAGCTACGATTCGGCGCTGCAGAACGCGAAGAACCTCCGCGCCGACATCGACGCGTCCGAAGCGACGGCGAAGCTCGCGGATCGCCAGCTGCGCGACACGACGATTCGCGCACCGTTCGACGGCTACGTCCAAAAGCGTCTCGTCAACCTTGGTGAGTACGTGAAGGTGCAGACGCCGGTGATGGCCGTCGTCGGTGTCGATCCGTTGAAGGTCACCGCGGAGATTCCGGAAAAGTTGGCGCCATGGGTCAAGATCGATCAGGCGGTCGATCTCCACGTGGACGCATATCCGGACAAAACGATCTCCGGCAAGGTGTCGCGCATCAGTCCCGCGGTCAACACGTCCACACGCGCGTTTCCGTTCGAAGCGCTCGTGCCCAACCGCGACGCCCAGCTCAAGCCGGGGACCTTCGCTCGCGTGCGTATCGTGAGCAGCCGCGTCGATCAGGTGCTGACGCTGTCGTATGCCGCGCTGCAATACCGATACGGCGTCAACCGCGTGTTCGTCGTCAACGGCGATCGCCTCGAGGTTCGCGAGCTGAGAGTCGGCGAGCGTCTCGGCAATCGCATCGAGATCACGAGCGGCGTCAAGGCCGGCGAGACCGTGGCGATCTCCGACGTGGACAAGCTCGTCGACGGCACGAAGGTATCGGTCAAACAAAACGCCGAGTAGCGCGTCAGCGAGCGGGGGACCCCGCGAGGCATGAGGAATGCTTTCTGAATTGTGCGTTCGTCGACCCGTGTTCGCCACGATGCTCGTCATGTCGCTCGTGGTGCTCGGGGTGTTCTCGTTCCGCAACCTCGGCGTCGACCTGTTCCCCAGAGCCGATCCGGCGACCGTGAACGTCTCGTTGTCGCTGCCGGGCGCGAGCCCGGACGAGATCTCCACGTCGGTCATCGAGCCGATGGAAGAGGCGATCAGCGGCGTCTCCGGGATTGACGAGATTTCAGCGCGCATCAGCGAAGGCAAGGGCAACATCACCGTCCGCTTCGTCCTCGAGCGCGATCTCAACGAGGCCGTGAACGACGTGCGGGAGAAAGTCGCCAGCGGGATCAAGCGCGTGCCGCCGGAGTTGTTGCCGCCGGTGATCACGAAGGTCGATCCGGACGCCGACCCGGTCATGTCGATCATGGTGTCGTCCGATGCGATGAGCCTGCGGACGCTGACCGAGCTCGCCGACAAGCAGATCTCGCGGGCCGTCCAGACCGTCAACGGCGTCGGTCAAGTGACCATCGCCGGCAGCCGCGCCCGTGAGATTCACATCGTCGTCGACGTCGAGAAGCTGAATTCCTACGGTTTGTCGATCACGCAGGTCCGCGACGCGGTCGTCGCCGAGAACGTCGAAATCCCGGGCGGCGCCGTCGAGCAGGGCAAGGGGCAGCTGCTGCTGCGGACGCTGGGCCGCATCGATGCGACCGAGGACTTCAACAACATCGTCGTCGCGACGAAAAACGGCACGCCGATTCGCGTCTCGGACGTCGGCTCTGCCGAAGACAGCTCCGAACGGCCGACGTCATCGGTATGGGTCGCGGACAAACCGGCCGTGCTGCTCGACATCCGCCGCGCGATGGGCGAGAACACGGTCGCGGTGATCGAGGGTGTGCGCGCGAAGCTGCCGTCGATTCAGCGGGCGCTGCCGAAATCGGTCAACCTGACCGTCATCCGCGACGACTCGAAGTTCATCTACGCATCGGTCGCGTCGCTCGAAGAGCATCTGATCTTCGGCAGCCTGTTTGCGGCGATCGTCGTGATGTTCTTCATCCGGAACATCCGCGCGGTCATCATCGCGGCGCTCGCGATTCCGGCGTCGATCATCTCGTCGTTCACGCTCATGAACATCATGGGGTTCACGCTGAACAACATGACGCTGCTCGGCATCACGCTCGCCGTCGGCATCGTGATCGACGACGCGATCGTCGTGCTGGAGAACATCTTCCGGTACATCGAGGAGAAGGACTGCACGCCGCTCGAGGCGGCGATCCAGGGCACTCGCGAAGTCGCGCTCGCCGTCATGGCGACGACCCTGTCGCTCGTCGTGATCTTCCTGCCGATCGCGTTCATGAACGGGTACGCGAAGCGCTTCATCAACCCGTTCGGCTGGACGATGGCGTTCTCGATCCTGGTGTCGATGCTCGTCAGCTTCACGCTGACGCCGATGCTGAGCTCCCGCTTCCTGAAGCTGTCGGACGCCGTCGCCGATCACAAAACGAAGGAGCGCGGCTTCTTCCACTGGCTCGACGGGTGGTACGCGCGTCGAGTGACGTGGTCGCTCGATCATCCCGGGATCATCATCGGCGCCTCGGTGCTCACGTTCCTGATGACCTTTCCGCTCAACCGGATGGTCGGACGCGAGTTCGTGCCCAGCGAGGACATGGGCGAGTGGACCATTCACATGGATGCGCCTGAAGGCACGTCCCTCGAGGGCTCGCAGGAGATCGCGTTCGCTGTGCTGAAGGAGCTTGACGGCATCGAAGGCGTCGCCCAGATCGAACCGATGGTCAACCCGGGCGGCAGCGGTGCGGCCGGTGGCGGCGGCGGCAGCAACGTGACGCACATTCACTTCCAGGCTCAGGCGCTGCCGATTGACGCGCGTAAGAGCACGCAGGCGCAAATCATCACGGAGATGCGGAAGCGGCTCGCGGCTCACCCGGGCTATCGTCCGAGCATTACGGCGCGCAACGCGCTCGGCAGCGGCGAGGGGCAGGGCGGTTACGCGATCTCGGCCAACATTCTCGGACCGGATCTGAAGCAGATCGCCGACTACTCCCTCAACGCGCTCGCGGCGGCGCAGAAGGTGCCGAGCATCACCGAGATCAAGATCGGTCTCAACGTGTCCAACCCCGAGATCCACGTCGCGGTCGATCGCCGGCGCGCGGCCGATCTCGGCGTCCGGATGGCGACGATCGGCAACACGCTGCGCCTCGCGGTGGCCGGCGACGATCAGATTTCGTTTTACAAGGAAGGGCAGGAACAGTACCCCGTGAAAATCCGCGTCCTGGAGAACCAGCGACGCGACGCGGCCGAGATCGGGCGGCTCACGGTACCCTCCGCGACCGGCCCGGTCCGGATCGACAACATCGCTCGAATCGAGCGCGGCCTCGGTCCGAGCCAGCTTCAGCGCTCGAACCGCCAGTTCACGGTGCAGCTGACGGCGGACGTGGCGCCCGGCCACGCCCTCGACGAAGCGTCGAACGATGTGCGCAAGATGCTCGCGGGCCTCGGCATGCCGCCGACGATGTCGTACCGGCTGCAGGGGCAGTCGAAGATTCTCGACGAGACGACGGCGAACCTGCTTCTCGCGATCGGCCTCGCGATGATCTTCGTCTACATGGTGCTCGCGGCGCAGTTCGAGAGCTTCGTTCAGCCGATCGTCATCATGCTCGTGGTGCCGATCGCGGTGCCCTTCGCGCTCTTCACGCTCTGGATCACGGGCCGGACGCTGAACCTCTGGAGCGCGCTCGGCATGCTGCTGCTCCTCGGCATCGTGAAGAAGAATTCGATCCTGCAGGTCGATTACGCGAACGTTTTGCGCGCGCAGGGCCTGCCGGTGCGCCAGGCCATCGTCGAATCGTGCCGCACGCGGCTCCGGCCGATTCTCATGACGACGTCGGCGATCATCGCGGGGCTGATCCCGACATCGCTCGGCCTCGGCATCGGCGGTACCGGCCGCGCGGCGATTGCCGTGACGGTCATCGGCGGCCAGTCGCTCTGTCTGTTTCTCACGCTGCTGCTCGTGCCGGTCGCGTACGAAAAGTTCGACGCCCTCGAGCAAGCCGTCCTGGGCAATCGGGGCAAAGAGTGGCTGGGTCGAGTGTCTGCCGCCACCCTTGGACGATTTAGGCCCGCGCAGGAAAAGGCGTGATCTCTGTCGTCGGGTCGGTCGTGTGCGACGCGCTCTCACGACCGTCCCCGACCACCGACTAGAAGAACATCAATCGCGAGAGGCGCGTCTTGCACTGATACCAGCGTCCGTCCCGCTGCTGGAACACGCGCAGATAAATGTCTCGGTCGGTTCGCTGCTCGATCGGCACGTTGAACGACTTCAGATCGTCATTCGAGAGTTGAACGCACACCGGCTGCAGTAGCACCATCACGAGCAGCGCCACCACGATCACTCCGACGACGATGAAGGCTCTGGTCATCGGCAGCACTCGGGTCTCATCGGTTGTTCGGGACGGTGACGAACACCGTGCTCCTCGACGAGTTGCCGGCGCTGTCGGTCGACGTGATGTTGATCGTAGACACCCGTCC
>Ga0209761_1001999_pt1 | contig 13288 bp, 13 predicted proteins | sample GraSoi013_1_40cm_4_FD_185818 | JGI IMG/M metagenome (GOLD analysis project Ga0209761, IMG submission 185818) | Grasslands soil microbial communities from the Angelo Coastal Reserve, California, USA - Sample 09_25_2013_1_40cm (SPAdes) (version 2) | ecosystem: Environmental > Terrestrial > Soil >... | reverse complement strand
GATGCGGTAGTGTCGCGCTTCGCCGGTGGCCTGCGAGTCCATCTCGACCGTCTGAATCTCCCCCGTCGCGAAGACGCGATCGAACTCGAGCTTCAGCAGCTCGCGCGGCTGACGGTCCAGCACCTCGAAGACTTCGCGCCCCAGGGCGTCCTCGCGCGACACGCCCTGTGTGCCCGCTTCGCGCTTGCGGTTCCAGGCCCGGATGCGATAGCCGCGATCGATTGCGTAGAGCCCGACCGGCAGCGAGTCGATGATGCGCGCGGCGAAGTTGCGTTGCGCCTCGAGCTCCCGCGTGCGGAGGGCGACCTCGGAGGCGAGGTCCTGCGACAGCTCGGTGGCCGCCAGGACCGGAGCCAGCATCTGCGCGACCACGACCAGGACATCGTGCGACATCCGCTCATGACGCCCCTGCGGAATGATCACCTCGAAGCAGCCCAGGGACTCTTCCTCGTGAACCAGCGGCAGGCGGAGCAGCGTGCCGCCGGGAACCGATTCGCTGTGTGGCCCTTCGGCTACCCAGGCGGCGACGGCTGACGTGAAGCCGGGAAGCTGCGTTTCGTCGTCGGGACTGGCGATGGGGAGGAAGCGAGAGCCATCCGCGGACCGGAGCCAGAGCCGGCAGCGGCGGAGCGCGAGGCCGCGGCGCAGCACGCCGACCACTCCCGCGAGCCCTTCCTCGGCGGGGCGACCGGCAGCCAGCACTCTAGCGACTTCCGCAAGAACTTCGAGACCGGGATGGTCCGAGGTCAACGTCGGCGCGACCATAAGGTCGCTAACCTAGGGATGGCGCTCCCGGCGCGCCAGCGGCGCCTCACCACGGAAGGCCAGCAGGCCGCGCATGAGCGGCTTGCCGCTATGCAGAAAGACGGTGGGCCCGATCACAATCCCGAAATGGGCCGAGTTGCCACTGCCGATACTGAACGCGGGCAGCACCGACACGGCGGCCCAATGGGAGCCCAGCGCAAGCGGCGAGTGCGCGGCGGCGTATCCGCTGAGCTCGAACGTCAGATCAAAGCCGATTCCCGTGCCGGGCTCCTCGGCACCGAGCTGGGCGATCGACTTCATATGTGTCCGGGCAGACAGTGTTGCGGCAAACACGAAGCCCTGATTCCCGCCCAGCATCGCGCTCTCGTTCACGAACGTCCCCAGCCGACCCGCCAGCCCGATCGCCGCGAGCCCGCGCGACGGGCGACGGACGTACCCGATCTCGGCCGATTCGATCTGCCAGTTCGCGCCTAACGTCGCGACCAACCCGAATCCGATCGCGTGCGGCCCCGGGATTTTCGATCCCGCGGCGGTCGATGGTGTTTGCGCGCCAAGCGCCGGCGCCAAGACGCACAGCGCAACCAACAGTGCTGCCCAGGACCCTCGCACGTGCTGCCTCCCCGCTGATGCACCCCGGCGGGCTCATTGCTGCGAAATGCAGCACGAAGGCTGGGATGGATCTACATCCGACGGTGTCTTGCAACTTCCGAGCCACCGGTGGGAAGCTGCGCTAGAGCCGCACGCTCGCGCCGGTGAAGCGTACTCCAGACAGCATGTAACGCTGGGCCAACAGGCAGATCGCAAATAGCGGCACCGTCAGCAAAACCGCGGCAGCCATTTGGTAGGGCCAGTTGCCCGCGTATGTGGTGTGAACCTGCGCCAAGGCCACTTCGGCGACCGCCATCCTGGGCGAACGCGTGATCACGAGAGGCCACACGAAATTGCGCCACTGATCGAGGAAGGCGAGCAACGCAAGAGTAGCGACCGCCGGTCTCACGAGCGGGAGCGCGACCCGCCAGAACAGCGTCCACTCCCCGGCCCCGTCCACGCGCGCGGCATCTTCGACCTCGCGCGGCAGCATCAGAAACGCCTGGCGCATGAAGAAGATGCCCCACACCGACACCAGCTCTGTCGAGATCAGACCAGGATACGTATCGGCCCAGCCGAGGGCTTGGATCATCAGGTAGCGAGGAATGAGCAGCAGAGTTGCCGGGAGCGATAGGATCGCGAGAGACGTCGTGATGATCCCCGCCCGACCCGGAAACCGGAGGCGCGCAAATGCGTATCCCGCTGCCGCACTGGTCAGTACCTGGCCAACCATCACACAGCCGGCAAGGATCGCCGTGTTCAACAGGACCCGCGTGTACGGCAGCGCCTCGATCATGGCGGAGTAGTTGCCCATGGTCGGCGCATGCGGGAGCAGCGGTGGTGGCCACCGCAACAACTCCGCCTCGCCCATGAACGAGACCGAGACCATATAGAGGAAGGGCGCGATCATGGCGAGACCGAGCACGCCCAGCAGCACCTTACGCATCTCGGACCTGCCGGCGCAGGATCGTGAGCTGCGGCCATCTCAGCAGTACGAGCATGACGGCGAGCACCACGGCCAGCGCGCTCGCGAGCGCGAATGCCCCCTGCTGTCCAAATGCCGTCTGGTAGATGCGATGGGCCATGACATCGGTGGCGTGCGACGGCGACGGACCACCTTGCGTGAGCACAAACACGAGCGTGAAGGTCTGCAGGGCGCCCACTACTCCCGTCAAGACTACGAGCGACATCACCGGCCGGAGCAACGGCAGCGTGACGTGCCAAAACCCACTCCAGGCTCCGGCGCCATCCACGCGTGCCGCGTCAAGATAGGTCTGGGGTATCGCCTGCAGTCCGGCAAGGAACACGAGCATTTGACCACCCATGTGCGCCCAGACGGATATGAGCATCAGCGCGGGGAGCGCGGTGCCGGGGTTGCTCAACCAATCCGCTCTTCCCAGACCGAACGATCCCCAACGGTAGATCGCCTGCCATACCAGCGCGATCACGACGGCCGACGCTACATAGGGAAGAACAAAAGCCGTGCTGAGAAGTCGTCCACCCCAGCGCTGCCGGTACGGGAACACAGCGAGTGCCGCCGCCAGCGCGAGGGCGACAGAAACCGGGACGTACAGCGCATACAGCGCGCTGTTCCGGAACGCATTCCACGTCAACGGATCGCGCACGAGGGCGTGAAGATTTGCGGTGGTTGCGAGGTAGATCACATACAGCGCCGGACCGGTCGTGAAAACCATGACGTGAAGCGCCGCGGGCCCGAGAAACCCCCACGCAATCGCGGTCTCGCGCCGATGTCGTGCGTTCCCCCCAACGCAGGAGCAGGATCGCGAGCGGCCCCAGCAGCGCACACGGCAACAGCAGGATCAACCACCTCGGCGCTTCGAGCTCGGCCGGGACGGAGCGCAGCTCGACCCACCGTCCCGAGCCGATCAGCACGGCTACGACCCCGCGCCGCTCGCCATTCACGCGCACGCGCCGCGGCGCGGACTCTGCGGGCTCGCCCGCCACGACCTCTCCATCGTGGACGATCGCGGCGAGGTCGCTGATCGCGACGTGCACCCGTGGCGGAGGAAGCCGCGTCGCCGCCTCTTGCAGCAGCCGGCGCGTATCGATGAGCCAACGATCGGTGCTTTGACGCGCCGCCGCACGCACATCGAGGTACGCCGCGAGCGCCAGGAGCAGCGCGGCGCCGATGTAGCCCCCCCGCCCCCCCCGCCCCCCGCGCCCCCCCCGGAGCGACCGCTCGCGGAACGCGGTCGCGGCCGCCGCACCGATGGCGATGATCGCCACCGGAAATACGAATCCCATTCCGCCCGGTAGCGGCCCGTGAGGCATTGGGTGTGGTCGCATGGCCACCGCGCCGACGACCTCCTGCCCTTCGCGGTCTTTGAGCGGAACGAGTGCCCTCCCCGCTCGCCAGCGCCCCGCCCCGGCGAGATCCGATAAGTCATCCGGCGACAGGGGCGGAGCCGTCGCATCGACCAGCGGTGCCGTCCCGAAGTAGACCTCCACGTCTGACGACCACCCCGGTAGCGTTTGCAGCGCGCGGGCTTGGGTCAGCAGCGATAGCAGGTCATAGCTGCGGGCCGCAGGCGAGAGCGGCGCGAGCTGCGGTGGCGCCGGCGGAGGTGCCTGTCGGCTCGTAGCCCGGCGCCGGCCGCGGACTGACCGTGAGGGAGGCGGTGGGGGTGGAGGGGGCGGGGGCGGCGGCGTGACCGCGGCGATGTACTCCGCCGTCGTTCCAGCGATGCGGAAGGCGAACGCCCGCTCGTAATGCCGACGCGCTGCGAAAACGACGGCGAGCGCGAACGCCGCCGCGATGGTTGCGGCACCCGTCGCCGCTGCCGCCCAGCCGCGCGAGCTCACGCGAGCGGCGCACCTGCGGCGTCGAACAGATACAGACGCCGGCGATCCACCTTCACGCCCACGCGCGTTCCCACGCGCACGTCGGCGAATTCGGGCAGTCGTGCGACGAGTGATTGGCCGCCCGCATTGAGGTGGACGAGCGTCTCACTGCCCAATGGCTCGACGACCAGGACATCCCCGTTTCCGGCGCCTTTGTCGACCGCGCACAAACCGACGTACTCGGGGCGGATGCCCACCTGCAGCTCTCCCTCGTAGGTGCTCAACTCGACGGGGATCGTGAGACTTCCCGCCTCGATGACCCTTTCCCCGTCCCCGGTCCCTCTTCCCCGACCCTGCAAAACGTTCATCCCCGGCGTGCCGACAAAGCGTGCAACGTGGACGTCAGCGGGACGCTGGTAGATCTCCTCCGGCGTGCCCACCTGCCGCACGCGACCCTCGTGCAGCACGGCGATGCGCTGGCCCCCTCCCATCGTCATGGCTTCGGTCTGATCGTGGGTCACATAGATCATGGTGGCACCGAGGGCGCGATGTAGCGCCAACAGCTCAGCGCGCAGCTCGATCCGGAGCTTGGCATCGAGCCGCGAGAGCGGCTCGTCGAACAGAAATGCCTGGGGCCCGCGGACGATGGCGCGCGCCAGCGCGGCACGCTGCCGTTCGCCCTCGGAGAGCCCATCGGGCATGCGATCCAGCACACTCGGGATGCCGAGGCGTGTCGCCGCTTCCACGACGCGCCGCGCGACCTGCGCGTCGGCCGTACCGCGCATCTCGAGCGGGAATGCGATGTTCTCCCGGACGCTGAGGTGGGGATACAGCGCGGGAGTTTGGAACACCATCGCCACGTCGCGTGCGCGCGGCGGATCGTGGGTCACGACGCGCTCGCCGATCAGAACGTCGCCGCTGGTGGGCTCTTCCAGGCCGGCAATGCAGCGCAGGATGGTCGACTTGCCAGATCCCGAAGGGCCGAGCAGGACGAGCAACTCGCCGTCCCGCACGTCGAGATCCAGGTGGTGCAACGCCTGTATGCCGCCGTCGAAGACCTTACTCAGCCGGCGGAGGGTGACCGACGCCATCCGTTAGGCCGCTACGACGCTAGCAGGGCCCGCACCAACCCGTAGTACACGATGGCCCAAACGACGAATCCGGTCACGATCACGCCGGGAATCTTTTCGATCGGCTTGGTGGTCGGTCCCGTCGTCGCGGTCAGCGCGTTGATTTCCAGCAGCGCGATCACCACGATGAGTCCGGTCCAGTACGCGAAGTGATTCCCCCCGGCGGGGAGCGTGAAATGCGATGCCGCGCCCATGAAGAACAACATCGGAATCGAGAACACGACGTTGGTGCGTGACGCGAGGAAGGCGCGGCGGGCCGCCGCGGGGGCCGCGGCGTTCGCCTGGCCACCCGATGCCGCCGCGACGGCGGACGCGATGACGATCTTCTGATTGCGCCAGATCACGCCCCAGACGTTGATCAACATCATGGTGCCGAACAGGGCGCCCGTCAAAATCGTCACGGCCCAGGGCGACGACCAGGCGGCCGATCCCTCGGGCGATTCGCCGATGCGTTTGCCGATGATCGCCGCTCCGCTCAGGAACGTCAGCACCGCGGACCAGCGGAACCAGGCGAGCGCGCGCGGCACGAGTTTCTGCGTGGCGGCGCTCTTCGTCGCCGCGTCGGCCACGGCCATGAACGGACCCTGCACGAAGTTGAAGTAATACAGCAGACCGATCCACGTAATGCCGGCGAGGAAGTGCAGCCAGCGCAGCAGAAGCTCCGCCACGAGCGCCTCCGGAGGTGGGAGAGGACAGCACGTTCCGCGGAGCAAAATACGGAGGGAACCGCGTCGCGCAATGCGGGGTTCGACAGGCACACTCAACAGGACGCACGCAATGGCGGAAGTACAGGAGCTGGCGCGTCACGAGCTTCCGGCGCTGCCTTATGACTTCGCAGCCCTGGAGCCTTACATCGACGCGCAGACGATGCAGATCCACCACGGCAAACATCACCAGACCTACATCACGAACCTCAACAATGCGATCGCGAAGCATCCCGAGCTCGCCAGCAAGCGCCTCGACGAGCTGCTACGCGGCATCAACTCGATCCCCGACGACATCCGGACCACGGTCCGCAACAACGGCGGCGGCCATCACAACCACTCGCTGTTCTGGACGATCATGGCCCCGGTCGGCAAGGGCGGCGGCGGAGAGGCCGGTGGCGCACTGGCAGACGCGATCAAGCGGACGTTTGGCGACTTCACGAAGTTCAAGGAGCAGCTTTCAAACGCTGCAACTTCGCAGTTCGGGAGCGGGTGGGCCTGGCTGACCGTTTCCAATGGAAAACTTGAAGCCGCGGGCCGGCCGAATCAGGACAGTCCCCTCATGGACAACAAGACTCCCATCCTTGGCCTCGACGTCTGGGAGCACGCCTACTACCTCAAGTACCAGAACCGCCGTCCCGAGTACGTGGCGGCGTGGTGGAATATCGTGAATTGGCAGGAGGTCGGGCGCCGGTACCAGGCCGCGCTATAGGCGCTCGCGCGTCGCCGGCTCCGGCGAAGGCGGAGCGGGCGGCGTCAGGATTCGATTCACCACGCCGAGCAGGAAATCGAGGTCGACGGGTTTGGACAGGACCTGCTCGACCTCGAGGTGCGCACCCGACCACTCGCGGGTCGCGGCTGAAAGGATCACGACCGGAATGCTCTGCAGCCTTGGGATACGGCGCAGGGCCGTGAGGAACTGCTTCCCGTCCATGACCGGCATCTTGTAGTCGAGCAGAATCATGTCGGGCGGATCCATCTTTTCGAGCATACGCAGCGCGTGCTGGCCCTCCCGGGCGGCATGCACGACAAAGCCCCGCGCCGTCAGGAAGTCCCGAATGGTCATGCGGGTGTCCGCATCGTCGTCGATCAGCATGATTGCACGCATCATTTAACACTAAATACTACCCCAGACAGGAGTCAGAACCGTTGGATGTAGTTCTTGAGACTGAGACATGCATCACATCAGAAATGGTTATGTCGGTGGTAGCGCCGACGGTTTCACTCGTCGAGGGGCGAGGCTGAAATCTCCGCGTTGCCTTCCTCGTCATATGCCACGGTCACGCGCCACGGCCGGCAGCACACCTGACAGTCCTCTACATAGTCCTGATACGCGCCTCCGCCCGCGTCGATGCCGATTTCGTTCGGCTCACCGCAATATGGACACGTGACTACCCCCTCCGCATCGGCGGTGCCGTCACCGAGGGGGAAGTCTTCGTCGAGATCATCGTCGGCGAAATCGACCATCACTGTCCCCACCCCAAGCGCTGGCGCAGCGATGTAACGTGCGCCGTGTGATGCCGGCCGTGCCAGGCGTACAATGCCAGGATCGTGTCGAGCGACGGCGTGCCCCAATCCGGATGCTTGATCGTGCGCGCGAAGTCGTCCGGCCTCATCCCCCGCAGCAGCGTCACCCAGCGTTGGTGGAGGGCGGTCAGCAAGTCGAGCGACATGGCGATGGGTGCGCCCATCTCGGGCGTTTTGGCCCAGTCCTTCTCTTCGTACGTCTTGATGGCGGGCGTGTTTTCGGTGAGTCCCCACTTGAAGCGGACGTACGCGTTCATGTGGCTGTCGGGGAGATGGTGCGCGACCTGACGCACCGTCCAGCCCCCGGCGCGATACGGCGTATCGAGCTGCGCATCGTTCAGGCCGGCGACCGCGCGACGAAAGTTGGCCGGCGCCGCGGCGATCTGCTCGATGCAGGCGTTGCGGTCGGCCGGGGGCAGCTGATTGTCCGCAGGGCGGGTGAACTTCCCGATGGGATACCGCTCGTCCGTCACTGGTCGACTCGCCACGGGGTCGTGAGCTCGGTCGTGCCCCACTTGATTCGCAAGGTGCCGCGCAGGTTGGCGTAGCCCGTCGTCGGGTCCGGCGAATCCGGCACGAGGTAGATCGTGAGCGAGGGTTCCGGCTCCGCCATCGTCCGGCTGGCAAGGGCGACACGCCCGATGTCTTTCGCAGCATCGTGGTCGGTCCCCCACTGCCCCGTCCCACGATTCACGATCAGCGCGTAGCCGGTGCGCGTGTAGAGCATAAAGAGCGAGTAATCGCCGCGCAGCAGCTTCAAGTCGCCGAGGGTGATGTCGAGGTCGGAATGGAGCGTGGTGGCCATGTTCGCGCCGAAACGCCACACCGTATCGAGCGGGATCAGGCCGCCCTCGACTTTGCGGCCGCGGGCGTGCGGCTGTCCGTACGAAATGGCGATGCGCGACGGGCCGGAGAGACTGGCGTCTTCCTCGAACCACCGGTTGCCGATACGGCGGGCATTGAGGCGCACTTCGACAGAGGCCTGGCTACTGGCCGCGATGCGCAAGGGCACCGCGGGTTCCTGGACCTGCGCGAGGATGACGGCCGGAATCAGCAGACCAACGATCATGGTGGCTCCGAAGCGGGTGAGCGTCGGAGAGAAAATGGAACGAGCGCGAGTGGAGCGGAAGGGATTCGAACCCTCGACCCCCTGGTTGCAAACCAGGTGCTCTCCCAACTGAGCTACCGCCCCCCGCAACGAAAATAGAGACACGAGGGGGGGGCGGGTAGCTCTCATGTTGCGCCCATGCGACAGCCGAACAATCGACTGGAACGATTCCGCCGTTCGGGTATACCGCACAGGGAGAAAGCATCACATGACCCGACGCACGCTCGCACTCGTCTTCATTTGCGCCGCGGAGGCAGCATGCACCCGCGGCACGCAAGCGGCCCCGCTGCGCCTCGGCACCACGACAACGGTCGAGCAGTCGGGCGCGCTGGCGTTGTTGGACTCGCTCCATCCGCCGGTGCCCCTCCGCGTCATCGTGGGTGCGTCAGGCATGATCATTCGTACGGCGGCGGCGGGCGATCTCGATGTGATCATCACGCACGCGCCCAGCCTCGAGCAGCGATTGCTCGTCGAGCCGGGGCATGCGGCCCTGCGCTGTCCGTTTCTGGCGAGCCGCTTTGCGATCGTGGGGCCGGCGGCGGATCCGGCGCAGGTCGCGAGCGCCGGCAGCGCCGCGGCGGCGTTTCGCCATATCGCCGAGCAGCGCGCTTCCTTCATATCGCGTGCGGATTCATCGGGCACGCACATCAAGGAATTGTCTTTGTGGAAGGCGGCGGGTGTGTCACCCGCGGGCTCCCCCCCCCGAAACACCTGGTACGTGCAGGCCGGTGCGGATCAGGCAGCGACACTGCGCATTGCCGACGAACGGGCCGCATACGCACTCGCCGATCTGCCCACATTTACCCGGCTTCAGGGCATCGATCTACATGTGCTCTTCACTGCCGACACTGCGCTCGGCAATCCATACACGTTGTACGTGATTCGTTCGGTCGCGAACAACCGTGCCACGCAATTCCGCTCGTGGGCGCTGGGCGATTGGCGCACGCGACTGCTCGCGCTGAGGATGCCTGGCGGCATGCCGGCGTTTGAGCGGTTGCCCGGTGAGTGCGCCGTGCCGGTCGCGGCCGCCGAACGGTAGGAGGTCGTATGCTGTTTCCGGACCTGGTCCCGCACGCGCTCGTCATGCTGACGAAGCGCGGCGTTGTGGTGATGGGGGAACGCGAGGCTCGGCTGCTGGTTGCCGTGGACCGCGTGCGATCGATCAAGGATGCCGCAGCAGAGGCGGGCATCAGCTACCGCACGGCCTGGAGTGCGATTCAGCAGATGGAACAGGCGCTCGGCCGGCCGATGGTCGTCTCGCGCGCGGGCGGGCCCGGCGGCGGAGCCACGACGCTGACCGACGAATGCCGTGAGCTCCTCGGATTGTATCAGGACCTGCGACACCGCCTCGAAGACAGCGTGACGCGCTTCTGGCAGAGCGCTGAACCGGCCGCTCAAGCCGGGGACTAACGCGTCAGCGCCAGCGCGTAACCGCCCGGCAGCACCCGGAGCTGATAGCTGGGCATCGCGACTCCCTGAATCGTCCCGGAGTACTGGGTCAGGTCGCGAATGTTCGGGACGCCGATCGTCAGAATTGTGGCGCCGTTCGTCAGCTGGCCGATGAGCGCAAATCGCGTCGAAGTGCCGCCGAGCGCCTGCGGGAACAATCGCAGGCCGGTGCCCGCCGTCGCGCTCGTCAACGCTGCCGGGCCGGTGATCGTCAATACGATCGCGGAGTCCAGCCCCGAGTTCGGCGATGTCAGCCGCACTTTGAGCTGGCCTGGCCCGGACGGAGCGGTCGAATCGCCGCCGCAGCTCAGCGCGGCGACCAACAGCGTGGCGAGCAGCGCGAAGCCGGGGAGCCCCCTCCGTTTCATTGCCGGCCTCCCTTCCGCTGCAATGCCTCGAGCGCGGCCGCGCTCAGCGGCGCGCCCGTTGCTTTGACCCACGCCAGGAAGTCGCCGATGTCAAAGTTGCCGTTGTTATTGCCCTGGAAATCGAGATAGCGAACCTGATCCGCATTGAGCGGCGCCGTAGGACCGAGCAGCTGGGCGGTCACATCACTCGTCGTCAGCGTCGGTGCCGTGACGGACAGGGTGAAGGCGCGGCTCGTGGTGTCGCACGATGTCACGCGCGCCGTGTACGTAAAGTTGCCCGTCTGGCGTGGGAAGCCGGAGACCACACCCGCCGTGCTGAGCGTCAGGCCTAGAGGCAACGCCCCACCGATAAGGCTCCATGCCGTCAGGCCGCCGCCGCCGCTGATTCGCAGCGTGTCGCCGTAGGTCGCGCCCATGATGCCGCCGGGCCGGGCGGCCGCCGACGCGATCGTGGCGCTGCTCCCGAAGTTGGCCGTGAGCGTATACGGCCGACGCATCGGGACCGAGATCACGGAGTCGGTCGTGGTCGTATCTCCGGTCCAGCCGCAGAAGCTGAGTCCTGAATCCACCGGCGTGAGCTGAACCGCCCGGCCATCCGGGACGAAATCTCCCGCCGCCAGATTGATGGCCGTGTCCGCCGTCACGCCTCCACCGCTTGTATGAGTCGCTTGTAGCTTGAAATCGCGCTTTACGGCCGCGGTCAGGTTCGCGCCCGCGAGACTTCCCGTAATGCCATGATTGATGGCGCCCCCGTCCGACCAGGTCACAAAGTGCCAGCGCGTCCTGCCGTTCGGCGCGAGCTGCCCATCGCTGAACCCTACGGTGTGGCTCGACCCCTGCTCGAGGAGATCACGGAAGACGTTGAAGTTTGCGGCATCGAACTGGATGACGGCGGCCGTATCGTTGGCCTGCGCGACCGTGAGCGCACCGAACCGCAGCCGGAAGGACATCGTGCGGTCGATCAAGAGCTGGCGAATCGAGTCGATCGCGAGTCCCGCAAATGAGCCATCCGAATTCTTGAGGGACGCGGGGTTTGTGCGGAACACCAAAGCGGTATTCCCCTGCGTGCCTGGATACGGGTCCCCGGCGTCGCCCCGATTCGAGCACCCGGCAAACATCGACGTCGCGGGACACGCAGACAAGGCGTTCGCGTCGAGATTGCCGAACGCGTCGGCCTGCATCAGCTCGAGCCCGTGAATCGGGCCCGTATTCACGCTGTTGCCGGGCGTGCTCATCTTCGTGGCGTCGACGTGCCAGATGAGCAGGCCGCCGCCGCAGCCCACTGGGTCACCCGCCCGGCGGCAATGATAGCGAATGACGGCGCTATCGGACTGCTGGCGCTGCCGGTTCTCCAGCAGGAAGTACTCGCCCCGGGGATTCGACCCCTGCACGGAGACGTAGAACGCGGTGTCAGACAAGGGCGCGGCGTCGAAAGTGTAGGTGCCGTTGGCGGTGAGCGGGGCGATAGTGATCCAGCCAAGCTCGTTGAGCGACCAGGCTTCCATGCGGGAGGGACTCAGCGGCGTGGTGAAATTGCCTGAGCTCATGAGTCCCCACTCGCCGATGCCCTCGCTCACGTTATCCGTGTCGTACAGATCAGGCAGCCCGAACCCATGCCCCGTTTCGTGTGCGACGGTACCGATCGGCATGATCTCCGAGGCGGTACAGGAGCTCGCGCCACCAACGGCGGGTTGTAGAACATAGTCGCTGATCTTGACCTTCTGACCCGCGTGGAAGGGATCGTTGTCGTTCGTCGTGTACGTCGGCAGGGCAAAACGGTGCGCCCACATATGGTTTTGCGGCGCGCTCGATGGACCGCACTCACCGCCCATCGCCTCGTGCATGAAGAGCACCAGGGGGACGAACCCCGTAGTGTCGACGTACTGCGAGAAATCGACGGTCGAATCGACGTGCGCCAGCGCTCGCGTCAAGGCCGATTGCATCCGACTGATCGCCAGGGAGCTGAATAGGCCGTTGCAGTTGGTCGAGCCGTAGGGATTCGACGCCTGGCATGTCGCACTCGTGCCACCGACGTAGTAGACCTCGGTGGTGTCGAGCGTGACGAATCCGTAGGTCGAGCCCTGGATGTCGAACACGCCATTCGACATCTCCTGGTAAAACGAGCGATACGTGTACGGACGTCCCGGGGGCGGCGTCGTGGCAAACAGCACGGCGTCATAATCCGCGGCGACGAATGTGGGCGCGGGCGAGTCTTTGTATCGGAAGAGAATAGCGGGCACCTTGAGGATGCCGCTGACGACCGTCGCCGAGGCCTGTAGAGCGCCGGCCTGACCGGTTGGCGCGACGCCCGCGACGGCGGCGGATGCGTTCAGCTCGCTGAATCGTCCCGCGGCGCGCAAGCGGGCACGCATTGCGCGGACCGCGCGTGCGCGGGTTCGCCACACACCGTCTTTCCGAAAATCGAATCCCGGGATCTCCCAACGAGGGTGCCGCCGATCCTGCGCGGTTGAAACGGTCGGAAGCAGCAAGCACAGCAGGGCTGTAACGCCCAGGAAGCGGACGACGTATGACACCACTATGGACCTCCGGGAGGAACGGCCTTCGCGCGACTGCCGCAATCTAGGTTATTAATCGCGACCCCCGAAAGGCTGTGGCGGGTCTCACATTGAGCCTTGCCAATTTGGGGACGCAGGGCTAAGCTGTACCACCGCTTACTCATAGCAACCCGAGGCTTCATTGCGCACAGAGACCCTGCAGCACATCGCGCTGTTCGACAAGTGTAAGAACTTCACCCGGGCGCGCGAGGTCCAAGCTGCGGGGCTGTATCCCTACTTCAAACCCATCTCCCGCTCCGAAGACACCGTCGTCGTCATCGAAGGCCAAGAG
>Ga0209761_1001998_pt1 | contig 13289 bp, 11 predicted proteins | sample GraSoi013_1_40cm_4_FD_185818 | JGI IMG/M metagenome (GOLD analysis project Ga0209761, IMG submission 185818) | Grasslands soil microbial communities from the Angelo Coastal Reserve, California, USA - Sample 09_25_2013_1_40cm (SPAdes) (version 2) | ecosystem: Environmental > Terrestrial > Soil >... | reverse complement strand
AGCCCGCGAGGCGATGCCGCCTGGTGCCGTTCCAACTATTTGGAACCAACCTGAGCTCCGCATTCGGTCCGGGCTGGGAGGGAATTATGTGACGGCGCTTTAGTCTGCCCCGTACGAAGTCCGGGGGAAGTCATAGGAAACGGCGCAACGAAACCTTCGTACGGGGCCTGACAAAGTCGGAACGGCACTAGCTCTTGGACGAGTCGCCGCGAAGGATGTCGTACCGCTCGATGACAGCGGCAACGCCCATGCGCTGATCGCCGTCTTCGATGCGCCGCTCGACGCGAATGACTTTGCCGCTGGCGCGGACGAAGACTTCGATGCCGCGAGTAACCTCGGCGGGAAGAGTGAGGGTGATATCGAGCTCAGAACCCGCTTCGAGATCCTGGTCAATCACGAAGTAAACACCACGCGTCGAAATATCCCGCGTTTTGCCCTTCTGGGTTTGGGCGGAGCGGCCGAAGGGAAGACGCACTGTGAGGGGTAGCGACAGATCAAACCTCTGAGTCGTTCGGCGTTCCGTCATTTTGCCCTCCTCGTTGGTTAACGCTCCCACGAACCCTGGCGGCGCCCCTAGCGCCACTTCGAATCCCCCGCCGACTTGCTCCGGCGTCCCCTTAGTTAGATGCCGATGAATTTCTTCGCGCCACAAATTAAGGTCACGGTGGCCGACCCGCCCGACCTCGATTCAAAGACAAAAGACCGAGATTCGGAATCCGTTTTCCTACTGGCTTCGAACGACCGAAGCCACCTCCTCCGCCGCGGCCGTTGAGCGGCGATTGCGCGGCGAATCCAAATTGAACTGCCGCATCTTATAAAGAAGCGCTTTGTAGCTGATGCCCAGAAGCTTGGCGGCATCTTTGCGGCACCAGCGAGTTTTCTCAAGAGCGTCGGCGATGGCCTCCATTTCGGCTTCGTCCTTCAGACTGCGGACCAGGGCCTTCAAACCCAGATTGCGCGGCGGCGGCTCTTCCCGCGGCGAAATGCGCTGGCGCGTGGAAGTCATCTCTACGAGTTCGCGCAAGCTGCCTTCATCATCTTCGAGGATTACGAAGCGCTTGACGAAGTTTTCGAGCTCGCGGAGGTTGCCCGGCCAGACGTAGCGCATGGCCGCGTCCATCAGATGTTTGGAGGGCTCTTGCGCGACCTTACCAAACTTTTCGCTGTATTTGACCAAGAAGTGGCGGAAGAGCAGTGGAATTTCCGACGTGCGCTCGCGCAGCGGAGGCACATTAATGGAGAGAACGTTGAGGCGGTAATAGAGGTCCTCACGGAATCGGCCGGTTTTCATGGCTTCCTGCACGTCCACGTTGGTGGCGGCGAGAACGCGCACGTCGATATCCACCAAGTGGCGGCCGCCGAGGCGGGAGTATTGGTGATCCTGCAGGACGTGGAGCAGCTTGGCCTGCAAGTGCGTGGTCATCTCCGCGATTTCATCAAGGAAGATCGTGCCTTTGTTGGCCAGCTCGAACTTGCCGGGCTTCGCGCGGACCGCGCCGGTGAATGCGCCCTGCTCGTATCCGAAGAGCTCGGATTCGAGCAACTCACCGGGTAGAGCCGCGCAATTGACCTTGACGAACGGTTGGGTGGCGCGGCGGGAGCGCAAGTGGATCATCCGCGCGACCACTTCCTTGCCTACGCCGCTTTCGCCGCAGACGAAGACGGGTACGTCCACTGGCGCGATCTGCATGATCTGCTGGCGGATGCGCACCATCTGCGGGCTGGCGGCAAGGAAGCTGAGGTCTTCAGTGATCTGGTCGCAATAATCGCGGAGTGCCTGATTCTCCGCGTGGAGCTGCTTTTTCTGGCGGCATTTGAGCATGGCCGCGTCGAGCTCGGTCTTTTCAAATGGCTTGGTGAGATAGTCGAGCGCACCAATGCGGATGGCTTCGACGACGGTGCCGACTTCGTTCGAACAGGAGAGCATGATGACGTGCAAATTGCGGTCGATCTCGATGAGTTGTTTGAGCGTATCGATGCCGTTTTGCTCGGGCATGAGAACGTCAAGAATGATGAAGTCGGGCCGGTCCCCGGCGCCGATTTTTTCAACAGCGTTCTTGCCGGAAGAAAGAGCCTCCACCTCGAAGCCGTCCACTTCGAGGAGGGTCTGCAGGTATTTGCGGATGCTCGGTTCGTCATCCACGACGAGAATACGTTCTTTTTGCGCCATCCATGCTCTCCATTCCGGCTGAGATCCGCTCAGCTCGGCTCAATTGGCATAAGAAACTTGAAGGTGCTTCCGCGCTGCGGTTCGCTTTCCACCCAGATTTTGCCGCGATGGGCCTGCACGAGACGCTTGGCAATGGCGAGGCCGAGGCCCATTCCGGATGTATTGGGATCCACGCGCACGAAATCGTCAAAAATCTCCTGATGATGCTCAGCGGCGATGCCGGGTCCGGTGTCGGACACGGACACCTGAACGCAGTTGTGCCGCAACAGGCGGGCGCGCCGGCGCTCTTGCACGGGCGCCGCCTCGGCGACACGGCGTTCCCAGAAGTGAGGCTCAGCACGCAGCGCGACGAGTCCCCCCGCCGTCGTGTGCTTCAGCGCGTTATCCACCAAATTGGCGGCGGCCTGCTGCACTTTCTGATAGTCGAAACGAAAGATGGGCAGCGCGGGATCGAAATAGGTCTCAAAGCGGACGCCCTTGCGCTGGAAGGCCTCGCGCCAGCGCTTCGCCAGCTCTTCGAGGCAATCCCATATGTCGTTCTCGCGCAAGTGCAGGACGAGCTTTCCGCTTTCCAGAGCGGAGTAGTTCAAGAACATGGAGACGAGCCGAACGACCCGCTCACAGCTCTCTTTCGACTCTTCGAGGATGTCGCGCTGTTTTTGCGTCAAGCGGCCAATCGAGCCCGTCAACAATAGATCGTAATATCCCTTGATAACCGCGAGCGGGGTCTTCAACTCGTGTGCGGCCGAACCGAGGAGAACCGTTTTCTGGCGATTCACTTCCTGGAGGCGGAGATACGCAGCGAGAAGATTGCGATAGGTGATTTCCCGTTCCTGCAGAAGCTCCTGTACGGTGAGCTGCGTGGGTGTCGCATCGGGCGCGGTTTGCTCGGTCTTCTGTTGAAACTGCACGACAAACCAGTCTGGCTCCGGGAGCCATTGAATTCGGGCTTCAAAGATGATGTCTCCGCGCGTGAGATCCAATTCCACTTCCTGCTGACCCATCTCGATTTGTGCGAAGATGTCCTTAGAATCGCGCCGCAACAGGTCGCTGAAGAGATTGACACGATCCAACTCCAAGAGCCCCTGTTCGTTGAGAGACTGCCGCGCCTGTACCGTGGCGAGTATTAGCCGGCCAGTGCGCTCCGCGAGGAGGAGCGGTTTGTCGAGGGTGTCCAGCAGAGAGGAAACCAGTGCAAGAGAGACAGATTGAGTGCCTTGCGGTTCTAAGAGCGCGGATTTGAGGGCTCTAGTGGCCATACCTCTCACACCCCAATTACGGGTTATGGAAAATATTTTCCTCAGGGGTGCCCATCCTCGCAGTAAGGCGATGGAGAGTCAATGGTAAAAACGTTCCACTTGCACATTTCCGGAACGGGAATAGACATAGCTGAATCCGTTCTTCCCAGAGGGAAGTGATGCCAAGTCGAGAGGATGGTCAACCGTAAGAAAATGCGGCCCTTAGAATGGGGATTCTCGAGAAGAGACTGGCCACAGATCTGCTGCTTTCGGTACTAGCTCGCCAGTACCAGAGGGGACTCCCTTGAAAACGGAATCTACACAGGAAAGGCTTCGGTTGAGTCAAGAAACACCACGTCGGTCGCAACGAATCCGGCTTCAAGTGCCGGTGTTCGTGCGCGGCGTCGAGGTTGGCGGTGCGGACTTTGTCGAACTCACGAAAACGTTGAATATCAGCGCCTCCGGTGCGTGCATCGCGTCAACCCATGTAATGCGACCGGATCAGGTGGTGCAATTGACCTTTCCCGCCCCTTCTTCGGTTTTCTCGAGCACCATCCCTGCCGAAACGCCGCCCATCCCTGCCCGGGTCAAACGCCAAGAGCCATCCGGAGAGTTGCGCCTGATCGGGGTCGAGTTTCTTCGTCCGTTGGAATAGCCGGCACCAGGGACGGGTATTCTGGGAACAAAAAAGGAAATTCGTTGTCCCAGGAGAGGGGAGACCCGCGCAGGAGGCCAATCGAGAGCGTTTTGGAAGCTGCATGTGCTTGAAAACCCGTCCAGATAGAATCCAGACAGACCGAGGCGGCTTAGCGGCAGAAATCTCCGAAAACGTGTAAAATTGGTCTTCGGTTTGCTCCCAATGGCCTTAGCACGATGTGCCTTCCCCCTGACCCCGTGGGGAGAGGCAGAGGTCAGGTGGACACATTAAGATGCCCAGCAGTGGTGCCTCGCCGGCACCTCGGTTGAGTACCGAGGATTCCTATCTCGAGCTCCTTGCGGACACGCTGGAATCGCTCGATTTACCAGCGCGGGGTCAATTCCTGCAGCGGTATTTTCGAACGATCTCCCGGCTGGATCTGCGCGAGAGCCAGTGTCTGCAGTTGTGGGAGGAAATGCTGCAGCGGCGCCGGGAGATGAGCGAGCGACTCGGCCGGCCCGTCTCGTTGAAGACTTCCCTGATGGATGTTCTCTCCTCCGGAAATTTGCTGCATGTTCCCGTCGTGCTCGAATACGACGAGCTGAAAAGATTGCAACTCAACGCCGTGACCGATCCGCTCACGGGTCTTTACAATCGCCGGCTCTTCAGCGAATCGCTCGAGAAAGAGTTGACACGAGCGCGGCGCTACGGCCAGCAGCTCTCGCTGGTGATACTCGATCTGCACCGCTTTAAGGAAGTGAACGACAAGCACGGGCATCCGCGAGGCGACGAAGTGCTCCGCGCAGCCGCCGACACGCTGAAAAAATCCTTGCGCACGTACGATTCAGCCTTTCGAATCGGCGGCGACGAATTCGCTCTGATCTTGCCGCAGACCGACGCCGCGCAGGGGCTGGCATTAAGCCGACGCGTCGAGAGCGTGTTCGCCGATGCGCTCCAGCAGTTGCAGCTCTCGGTCGCCGTAAGCATGGATCACGGCGTCGCAACCTACCCCCATGACGGCGAGCAAACTGAGTCGCTTGTGCGTATCGCCGATGAGCGCCTCTACCGGTTGAAACACACGAATCACAACCGGGGTGCAGGTGCGGCGGCGATAGCGGATCGGCCAGAGACCCGCGAGCCGCTGCGAACGGCAGCGCCCGCAGAAAAAACGCCAGCCGCGCCGCGGCCCACGCCGATCGAATTCAAGAAGCCCGCGGAACCGGCCGAACCAGCAGTCGCGGCTCCGATGGCGACGGCGGATGCCTCCGCACAGACGATGCCGCCTGTGCCGCCGTACGCGCAACAGCGGAAGGCTGAGCGCGTCTCAATGGCGGGAACGAACGCTTATGCACTAATAGGGGAAGGAGACCAGCGCCGCGCGCGCGTGCTCGATCTGGGCTTTGGCGGGGTTGCGCTGGAGTTCGAGTCGGAGGAAGAACTTCCAACCAGCACGCTGGCCGTGCTCCATGTGCCGATTTTGCCGCCGGTACGGGTGAACCTGCGTACGGTCTGGTCGCACCACACATCCGAAGGTAGCACGCGCGTTGGGTGCTGCTTCGTCTCCTAGTTACTCTGTTTTGAATGCGAATCGCGCTCCGCATCTCAGCGGGTCGAAGGCCCGTTCAGGCAGCTCAGTCATTTCGTGCGGCGAATTGTTGCCGGAAGTAGCGCGAAGTGAAGAGAAGCGCCTGCTGAACATGAACCAGGCCGAGCGCCCAGCGCATTTCCGCCTGCGCGAGAGAATTCCCGTTTGCCGTCAGCTGAAGCGCAAGACGCAGCCGCCCAGTGTCGGCGGCTTCGCGAGTGAGACCGATGCGGGCTTCCAGCGCGTCGGCCGAGCCGGCATCGCTGAGGAGCTCGGCAAGTTTTTCGAGAAGCGAGAAAAAGAGTCCGCGGTTACGATTGAGCTCATCGGCGCGGAAGCCGACAATGAAACTCCCCACAAATCCGTGGGGATCCGCCTGGGGCGTTGAAGGAGGGAACGAAGCTTCGCACCCAGAGACTTGAAAAAAAGAATCGTCGCTATTCGTGACCGCAAGAAACGACTGAACGGCGCGGTTCTCGGCTGGAGGGGCACCGCACGCTTCCTTCGCGAGCTCCGCAACGATCTGGACGCGCATACTCGCGAAACTACGCGAAGAATGGGCTTGCCACAAGAGGAAAGCGGGTCCGATGTGTTCTGATCACGTTCGGATGCGCTCGCTGAGCAGCCACCACGGAGTGGCGACACAGAACCGGGGCAGCAGGAAGCTCCGTGCGAGACAGATCATCCTGCTAAAATCGCGCGAAGCGCAACGCGGCGCGGAACAGGAGCATGCCGTGAGCCAACCGAAGGCCAGCCGCCCGTTCATGCCAGGCTACGGACTTCCGGATGAAAAAGGCGGAAAGGGCCTGTTGTCCTGGGGCTGGGCCGTCGAGCGCCTGAAGAAATCGCACAACTACTGGATTGCCACGACGCGCCCAGACGGCCGACCGCACGTCATGATTGTCTGGGGCCTGTGGTTCGAGGACGAGTTTTGGTTCAGCACCGGGCGCGAGTCGCGCAAGTCAAGAAACCTGGCAGCGAGTCCTCACTGCGTCATCTGCACGGAGAATGCGGAAGAGGGCGTTATTTTGGAGGGTGCCGCCACGAGGATGACCGACCCAGCGCGCTTCGAATCCTTCTGCAGCGCGTACCAGGCGAAATACGATTGGGACATGCGGACGATGAGGGAGGAGCCGATTTACGTCGTGCGTCCGGCCGTGGTTTTCGGGCTGATCGAAAAGACAGCGATGCAGTCCGCGACCCGGTGGACGTTCGACGAAGCGTAAAGAGGTGGCGCCCGCACGGACGCGGCGCTGCGACCCGCTTCGTTGACACTGTGGAGGGCGGCGCGTATCATTTTGACGTTGCAGCGTTTTATACGCCCGCAGCGTTGTTTTCCTTTGTGAAATCGCAAAGCGGTTTATTTTCCGGGCAACCGCAGAGCGGTTAATTCCTGGGCGACCGCAGAGTGGTCGACCTCCTTGCAAGCACCCCCGAACAGGGATACAGCAAGGAATTTTTTCGGCGACGCACGGAATTTTCCGGAGGCCAACAAAGATGTCTCAGGACCACGACAACCCCACGTCGGCGGCGGCCGCGCCTGCTCCCGAAGCGAGCGTGAACTCGACGACCGAAACGACAAAGCCCACTCCACTGGAAGCAGCTCTTTCCATGGAAGCCGCTCCGACCGAAGAACCTGCGCAGTCGGCGGTGGACTCCGAAACGCCACACCCTGACGCTGAAGCTGCTCCGGCGGCGGAAGAGGCGCCCGGCGCAGAGGAGATGAGCCAGCTTATCGAACAGTACGGTGAACCGCACGAGGCGCCGGCACAGAGTGAGATTCTCGAAGGCAAGGTCGTCGCGTACACGGAACAAGGCGTTGTCGTGGACTTGGGGTTGAAGTCCGAAGGCCTCGTACCCGCCGCGGAATTTACGGAAACAGACATTCCCCGGCCCGAACCCGGCTCGACGATCGAAGTCCAACGGTCGGGCGAAGAGAAGGATGGATACATCCTGCTCGCATACCAGAGGGTGCTGCGCCGCCGGATGTGGGAGAAGATCGACGCGGCGTACAAGGCCAAGGAGACGCTGACGGGAAAGATAGTGGACCGGATCAAGGGCGGGCTCGTGGTGGACATCGGTGTGCGTGCGTTCCTGCCGGGCTCGCAGTACGACCTGCGGCCGACCCAGGACCTGGATCATCTGGTCGGAGACGAGATTCCTGTCCGGATCACCAAGCTCAACCGCCGGCGCGGGAACGTGGTCGTGAGCCGGCGCGCGCTGCTCGAAGAAGAGCTGCACACGAAGCGCGCTGCGCTGCTCGAACAGCTCAGCGAAGGACAGATCGTGCACGGGCGCGTGAAAAACGTCACCGATTACGGCGTCTTCGTGGACCTGGGCGGACTAGACGGCCTGCTGCACGTCACGGATTTGAGCTGGGGGCGGGTGAAGCATCCCTCCGAAGCCGTGAAGCCCGATCAGGAGCTGGATGTTCAGATCCTGAAATTTGACAAGGAAAAGCAGCGTGTTTCTCTGGGCCTGAAGCAGCTTCAGCCGGATCCCTGGGCAAGGGCACAAGAAAAATATCCTGCCGGGATGAAGGTGCATGGCAAGGTTGTGGGGATTGTGGACTACGGCGTGTTCGTCGAACTCGAGACCGGCGTAGAAGGTCTGGTGCACGTCACGGAAATGAGCTGGACGAAGAAGACGCAGCACCCGTCGAAACTCGTGAAGGTCGGCGACGAGGTGGACGTGGTTGTGCTGGACCTCAAGCCGAGCGACCGGCGCATTTCGCTCGGGATAAAGCAAGCGCTGCCCGATCCATGGCTGCAGCTCGCGGAAAAGTACCCAGTGGGGACGATCGTCACCGGCAAAGTGCGCAACATCGCGGAGTTCGGCGCGTTCGTCGAAATCGAGGACGGCTTCGACGGCCTCGTACACGTTGGCGATGTGAGCTGGACCGGCCGGGTGAAGAACCCGCACGAAGTGTTCAGGAAGGGCGAGCAGGTGACCGCGAAGGTGCTGAGGATCGATGCGGAGAACCGGCGCGTGTCCCTCGGCATCAAGCAGGTGAACGACATTTGGGGCATCTGGTTCAAGGAGCACAGAGTTGGCCAGCTCGTGAGAGGCAAAGTGTGCCGGATCGCCACGTTCGGCGCGTTCGTGGAGCTGGCCGAAAACATCGAAGGACTTTGCCACAACACGGAGATCGAAGAGCGGCGGCGCCGGGACGAAGGTGGCTCGCCCGCGCATCGCATCACTGGCCCGTTGAAGAGCGCTGGGCCGCTCGAGCCGGGCAAGGAATACGACTTCAAGATCATCAAGATCAACTACGAGCAGCGCCGCATAGGGTTGAGCTACCGGGCGGCGGTGCGCCAGGTGGAGCGTCGCGAGATCGAAGAGTATCGTTCGACAAAGTCGTCCGCGACGGCGACTATCGGCGACGCCATCCTGTCCAAGCAGTCGAGGTGAGGCGGGGCACCGGGGTCGACCCGCGCCGAAATTTCGTTTTACCTCCGGGTCAATTTAGTGATATTGAGGGAGCAACCCGGGCGGCTGCCGTCCTGCCCCGCCGCGTTTTTCTGGGGACCGCAGCAAGCGGCATTTCTCCTTTGGAATGAGGCATGAGCGAAATGATGAAACAACCGACACTGACCAAGGCGGACCTCATCGCTGAAGTGGAGCGCGTTACGGAGTTGAAGCGCACGGAATCGGAGACCATCGTGGAGACGATCTTCGAAAGCATTATTGAGTCTCTGCAGAAGGGCGAGAAAATCGAGATTCGGGGATTCGGCAGCTTTCGTACGCGAGATCGTCGCGGACGGGTGGGCCGCAATCCGAAGACGGGCGCGAAAGTCGAAGTGCGGGCGAAGAAAATTCCTTACTTCAAGCCGAGCAAAGAACTGAAGGATTTTGTGAACAGCTCGGAGGCCGCGGCCTCCGCCGCCGCACCCGCTTCCGCTCCGGCTCCCGGCAACGCGACACAAAACTGAGGCAAGAGCGGCAGTGCGGGCCTCACTCCGAGCCGGGGGTGACTGCGAGCCAACTCCCGATTCAGAGTTTCGCCGTTTCATTCCAATCTTCACAAGGCGTCCATTCTGCAAGCGGTTTTGCGCTATCCTTGCGCCGGCAAATTCGGAAGGCCGATGGAGCTCTATGGACTACCTCTGGACGCCGTGGCGCTACAAGTACCTGTCCGAGGCCGCCGGTAAAGAACCGGAGTGCATTTTCTGCGCCGCGCTCGCTGCCAAAAATGACGTGGAAGCGCTCATCGTGCACCGCGCCGCAAAGAACTTCATCATTTTGAACCGCTATCCGTACACCTCGGGCCACGTGATGGTGGTGCCTTATGAGCATGTGGCGGAGCTTGCGAAGTGTGACGTGGAAACGTTGAACGAAATGATGGCGCTGGCGAAGCGTGTCGAGTCCGCAGTCCGCAAATCGTACAAGCCGGACGGGATGAATCTGGGCCTGAACCTCGGCCGCGCGGCCGGCGCTGGCGTTGACGGCCATCTACACATGCACATCCTGCCGCGTTGGTTCGGAGACACAAACTTCATGACCACAGTCGGAGAGACGCGCGTGCATCCTGAAGATTTGCAGACAACCTACGAACGTCTGCGCAAAGCGCTCAGCTAAGGGGTGCGCGGCCTGCCTTCGCACAGGTCTGAAAGACCCACTTTAGAATTCGCGATTTCCAAGTGGCTCGCAAGTCAAAGACGGAGAGTCAACGTGAATCTAGAGCTGACCGAAGAGCAGAAGCTGCTGCAGCGCACGGTACGCGAATTTGCGGAATCGGAAGTAAAGCCACTTGCGAAAGGGCTCGATGAAACCGGACACTTTCCGCTGGAAACGTTCCGCAAGGCGGGGGAGCTGGGGCTGACCGGGATCGCGTTTCCCGAAGCCGAAGGCGGCGCGGGATTCGACCATATCGCTTACACCATTGCGATCGAGGAGATTTCGCGCTGCTGCGCTTCGACCGGCGTGATTCTCTCCGTACAGAATTCCCTTTACTGCGACCCCGTTCATCGCTTTGGCACCGAAGAGCAAAAGAAGAAATTTCTGCTTCCCTTCGCGCGCGGGGAAAAGATCGGCTGCTACGCGCTGACCGAGCCGCAAGCCGGCTCGAACGCTGCGGCGTTGCAAACGAAGGCCGTGCGCAAGGGCGATACCTACGTGATCAACGGCACGAAGGCGTGGATTACGAGCGGAGGTGCGGCCGACGCGGCGATTGTTTACGTCAACACGGATCCGCCGAAAGGCGAAAAAGGCATCACGGCACTGGTGATCGAGAAAGCCGCGCCCGGCTTCCGAGTCGGCAAGGAGGAAAAAAAACTCGGCATCCACGCGACGGCGTGCTGCGAGCTGGCGTTCACGGATTGCGAAGTGCCCGTTGCGAATCGCATCGGGAACGAAGGCGAAGGCTACAAGATCGCGCTATCGACGCTCGACAGCGGGCGCATCGGGATCGGCGCGCAGGCAGTGGGAATCGCGCAGGGCGCGTTCGAAGCGGCACTCGACTATTCGCAACAGCGCATGGCGTTCGGCCATCCCATTTCGCAGTTTCAGGCGATTCAGTTCATGCTTGCCGACATGACCACGGAGATCGACGCGGCGCGGCTCCTTGTGCGCAAGGCGGCCTGGAAGCAGGACACGGGCGCGCGGTTCAGCATGGAGGCGGCGATTGCCAAACTCTTTGCGAGCGAGATGGCAACCCGGGTAACGCACAAGGCCATTCAAATTCACGGCGGCTACGGCTACAGCCGTGAATATCCGGTCGAACGCGCCTACCGTGATGCGCGCATCACGGAAATCTATGAGGGTACAAGCGAAATTCAGCGGCTGGTGATCTCGTCATGGGTCCTGAAGTCCTAGTCACATCGTAGTATCCTGACCAAGTGCTGGAACTCAACAATGGGCTCGAATTTGACTCCGGGCGAACGGAGGAGTTTTTTTCGGCGCTGCCCGCACGAGCGGCAGTCTGCTTGATCGAACCGAAAGAAGAAAAAGCGGAGCCATTTCTAATCCGCACGGCGGATCTGCGACACAGGTTGCAGCGGCTGCTGGGTCCTCCGGATCCCGCGAGCAAGCGGCTGAACCTGCGCGAATTCGCCCGCGCGGTGAGGTATCGAGCGACGGGATCCGCGTTCGAGCAGGCACTCGCGTATTACCAGCATGCTAAGCAGTATTTTCCGAAGCGGTATCGCGATCTGATCCGGCTGCGGCCGCCAGCCGTTTTGAAAGTGAATCTGCGCAACGCGTACCCGCGCTGCTATGTTACGCGCCGGATCGCCGTGGATGACACCGGAGCGCCGACCGCCGGCGTGTACTATGGGCCGTTTGCGTCGCGTCGCGCTGCCCAAGCCTTCGCCGAGCGCGCGCTTGATTTTTTCAAAGTGCGCCGGTGCCAGATCAAAATCCGGCGTGACCCGGCGTTTCCCGGCTGCCTCTATTCCGAAATGAAGATGTGCCTCGCACCGTGCTTCGCGGGCTGTACGAAGGAGGAGTACGACGCGGAGGTGAATCGGCTGCTGAACTTCCTTGAGACGAGCGGCGGCTCGCTCGTTTCCTCGCTCGAACAGGAGAGAACCCGAGCGAGCGAGGAGCTTGATTTCGAGCTCGCTGCAAACCTGCACAAGCGCCTCGAAAAACTCAACGACGTCCTGCGCCTGCGGCCGGAACTGGCTCGACGAATTCAGGACCTGGATGCCGTCATCCTGCAGCGGACCGCCGAGGAGCAGGCGATCGGCGTATTCGCCGTTTGCAGTGGGCGGCTCGCCGAGCCGTTCTTTCTGCGCTTTGCGGAGATAGCGAGCCAACCGCGCTCGGCGGAAGAGATTCTGCGCGATCGAATGGAATCGGTTGCCGCCGATCCACGCGAACATCTCAACGAGCATTTGTGGCTTATTGCGCGCTGGTATTACAGCAACCCGCGCCAGGGGGAGATCTTCTTCCGAGGCGTTGACCGCTCCGCGGTCATGCGTGAAAGGGAGTGGCCGTACCGCCGCATACTTCGGGCTTGCTCCCGCCTGCTGGCGCCAAAAACGGAGCCAGTCGCATCCGCGCAGAACTCAGAAACGAACAAACCGAGCTAAAGGAGCGTCATGAGGAAATCGGCGACGGCGGACGGAACGCGGCGCTATGCGGACAGATTTCGCACGCGGGCGGCGAGCGGACATTTCCGCGAAACACAAGGGCTCGTGCTTCCTTCACTCGGAATCGGCACGTATCTCGGCCAGCCCGACGCAAAGACGGATGAATCGTACACCGCGGCCGTGGTCGCTGCGGCCGAGAGCGGCGTCCACCTGATCGACACCGCGATTAACTATCGTTTTCAACGGAGCGAACGGAGCATCCGCGCAGCTCTGGACCAGCTTGCGCGGAAGGGCTTTCAACGCGACGAGGTCGTTCTCTGCACAAAAGGTGGGTACCTCACGCCGGATGGGTCAGTTCCCGCTGACGCGAACGAATACTTTTATCGCGAATACATCCAGAAAGGCGTCATGAGCGCGAAGGACATCGTCGCGGGATGTCATTGCATGTCGCCGAGCTATCTCGAAGACCAGCTCGAACGCAGTTTGCATAACCTGGGCGTCGAGGCGGTTGACGTGTATTACGTTCACAATCCGGAGACGCAACTCAGCGAGGTCCCGGGCGAGGAGTTTTCTGCTCGAGTGCGCGCAGCGTTCACGTTTCTTGAGTCTGCCGCAGCGGCGGGGG
>Ga0209761_1001996_pt1 | contig 13304 bp, 15 predicted proteins | sample GraSoi013_1_40cm_4_FD_185818 | JGI IMG/M metagenome (GOLD analysis project Ga0209761, IMG submission 185818) | Grasslands soil microbial communities from the Angelo Coastal Reserve, California, USA - Sample 09_25_2013_1_40cm (SPAdes) (version 2) | ecosystem: Environmental > Terrestrial > Soil >... | reverse complement strand
GGCCGGCGACACGAAGGCAACGTCGAGGTGAAGTACAGCGGCCCGGATGGGGTCATCGTCGACGTCTCGGAGACGGGCTGGGTCGGCACCTCCGGCCCCGACGACTACTAGCTCCCCCGCGGAGTGGTGGCTCCGGCCCGGCAATTCGCCGTATCCGCGAGCCGACGTTGATCACTCGACGGGAGCCCGGTAAGGTGGCGGTATGACGCAGCCACCACTGACTCTCCGCCGCTGGAAGCGAGTCGAGTACGAGCGTCTCGTGGACCTGTGCCTGTTCCAGAGTGATCCCGTGGAGCTGATTGGAGGGCAGGTCGTCGTCGCCGAGCCCCAGAGCAGCTACCACGCTACTGTCGTCGGCGCCGCCGATGATGCGCTGCGGGCTATTCTCCCACCGGGCTGGATTGTGAGAGCTCAGATGCCTGTGGCGCTTGACGACGAGTCCGCGCCCGAACCCGATCTGGTCGTGGTACCGGGAATCCGCGCCGACTATCGTGAGTCTCACCCGGCACGTCCGGCGCTTGCCGTGGAGGTGGCCGATTCGAGTCTCGCCTTCGACCGCGAACACAAGGGTAGCCTCTACGCACGGGCAGGTGTTCCGGACTACTGGATCGTGAACCTCATCGATCGTCTTCTGGAGGTGTATCGCGATCCACGGCCGGACCCGTCGGCGCCCTACGGATGGCGGTACCGATCGCTGGAGACACGAGTGCCTCCGGCCGTCGTCGTCCCCCTCGCGCTGCCGTCAACGCTGATCGCTGTCGCCGATCTGCTGCCGTAGCTGCTCGTGGACTCACCGCTTGACGTACCGGACGACTGGGGGCTCGACGGCAAGGTCGTCATCGTGACCGGAGGCGGCGCCGCGGGGGACGGCATCGGCAACGGGCGCGCCGCGGCGATCCTGTTGGCCAAAGCCGGAGCGCGCGTCGTCGTCGTCGATCGTGCCGCGGAGCTCGCGGCGCGGACGGTGGCGATGATCGAAGCGCTCGGTGGCAAGGCGATCGGGTGCGAGGCCGACGTCACCAAACCCGAGGATTGCAGGGCGATGGTCGAGGCGGCGCTCGATCGCTTCGGCCGGCTCGACCTCCTCGACAACAATGTCGGCATCGGCAGCCGGGGCTCCGTGGTCGAAGAGAGCCAGGAGACCTGGCGCCGGGTCATGCAGGTCAACGTCGAGACCATGTTCCTGGTGGCCAAGCACGCCATCCCCGCGATGATCAGAGCGGGCGGCGGCGCGATCGTCAACGTGTCGTCGATCTCCGCGCTGCGCCCGCGCGGCCTCACCGCGTACTCCGCCTCGAAAGGCGCGGTCATCGCGCTCACGCGAGCCATGGCCGTGGATCACGGTCCCGACGGGATCCGGGTCAACTGTGTCGCGCCTGGACCCGTGTATACACCCATGGTCTATCAGCGCGGTATGAGCGAAGAGGCCCGCGCGCGGCGGCGCACGGCTTCCCTCCTGGGGATCGAAGGCACCGGCTGGGACGTGGGCCGCGCCGTGCGCTTCCTGCTCTCGGATCACGCGCGCTACGTCACCGGTCAGACGCTGGTCGTCGACGGCGGGGCGACGTTGCGGGGGCCGGAGCGGGATACCTGACGCTCGAGGTGGAGCGTGGAGGAATGAGGCTCAGGGGCAAGACCGCGCTCATCACCGGCGCGAGCCGCAACATCGGCCGGGCGATCGCGCTGGCGTTCGCGACCGAGGGTGCGGACCTCGTGCTGAACACGCGCGCGAATCGCGACGAGCTGGAGGGCGTCGCCTCCGAGTGTCGGAAGGCGGGCGTGCGCGCCGTCCCCGTCCTCGCCGACGTCGCCGACGCCACGGCGGTGGACTCGATGGTCGGGCAGGGGCTCGCCGAGCTGGGAGCCATCGACGTCCTCGTGTGCAACGCGGCGATCCGGCCGCACAAGCCCGTCACCGAGACGTCGCTCGACGACTGGCACCGCGTGCTCGCGGTCAACCTCCACTCGGCATTCTATCTGGCGCGCGCCGTCGTGCCCGCGATGAAGGAGCGGAAGCGGGGCAGCATCATCGCGATCGGCGGGCAGTCGAGCCTGACCGGGCGGCCGAACACGGCGGCGGTCACCGCCGCCAAGACCGGGCTGCTCGGCCTGGTGCGCGCGCTCGCCGCCGAGCTCGGGCCATTCGGCATCCGCGCCAACATGGTCGTGCCCGGCTCCATGGACACCGAGCGGCGCTACGCCGAGTGGTACCCGGAATTCCGCCAGTCGCCGCCGGGCGCGCCGGAGCAGCTCAAGGAGATCCCGCTCCGCCGGCTCGGTCGGCCGGAGGAGATCGCCGACGCCTGTGTGTTCCTCGCCTCCGACGCCTCCGCGTACGTCACCGGCGACACGATCCGCGTCATGGGTGGACGCGTCATCGGCTGACGACGCGGTTCTTCTGCACGCCGAGCCCCGTGATACCCATCTCGACGACGTCGCCGGGCTGGAGGTAGCGCGGCGGCTTCATCCCGTGGGCGACACCGGCCGGCGTGCCGGTCGAGACGATGTCGCCGGCCCGGAGCGACATGAAGCGGCTCACGTAGGCGACGAGCTGGCGGACCGGGAAGATCATGTTGGCGGTGCTGCCGCGCTGGCGTGATTCGCCGTTGACCGTCGTCCACAGCAGGAGGGCCTGGGGGTCGCGCGCCTCGTCGGCCGTGACGAGCCACGGCCCGATCGGCGCAAAGGTGTCGGCGCTCTTGCCCTTCGTGGTTGTCCCTCCGTGCTCCATCTGGAACGCGCGCTCGGAGACGTCGTCGACGATGCAGTAGGCCGCGACGTGCCCGAGCGCGTCCGCCTCACTGACGTTCCGCGCGTCGCGCCCGATCACGACGCCCAGCTCGACCTCGTAGTCGAGCTTGACGGCCTCGCGCGGTCTGACGATCGGGTCTCCCGGGCCGTTGATGGCGCTGGTCGCCTTGATGAAGAGCAGCGGCTCCGTCGGCAGCGGCAGGCCCACCTCGCGGGCGTGGTCCGTGTAGTTCAGACCGATGCAGACGATCTTGCCGATGCCCGAGAGCGGAGCGCCGAGCCGGGGCCGGCCGCGGACCAGGGGGAGCCGCGCCGTCCGCGTCGCGCGCAGGCGCCTCTGGCCCGCGGGTGAGAGCAGGTCCGGCGTGATGTCCTCGACCGCCCGCGACAGGTCGCGCACGGCGCCGTCCTCGTCGATCAGGCCGGGCTTCTCCGCCCCGGCGCGTCCGTAACGGACGAGCTTCATGCGTCAGGACCTCCTGCGCCGGCGCGTGGTCGCATCGCTCAGAACCCGAGAAAGTCCCTCAGCGCCGCCAGCACCGCCTCGGGGTTGTCCTCGTGGAGCGTGTGGACGGCCCGCGGGATCTCGACGAATCGGCCGCGCGGGAGCTCCTTCGCCATCCGCTCTGCGACGTCACGGTCGAGCACGTGGCTTCCCTCACCACGCAGGACGAGGGTGGGCGACGTGATGGCGCGCAGGACGGCCCACCAGTCGACGTCCGACTGGGTGCGGCGCGCCTTGACGCTCGGATGCCACGCCCACACCAGGGCGCCATCGGCGCGCGTCCGGAGACTGTGCGAGACGACCCAACGGTAATAGTGGATGCCGGGATACGGGTTCGCCCGATACAGGTGCTGCGCGGCCTGCTCGATGCTCTCCCACGTGTCGGGCTCGGGAGGTCCCGACACGGGCGCCGTGGCGCGCGCGCTCACCTCCGGGCCGATGTCGACGACGACCAGCTTCTGGACGCGCTCCGGCCGCTGGGAGGCGAAGTACATCGCGTTGCGACCCCCCATCGAGAGTCCGACGAGGACGCACGAGGTCAGGCCGAGCTGGTCGACGACGCCCGAGATGTCGTCGAAGGCCGCGGCGGCGGTATAGGTATCGGCCGGGTCGCTGTCGCCGTGGCCGCGCGCGTCGAGAGCGTAGACGTGAACGTGGGGCTGCAGCGCGATGCTGAGCGTGTCCCACGCGTGCGCATGCCCCGTGAAGCCGTGCAGGAGCAGGAGGGGCGTGCGACCGTCGCCGCCCCAGTCCAGGACGTGCAGCCGCAACCCCTTGACCAGCAGATAACGATCCAGCGGGCGCAGGAAATTCATCCTGGTCGGGAGCATAGCACTGGCCCGCGGGCTTCTTGCAGCGTGTGCTAGCATCCGGTTGACTCAGCCGGTACCGACGGGAGGCCTGGATGGGAACGTTCCGGCTCTACACGGGTCTAGACGGGCAGTCGCGCCTCGAGCCGGTCGACCTCGGCCGGACACCGGAGTGGACGAAGGGGCTCGCGACGACGCAGATCAGTTTCCGCGAGTGGCCGATCGGCCAGTACCTCGACTGGCACCCGGCCCCGCGCCGCCAGTTCGTCATCGTGCTCTCCGGCCAGCTCGAGATCGGCCTGGGCGACGGCGGGAAGCACGTCTTCGGCCCGGGCGACGCCCGGCTGGTCGAGGACACGACGGGCCGCGGGCACACCACGCGCGTCCTCGGCGACCGACCCTGCGTCACGGCCACGATCCCGCTCGCGTAGTTGCTATGTGCTACCATGTGCTACATGAAAGACCCCAGAGGCGAGGTCGGCGTCCGTGAGCTTCGTCAGAACCTCAGCGTCTACCTCAAACGGGTCAAACGGGGTGAGACACTCGAGGTGAACGAACGCGGGCATCGGGTCGCTGTCCTGGCTCCCGCCAGGTCAACCTTGCTGGAGCGCCTCGTCGCCGCCGGGAGGGCAAGGGCGGCTGACGGCGACGTCCTCGCGCTGGGTCCGCCGCTCGGGAGGCGCCCAACACGCCGAGCCAGCCGTGCGCTCGCCCGGCTTCGGGAGGAGCGCGGATAACCGTGCTCTACCTGGACGCCTCGGCGCTGGTGAAGCTGGTCGTGGCCGAGCCTGAGTCACCCGCGCTGCTGCAGCTCCTCCGGGCGTGGCCGGTCCGGGTGTCGAGTGCCTTGTCCCTTGCCGAGGTGCCGCGCGCCCTGCGCCGAGCCGGCTTCAGCGCGGGCGCGCGCCGGCGGGCCCGAGACGTTCTTGCCCGGATCAATCTCGTGGACATCGATCGCCGTGTCCTCGCGGGGGCGGCGGCGCTCGATCCCGCCGCGCTCAGGACGCTCGACGCCATCCACCTGGCCACCGCGTTGTCGATCCGCGAAGACCTTCAGGCCGTCGTGACCTACGACCGGCGTCTGACCGCGGCCGCTCAGCGCGCACAGCTCGAAGTGCTGGCGCCGGCCTGAGGAGCCAGGCATGGCCGCCAAGATCCTCTTCGCCCCTCGCCAACCCGAGGTGATCCTCGACATCGCGCGGTCCCTGACACCGGCGGCCTTCGAGCTCGTGGTCGCCGACCCCGGCACGCCCGAGTTCTACCAGGCGGCGGCGGATGCCGAGTACTACCTGGGCCTGGCCCGACAGATGGGCGGGGAATTCTTCCGGGCGGCGCCGAACCTCCGGCTGGTCCAGCTCCTGAGCGCCGGGTACGATCGCGTCGACGTGGAGGCGGCGCGCAAGGCGGGCGTGCCCGTGGCCAACAACGGCGGCGCCAACGCGATCGCCGTGGCCGAGCACAGCCTGATGCTCATGCTCGCCGTCCTCAAGCGGCTCGTCAGGCTCCACAACGACGTCGTCGCCGGCAAGTGGCGAACCGGTAACCTGGCCGAGACGCGCTTCTTCGAGCTCGCGGGCAAGACGCTCGGCATCGTCGGCCTCGGCAACATCGGCAAGAAGGTGGCCCGGCGAGCGGCGGCGTTCGACATGGACGTCCAGTACTACGACATCGCGCGGCTCACCGAGGACCAGGAGGACGCCCTCGGGGTCCGGTTCGTCCTCTTCGCCGAGCTCCTCCGCACCTCGGACGTCGTGAGCCTGCACGTGCCCCTCGACGACACGACGCGAAGCCTCCTCGGCGCGCGCGAGCTCGCGATGATGAAGCCGGGCGCGATCCTGATCAACACCTGCCGAGGGCCGGTCGTGGACGAGGAGGCGCTCCTGAAGGCGTTGACGACTGGGCAGATCGCGGGGGCCGGGCTCGACGTGTTGGTCGAGGAGCCACCGCCGCCGCATCATCCCCTCTTCGCGCTGCCGAACGTCACGCTCACGCCCCATTCCGCCGGGCCGACGTGGGAGAATTGGACGGCACGGTTCCGGAACGGCTTCGACAACATCCAGCGGGTCGCCGCCGGCCGGCGGCCCCAGTGGGTGATCCCGGAGCTCCTGTGAGGACGGAGGAGACCATGCAGAACCATGATGCGGACACACCCGCAGCGCCGCCGCACGCCCAGCCACCGCGCGGGATCAACCACGTGGTCCTCAACGTGCGCGACCTCGAGGTCTCGCACCGGTTCTGGACCGAGATCGTGGGCTTCCGGTGCGTCGCCGAGCTCAAGCAAGTCCCCGGACGGCGGCGGCCGAAGATGCGCTTCTACAGCGGCCTCGACGCCCATGGCGGTGTGACCCACCACGACCTCGCGCTGGCCGAGGCGCCCCGGGCCGAGGGCGCCGCCCGTGAGCCGTGGGACCTCATGCCGAGCCACGTGGGGCTGAACCACGTGGCGATCGCCTGGCCCGACCGGGAGTCCTGGCTCAAGCAGCTCGCGTTCCTCAGGGACAAGGGCGTGCCGTTCCACCGGCGGGTCAATCACGGCATGACCCACAGCGTCTACATCTCCGATCCCGACGGTCACGGCATCGAGGTGCTGTACGAGCTGCCGCGGCAGGTGTGGGAGACGGACATCGACGCGGCGCAGAACTACGCCGAGCAGCTCCCCACGGAGGGGGACGAGGCGCTCGTCGACCGGACGGACTACCCCGTGTTCAAGGGGACGCCGCGACCTGTACCTTGATCCACTCGGCGGGGCCGCTCGGGGCCCCGCTCTGGTGGCCTTCGGGCTTCACCTCGACCGTCAAGCCCGGCTTGAGGTCGGCGATCGTCCCCTTCACGTTCGGCTGCCGAAGCAGGCTCCGGTCCAACCAGATCTTCGTCCGCTCCGTGATCTTTGCGTTCACGATCCCGACGGCGCTGGCGACCGAGCAGATCTGCTCCCGCGCGTTGACGGACTGAAGCTTCCCGATGACGGTGTATTTCCCGGACAGCCCGGGCGACTGCCCGACCGGAATAAACTGCTCGGTCATCTCTTGCGCGGAGGGCGCCGGTGGGCCGCCCCCGAGGAGCACGCTCATCCCGACCAGCGCGACGACGAATCTCCGGATGGTCATACGCTCCCCCTCAAGTCCCTCATTCGACGAGGAACGCTCTCGCCTTCTTCTGCTCTCGGATCGCCTCCTGCGCGTACCGCCGTCCGAAGAAGAGACTCCGGACGGCCTTGTCCTCGAGCCGCCGTGCCTCCCGGAGGTGGGCGACGGCCTCCGCGTGAAGGCCGCCGCCCCTCAGCACCCGGATGCTGTCGTCCGTCTCGCGAGCGGCGCGGGCGAGCAGTCCCGCTCGCTCCGTGGAGGATACGGCGCGGCTCGTCTCCAGCAGCTCGATGCTTTGTCGAATGTTCTCGAGCACGTTGATGACCCGCAGGAAGGCGGCGATCGCCACGATCTGCGTCCCATCGAGCTCGATACCCTTGCCGTTGGGGTCGATCTTCGCCAGCGCTTGGCCCGCCGGAGAATTGTTGAACGCCTCGCCGTCGTAGAAGCCGACCGCGCCTTCGATGGTCTCGATGGCATTGTTGTGGAAGAACGGCCCGGTGTCCGCCGCCTCCACCAGCGGCGGAATGTTGAACGTGCCGTCGCCCGGCGAGCGGAACCCGTCGTCAGGCGGGACCCGCTTGCCCGTCAGGCGAGCTGGCTGATCGGGCAGATCCTCCACGCCGGTGTTGAAGTTGGCATTCCCGAGGCTGCCCCGACCAGGGAAGTTGGCCGTCGCCCCCGCATTCACATGGCAGATATTGCACTTGCCGAGTTTGTTGTCGAGGAAGATCTCCTGCCCTCGCTTGGGCACCGTGCCCTTGAGCCGCAGGGGCAGCGCGAGGTCCTGCTGCCGCCCCAGGGACAGCTGGAAGGCCTCCAGGGCGTCGAGCTCCTCACCCGTGGGCAGGCGAAAGTCGACACCAGGAATCCGGTTCAGGGTCTTGGTGAAATGCTGAATCACCGCGCCGGTCGCGAAGGACCGGAGTGACCCGTCCCCCGGCGCCCCGTCGCCAGACCACCCGGTGCGCGGCCCGCCCGGGCTCTGCACCGAGGTCCGGAGACCGAGGGTGTGCGGCACCCCCCGCATGACGAACTTGTTCTTGAGATCGTCGAAGCCATCCAGATTTTCGAGAATCAGCCCGAACTCGCGCATCAGCGCGGGATTCTCGAAGTTCTCCTTCAAGTCCGGGTTGAACTCGGCGACGAACAGGGGATTGTCCTTCGGGAGCGTGGCGATGAATGCCGGATCGATGGTGAAGTTGTTTTCCGCCGGATGGCAGGTGCCGCAGGTACGCCCGTTGCCGGCGAACGTCTCGTTGAAGAACAGGTCTCTCCCCTTGGCGATGAGCTGGCTCAAGCGATCGGCTGGCGGCGAAACGGTCTTGCAGCCGGACAGGGCGACGACGGCGCACAGGACGACACGGGCGGTCGACACTAATTCTCGAGGGCGCATCCGGCCTCCTTCATCGTCGGGGGTTTGCACGTCCTCGGACTCCACCGATCCGTGGCCGCCGTGCACCGGCCGTGCCAGAAGCGGCTGTCGCGTCCAGCGGCGTTCAAGCCCCCGACAACCCGAATTTTTTCCGCGCCGACCAGGCCCACGCCGTGCGATGGGGTGCACGCAGACTGACACGGGTGTCATGTACCGAACCGTCTTGCTCGACGTGGCGGACGCCAGCAATCGAACGGACTACCCCGTGTTCAGTCCCAATGCCTCGGTGAAGCGCCGGTAGGCCTCCAGCGGGTCGCCGTACTTGCGGTGCCCGGCGGTGTGCTGGGCGCTGGCCAGGAGTAACCGATCGCGGTCGGTGGCCCGGGTGTGGAGGAAGTCCTCCAACAGGCAGAGCCCCAGCTCCTGGTTGTGGGGGTCGTTCCCGAGCTTGCAGGCCGCGGTGGCCAGCACCTGGACCAGCGGGGCTCGGTCGAAGCCGGCCTTCAGATGGGCCGCGGTCAGGGCAACCGCCTCGTCGGGCCTGAGCGCGAGGAGCGCCGCGTCCAGCCTCTCGAGCAGCTGGCGCGACGACCAGGACTCCGCGCCTGGAGGCGGCGTGATGGCCTTCCGGCCGTTGTTCGGCGTGTTGGCCTGGTGCTCGGCCGCCCGGTTGATGAAGGCGGCCGCCACGAACAGGAGCGGAAGCCGCCGCGGGTGCTCGAACGTATCGTAGAACCACCCGAGCGTGTTGCAGTACTCATAGCCGTGCTGCGACATCGAGAAGTTGTTCGGGTGTCCCGTCTCGAGGATGACCTCGGCCGCGGCCACCTGGATCGCGTCGAGGATCCGGCGCGGGCTCCGGCCCGCCTTGAGGAGCGCCACGAGCGCGTCGATCCCGGAGGGCTCCCGCTGGCGGGTGATCATCTCGATCAGCATCGCCTCCTCGGCCGCGGTGAGGGGCGTGTCCTGACGGAGGAGCTCCGCGTCGCGGCCGTCAAGCACGTTCTGGACCACGTTCGAGCCCATCTCGTAGGTCGAGTACCAGCGCGGGCCCACCGCGATGTCCGGGACGCCGGCGTAGAGCACGCTGGGCACCCTCTCCCAGCCCAGGGCACGGCCGAGCTCGATGGTGGCGCGGGCGCGGTAGGCCTTGTGGCCCGTCGTGTAGGAGCGGTTGTGGAGCATCCGATCCTGGACGTCGATCAGCCCGGCGAAGGCGAGATGGGCGAGCACCTGCCGCCGGTTCGGCGCGTCGGCCATCAGCCCGAGGAACACCCGGTACGACGTGAGCACTTCGCCGCGCTGGACGAGCGTGAGCCAGTGGTTGAGGCGCTCGCCGAGCGCGCCCTCGATGTGGAGCGGCTCCGCGTCCGGCCAATGCACCTCGGGCGCCGGCGGCTCCTGATTCACCGTGATCTCGTACAGGCGCGTGTAGTGGCCCGGCGCCCGTCCCAGGAGCTGATTCCACGGGTCGAGGCCGGTGGGGATGTACCAGACCGACTGCGCCAGAGGCAGCAGGGAGAGCTCGGGGTGGACCAGTGACGCGAGCGGCAGGCCCACCCGCTCGCTCAGCAGGCAGTGGTCGTTGTTGACGAACTTGACCACGCCGTCGTCGAGCCGCTGATGGTAGGGGACGTGGGTGTACGGGGCGTGGATCCGTACCGTCTCACCCACGATCTCCGTGACGGGCCGTCCCTGCTTCAGGAGCCCGTACAGCACCTGGCTGGCGGCAATCTGATCGCGCGCGAGGATCCGCTCCTCGAGCCGGGCGTACTCGGCAGCAAACCCTCGCTCGCTCGTGACCGCCGGTGTCGTCGCCATGGCCGCGTCCCCTGGCGTTGCTATCTCAATCGACTCTGAAGATCAAGTCGCGCGTGAGGTCGGCGATCCGCGTACGGCCCGCGAGGCCCATCGTCGTGCGGACTTCCTCACGCAGGATCTCGAGGGCGCGGGCAACGCCGGCGGCGCCGTCGGCGGCGAGACCCCAGAGGGCGGCTCGCCCGACCGCCACCACCTTCGCCCCGCGCGCCAGCCCCTTCACCACATCGGTCCCGCGCGCGAAGCCGCCGTCGACCACGATGTCGACGCGATCGCCCACGGCGTCGGCGATGGCGGGCAGCGCGTCGATGGTCGACTGCGTCTGGTCGAGCTGACGACCGCCGTGGTTGGAGACCCAGATCAGGCGCACCCCCATGTCCGCGGCGCGGCGGGCGTCGCGCACCGTCATGATCCCCTTCAGCCCCACCGGGAGCTTCGTCGTCTTCATCAGCCACAGGACGTCGTCCCACGTGAGACGCGCCTGGTACTCGGGGGTCGGCCCGCGCGGGTTGGGCGCGATCTCCATGGCCTTGCGCGGGCTCCAGCGCGCGAGGATGTCGCGCTCGCGGCGACCGTAGAGCTGCACGTCCACGGTGAGGGCGACCGCCAGGTACCCGGAGGCCTCGACGCGCGCGAGCAGCTCACCGACCCACCCGCGGTCTCCGTGGTGGTAGAGCTGGAACATCTGCGGCGCCGCGCCGGCCTTGGCGACCTCTTCGACGGGCCACCCGGTGGCGCCGGAGAGCCACTGGAGGGTGTCGGCCTTGGCCGCCCCCCGCGCCATCTCCACGTCGCCCTCGGGGTGGAACAGGATGAGGCCGCCCATGGGCGCGACCGACACCGGCCACGCGAGGGGCACGCCGAGGAGGCTCGTGCGGAGGTCGATCTGGCGGACGTCGACGAGGACGTGCTGCTGGATCGCGAGGCGGTCGAGGTGGCGGCGGTTGCGGCGGAGCGTCGTCTCCGTCTCGGCGCCGCCGTCGCCGAAGTTCCACACCTCGCGCGGCAGGCGCTCGCGAGCGGCACGGCGAATCTCGGGCAGCGTGACGAAACGCGGGGGTTGGCTCATGCCGCCGTACTATACGCTACCACGGGAGGGAACCGACGCCGACGTCAGCGGCCCAGGAACTTCGGGTGGCGCTTTTCGGAGAAGGCTCGCACGCCCTCCTGATAGTCCTGACTGTTGAAGCACTCGGCGATCAGCCGATCGAGCAGGACGAGGTCGCGCTCGGGGGCGGGCCGCCCGAGCTGCTCGACGGTCGCTTTGGCGGAGCGGAGCGTGAGCGGCGCGTTCCGGGCGATCCTCAGGGCGTAGTCGCGCGTGAACGGTTCCAGCTCCGCCTTCGGCACGACCTGGTTGACGAGCCCCATGCGGAGCGCGTCCTGGGCGCTCCAGTCGGTGCGCGCGGTGAAGAAGATCTCCTTCGTGGAGGCCGGCCCGACCAGCGCCATCAGCTTCTCCATGCCGTGGTAGTGGTAGCCGAGCCCGAGCCGCGCCGCGGGAATGCCGAACCGGGCATCGTCCGACGCGATCCGGAGGTCGCAGGTGATGGCGATGCTGACGCCGCCGCCCACGCAGTAGCCGTGGATCATCGCCAGGAGGGGCTTCGTCAGTGTCGCGAGGGCGTCCTGCCCGCGCGCGGAGATCTGCCGGTACTCCGCCTCGTCGGCCATGTTGCGGCGGCGCTCCTTGAACTGTGAGATGTCGGCGCCGGCGACGAACGCCTGCTCACCGGCCCCGCGCAGGACAACCACCCGGATGGCGTCGTCGGCGGCCAGATCGTGCACGTAGTCGGGCATGCGCTGCCACATCTCCTGACTCACGGCGTTTCGCTTGTCCGGCTGGTTGAAGACGATCCAGCCGATCGGCCCGTCCTTCTCCAGCAGGAGCTTCGACGTTTCACTCATCGCGTTCTCCTGTCGCGGGACCTGTGCGCTCAATGCATCACCAGGCCGCCGTCGACGCTGAGCGCCTGGCCCGTCATGTAGCCCGACTTGCCCGACGCGAGGAAGCCGATCACGTTGGCCACGTCGTCGGGACGCTCCATCCGCCCGAGCGGCACCTGGGCGGCGCGCTGCCGGGTGAACTCCTCGGGCGCCAAGCCCATCAGGGCGCCCTGCTCGCGCGCGACGACCGTCCACATGTCGGTCTCCACGAAGCCGGGGCAGACGCAGTTCACCCGGACACCGTCCTTGGCGTGGGCGAGCGCGAGGCTCTTGGTGATGCTGATCACGGCGGCCTTGCTGGCGTTGTACGGAAGGTTGTTGCGATTGCCGATCTTGCCCGCCATCGACGCGACGCTCACGATACTGCCGCGCTTCTGCGCGATCATCAGCGGCAGCACCGCCTGGCAGGCGAAGAACACCGCCTTGGCGTTGACATTCATCACCGCGTCCCAGTGCGCCTCGGTGACGTCGAGGGGCGCCGCGGCGCGGTAGATGCCGGCGTTGTTCACGAGGATGTCGATCCGCCCGAACTCGGCACGCGTGCGCTCCGTCATGGCCGCGAGGTCGGTGCGTCGCGTGACGTCGGTCGGCACGACGCTGACGCGGCGCCCGAGCCCCTTCACCTCGGCGGCGGTGCGCTCGGCCCCGGCGCGGTCCAGCTCGGCGACGACGAGGTCGGCCCCCATCCGCGCGAGCTCGAGCGCGGTGGCGCGGCCGATCCCGCGGCCCGCGCCGGTAACGATCGCGACCTGTCCCGTGAGCTCCATGACCTCGGCCTCAGGGGCCGATCGTCCGCGTGCACGCCGTCGTCGGCGTCAGCTGGTCGTGCAGCGCGTTCCCGGCCGAGTCCTTCAGCGTGATGGTGGCGCTTCCTGTCGTGGGGTCGACCCGAACGACGCCGTACGAGTACGCGTTCAGGTGCCGGCAGTCGGCGCCGAGAAGCGTGTGGATCGCCTGCTGAGCGACCACCCCCAGCGGGCCGATCGCGCCCAGGATCAGGTTCTGCCAGGTCA
>Ga0209761_1001992_pt1 | contig 13332 bp, 10 predicted proteins | sample GraSoi013_1_40cm_4_FD_185818 | JGI IMG/M metagenome (GOLD analysis project Ga0209761, IMG submission 185818) | Grasslands soil microbial communities from the Angelo Coastal Reserve, California, USA - Sample 09_25_2013_1_40cm (SPAdes) (version 2) | ecosystem: Environmental > Terrestrial > Soil >... | reverse complement strand
TGGAATTCCCGCTTGTCGCACTTCGTACAAGTGAACATTTGACCGAATCAACGGGTCGGCAGGTCTAGTCCCTTATCAATTTGCCTTTCGAATCACTGACCGTGGACAAGTTGCCTCGATTGCCTCTCATACAATTCACGAAGCAAACATAGGGTCCCATGTCGTCCAGAAAACTTGTCAGCCTGACTGGGTCGGCCTATTGTTTCCTAGCCTGAATCTTACTGTTTGCATGGTTCGAGGTGCAACGCAGTTACTACCAATCTTTCTATTCCCCCACAGTTCCTCTAATCGAGACTGTCACGTATATTGGTACCCTCGCGCTTATCGCGATGGGCTTCGCATTCCTGCGAGACTACGTTGCGAAGTGAAGACCTGCCAAGCGCACAAGCCCACAACCTTGCGCAGTCTCGAATCGGTTCTAATCTTGGGGATTATTGGTAACTCTGCGCCGATAGGAGACTGTCCTCTAGACAGTAAGCAGGCGGAGTAAAGATTCGCCGGATCCTTGGGGTCTACGGGCCCGATTCTCTCATGGTTGCCTAAATCCCGAGTTCTGCCCGAAGAAAATTCTTCACACCGTCTTTTCCGGTTGCCTTAAGCCAGATAGATCCTTCATCGCGTTGCAATTCTAGGCCTAGTGTAAGGAAGGGACAGCAGAGTTGCTCCAGAGTGATCCACTCCGATAACGCTGTGAAAAGCAAGCTGTTGTGCGGGAAACGGAATCCATAGCCGTCGAGCAGCTCCTTGATTTCAAGATGCTTCGGGAACAGATCCTTTCCTAACGCGTTGTGTCGTTTTCTTTGCTCTTGGTCTAAGGCAGATAGATTGCAGAAAAAGGGGGATACCTCTCTTGTCTGTTGGTGGTTCTCTGGACTCATTGTCCCGGCCAGTTACTTTTCTGAAGTATTTGAACACCAGAGTTCCTGGGCAGAAACCTGGTTACGCAGTGGTTAGGATCGTGGCTTAGTGGAGGGAGCTTTTCCATGCCGCAGGGACACGTGACGAGTATACAACTTCCCCCGCCCCGAGGAATTTCGCCAGTCGTTGAATCGCATCTCCAATCTTCGACGCGACCTTCTTGTCGCGTGGCGCGGCAGGCTCCGCGTGCACCGAATGTATCAGGAGCCTCTCTTTGCTCTTTTCCATAAGCGGGTCGACTCTACCTATCAGCCTGTCCCCCCACAGGATGGGGAGTACCCAGTAACCGAACTTTCGTTTATGTTGAGGCAAGAACATTTCGTGGCTGTAATCGAAGCCAAAGACTCTGTTTGTTCTGGCTCTACCGCAGATCAGATTGTCGAAGGGAGGAAGCAACGATACCCGCGGCTGCCATGCGTCGTCTTTCATCGACTCAAGCAGCTCGACGTCCAGATCGTGGATGTATCGCTCGTCCTTCTCTTGAAACTCAGTGACGCGAACCCGATGTATGGTAGAATCCTCCTGTAGGCTTTCCAAAGCCTTCTTCAGGTTCTGATAACGGCCGCGTGGGAAATAGTAGTTAATCTCGGGAGGGGAAGCTGTCCCGAGGGCCCGGATAGCCCTCTGCACGGTTAAGCGCTCGAGCTCTTCTTCTGGTATCTCCTTCTTCTCCACCCCTTTCGGCAGGAAATCTTCAGACAAGGCCCATATGTTCCGGTTGCCTTGGTGGCCTGCGATCATGATCTCTCCCTTCAACTCCAGGTGGAAGAGCATCCTTGTGACAAGGCTTCCAGGGGTCCATCCGTCCGGACTCTTGGCGGGTTTGTACTCTTTGAACTGAGCCAGCTGCATCGGTCCCTTCTTCAACTGCTTCAGCATCGACTTGCCCAGCTCTCGGTTCTCGACAAGGAACTTTCTCGTATTCGGCTTCCGTGATCCCCATGACTTGCCGATGGATTCTGGGTACCGCTTCATCATCGAATAGTAGAGCGGATAGTCTTCGATCAGAACGAGGGAAGCGGCGAAGTTGACCCAATGTATGAACAACTTCTTCTCGTCCCATAGCAGTCTTTCAAGGTCCGACAATCGAAAGTCGCCTACCCTGTTCCAGAGGGACAAGACCTGTGACGGTGCAACTACGGCTATTGGGTCCCACTGAACAAAGGATAGGTCGCGCACTACTGAGAGGATATGTTCCCGTGTAGCCTTTGCCGGCAGCTTGCCCGCAAGACGCTGCCTAGCGACTGCCAGACGCCTCGCATCTTGTGCAGAAATCGCGATGGTTTCTCCGCTTGGCTCCTTTGACACGGTGGCCACGCTACCTAGTGAATTCTGGTTTGTCTAAGGAATGGTGATGGGGACAGGCTCGGTTCGAGGAGAAGAGCCTGCAAGAGGAGCGCGCGATGCGGTTGTAGGGATTGGAGAGGTTACGAAGGCCTCTGTCCTGGATTGGGTCTTTGATTCCAGGCGAGCATTGTGGCGAACCAGTGCCTTTGTCAGTGCTCTAGCAAGCTCGAGATTGGTCACGATCGGAATCCCAAATTCAGCCGCCTTTCTCCTGATCAGATATTCGTCCTTCAGTATCCGATGCGATGCGGGGTCCCCTTCGTGGCTTGGAATGTTGATCACCAGCCGAATCTCTCTGTTTTGGAGATAGTCCATTATGTTCGGCTTCTTCTTCTCACTCACCTTGTATAGTATCCTACATTCGATTCCATTCTTCGAAAACTCTTCCGCCGTATGTTGTGTTGCGAATATTCTGTAGCCTGCTCGCGCCAACATTCTAGCGTAGGGAAGTATTCCCTTTCTTGTCTCGCCCATTGAGATGAGAATGGCGTCGTCTTTCTTTGGAATGTAGAAGTTGCTGGCGATCAGCGCGTTGATGAACGCCTCCTCGAAAGAGTCACCGAAACAAGCCACTTCACCGGTCGAAACCATCTCGACACCGGTCACCGGGTCCGCCTTGTCCAACCTTGTAAACGAGAATTGGGGAGCTTTCACTCCGATTCTTCGGTGAACTCCCTCACCCGGCTTTATGGTCCCGTTGGTTATCGCCTCAGCAGCCAAATCCATCAGGTTTGTCCCAGTTGTCTTGGATACGAATGGCATGCTTCGAGAGGCTCGAAGGTTGCACTCGATGACTAGAGCTTGTCCTTTCTTGACGAGGAATTGGATGTTGAACGGTCCCTGGATATTGAGGCTTCTAGCTATCCTTCCTGAGTAGAATAGGAGCTTTTTTCTCAGGGTCTCAGTGATCGAGAGGGTTGGTATAGTCATCGTGGCGTCTCCAGAATGGACCCCAGCGTTTTCTATGTGCTCTATGATTGCGCCGATGAAGACTCTTGAGCCATCGCAGACACCATCCACTTCGACCTCTCTTGCCCCAGTCAGGAACTTCGAGATTACAACCGGATTCTTTCTGGAGACTCGTGCTGCCTCGCGGATGTAGCCGGTGAGCTGTGCTTCGTTGAACGCGACGTTCATCGCCGAGCCGGACAGAACATACGATGGACGGATCAAAACAGGGTAGCCGATCTGTTTGGAAAATCGTTTGGCGTCTTCGAGAGATCTAAGCTTGTCCCATTTCGGTTGCTCGATCTTGAGCCTGTCCAACAATTGGCCGAATCTTGCGCGGTCCTCCGCGGCATCAATACTGTCGGGGGATGTGCCTAGAATCGTTGCGTGTTCAGACAGTCCCTTGACCAGATTGTTTGCAGTCTGTCCACCGACGCTTACAACTACTCCGCGTGGCTGTTCCTTGTCCAGTATGTCCAGGACTCGTTCAAGGCTCAGTTCTTCGAAGTAGAGCTTGTCCAGTATGTCGAAGTCAGTTGATACCGTTTCAGGATTGCAGTTTACCATGATAACCTCTGACACACGTTTTTTCAGGGCTGTGGCCATGTTCACGCAGCACCAGTCGAATTCCACGCTTGATCCGATTCTGTAACAACCAGAGCCCAAGACAACCACTCTGTCTCCAGGCTCGTATTCGAAATCGTCCGTTTCACCGCCGTATGTTAGATAGAGATAGTTTGTAGCGGCGGGCCATTCCGCGGCCAACGTGTCTATCTGTTTCGTGACCGGCAGTATGTGGTGGGCTTTTCTGTATTCGCGGAGTTGCGCTTCGGTCTTTCCTAGAAGCTTTCCGAGTTTCTTGTCGGAGAAGCCGAATTCCTTCGCCCTTCTGACAACGTCAGGGTTGATCCTCTCTCTTACGATCCGTTTTTCCATGTCGATGATGTTCTTGATCTTGTCCAGAAACCAGGGGTCGATTCCGCTCAGCCTTGTTATCTCATCTATGCTCATCCCGGATTTCAGGGCTTTTGTGACATAGAAGATTCTCTCATCGGTAGGCTCTCGAAGCTCTTTTCGGATCCTCTGGATACTCCGTCCCGCAATTCCATTATCGGTCAGCTCTCTTCCGATGTCGAGCATCCTGACCGCCTTCTGCAAGGCCTCTTCGAAGCACCTCCCGATCGCCATGACCTCGCCCACGGATTTCATCTGGGTCCCGATTCCCTTGCTGACTTTCCGGAATTTCTGAAAATCCCACCGAGGAGCCTTGACTACAACATAATCCAGCGCGGGTTCAAAACATGCCGAAGTCACTCCAGTTATTTTATTCGACAATTCTGGGAGAATGTAGCCGAGAGATAGTTTCGCCGCGATGTATGCTATGGGGTAGCCTGTAGCCTTGGACGCTAGCGCGGAGCTTCTAGAGAGTCTCGAGTTGACTTCTATTACCCTGAATTCTTCGCTCTTTGGGTCCAACGCGAACTGGATGTTGCATTCTCCGACAATGCCGAGTGTTCGTATGACTTTCTGGGCTGTTTCTCTTAGAAGGTTGTACTCGCGGTTCGTGAGTGTCTGGGAGGGAGCGACGACGATGCTGTCGCCGGTATGGATCCCCATGGGGTCCATGTTTTCCATGTTGCAGATTATGATGCAGTTGTCATCACGATCCCTCATGACTTCGTATTCGACTTCTTTCCACTTCTCGAGGTATTCCTCGATCAGGACCTGTTTGATCCTGCTGTAAGCAAGTCCCCGTAGGGCAATCTCTCCGAGCGTGTGCTCATCGAAAGCGACGCCGGACCCTTGGCCTCCCAGCGTGTAGGCGACCCTTACCATGACGGGGAAGCCTATTTCGCGGGCCGCCTCAAGGGCCGTTTCCAGGTCAACTGCCTTCCGGCTTTTCGGAACCGGGATACCGTGTTCGATCATGGTTTTCTTGAACAGTTCCCGGTTGTCAGCGATCTCGATGCTGTCGATTCCGGTACCGAGAACCTTCACGTTGTATTTCGAAAGAATGCCCTGCTCTTCGAGTTCGACGCCGCAGTTGAGGGCGGTCTGTCCCCCAAAGCCTAGAAGAATGCCATCGGGTCGCTCTTTGGCGATAATATCCTCCAGAAAATCTGTTCTTATCGGAACCGAATACACCTTGTCGGCGAATTTTTCATCTGTATGAATAGTGGCAATATTCGGGTTGACGACGATTGTTCTTATTCCTTCTTCTCGAAGCGCCTTGATTGCCTGGGAGGTTGAGTAGTCAAACTCGCCAGCTTCTCCAATCTTGATCGCACCACTTCCTACAATGACGACGGATTTGATGCCGTCTATCTTCAAGACTTCAAAGCCTCCTCGAAGAATCTGTCAAAGAGGAATCGAGTATCGTATGGGCCCGGTGAACTTTCCGGGTGCCACTGAACGCCCAAGAAGGGTTTCTTCCTATGCTTGATTCCCTCCACGGTCTTATCGTTGATGTTAACGAAGTTCGCCAGGAAATCAGTATCTTCCAGCGAGCTCCGATCGATCGTGTAACCATGGTTCTGAGTTGTGATGAAGCATCGGCCGGTTTCAAGGTCCATGCACGGATGGTTCACCGCCCTATGGCCGAACTTCAGTTTGTAGGTTTCCGCCCCGGCTGCCAGCCCAAGGATCTGGGCCCCCAAACATATTCCCATTATTGGAATCTCGGTCTCCATCAAGCGCCTAGTGTTCTCGATGGTTCTGAGGTCGATCTTGGGGTCTCCAGGTCCATTGCTGATAACTACTCCTCGGGGATTCAGTTCGAGTATCTTGTCAGCGGGAAAATCGTACGGGACGCGGACAACTCTGGCCCCCTTGGCGAGAAGACTGCGCAGAATCCCGTATTTGACGCCACAGTCCACAATCACGATAGTTGATTGTTCGTTCCCATCGTAGTAGATGGGCTCCTTGGGGCTCACTCTCTTGACAAGGTCCTGTTTGTTCGGGTCTTGAAGCCCGGAGATCCCGCCAGCTACGACGTCTGGGCTGATAGGGGAACTTGAGACCTTCAAGACGCCCAGCATTGTTCCCTTGTTTCGCAGTCGCTGCGTCAGCAGCCTTGTGTCCACTCCAAATATTCCCGGCACTCCTTGTTCAGTCAGCCATTCGTCAAGCGTTCTCTGATTAGACCAGTGACTAGGTCGGGAGAGAGAGTGGACGACAAATCCCTTGACCTTTACGGAATCAGATTCGAAATGAAGTGGTACTCCTCCATGATCCTGGATAGTGCTTGGTGGTACCCCATATGACCCGAGGATCGGGTAGGTCATCACTACAATCTGCTCTTGGTAAGACGGGTCGGTAAGCAGTTCCGGATATCCCATCATCGAAGTGTTGAAGACAACTTCCCCGGAAATTTCTGTCTCGGCACCAAAACCAATCCCTTGAATGATGGTGCCGTCCTCGAGGACGAGCGCGCCTCTCTTACCTGGTTCCACCCGTTCCATGTGGTGTTATGGACCCAGAGGAGGGGGGTTACACCTGGCCCTTTTCAAAGTTTTACTTTGTTCTCGCTCTTCTGGTGATACCGGCGCAATCACGATCTCTTGCGAACTGCCGAGCGAAAACTTGGAGGGGGCAGTGCCCCCTAGGCAGATTGGCTAACGACTTTTCGCAGAGAGAACAAGAAGCCGAGTGAATCTGCAGGTGGCTACAAGACCCTGACGGCATTCTTACAATCTGAACAGTATTGGTAGAGCGCGATGAGATCTTTGTAATCCTGTTCTTCTCCTATGCTACGCGATGTGTAAACCAAGATGTTTACGAGCGTTTTCGAGCAAGCGTAGTGGCGACCGTCCTCAGATTCTGACACCTCGATCTCCGCATCCGGAATCTTAGCTTTCTTCAGTTCTCCAAGCAGCTGCTCTAGGGTCGAAGCTGTAAACTCTTGGAAGGGCATGTGTGGGATGCCCCCAGCGATCTTGCTTTTTACCCTCGAAGGATGCGCCATCTTACAGACCTGAGCCGAGTCGTATCGCTTTCTAAGTTACTTGGAGGACGGGTGCCTCGAATAAGTGCCAAGTATCGTGCAATACGGAATCGAAGTGTCAGAAGGCTTAACACCGTGATTTCGCCGAACGATTCCAGTTGTCATATCTGCCGAGCATAGGCTTAGTTCTCCCTTAGTATCGACTTGAAGCCCAGTTGTCAAGTCGGTGCCCGTGAAAGGTTTCAAATATTCTAGCATAACCGTTTCACCGACCGTTATCCAAGATTTCGAGAAGACGAGGTCAACTAGCAAGATACGCCAAAACGCGGAGGTGATAGATTACGATTTTCGTCAGTCTAGCAAAATGGAAACAAAAACCTACTCCAGAAATGATACAGGATGTTGACAAACTCTGGGACCGATTTAGAAAAGAAGGAGGCAAAGTAATCAGCGCCCACTGGACGATCGGCAGATACGACGCAATAGTCATCCTGGAGGCACCTAGTGAAAGAGTTGCTCTGAAAGCGTTGATGCGATTCGGGGACTATCTCAGTACGGAAACCTTGCTTGCCGTTCCCAGAGAGGACGCCGTAAAACTCCTGGGATGAGTCGATGTCGCCTCGATCCACCCCAGTCCCCTTCTTTCTTTTGCTTTCAGAAACTTTTGACGACGAGAAGACAGTAATGTTTGATCTCGCAGATAGCTCAAACGGATCTCGATTCCAAAAAAATGGGTTAGTCGATAGAGCAGGCTGGTGCATCCTCGCATCAGACCTCCTGATAGTAGTGGAATAGTTAGTACTGTTGTGTCGGTGATTGCCAGTCTTGGCCTGTCTGTCGCATGGAGGAGCTCGATGAAGAGCTTTCTCTTTCCTTCCAGGCTTTGACTGCGTCGATCATGCTCATTCCCTGGGTCATCTTCCCTTTCAGGAAGAGGTTGTATTCGCTGGGTTTGCGTTTCTCTTTCTTGACAGATTTCTTGCCAAGCTGTGCGATTGTGCTCTCTTGTTGGGTGATGGTACTTTGTTGTTTCTTGAGCATCTCTGAATGCGATCTTATTGTAGTCTTGAAGTCCTTGAACAGCGTGTTGTGGCTCTTTTCCAGTGTCGCTAGTTTGGTCTTCAGTTTGTTTATGTCCGCGAGGATGGACTTTGGTATTCCAGATGTTTTCGGCATGGCTATTTGCTGATTCGATGAGAAGAAAAGCATTCCGCATGGTTCAGAAACGTGTGCTTATCGCATGAAAATGCCCGCTTTTGGAGGCGAGTTGGCTAGAGGGGTTGACCCGACCCTAGCTCTGCGGGTCAGAATTCCGGATAAAGCTCGGGAAAGATACTGGTAGATTCCGGGAAGGTGAGCAGTGACGAGGAGTGTTTTAGCATCCGGTACTGGCGAAGGTTTGGAGGGTATTGTCGGAGGCTGCCTCGGTTGCGCTGTAGAGACCCGCTGAAACGGTTGCACTTAGGGTTAGAACGAGTTTAGATGATATCGGAAGTATGGTCGGGTTGAGGGTTGAATGGGTGAATGTGAGATTGAAGGGTGCGCTTTGACCGGGTCCAAATGAGGTGTCGCTCTGCGAGCCTGTGCCGATGACTGAACCATCAACGGATAGGGTGAAAGTCATGTGACTTAGGATGGTCTGGAGTGACGATGTGCTCCAGATCGACCCGCGAACGTTGTAGTTGAGAGTCTTCAAGGACTGGTTGGTGGTGCAGTATCGTGAGACATTGAAGATCTTGACAGTGAGCCCGCGGATAGAGGTGTCGCTCATTACTCCATAGGCGGCCGATGCGGAGTAGGCAAGAATAAGGACAATCGCAACAATGAATTTCCAACCTCCCAGAGAGCGCCGCTTGCGCGGCCTTTCGGCATCGTCAGCCATGGATTTACGACTGCGCTATGTGCTTATGAAACTTGCATAACCTAAGTTAAGGACCGCTCAATCAGCTCAACCAGTTGAAAGTGCGAGCCGTGACCGAGTGCTCCCTCAGCTTATCGCTCAGTCTTGTCTTCGGTGGATTCTTCAACAAAGCCCTTCAGCCGCGAGACGAGGCTCGTAAACTCCATTGGAAAGATGTACTTCGTCGATGGGCTTGCTCCGAGAGCCTTGAGCATGTCTAGGTATTGTAGAGCCATCGTCTTCGCGTCTATGTTCTTGGCGGCCGAGAAGATGAGAGCCAGCGCTTGAGCATAGCCGTCTGCTACAAGGACCTGGGACTGTTTGTTGCCCTCGGCTACTAGGATAGCGGACTGTTTTTGTCCTTCTGCTTGTAGTATGGCTGCGTTCTTCGCTCCTTCGGCTTTGAGAACGGAAGACTCTCGGATACCGTCGGATTCTGTGACCAATGCTCTTCTGCTTCTCTCGGCGGTCATTTGTTTGACCATTGCGTCCTGTACGTCTTTGGGTGGTCTGATCTCCCTGATCTCGACGTTGGTGACTTTGATTCCCCATCGCTCCGTCACCTCGTCCAATCTTGTTCGCAGGATCGAGTTGATCTGTTCCCTCTTTGATAATAGCTCGTCGAGAGGTATGTCACCAACCACAGCCCTCAGAGTCGTTGTAGCTAGCCCGACCGAGGCGCCGGTAAAATTCTGGACTTGGATAATGCTCGCAGAAGCATCAACCACCTTGTAGTAGATTAGAAAGTCGATGTCGACGGGGGCGTTGTCTTTTGTGATCGCGGTCTGGTGAGGGACTTCAAGGTACCTTTCTCTCAAGTCGACTTTGACTAGTCTGTTGATGACTGGGAGGATTAGGACTACTCCTGGTCCCTTTGCGCCAATCGCTCGACCTAGCCGGAACTGGACCATACGTTCGTATTCTCGTATGATCTTGATGGAAGAGGCGAGAAGCGCGAGGAAAATAATTAGGAGGATGGCGACGAAGAAAATCTCGACATAAAGCGTGATATCGTTGGCTTGTAGGGCGACTGAGTCTAGGAGCATTCTTAGTTCTCCGCCTTTTCGACTACTAGTTTGAGTCCTTGGAGATCCACGACTCTCACCGAGGCGCCTTTCGGCAGATCTGTTGGGCCGGTTACGGAGAAGTCTTCGGAGCCTATGTTTGCCGTGGCGACTTGGCCTGCTTTCAAGTCGCTAGTGAGGCGTCCCTGCTTGCCTATTATAGCCTTGGGATTCTGCGCTCTGGGTTGGTTCATCAGCGTCTCTCTTACCCGGTAAAGGTAGATGCTTCCAAGAACCCCGCCGGCGCCGAGTATCCCGAGTATCGTGTATGTGAGCACTCCCGCTTGAATGAAGGTGCCTGATCCGGATGGCGCCGATGCAGGTGTGGGTGCTGAAGAGGGTAGGCTGAAGATCAAGAGGAACCCAACTATGAATATTATGACGCCAGCGATGGCGCTGACGCCGTGATGCGTTTTCAGTTCTAGGAATATGAAGACGGCTCCTATCAGCATGAGAACGATCGAGACAAAGGGCGCGCCGAACACTCCTAGCCCTAACAGTGCGAGGGCGATGGCTGCCCCTCCTACCACCGTGAATATGAGAGTAGGATGATAGAGATCGGCAAGTATCGCGAAGGTTCCTGCGAGAAAGAGGATGCTATCGAGGTTGGGGTCGCTGATGATCGAGAGAAATGTTGATGTTACTCCGGGAGTGTGAATCGAAGCCCCAGCTGCTCCCATTGTTGTAAGCGCGTCTTGTGTGCTGGAGACATTCAATACTACGTCAACGACGTGTTGTTGTTTGGCGTAGCAGGACACATATGTTTGGCAGCTGTAGGATCGCCCTCCTGTGACCATCTGTGCTGTGGCTGTGGCGTTACGGTAGCCTGGTGTAATCGATATCATGTATGAGCTGAAAGCGTTGAGGTCTTTGGTGAAGGTAGTATTTTCCTGGCCGACCGGGATCCCGGAGACAATCGGTGTAGCAGAACCGATGACGGTGCTTGGAACCATTGTTATGTTGGTTGACGCTTCGGCAATGTAGGCTCCGGCGCTGAACGCGTGGGCGCTTCCCGGCGCGATCAAGGTTGTAAATCGGTTTCCAGCGCCTTCGTAGGCTGCGATTGCGCTGATGATGTTTTCCATGTTGACCCCTGCACCGCCGTTGGTGTTGATTATCAGGATGAAATTGTGGATTCCAGAAGAAGTGGCGTCGTTGATCGAAGAGACTACGAAGTCTTGGGCGCCAGGATCGATATTCTGGTCTAGAGATGCTACGTAGAAGGATGATTGCGCCTGGACATTCTGCGGGAGGGAGGCTTGAATCGTCAGGACTACTGCCGCTAGGAGCAGGAATAACGCGATTCTCTGTCTAGTGATCTTCACCATTCAGTGAGTCCACTGAGATAACCGTGGAAACGGTCCAGCTTAAGCCTAACCCCGGAACTGGTTGTCGTTACCAAAGAACGCCTTCGCGATGACTCTCGTGTCGCAGAGTTGTGGAAACAGACTCGTCTTTTCCGTCAGTATCGTCGAGGTTTGTCCTTCGAAATCTCTGGGAAATCGCCCATTTTCAGCCCTGATATCGATTTTGAAGCATCGCCGGATTTTCGACTGAAAATCGTTCGGGACTTTGCTGATCAAGCAAGCAAACTCCTGAGCGATCCAAGCCCGTATCGCGCCACGATCAGCCTGTCTCGCCCATTATCCGCACCGGACAGGAAATCTTCCGGAAAAATGGGGGGGTATGTGTCAACCACCTCGCGACGCGAGAGCGGTCTCCACGAACCCTGGTGTAAGTAAACCCCCTGGCAGTAATTCACCACATCCCCTAATACGAGTCGTCCAGGAGGATCGAGAGATAGCAAGCCATCTTTGCAATCGTGGGAAGCTAATTCAAGACCCCGCAGGCACTTCGTGCCGCCATGAACGTGCAGATGATAGACTATTTTGCTAGACAGACAGCTGTTCAGGAAGTCGGAACTAATGGTCTGGAGAGATTGCAATCAGCCAAGCTTGCAGTTGTTGGCACTGGAGGCGTTGGAAGCGCAGCAGCATACTTTCTCGCCAGCCTAGGAATAGGTTACCTGAAGCTCATTGACCAGGACATTGTTGAGGAGAGCAACCTGCACCGGCTCATTGGCGTAGATCATCGAGATCTCCACCTTCCGAAAGCGGAGGTTCTGGCACGAAAACTGAACTCTCGTCACCCTTGGACCCATGTTGCGGCAGTTGTTGAGACTCTTCGAGCGGAGAACAGTTCAGATCTTCTAGATGGAATGGACCTGATTATTGATGGAACCGATAATTTCCGGGCAAGATACATCCTAAACAGGTTTGCCGCAGAGAGCAACGTTCCCTATGTCTTTACTAGTGCAATTGCGAACCAAGGCCATGTCTCCCTGTTCAATCCTCCCAGCACCGCGTGTCTTGAATGCTTGATGCCCATGACAGAGCCTGGGTCTGTGGATACTTGCGAGACCCTCGGCGTTACTCCGACGGTCGTCGGAACAATCGGAGCACTAGCTGCGAGTGAGGCCATGAAGAAAGTCCTTGGATTACCTACAAGAATTCTCGGACACCTGCTAACAGTAGATCTAACAGGGCCCGATTTCATATTCACTCCAATTAGGAAGAAGGACAAGTGTGGAGTGTGCAACGGTTTTCTTTCCAATGAGGTTCACTTTGACGATGTTGTAATGTTGTGCGGTGATAATGTTGCAAACGTGTTGCCTGAAGGGGATACTCTAGTAGACCTCCAGTCTCTCAAAACCAAGATCCCGAAAGAATCAACGGTCGCAAGCTCCGAATCCGTCTTCGTATACACCAAACAACAACACAGAGTATCAGTCTTCAGGACAGGCAGATTGTTGATCGGGAATGTGTCCACCGAAGAGGACGCAAGGCGAGTAGCAAAGGAAGTATGGAACGAGATACTCTGATTATTGGACAGCGCGACCTCTAGGCTAAGATTACATCCCATACTACTGCTTGCATTCAAGAAATGCTCCGATTTTCAACAAGCTTATACGGTTCCGATAGGCTCGGTCCAAATTGCCGGGGGCACGAGGCCGGGGTTGGTTCTGTCCACCGAAGGCCGATCGGCTCAGGCGACGGGCTGCAGAAAATCTCGCAGCAACCCGTAGTAAGCATCCAGCAATGGATGGCTGAAGTGGGTTCGACTCCCACCCCCGGCTCCACAGAACAAGAGTAGCGTCCTGACGAGAGACCGAAATTCTCAGACCGAGAGTTGAATCGGGGATGACTTGGACC
>Ga0209761_1001991_pt1 | contig 13333 bp, 15 predicted proteins | sample GraSoi013_1_40cm_4_FD_185818 | JGI IMG/M metagenome (GOLD analysis project Ga0209761, IMG submission 185818) | Grasslands soil microbial communities from the Angelo Coastal Reserve, California, USA - Sample 09_25_2013_1_40cm (SPAdes) (version 2) | ecosystem: Environmental > Terrestrial > Soil >... | reverse complement strand
GCAAAGATGCTTTACCAATGATGAATGCCATGATTCGTGGATACGAACAGACTGCTGGCAAGAAAATCGCCGGTTCGAGTGTCCGGAAAGCTCGTGAGATAGCCAGAAGAGGCCGCTACTTTGCCATCCGATAACAAGACCGTCTGGTTCATGACAGAGAACCCAGACAAGTTTCGGGAAGCAAAATCAATCCTCGACACCCAAGGAATCAAGATTCGACAGCTCAAACGAGCAAAGGTCGAGATGCAAGACTCTAGTTTAGAGAAAATAGCAAGACTCGCAGTCAAAACAGCCCCGGTCAGCCCTCCGGGATTACTGCTGGTAGAAGATTCGGGACTGTTCATCAACGCCTTGGGAGGATTCCCCGGACCTTTCTCCTCTTACGTCTACAAGACTATTGGTTTGAAAGGCATCCTTAGTCTCATGCAGGGTAAGAGGAGGAGCGCATATTTTCAGTCCTCGATAGCGGTTGGGTCGACTGACCTTCGTCCCCGGATCTTCACGGGAATAGTCAGGGGGTCTGTATCTAGAAAGATCGCTGGGACGGCTGGCTTTGGCTATGATCCAATCTTTGTTCCAGAGGGTTTCGGAAAGACATTTGGACAAACCAGCGAGCATTTCAAGAACAAGAACTCTCATCGTGCTAGGGCTTTTCTAAAATTCGCGAAGTGGTACAAGCAGTCCCTGATCGGAAAGAGTCAGGTCAGAAGCCATAAGAGAGCCCTAAAATAACGCCGAAATCCCTGTGATCATATGTTCAGAATAGTAACTGTGGAAGATGTAGTGCGGATTCCTCCACAGAAATTTGGCGACCCTATCGATGATGTTGCCAAAGAACAGATCAAACTAAAGTACGAAAACTATGTCGATGAAGAGCTTGGATACGTCATTCTCGTTACCGGAGTAGATGTAGAAAATACCGGCAAGATTCTGCCCGGGGACGGTTCGACTCACCACCGTGCAACTTTCAAACTGTTGACCTTCTTCCCCGAACTTCACGAAGTTGTAGAAGGAGAGATCGTCGAGGTAACTGACTTTGGCGCGTTTGTCCGAATAGGTCCTGAAGATGCTCTATTGCACGTGTCGCAGATTATGGACGACTTCATCACGTATGACGAGAAACACGGAGTCCTGGCAGGCCGAGAGAGCCACAGGAACCTTGGAAAAGGGAACCTTGTGAGAGGCAGGATAATCGCAGTTAGTTTCCCAAGAGGAGGCTCCGGAGGCAAGATCGGGATAACCCTCAGGCAACCATTCCTGGGCAGGTTAGAATGGATTCAGGAGGATCTGAAGGGCAAGCCAAAGGCAGAGAAGGCGGAGACGAAGCCGGCAAGGCCTGAGAAGGCGGAGAAGAAAAGCTGACCGACAAAGCTTGTAAGACCTGCCGGATGATTAGCGCGGGACCCGTCTGCCCCAACTGTAAGCAGACTATCTTCAGCGACGACTGGACCGGGTTGGTCGTCGTGATAGATCCAGCAAACTCCGAAGTGGCTCGGTTGATGGGAATAAAAGTGTCCGGCAGGTTCGCAGTTAGAGTCAGATAGAACGAAATACCTGACCGGAGAATCCCGGTCTACTTCTGGCCGTAATCAGTAAAACTGCACGAGCCGCAAACCCATCTCTGAGCAGTCCCACTATGGGAGGCCATGACGGAACCGCAGCGTGGACATTTCCGATTCTTGAGCTTGGCTACAGCTCCTGAAAGATCGTAGAGGTCGCCTCTCATCCGATGCTTCTTCGCCTTTGGTTTCTGTGGCTCGGGTTTGGGTTTCCCTTGCTCTTTAGCGGGTTGCGACATGGAATGTGAACCATCCGTCTACGGCGTATTTAGTGTTGATTCTCGCTGATTTTGGTACCTCGGAGAGAATCCTTAAAAAAATAGCGCAGCCAACCGTGTAGTGACGGAGGCAACGATCTTGAAGAGTCAGAATTACACCACTACCTTTACGGTCGACCAAACTCCGGAAGAAGCCTTCACTGTCATCAATGATGTTCGTGGATGGTGGTCCGGAAACATCGAGGGCAGTACCAACAAGCTGGGGGATGAGTGGACCTATCGTTACAAAGACATCCACTATTCAAAACAGAAGATAACAGAACTAATTCCGGGCAAAAAGGTCGTCTGGCACGTCTTAGACAGCTACCTCAATTTTATCGAAGACAAGACCGAATGGAACGGCACAAAAATCGCCTTTGACATCTCTAAGAAAGGTGACAAGACAGAAGTCCGATTCTCTCACATGGGCTTAACCCCCGAAGTTGAGTGCTACGACGCCTGTACAAACGCTTGGGGCGGCTATGTTAACAGCAGTCTGCGTAACTTGATCTCTAAAGGTAAGGGCCGGCCCAACCGGAAAGAGGAAGCGGTTGGGAGAAAGAGCAGCCTCAAGGCCAAGCCGACTAAGAAGAAAAACAAGAAAAAATAGCTGCCTACCGAGGTAGGCTAAGGAATTGCTAGAGTCCTATTCCAAGGCTAGTCGTCGGCAATCCCACGTGTCGTCGAAACTTTATTAGAACCCCCAAGCCGCCTTGGCTTCTTCAAGCCGATGAGATGTGAGGCTAGATGGCTCAAAAATCTGTGTATGTAAGGTTCCAGGTCCCGAAAGAGGCCGTTGACAAAACCTACCAAATACTACAAGTCGCCAAAGACACTGGCAAGTTGAGAAAGGGCACAAACGAATCGACCAAAGCGATCGAACGAGGGATCGCAAAACTGGTTGTGATTGCTGAGGATGTTGAGCCTCCCCAAGTTGTTGCTCATCTCCCGATTCTATGCGAGGAGAGAAAGATTCCGTACCTCTACGTCCCGAGCAAGCTGGAGCTCGGAAAATCAGCCGGCCTAGACGTCGGGTCTGCCGCCATCTCTGTCGTTGAGCCCGGTGATGCCGCGCAGTCTCTAAAGGAAGTCTTGAAGATTGTTGAGACTCTGAGGAAAACCGGTGCCGCTAAGTGAGTAGATCCAGAGACAGCGCCGAAGAACCACTAATCCCAGCCGAAGTAACTCAGGTAATAGGCCGCACTGGAGTCACCGGCGAAGTCATACAAGTCAGAGTCCGGGTCCTAGAAGGACGGGACAAGGGTAGAATTATCACTCGAAACATTAAAGGGCCGATTCGACTAAATGATATTCTGATGCTCCGAGAGACGGAGCGAGAAGCCAAGAAGATCAGGTAGGGAGTCGACTGCCACGCCAAGAACTTTCAAGTGCTCGTTCTGTGGAAAGAACTTTTCAAACTCCACAGGACTAATGCACATCAAGAACGACGGAACCATTCTCTACTTCTGTTCCCGAAGATGCCGGGTCAGCAACTTGTCTTTCGACCGCGATTCTAGAAAGCTCAAGTGGACAGCGTACTATGGCAAGAGAGAGAAGGGACGCTGACCGACCGGCCCGAGCGAACCTTCGCATTCCTCAAACCCGATGCGGTTCATAATCGCCTAGCAGGAGAAGTTCTCTCTAGGCTAGAGCGCAAAGGCTTCGTCTTCAAACAACTGAAACTGCATCACATCACCAAGAAGGAGGCGGAGGCTCTCTACAGTGTTCACAAGGGAAAACCCTTCTTCCAAGAACTGGTCGACCATGTCACCTCGGGCCCAGTCGTTCTCATGATCATAGAAGCCCCAAACGCCGTAGAGACTCTTCGCAAGGTCATTGGGGCTACGAACCCTCAGAAGGCGGAGCCTGGGACGATAAGGGGCGACTTGTCACTCTCGATCACGGCGAACGTCATTCATGCTTCTGACAGCCTCGAGAATGCGAAAACAGAATCCTTTGTATTCTTCCCTGGCGCTCTCTAGTCGGGTAGTTTAGGGTTTAATATTCCCCGGCGTCACTGGAAGGGTTGAAATGGAGTCTCCAAGATATGCCGATCCGTCAGCCAATTGCAGTGGTCCTGGGCCATGTCGACCATGGCAAGACTACACTTCTAGATCGGCTTAGAGGGACTTCTGTGGCGGCCCGTGAGCCGGGCCAGATAACGCAGTGGATTGGCGCCAGCCTAATTCCTGCCAAGACACTCACAGAAATAATTGGACCATTACTCGAACGATTCAAGCTGAAGATAGAAATTCCAGGAATACTGTTCATCGACACTCCGGGCCACGAGACATTCAGCAACCTTCGCAAGAGAGGAGGGTCAGCCGCAGACGTCGCTATACTGGTTATCGACGTCACGAAGGGGATTGAGCCTCAGACTGTCGAGTCTCTGACGATTCTGAAGGCTCGGAAGACTCCGTTTCTGATATGCTGTAACAAGATCGATGCGATTCCTGGATGGAAGAGTTCGGGTGCTGGATCATTTCTGGCGAATATGGCCAATCAGCGGCCTGAAGTGTTGACTGATCTGGACAATCGGCTCTACACAATGATGGGCACGCTCTCCAGATACGGTATCCGAGCTGACAGATTCGATCGAATTCAAGAATTCGCTAAAACGGTTGCCCTTGTCCCGGCCAGCGCGAAGACGGGTGAGGGAATGCCCGAGCTAATGGCCGTATTGGTCGGCTTGACTCAGGTGTACATGAAGGAAGAGCTGAGCGTGACCATGGGTCCCGCGGAGGGAACTATTCTCGAGGTCAAAGAGGAGCCAGGGCTGGGTGTGACTGTTGACGCGATGATCTACAATGGACGGTTGGAGGTAGACGATCAGATCATGCTTGCGGGAAGGAATGGAGTGATCAGCACGCGGGTCCGGGCGTTGCTCCTTCCAAAGCCTTTGGACGAGATCCGGGACCCGAGAGACAAGTTCTCGAATGCGGAATCTGTCGACGCGGCAGCGGGCATAAAGATCGCGGCTTCGGGACTGGATGATGCGATTGCCGGATCGCCACTTTACGGGGTCAAGGACGCGTCGAGCAAACACGCGGTGAAGGAGAAGATTCTCGCGGAAGTTGAGGAGGTTCGAGTCAAGAAAGATCTTAGCGGTGTTGTTGTAAAGTCTGACGCTCTAGGCTCGCTTGAGGCGCTGACGACGTCATTGGAAGCGTCGAAGATTCCTGTCCGGCTGGCGGATGTGGGCGATGTTTCGAGGAGGGACGTTGTTGAGGCGAAGGCGGTCCACGTCAAGGATCCGTATCTAGGTGTTGTGCTGGCTTTTGGTGTGAAGCTTTTGCCGGATGCGGAAGAGGAGATCGCCTTATCGAAGATTCCCGTCTTCAAGGGCGATGTGCTCTATCATGTGCTCGAGGAGTATTCTCGCTGGGTTGATGCTCAGAGACTGGCTGGCGCTAAGGCCGAAATGGACCTGCTGATCAGACCGGGAAAAATCAAGCTGCTGAAAGGCTTCGTCTTTCGACGTAACGATCCGGCCATCGTCGGGGTCGAAGTTCTCGATGGGATCATCAAACCGAAGTATCCATTGATCAATAGCAGTGGAAAGAGGATTGGACAGGTCGTCCGAATCCAAGATCAGGGAAAGGACGTTGGAGAAGCCGGAAGAGGAAAACAGGTTGCAGTGTCGATTGACAAGCCGATGGTTGGAAGACAGGTCAACGAAGGCGACGTCCTCTATGTCGAAGTGCCAGTACAGCACGCTAGGGTGCTATCTTCAAAGTTCAAGGACTACTTGACTCCCGGAGAGCTTGCGCTGCTCACCGAGATGGCGACGCTAACATCGGGCACTTCTTCAAGCTCAGTAGGTTGAGAGCTGTGTTGCTGATTCATCGAAATTTGCGACTCTGACACACTATCGTGTCAGGCTCGGCTTCTTCGCGTTGCTCACGTAGAGACGAGAAAGAAGTAGGGAAGGACTACCAGTATGGATACGGAGCCCACTACAGAAAGGAACCCGAGAATATTATTCTGCTCATCAGTCAATCTTAGAAGAACCAGGCATAGACTTGAGACGAATGCGAGGGGCCCGCCTAACAAGAGGAACAATGCGAGGAACAGTATACTATCCCAAGGGGTCTGAGAGACGAATGCCGGAACAAAAAAGCCGACGAGCGAGAAGACTTTCGAGCTGCCAATTCCACCGGCAATCAAGCCGAGTATGGAAGACGCCTTCAGGAGAAGCCTTAGCTCCAACCATCCTGATCTAGGGAGCAACGAGGAGTCCCTGGTGATGACGGGCAGAACTGGAATATACGTTTAGCCCATTTCTCGACGATTACCTAGAGCGGAAACTGATCGTAGGTTCAGAACCCGTTGCGCTGATTCAAAACTCTTCATTCTGCTCCATCAAATTCTTCGCATAGACCCGACCGCACTTTTTGCAGGCAACCAGGTCCCAGCCGGTTAGTTGTGGAATAGTTTGTCCTATGTCCTTGAAATCTGTCGAGCCGCACTCGCATTTACCCATACTAGCTGAAGTCGTCAATAGCTTAACGGCTTTTACTCAAAGGACGTTTATTAAGCGGAAAGCGCGCCGGCTGGAAAGAGAAGAATCGATTGGCGAAGTTTCAGCTCATAGTCTCGGACCCGAAGAGCAAGACGTCTAAGGCTGCCTCGCTCGAAGGAACAAAGGCCCAGGCTCTTGTAGGGAAGAGCATCGGAGAAGAAGTTGATGGAAAACTTCTAGGGCTGGGAAATGTGAAGTTGCGAATTACTGGTGGGACTGACAAGGATGGTGTTCCTATGCGGTTCGATATTCAGGGTGCTGCTCGGAAGAGGGCTCTCGTCTCAGCCGGAGTGGGATATAGGCCGAGTGATGATGGTGAGCGGCGGAGAAAACTGCTCAGGGGAAGAGTCATCTCGGAAGAGACATTGCAAATTAACAGCGTTATCGTTAGTGGAGCTGAAGCGAGTGCGGAGGTTGTGAAGAGTTGAGTTTTGAAGTAGTCGAAGAGCATACGAACAATCTGCTGGGACGCCGCGAAGCGAAGCTGGTTGTTCATCACGAGGGTGCGGGGACGCCGGACCGATTGACGGTGCGGAAGCTCGCGTCTGAACATTTCAAATCTCCAATCGACAGAGTGTTTGTGAGAAGCATCGCAACACGAACCGGAGGATCCTCAGCCACATGCATGGTCGAAATCTATACGGATGAGAAAGCTGCCGACATTGTTCCTGCGTACTTGAAGAACCGGATGCTCCCGAAGGATCAGAGAGTCGCAAAGACGAAGAAGGAAGAGGAGCCGAAGCCCGCAGCGCCAGCCGCCAAAGCACCGAAACCGGCCGCTGAAAAGAAAGCCGAAGCAAAACCGGCTGAGAAGAAAGAAGAAGCGAAAGCTGCTCCAGCAAGAGAAACGAAGGCTCCGGCTGGCAAGGAAGCGAAAGCTGCGGGCAAAGAAGAGAAGCCGGCGGCCAAGGAAGCCAAGCCTGCGAAAGCAGAGTCTAAACCGAAAGCATAGCCGAAATCGTAGGACCCTTGTAGGGTCCAGGACCCTTTGTTAGCCTAGAACCGGAAATAGGAAACTCCGGATCTGTGCCGCGAGACTAACACGCATACCTAATTTTCTAGATTTTTCGGGTCCGCAGAATTTAGCATGGAAATGAGGTGGTAGACGGCTGGCTCATCATCGGATGACCTAAGAGAATTAACATGATCACGAGCAAGTTTCCAATTCTACGCCATTTCCAAGGCACTTTCTAGGGACTATCAGGTTTCAATCTCACATTTCAATGAGTGAAATCGAGAGTCTCTAGAACTTAATGGATGGTTAGGGTTCAGGTGCGGGCGTCCATACATAATGGCGGACGGAGAGTTGTCGATTGTCGACCCTTCTGGCGGTCCAACCGGCAAAAGGCGAGTCAGATGGAATTGGGTCGAAAAGTAGTTGGGAAACTTTCTGAAAATTGGCACTAGGTCCCATACGAAATTTCCTTGGCGGCTTGTTTCATGGCTCTCTTGAGCCACAGCTTGTCAAAAAGTTCAAGCCAATCAAGGATTCCCGCGGACGCCGAGAACACGCCAAGGGTCCAGAATACTAGTCCCAAGCCATAGAATGGGAAGACCCCGTACCGCACCTCCAATAATCCAAGGGCTATGACGGCGAAACCGAGTTTGACGGCTCGACGCGGAGTATACATGCGCTCGAAAGCTTTGAGGACTCGCCCCTCAAGCGTTTCGGGTCTCCGATTCTTCTTTCCCAAGGTTCACTCTGTAGGACCCGGCTTGACTCCCTAAAAAAACTGCTGAAATCTCCCAGAGCTGAGAGCTTTTCCACCATGATGTTGGGACACTCTTTACTAGAAAGCCGAATTGGCGAGACTGGCCCGGATCTCTTCGTACAGCTGATCTCCCTTACTGTCGGAGTAGCTGTTGTAGTCCAGTTCTAGGATTCTGAATCCTCTCCTCCGTATTAGTGAGCGTAGTTCTTCGTTCTTCACCATCTGCGCATTCCCTAGATAGACCGGCTTTCCACAAACACGAACAGTGGTCTAGACCCGGACGGGAAATAGAAATCCGCTGTCGCGACCTGTATCTCTACCTGTGTTTGGTAGTGTATTCCATCTTCCTGGAGCTTGATTGCTAGTTCTTGTTCCACGCGTGAGGAGTTCGAGCGTAGTAGTTCGCGCCAGTCGCGCCGCTGACACGACATCTTTCGTATTGAGCCGTCATTCCGTTATTGCTTAGACACGAGAACGAAACTCAACGTTGATACTCCTTCGGACATTTGACTGAATACGGTCCATCGGTAGCGATTCTCAGACTCGTCTAACAGGCACGCCGAAGGCCAAGGCAACAATACGATATCGGAACCGTCCGATGCGGAACACGAACGCGGCCTATTTCGCCTTCTACGAGGGACCTAAACGTCAATTTCAGCGTGAGAGCTTACTGGACCTCATGCAACGATAGGATGAGGATTGGATGGCGGGACGGACATTAAGCTACTTGGACTTTGACTGCTCTACGAGTTTCTTGCCGAGCCGACGAAGGGCCTCGGCCGCTTTCGGGTCTATCGGAATATTCCCAGGAATATCAGATGGTTAGCCTATCGGAGTCGTGCTCGCTCCGGTGGTGTAGCCCGGTTAACATTACGGCCTCGCCGAGGAAGGAATATCTGGAAGAGCACGCTGTCCTTGTTTCATGATGAGCCAGCTCGTTGTCAAGGAACTGACGCCGTCACTGAAAGACGACTTTCTGTCATTCTTCGACAGTGTTGCGTTTGCGGATAATCCTGATTGGTCTGACTGTTACTGTTCGGCGTATCATTTTGCGAACAAGGGGAAAGCTGAGAGTCGTCGTGAGGCCTCAAGCCTCATCGAGGTGGACCGGATGCATGGATTCCTTGCCTACGACAACGGAAAACCAGTCGGCTGGTGCAACGCAGCTTCGCGCTACAGCTACCCTGGCATTCATTGGCTGATGGGTCCCGGACCGGACAAGGGAGAGAAGGTCGGGGCGATCGTCTGCTTCGTAATCGCCTCCACGCATCGCGGCAAGGGGGTCGCGTCCCACCTGCTGAACTCTGCGTGCAAGAAGTTCTCCGAGAAAGGATATGAGTATGCTGAAGCCTATCCGGTCAAGAAGCCACCGTCAGCCGCTTACGACTTTCCGGGTCCGCTGTCAATGTATCTCAAGAATGGTTTCACAGAGTATCGCGATAATGACTGGTACCTTGTAGTGAGAAAACGACTCGAAACGAACGTCTGAGCCGTGCCCGTGTAGAACGTCTTTTACCTCTGCTACAGGGTCGAAGTTACAGTAGAAGTTTGACCTGCTCCGTCGCTCCGCGTTGAAGCCTTGAAGCGGCTCGGTCTAGCGCTCGGCTTGATAGTTGTGGTTGTTGGTTTGGCAGTTGGAGCAGTCTTATTCTCGAATGCTCCTCCCCAAACCTCGAACAACGTCAACGCGCTGAGCTTCACCTATACTTTCAGCAACAACACATTTACGTTCTATGCAGCAGAAGGCTTCACAAACTACTCCTGGGACTTTGGAGACTCGTCGACAGGCGCGGGGTCGGTTGTCTCACACACCTACCAGACGAACGGAAACTACCAGGTTACTCTCATAGCTGATCCATTGAATGATCCGTCAGGGTCCTTGTCAGCATTCAAACAAGTACTCGTTACAACGGTAACCACACTAGTTCACCACTATTTCGAAAACTTGAACGTGACCATGGGAAACAGCGCTACCTGACCTCTAGAACTCGTCCGTATGGGCTCATAGCAGGTGATTAGACCCAGGTTCGCCGGAATTCACGACCACACACAAACCAACTAAAAAGTTAAACCCAACAATTGTCTAGGAAAAGAACTGGTCTCGCAGACAATGTCCATTGTAACATGTCCTAGATGCGGTGCAAGCAACAACGCAACTGCGCGTTTCTGCAGTACCTGCGGCACATCATTACTATCTGTCCCATCTCCCACGCTCCCCCCGACGGCTTATACTCCGCCTCCCGCCCAACAATACTATCCGTACCAGTATCCCGCAAATTACTGGGAGGTCGCGCGGACAAACAAGATCAACAACACTCTCACTGGGCTGCTACTTCTCATCGTTGGCGTCTTGATCGCCTGGATTCCCTTCGCTGGGTTCATCGGCGGAATAGTAGGCTTTATCGGCGGAATCCTCGTCTTGGTCGGACGCGAACCCTTCGGCACAGACCACGTCCGCAATACCACACTAGCCCTGATATTCTTCATAGTCGGGATCGCGGTCACGATATTCGGATTCTTCTACGCCCTGGCCTACGGTATCTCGTCGGGGCTCGGTGCCTCTGTCGTCGGTCTGTTCGGCATCGTATTTCTAATCGGCGGCGCAATCTTCGGGCTCTCAGAAGTCCTCCTCACATACTCCCTCCAGAGAAGCAATGGTCACATGCTACTCTGGACAGCCTACGGAATATCGATATTCCTCGGCCTAGTCAACCTGTTCGTCCTCCCGTTTGGCAGCGGTGGATTCTGGACGTTATACTTCGGCACCGGAGTATTCCTCTTCACAGGCTTCCTCGCCGCCATACCAGCCGCACTCTACGGGACAGCATTCTACCTGGCACGAGAAAGAATCGTTCGTCACGAAATACCGCCACCAATGACACAGCCAGAGCTGGGAAAACCACCCTGGTAGAAAATTTTCTCAAACATCCGAAGAACCGGCCTTTAGATTGAAGCTTGGGAATCGCAGAGCCAAGTGCCAAGCATCATCAGTCGATCAGATGAATCGAACGTCGCTGTAGGGATCGCTCTCCCGCAATATGGAACGATTGCTTCCCCAAAGACGATCCTACGCGTCGCGGTGGAAGCCGAGAAGATGGGGTTGGCTTCTCTGTGGGTTAGCGACCGGATGCTTCTCCCCACTAAGCCGAAGGAGACGTTTGACGGCGATCCCTGGCCCGAGATTTTTGCGACGGTCTATGATCCAATTGAGATGCTAACCTTTGTCGCGGCGAGGACGAGGAAGGTTAAGCTCGGCACGAGCGTGATGAGCGCTCTCTTTCAGAATCCCGTGATCCTCGCCCGGCGTTTCGCAACACTGGACAGATTGAGTGGCGGTAGAGCGATTGCCGGCATCGGCCAGGGTGACTTTAGAGACGAGTTTGAGGCTGCCAACATCCCGATAAAGAGGCGTGGAAGAGGATTTGAGGAATTTGCTAGAGCAATGCGCGCCGTCTGGGGCCCAGACCCGGTCAGCTTCGCTGGAGACTTCTATAATATCCCAGAATCAAGAATCGGGCCGAAACCCGTACAGTCTGGCGGCATTCCAATGTTACTGGGTGTCTTCGCTCCCGCATCACTCGAGCGGGCGGCGAGAATTGCCGACGGGATCATGCCGGCTGCGGGAAAAAGCACCACGATCGAGAAGTTAGGTCAGACCATCAATAACTTTCGCGATATGGTGCGAAGAGCAGGTCGCAACCCCGAAGAGATGAAGTGGATCCTGAGAGTCCACAACCCCCTGAGCGTAGAGAAAGCCAGAGAGCCCCGAGCGTTATTGGGGGGTACGCCCCAACAAGCCGCACAGGATTTGCCAAGACTCAAGGAGGTGGGCATAGATCACGTATTCTACGACATGAATCATCCCGCCCAAGTTCCAATAGACACTCAACTAGTGCTGCTCAGAAGGCTCGTGCGGCTGATCAAGGCCTAGGAATGCGCTCGTCGAGCCGGACCTTTTTCTGGTTCCGGCAGTAAACCCGTTTGGCTAGTCAGTCTTGGTTTTTGAAAATCTGTAGCCTGCGACGAAGAAGAAGCTCATGATTCCGAGCGATATGATTGGAATCTTGATATCGATCTGATAGGCTGGAAAGCTAAAATTGTTTAGGATTGATTGGGTGAGAGAGTTCTCGTATTTCGTGATCAGGGTGTCGTTATAGACTACGATGGATGAGATCTCGGAGTGTACGAAGCCTGCTCCGAATGTTCTTGCATAGCGGCCTTGGACATTCCTTTGGGCGCCTAGTTTTTCATGGGTGAAACCGTCAAAGATTCCTACGGAGAGTTTAGCGGCTTCGAGGTTGGACGCGATCCCTTGTAGGGCCCCGTTGACACCCCCGTCTCCATCGCTCAGAACCACCAGGGGTTCTGTGGGATGGTGGGGCGCGTCAAAGCCGTGGATCTGTATTGCCACTGAGCCAAATTTGGTGAAGGCTTCATGGGCGGTTTCGAAGATGCTTTGTGTTCTGTGAGCCATGTCGGTCTGACCGTTTGGACCGAACGTTCTCTCTACACCTGATACCATGAGAGCGGTAACGTGTGGATAGGCGCTGGTGAAGATTGTGTAGGCTATCTGTTGGCTGTTGAAGTCTGTGACCGGATGCGGGGCTTCTATTATGACTCGGGTTGTCGAGGGACTCCTTTCTGCGGTGAATAGGTATGATCCCCATCCTCGGTTTACGGTTGTGTTTTCCATCAAGACGTAGTACTTGTTGCCAGTTGCCGAATCGTTCACCGGGATCAGCTGGTACTTCAGCTGTGTCGCTACGCTGGATGCGGCAAGGATCGAGCCCGCGTCGCTCTGAGATACACCCGTGTCAATCAATCCGAAAATTGTGCTCATCGTCGAATAGTCTGTGGAGGAGGGCTCAGTGTAGTTTCCAGGTATGAGTCCGATGAACCTGTTCTGTATCAGATTGTAGACCTGCTGCAGTGACTCTGTGATCCATGTGATACCTGTTGGCGGGAGCTGAGTGGTATTGACCGACGAATGATGAACCGGCAAGGAAAAAGCTGAGACTATTACGAGCAGAATTACTATGGGAATTATCGGTATGATTCTTCTAGGTCTCTCTTTCTCTCGAGCGGGCATGGAGCATGATCACTTTCCGGTGACGACGTAGAGTATTACGTACGTGATGACGGAGACGATTGTCAGAGCATAGATCGTTTTGGTGACTCCCTGTCTCTCCATGCTGTTCGCGACTAGCCCGGGTATGATGAATCCGATGACCTGGAAGATTCCGGTTGGTCCGACGCTTGCTACTTGGCCGTAGGTGAGTGCGA
>Ga0209761_1001988_pt1 | contig 13342 bp, 12 predicted proteins | sample GraSoi013_1_40cm_4_FD_185818 | JGI IMG/M metagenome (GOLD analysis project Ga0209761, IMG submission 185818) | Grasslands soil microbial communities from the Angelo Coastal Reserve, California, USA - Sample 09_25_2013_1_40cm (SPAdes) (version 2) | ecosystem: Environmental > Terrestrial > Soil >... | reverse complement strand
CCGCGACTCGTAGAGCACGGTCTGCGTGAGGGTCGTCCGGCCGGCCCGCTCGACGAGGAGGAGCGTGTCCACGGCCTCGCCCGGGTACCACGCCTCATCGAACTTCTCGGTGTTGACGATCCGCTCGGGCGCCTCGATTTCGCGATACACGCCGCCCATCCCCATCTGGGTGCCGTCGTTGTCCCGTCGCCACACGTAGCGGAACTTGCCGCCGACCCGTAGATCGATCTCGCACACCGGCATCGACCAGCCGGGCGGTCCCAACAACCACCGCTTGACCAAGTCGGGCTTGGTATGGGCGTCGAAGACCAGGTTGCGTGGGGCATCGAAGACGCGCGTCATCACGATCTCGCGGTCCGAGGGGGTCGTGACCTTCAGCATTCCCATTTGTTCTCCTTGGTCTTGAGCTGCTCGAGGAGGGCGTCGAGGCGGCGGTAGCGGCCCTCCCAGAACCGGCGGTAGCGGTCCAGCCATTTGGTGGCCTCCGCGAGGCGCTTGGCCTCGAGGCGGCGGGGCCGGCGTTGGGCCTCGCGGCCGCGCGAGATCAGGCCGGCGCGCTCCAGGACTTTGAGGTGCTTGGAGATCGCGGGCTGGCTCATGGCGAACGGGTGGGCCAGCTCCGTCACCGACGCCTGACCCGATGCGAGCCGGGCGAGGATCGCCCGGCGGGTGGGGTCGGCGAGGGCGGCGAAGGTGGCGTCGAGGCGGTGGGTGGCGTGCATAACTAACTGGTTATATAAGTGGGAATAGACTGGCCGTCAAGTCTACCTGAGCGAGGTCACGCGACCGCGGTAAGAGGAGCCGTTGACTCGATGGGATCGAGCCCGATCGCGAAGTCCCTGTCCAGGTCGTAGCTGCGCCCGTGCACGGTTCCCTTTCCTTGAGCGATGGTCAGCTTGCGCCTGAGGACGTCCTCGCGCCACTTAGGGCTGGCCACCTCGGCGCGATCCCGCGCGATGATCTCCATCCGCGCCACTTCCTGCTCGTCCGCGGACAGTGCCGGATTGATCAGCTCGAAGTCCCCGCGAATCCGTTCGCCGGACCCCTCCCGGTCGACGCCACCGTTCTGGACGCGAATGTCGAACATCAGCGCGACACCGCGCTCCCGCGTGAGCCGGTAATCCTTGCAGAACCCGAGAGCGATCTGGTACGCCGAGCTGGCCCGGCTCACCTGAATGTCGACCATCGGCCCGGACATGCCGAGGGCCTGTAGCGCGTTCTTCCAGTTGTCCGCGATGCGCCACGTGTTGGTGCGACTGGACACCAGGGACTGGATGCCGAGGGCCCACCGCAGCTGGTCGTCCTTGGGGCTGTCCAGCATGTGGCAGAACTCGTCATACAAGCCGGCGAGAATCGTCCGGAGGTCGGCGTCGTGCCGGTCGCGCATCTCCTTCCACAGCGGCTGGAGCGAGCCCTGGCCGATGTTCCATTGCAGGGCGCCGAAGCTGAGCCCCTGGCCGTCGAAGTTCCCGGCGACGGTCCCGAAGCAGTCGGGGAAGCCGCGTCCGGTCTCGAACGCGGCCGTCAACGTCAGCACGCGCTTCGCGAGTGGCATTCCGGTCAGCTGGGCCGCCGGTTGCGCTGCGGGCGCCGCGCCGCCGTCTTTGGTCAACGCCACGACGTTCGCGAACCTGTCGAACGACCGTGTCTCGGGCAGGAGCACTTGTTCCATGGCGGCGGCCGGGGACGGCGTGGTGATGACCGGCGCGGGCTCCTGAGGCGCGGCTGCCTTGGGTGCGGGACGCACGGGCGCCTCCACCCCCGCCGCCGCGGGCGCGGTCGTTTCCTTGGTCCGTTGCTCGGCCGCCTTCGCTTGCAGCACCTCGACGGCGCGGGATCCGAAGTAGAAGGCGACCACCATTTCAAACACGGTCACCAGGCCGTCGAACTGCCCTTCCAGGCTGGCGGGGGAGTGGAGGTTCACGCCCTCCACCATCACGAACATGATCAGGGAGGTGAGCGCGAGAATCCCGCGGATCGTGCCCGGGGGCAGGCCGAACGAGTCGTCCTGGTACGGATTTCCCGGGGGCTCATCAAAGGGTTTCGTGATGGCGGCCGCTGGCGCGGCCGGGAGGTCGTCGGGCGACGTTTCCTGTTGGCGGTTCCTGAGCGTCAGTTGGTGCTCAATCAGCTCCTGCCGGCGGGTCCGATAGTCTTTGCCCCCGAAGATCCTGACCAGGAGCCGGTCCAACCACGTTTCATAAACTTCGGGATAGAGGATCTTCCACTCTCGATTGGATAGGCCATAGTTGTAGACGTAGCGATGCACCGCCCAGACCAAGTAGAACAGCACCAACGCAAACCAGCCTAGCAGCACCGTTTTCGTGACATTCACCGCGCTCTCGTAGCGTGCGCGGGAGGCCGAGTCGGGCGGCACTTTGAAGCGCAACGCCGCGTTCGCCTGGCGCAAGGAATCCACGGTGTGGCGCAGCAGACTCGCCTCCGAGGTATCCGGGGGCCGTGCGCTTGCGACCCTTGCGGGAGCGGGACGAGTGGGGGGTTCTGTGACGTCTTTGATCGTCTGCGCCAGCAGACGGCCGGGCTGAGCCCCCACCAGGGCCAGGCAGAGCGGAACGCATGCACGGAGGGTCATCCCAAGGCTCCTTCGCCAATCAACGAACGACCTTCATGAGCAGCCAGTTCGTCAACACACCGACCGCCGCTCCCACGCCGAACCCGGACCAGTGAAAGCCGCTCTCGCCGCCGGGCTTGATGCCAAACCCGCCCACCACGCCACCCGCCAGTCCGCTGGCGATGTAGCTCGCGGCCTTCACTTTTCTGACGTAGCTGAGCGCGCGATCGGTGTTGGCCACCGACGCCCGCGCCGCCGTGTCCGTGACCTGGAGCAACACACGCAGTGAGTCGTAGGACCGCTGTTCGATCTGGTGAATCTGCCGCAGCTCGAGGATCACCGCGCTCTTGACCGCGTTGATCGAATCGCGGAGCGCCACCAGGGCGCGCAGGGTCGCGGCAACGCTGTCCTTGACTCGCAAGAGGCTGTCGGTGACGCGGTTCAGGCTGTCGTTGACCCGGTCTTTGCGCCTGAGGACCAGCTCCGCCGGTTTGTTGTACACAAAGGCGGAATCACACTCCACGCGAACCAGGGCCCCCCGAGCCACGCGCAGCTTCCCGGGTTCTGCGCAACTGCGGAGCACCGTCTGTTCGGTCTGAGCGGAGGTAGGGGACACGGCGAGGAACGCCATGCCGCTCATCAGCATTGCGAGCGCCTTCAAGGATGTCCCACGGCACCTGGTCATTCGATGTCGCGGATCGAACCGCGCAACTCGTCAGACTCGCGGCGCAGGCGCTCGCGTTCCCCACGGAGTCTCTCGTCCTCCTGGTCCAGGCCTTGGAGTCGCTCCGTAAGCGTCGCGGCGTGTCCCTCCATCGACCCGATGTTCTGCTGCAGCTCGTCAATCCTGCGCAGCCGGGGCTCGATTTCGCTTCTCCTCCACTCGTCCAGTTGCTGAACGCTCCGTTCCACCTCGTCGAGCTTCGCTTTGATCTCGTCGTTCTTCTCCCGAATGCTCCGCTCCGTCTCTCCTTCGCCGAACAGGCCGTTCAGGAAACCGCCCAGCTTGTTGAAGAAGAAGAGAATCGGCGCCGCGAGACCGACGAGCCAGATCGGGAGGTGGCTTTGCTTCGACAGATCCGTCGCGAATGCCTTGATGCCGGGGCTGACGTAGGTGAGGAGCAGCATGGCCCCGAGGAGGAGCAGAATGAGGACGATGGTCTTCCCGAAGCGTGACATGCGAGGTTCGCCGCCGAACAGGGTCGAACGTAGCGGGCGGCGCACGGCCCGCTAGGGCGGTTTTCGGGGATCAGGGGTTGGCTGCGCGGGGGGAGCGCTTCGCATTTCGTTCGGGGTGGGGCGGGGCGACTCGGGGTTCACGCCGGTCGCGGGCGCGGAAGCTCAACCTGCGACCGTTGGCCAGGCTAGAGCCCCTTCAAGGCCACTACGACCACAACCCAACGCGAACGGCGAGGCCGGCTGGCCATGACTCCCAGAGGCGCTGGTCCGCAGGTCCCGTTGCGCTACCGCAGGCCTGCCTGCAGACTAGGATTCAAGGCGTAGAGCGAACAGGAACATGAAACTCAGCCTTAGCGCCGCGCTGTGGACCGTTGCCCTCTCAACCCTTCTGTGGGTCGGATACTACGTTTCCTCGGGTGGAATGATACCGCCCACGGAAGTAACGACGGTGTTGGTCGGCATCTGTCTCGGTATCGTACTCGTCGTGAAGAGCGTGTGGAGACGGAGGTCAGGAGGTAGTCGAGACTGACTACACCGAGCAGGGCGATCTATTGGTCGCTGTGTGCGGCTGTGCTGACACCCGCGAGTCTCATTGGCGCCGCGGATGCCCGTAAGGGATCTCCCGCGGGCGTGGACGCGCAAGATGAACTGGCCTGCAGTGTCTCTCGATTAGTCGTGCTTCGGTCAGACAGCGTCACGATCGCGGTTTTCGCCCCGCGCTACCACCCAACAGAGCAGACCCAGGCCAAGCACACCTGGAGGGTAACGGGAGGAACGATCGACAGCGGCTACCCCACAGCCGTGTGGAGGTTTACCGGGGAGGAGCCCGGCGAGCGGGTCGCGACAATACATCTACCTGACGCACTCCCTGAGGGCGGTGATTGCTCGGTGCGCGTGTTCATTGAAGGGACCCCACAAGATAGCCAGCCGATCCGGGGACTGCCGCGGGAAACCGGAGCCGCCTTCCTCCTCCCCGACAAGGTTGAGAGCGCTCATTACGGCTTGTACACGTACCTGCTCTTGGCCGCACGGCCGACGCCCGCGACCAAGCAAAAATACGAAGAGTTCATCGGGGCCTTTCTCGCCATGGTCCCGCAGCTCGCGAGGCTGGAACACCATGTGCGGCCCAGTGAGCTCAATGCGGCCTACCTCCCCGTGACGAGACCCCCCCCCGAAACGCTTTCCGTGGAGGACCTTAGGTCATTTCTGCTGGTGCATTATGACTACGCACGGGCTCGAGTTATTCTGCGGGCGGTGCGTGGTGTCCACCGAGATGGTCCCTACATCGTTTCGACGCTATCACCGGTCACCGGTGACGTCGAGATCGGAGACCCGTGCATACAACAGGACCTCACGTTATTTCCGGTACCCGTGATCCAGCGGGTCGTCAGGGAGTTCCTGATCCAAGCAGCTCAGGACCGCCCTCACGACACGAGACTGCTCCCTCAATTGGTGCTGGGCATGCAGGCGACGGTTCACGTCCTGGCGCAGGCGCGGCCGGACTTGCAGCGCGCGCTGCGGGACTGGATTCGATGATGTATTGATCACGCCTCACACCCTCGCGAGGTGACCTTCATGTCAGCCGCCGTCGCAACATCCTCAGGCAGGCACCGGAGTGCGGCGTTAGTCCCAATACTACTCGCGACCGTGTGCGCTCTGACGCTGCCAGCCCCATTTGTGGCGCAGCGAGTCGATTCCGTAGCGCTAGCCCTCAGGCTCAATCGAGAAGCAGGGGAGTTAGCCCGCCAAGGCCGCCTCGACGAGGCCATCGAGCGGGCGCGGCGAGCACTGGCGCTCACGACGCAGATACGCGGACGCAGGCACCGTGACGTCGCGGCCGATTTGTTCACGCTCGCGAGCTTCTACGCGGCCAAGGGCGACTACTTCAACGCCGAGCCACTGCTCGACGAAGCGATCGAGATAGACAAGGCGCTGTTCGGCCCGAGTCATCCCGAAGTGGCCGTTGATCTGATCGGCTTGGGGAAGATGCTCGCGGCAAAGCCTGACGTGGCAGGGGCGCGAGCCGCGTACGAAGCGGCGCTGCCGATCCTATTCGCCGCCATTACCGATACCACCCTTGAGGACTACAAGCTAGCCGAGTACATGGGTCATTGCGCGTACGGTGCCAGGAGTCTTGGCGACCTCTACTTTGCGGGCAAGCAGTACGATCTCGCGTTTCAGCACTTTCTCCAGGCCGAGCAGCTGTACGAAATCGTAGACCGGCAGCGCGCGATCGCGTTACTCACAGAAATGGCCGAACACAAGCGCGCCTTGGGCGACTACAAGACAGCTCGGATCTTTTTGGGCCGCGCGGAGACGCTGTCGCACCAATAGTTGCGGCAGCACGGGAAAGGCGGGATGGGGCAGAGCAGCACGCCGGAGGCATCTCTCGTGCCACGTTGTTCGCATGGACATAGCGTTGGGCTTCTGACGGCGATCGCCACGGTGTGGCTCGGGGCCGCCGCCCAGGCGCAGGTGGTTGATGCGGCGGCACTCGAACAGGAAGCCCGCGACCTGCGAGCCGAGGTGCGCCGCCTGACCAGCGAGCAGAGGTACGGCGAGGCAATTCCCAAGGCGGAGCGGCTCATCATCGTCGCCGAACAGCTGTTCGGCCCGAGCCACCCTACGGTAGCGACCCTCCTGACCAACCTTGCCGAGCTCTACGAACGAATGGGGCGAGATGATGACGCGCGGACGGTGCGTCGCCGCGCGCAGCGAATCGATGCGCCGACGCGGGGCGAGTACGGGTCGCCCGCGCAACGGGAGGTGCACAGCGTGCTCGTTCAGGCGAAGACGCAGTTTGATCTGGGAGACTATCCCGGCGCATGGCGCAGAGTTGAGCGGGCCGGCGAACTATTGCGCGCCGCGAACCTGGTCGAGACGTCTGACTACGCCGTTGTCCTCAACGAAGCGGGCCGTCTGTATCACGCCATGCGCGGTTTGGTGCAAGCCGAGAGCCTCTATCAGCGGTCGGTACGGACCGCCGAAGCCCTCGGCCCCACCGGGCGCCGCTATCTGATTTCACCGCTCAACAATTTGGGACAGCTCTACTGGGAGCAGCGGCGCCTCGCGGATGCTGAGGGCGTGTTGACTCGCGCCATCGCGATCGGTGACAGCGTTCTCGACCGCGCGGACCCGCAAATGGCGCCACCGGAGGTCAATCTCGGGCTGGTACTCGAGTTTCAGGGCAAACCGGACGCTGCTCACGAGATGTTTCTACGGGCGAGGGATCTCATCGTGGCGGCCTACGGACCCGACCACCCCGAGCTTCACTTGGTCTATGACAACCTGGCCGCCTTGGAGTGGCGCCGGGCAAACGTGGACGAGTTGATCAGGTGGCAAGAGCAAGCGAATAGGGTGGCCGCCAAGAACATCGTGAACAACATCGTGCTGGGATCGGAACAGCAAAAGCACCTGTACATGGCAACGTTCGTCGACGAGGGAGACGCATCGGTCTCGTTGAGCCTCGGATTAGGATACGGGCGGCGGCGTGCAGGCGTCTTGGCCTTCCTGTCGGTGGTTCAGCGCAAGGGGCGCGTGGTGGACGCCATTTCCCAATCGCTGCAGCGCCTGCGAGAGAGTCCGTCGGCGTCCGACCGTCGACTGCTCGAGGAGTATATCAGCATCCAGCGGGCGAAGGCGGAGGCCGTCTACGCGCGAGAAGGGAGTGGGGCCGGTGGGGCGGTAAGCAACCCCGCGCTAAACGCCGATCGAGTTGAGCAACTGCACGTCGTGCTCGGCGAACGGAGCAAGGCGTTTAAGGATCTGCACGAGGACGTGAGCGTGGACGCGCTCCGCGCGGCGCTCCCGGACAGCAGCGCGCTCATCGAGTTTGTGCTCTACCGGCCTCGGCGACCGGCGGAAGACAGCGCTGCGTTCCTGAGCGACCCTCCCCGATACGCGGCCTACGTGCTCCTGCCGTCCGGGGAGCTCTATTGGCGAGACCTGGGAGCGCGAGAGGACGTGGATCGAGGAATCTCCGATTTTCAACGCGCGCTGAGCGATCCGCGAAGCACATATGTGAAGAGGGCAGCCCAGGCGTTGTACCACAGCATTTTGCTCCCCTTCCAGCCGCTCCTCAGTACCACCGAGCATGTCTTCCTTGCACCGGACGCAACCCTGAACTTGATCCCGTTTGGCGCCCTGGTCGACGACAGTGGCCGATACTTAGTGCAACGGTACACGTTCAGTTATTTGTCTTCGAGCCGCGATCTGCTACGCCACCCGCAGGGCGCTCGCACTCGACCGGCGGGACCACCGGTCATCGTCGCCGATCCAGACTACGGGAGGCTGGGGAATGGGTCGACCGCCCAATGCGCCGAAGCGAGTCGCGGAGCAACACGCTCGCTGGAAGACGGATTCGACCGGTTGTGCGGTACGCGACAGGAAGCCACGGCCATCGCACGGATCTTACCCGCTGCAACGGTACTGAGCGGGTCGCACGCGACCGAGACTGCGGTGAAGGGCCTACGGCGTCCAGCGATACTCCATGTGGCAACTCATGGATTCTACCTTGTCGATGTTCCGTCACAGACGCCTCGAGGAGGACAAGCCGACGGAGAAGCAGACGCCTTTTCTGGATTGGATAGGGCGCTCCTCACGTCCGGGCTCGCGCTTGCCGGGGCGAACCAGCGGCGCAGCGGAGCGGATGATGGAATCCTGACCGCATTGGAGGCAACGGCCCTCGACTTGTCGGGCACGCAACTAGTGGTGCTCTCCGCCTGTCAGACCGGAGTCGGTAGAGTCATGGCAGGGGAGGGGGTGTTCGGTCTACGCCGAGCACTGGTGGTGGCGGGAGCTGAGACTCAGATCATGAGTCTCTGGAAGGTGTCGGACGCAGCAACCGCCTCCTTGATGGCGCGCTACTTCGAGCTGCTGGTGAAGGGCGAAGGGCGATCTCGGGCGCTCACGCAGGCGCAACGCGAAATGCTGATCGACCGCACGCACGACTGGTCACATCCTTATTACTGGGCCAGTTTCATTCCATCAGGAGATTGGGGACCCCTCGATCTGGCGGGTTTGGTAACGCACTAGGGTGGCGTCGCGGACGGCCGGCGCTCACCCCGCGACCCCCTGACCCCCATGCGAACGACTAGAAGGGCTAGTTACGACACCAAGTTGCAATCACGCGGTGTTCTGGGCATCGGTGTCGTAACAGCCAGCCCGAAGATCTAACCGAGTGTCGCGAGAAACTCACAGCGGACCTCACAGCGCTCGCCCCGCCGCTGGGCGCTTAGACTTTCACCGCCTTGGCATACGCGAGCTGTACGACATCTTCGCCCGAGACGTCAGAGACGAGCACGCACACGACCGACCCCTCCATCCAAAAGACGAGGGTCAACCCGTGCTCCTTGAAGATCCGGAACTCGATCCCGTTGTGCTCCCGGGCTTCACCGCCCTGGGGCAGCTCGTCCAGCGATCCCTCGAACATTTGGCACATGAGCGTGTGGTCGCCGACGCCCCGGTAGGCGAAGAGGGCGCTCGGCCGGCCGTCGAGCCGATGCACGCGCGCGCCGACGAGCCCGTAGCCCATCATCCCCAGATCGAACACGCGGGTTCGGAACGCAAGGCCGCGCCACGCGAAGTAGCGCTCGAGCGTCGGCCCATCGCCGCTCGCGGTATCCAGCGAGAGAGCCGCCTTCCTGTAGGCCGCGAAATCGCGCCCCACCGCGCTCGGAAGGTCTCGCGGACCGCGGCTCACCAGGAGGATGACAGCGGCGGCTGCCGCCAGGACACCGGCGGCCGGCACGAGATACCAGCGCAATGGCCTCGCGTGAGAACCCCGGCGGTCTTCGCTGTCGAGCGCCTGCGCGACTCGAGCCGGGAAATCCGGTGGGGGCTCATGCATCGGGAGGCGTGCCGTCCCCTCCTTCACCCAGCGCAACCGCTCGAGCTCTCGACCGCACTGCGGACACGTCGCGAGGTGTGCCTCCAGGTCTTCCCGCCGGGCCGGCGTCAGCCGCCCATCCGCAAAGTCCTGGATCTCTTCGCCCAGCGGATGGTATCCCGTCATTCCGGCCTCACGGGCTTCCTCAGGTACCCTGTCGCCCGGGCGTATCCCTCTAGTGTGGCGAACAGCTGCTTCCGAGCGCGGAACAGCCGAGAGCGCAGCGTCCCAACCGGCCATCCAAGCGCGGCGGCAGCTTCTTCATAAGGCAGCTGCTCGATGTCGACGAGGAGGATCGCGGCGCGCAGGGGTTCGGCTAGGTCCCGCAGCGCGCGGTCAACCTCCGGCCCCCACCGCTCGTCGAGCTCCGGTAGGCGTTGGTCGTCCCCCGCTGCGTCCTCATCGAAGAGCGCCTCCACTTCCTCCGGGGGCAGAGCGATCGTGGCGTGCTCCGCCCGCTTCCGCTGGTTGATGTGAATCGAGTACAGAATGGTCAACAGCCACGCCTTGCAGTTCGTTCCGAGCGAGAAGTTCTCGAACGTGCGATAGGCCCGGAGGAAGGTCTCCTGCACTAGGTCGCTGGCGTCGGCGGACGCGCCCGTGAGGCGCAGCGCCGTGTTGTAGAGTGCCGTAGTGAGTGGAAGCGCCGTCGCCTCGAACAGTGCGCGCTTCCGTTCCGGGTCGAGGGCCATCATGCCGGTAGAGAATTTTTCCCCGGTCTCATCTGTTCACAAGTATGGACGCATCATCTTCACCTCAAACGGCGGGCGGTCGTCGGATCACCCACCAGGGAGGGACACGTGTCTATGCTGATGAGCTCGGATCGAGTCGCGCCGGTGGCGTGCGCGGCTCTCACCCTCGCGCTGCTGGGCTGCGCCGAGCCCGCAGCCGTTGAACGGGGAATCGCCGCTCCGGCGTTCGCCGCGGCGAGCAACGGCCCCCCGCCGTTCGTGTTCCCCGCCGGCTGCTGCTATTACAACGGAGAGATGGTTCGAACCGTCGTGCCGCCCGCAGCTACCCCCCAGGAGGGGACCGACAACTTCTATGGCTTCCCCGGGGCTGAGGCGACGGGGCAGTTGGGTGTGGTGGGCGTCATTCCAGGGGTGCGGGGCTACCACGGCGGGCATTGGAAGTTTCACGCGGTGAGTTGGAACGTGACACCGTACCTCTTGACGTCGGAGGCAGCGGTGCTCGCCGCCGACGCGGCGGGCGATGTCACTGTCACGCGGGTTCCGGCGAACGACTTCAAGTGCCCGATTCAGCCTTAGGGAGCGCCGCCAGGCCTGCTAGTCGCGCCATCGCGCGGTACACCGCGTCGCGCAGCGCCTTCTCGCGCGGATCGTTCTCCAGATAGAAGTCCAGCTTGTTCATCACGTAGGCGTACCCGAGCGTCGGGATCGGCAAACGCGAACGAGCCGCCCGTACCGGGGGGCTCCGAAAGCCCGTGGGCTCAACTCAGAGAAGACCTCGGGCCCGGGCCGCAGGAAACCGAGCGCGAAGTAGCTCGGCACGCCCAGCACCTCGTCGATGGGACGTGCGATCACGGGTGGAGCGATCAGGCGGCGCCGACGTCGCCCCGTTCGGCGAAGTTGCGCTCGAACTCGGCGCGTACCTCCTCGAAGCCAGCAGCGACCAGGCCGTCCACATGAGTTGCCCCTGTCACGGGAGCCTCCGTTCCGCCCCGGACCACGGACGCCGCAAGAGCGCGATCGCCAGCGCCATGACCCAGAGCAGGTAAACGGCGATGTTGATACGCTCCCACATGCCGACCCACGGCGTCGGCAAATGCGGCCCACGTGGCGCAACACGAAGATCATTCGCGAGAACGTGATCGAGTCGGTGCGCGCGCTGAAGGCGCAGCCTGGCAAAAGCATCGTCACGGACGGCAGCAGCCAGCTCGTCCACGCGCTACCGGCGCACGACTTGGTCGATGAGCTGCACCTGCTCTTGTATCCGCTGACTTTGGGGGGCGGGAAACGAGTGCTGCCGAGCGGGGTGCATGCGACATTCTGCTTGAGGTCCGCGACACCATATCCGAGCGGCGTAGTGGGCCTCCACTATGTGCGTCAGCGTGGAACGAAGTGACGCGGGCGCCGCACGTGCGTCTGCTGGCGTAGCGCGCCTCGCGCCTTTCTCTATTATCCCGGTATGGCTCTCGTTGTTTTCCTCCGGGGTGTCAATGTTGGCGGGCACCGGACGTTTCGCCCAAGCATCCTCGCAAGAGAACTGCGCGACTATGATGTCGTGAATGTGGGTGCTGCAGGCACGTTTGTCGTTCGCAAACCTGGATCTCGAGCAAAGTTCCGTGCTGCATTGCTGCGGAAGCTGCCATTCGAAACGGAAGTCGTGCTCTGCAACGGCCGCGATCTTATCCGTCTGGAGACGGAGAATCCGTTTGGAACTGAGCCGTCGCGCCCTGATGTTGTTCGATTCGTGAGCATCCTGTCGAAAGCCGGCCGCGTCCGGGCGTCCCTTCCGATCAGACTTCCGCCAAGTGGGGAGTGGCTGTTGCGCGTTATCGCGTCGAAAAACCGATTCGTCTTCGGAGTGTACCGTCGTCACATGAAAACGATCGGCTATCTTGGCCAGATCGACAAACTGTGCGGCGTACCGGTGACGACACGGAATTGGAACACAGTAGTTGCGATCGTGCGGATTTTGAGAGGCCAGGGGAAGAAAGGGACCCGTGCCGACCGCGTCGACTGACGTTTGAAAACCTACGATGGACCAGCCCTTTTGCGGTGATTCGTCTTCCGACGGGAGGACGTTGCTGCAACCAGCCGCCAGAACTGACGATCTCCGATCACCGTCACGACGTGTCCCCTCGCCGCCAGACGCCGGACCTCCATGAGCTTCAAGCCGCCAACCTTACCGGCAATCTGCAACGCATTGGTTCGGCCGCGGACCAAGACGTCCGTCGTGCGACCGGGTTTCGCCTGCACGATGGCGCCCGCCCTTTTCGCGGCGACGATCGCTTCACTCCGCGGCCGGCTCAGGAAGCCCGTGAACGACAGGTGTTTGCCCGCGAGACCCCGCACGCGACCGAGTCGAGGCTCCTGGCGTGGGTGCGCGAGCGCCGTAATCAGCTCGCCCGCGGCCTCGTAGCGCTTGCCGCGAACGCCCAAGCAGCGGTGAATGACCTCCTTCAGGTGATCACTGCAGGGCAGCGTGCGGACATCGCGGCTGCGAATCGGGCTGGCGATGTCACCACGAAGGAGCATCACAGCAATCAGCCCGACTTGGTAGATGTCGTCGCGTTGCTGCCAGCGTCGCACCCTCCCCCATGCGATCTCGTTTGGTACGTTGAACAGGTTGAACGCATCGGCGGTGACGCCGCGACGGCTGAGCTGGTGTGTCGCGATCCCAAAGTCGCCGAGCTTGAGCTGCTCGTGTTCGCACACGAACACGTTGAACGGTGTGAGGTCTCGGTGGAGCGCCTGTCCCCGATGCAGCGCATCGAGCACCGCCAGGATCCCGGCAATCTCGCGGCGAACCAAGCGCTCGGGCTGCGGCCCCTTGCGCTCGAGCCAGGCGCCGAGATCGCCGTGCTCCGCATATTCCATGACCAGGCAGTACCGCGTGCGTGCTCCGTCGACGACGACAAATCGATCGAGGACGCGCAGCGCGCGCGGCTCGCGGTAGAGGAGCTCCGCGAAGTACGACTCGCGCAGCCACGGCGAGAGGCGATCAGTGATCTTGACGCA
>Ga0209761_1001987_pt1 | contig 13343 bp, 10 predicted proteins | sample GraSoi013_1_40cm_4_FD_185818 | JGI IMG/M metagenome (GOLD analysis project Ga0209761, IMG submission 185818) | Grasslands soil microbial communities from the Angelo Coastal Reserve, California, USA - Sample 09_25_2013_1_40cm (SPAdes) (version 2) | ecosystem: Environmental > Terrestrial > Soil >... | reverse complement strand
GGGCAATCAGAACCTCACGGGTTCGTATACGGAACCGGCGCGCGTCAAGCTGGTCGGAAACCCGCTCAGCGGCATCTCGGGCGACCCGTATCACCGCCTCAATCCCGCGGCATTCGCACCGCCACCGGTGGGCAGTATTGGCTTGGACTCGCCCACGAACTATCTGCGCGGGCCCGGCTTTAACAACACGAATCTATCGATCCAGAAGAGCTTTCTCGTCACTGAAGGGACGAGGTTTCAGTTGCGCGCCGACGCCTTCAACGTCTTCAATCACACGCAGTTTAATGGCGTCAACAGCAAAGTTAACTTCACGAGCTTGACGAATCCGACGATCGCAAACCTGTATCAGAATCCCGACGGCACTATAAAGAACATCAATGGATTCGGGACCGTCAGCGGCGCCCGCGACCCGCGCATTATGCAACTCGTGGTTCGCTTCCAATTCTAGACTCGCAGGCGTGGGGCGCATGGGGCATTGAATTTCCGTAGGCAGGTGGCCCGGACGTAAGCGGCGAAGATGATTTGGGTCTGCCCCACGTGCCTGCCCGCCGCAGGAGGGCTTGTCCTGAGCGCAGTCGAAGGGCCTGCTCGCCGTGGCGGGCGTGCGGAGATTCCCTCTCCCGCTCTCTGCTCTTTAACCATTCAACTGTCATCTGCGCCCGTTCGATCCTCCATTCCAACCATTCCCTGCAAATGACTTAACCAGTTGATATAAACATGCTATCATCCGGCATGTTTGCCCGCCACCAGCCCCCCGCGCCTGCCCTGCGTCGCGGACGCGCTCTCTATGTTGATCCCCGCTCCTTCCCCGAAAAATCCCTCCTTTGTTTTCATACGCTTGCGCACTCTTTCATTTTCCGTATACAACATTTTTCCCTTCAAGCGCTTTGCTTTCAATCCCTTCCGCACTCTTTCCAGAAACGGGGGGGTGGGTATCAACTCTTCCCAAAGTGGAACTCGACACTCAGCACTCATCCCCCTCCAACTTATTCAAGTTCTTTCTTTTCACACTCTTGCACACTCTTTGGCGCAATGGGCGCAACACAACCCTTTTGGAATCAATTCGTTCCGCACTCTTTCTATCGCAATGGGGGTGTGGGGGGTATGCAGGCACCTTCCAACATCGCCACGTTTCAATGTTCGCTTTACTCCAATTCCGCCGCCGGGCACCGCTGCCCGCTATCTGGTCACTTCTACAATCCCCACTTTGTTCACCCCGCTGCACGCCAGGTACACGCGTCCGTCCTTCGTCGCCGCCATGTTCCGCACCGTTCCGCCGCCCGACGGAATCGTTGCGCGAGCAAATGCCTGCGTTTTCGGATCGAACCGGATGAGCGTGTTCGGCTTCACTCCCGACTCGCTGTACCACACCATTCCGTCCGGCGTGATGACGATCCCGTACGGCGCAGACCCCGCCCCGCCCGGCGAAGCCCACGTTTTCACATCGCTGCTCGCCGGATCGAGCCTGCCCAGGTGCCCGCGCTCGAAATCGCTGAAATACACGCTGTCGTCCGCCGCAATCGCCAGCCGCCGCGGCCGCACTCCCTCGGGCAGCGCGTACTCGGTAATCGCCATCGTCTTCGGATCGATTTTTCCGAGCTTGTTCGTTCCAAACTCACAGAAAAACGGCTCGCCCCGGCTGTTGATTTGTATTCCGTACGGCCGCGCGTTATCCGTTTGCACTTTCTTCAGCTCGATCTTTCCCGTCTTCGGGTTCAGCCTTCCGACGAAATTTCCAACCTGCACCGTGAACCACAGCGTCCCCTCTCGATCGAACACCGCCGTGTGCGGATCTTCCGCCTTCTCATCGGGCATCTTGTATTCCGTCACCACTCCTGTCCGCGGATCGAGTTTTCCAATGTACCCCGCAAAGTTTCCCGTGAACCAGATATTACCCTCGCGGTCGGCCACCAGTCCGTGCGGACCGGAATTGTCCACCTTGAGTGGATACTCCTTGAATTCGCCGGTCGCCGGATCGAGCCGCCCAATCTTGTTCGCGAGCTGGCCCGTGTACCACAGCGCTCCGTCGGCCCCCACGGCTGGATCATGAGGATGCGCTCCTTTCGTTGGCACATCCCATTCCCGAATCGTGACTTTCAATTCCTGCACATCGTTTGCGCGCGCGGCCGCTCCTCTCGCCGCAGTCCCCCATCCCACTGCGGCCACCATCAGCCCGGCAGCCGCGACGGTTCCAATCGCCATCCCTATCGTTTTTCGCACCATGATTTGTTACCTCCATCCTTCCTTGCCTCGTTGCTTCCTTTCCGCCGTTTTGCTAGGGTATTCCGAAAAGCGGGCCTCGTACAATGGCAGTATAGAAGCTTCCCAAGATTCCACTAGCAAACTTTAGGTCGCTGGAATGGCGGCACTTATACACGACACAGGAGCTGGTAATTGGAAAATGATGGAAATTTCAGCGACATCTCCAAACATCAATGTCTGAGGGACGACAACCGAGAGTCCATCAGTCCCGAGCAGATGTTGGCTGAACTTCGCGCGGACAATCGGGAACTCACACGCTGCTTGCGCCTGACACACGTGGCCTGTGAAAAACACAACGATGTCGCCACCGCCAGCTCGATCGAAAACTGGATCGACGAGACAGAGCGGCGGACGTGGTTTTTGTCAGAAACAGTCCGCGATCTTTAATCGGGCCATTTCTTTTCAAAGAATGAGGCAGTAATCAAGGAGAGCGCAGCATGACGACAATTACGACCAAGGACGGCACGACCATCTATTACAAGGACTGGGGGAAGGGTCAACCCATAGTGTTCAGCCACGGCTGGCCTTTGAGCGCGGACGCGTGGGAAGACCAGATGATCTTTCTTGCCGAGCGCGGCTACCGCTGCATTGCCCATGACCGCCGCGGTCATGGCCGGTCCAGCCAGCCGTGGGACGGCAATGACATGAACACTTACGCGGACGATCTTGCGCAACTGGTCGAGAAGCTCGACCTGAAGGACGCGATCCACGTGGGCCACTCGACCGGTGGCGGCGAAGTCGCCCGCTACATCGGGCGTCACGGCACAAAGCGGGTTGCGAAAGCCGTCCTGATCGGCGCGGTGCCGCCGCTAATGCTGAAAACGCCTGCGAATCCTGGTGGCTTGCCGATGGAGGTGTTCGACGGGATCCGCGCCGGCGTGCTCAACGACCGCTCGCAGTTCTTCAAGGAGCTTAGTGTGCCCTTCTATGGCGCCAACCGGCCAGGCTCCAAGGTGTCGCAGGGTTTGCGCGACTCGTTCTGGTTGCAGGGCATGTTGTGCGGACACAAAGCCGCCTACGACTGCATCAAGGCGTTTTCCGAGACAGACTTCACCGAAGACCTCAAAAAATTCGACGTGCCCACGCTGATTCTGCACGGCGACGATGACCAGATCGTTCCCATCGGTGCGTCGGCTCTTGTTTCCTCCAAGCTGGTTAAAGGAGCCACGCTCAAAGTCATACCGGGAGCGCCCCACGGCATGTGCTCCACCCTCAAGGACCAGATCAACGCCGAGTTACTCGCGTTTGTGCAGAGCAGCAAGCAAGCGACAGCGTGAGTGATGCCTAGCGAAGGGCTATGGCGGAGCTGAAAGAGGACCAGACTACCTTCACGAAGTGAGGGTGTACAGATTGGTTGAAACGGGCCCCGCGAAACCTCTGCGCCACGACAGAGATCCATTGTCTGAAAATAAAAGGCAGCGATGACTGTGGCTTGCGCAAATGTCAGTCAGCGACTCGGGATGGCTGAGGGGCGTATTATGCCTGTACACAAAATGTGCGAGTAGGCATCAAAGGTGCACATCCTTCGGACGGTGCCGCGAAGGCCAAGACGAGCGCCAAGATCGCACGCGAGGAGCACGAGCTATGCAATTCACCATAAGAAGGCGTGGCAACAAAAACTCACGCGTACTTGCCGAAAACCATTTATCCATTCTGGCTCTGCTCCCGATCGCTGCAATCATGTTTGTGGGTTGTCAGAGCCAAAGCGCGGCTCCCGCACCTCCGCCCCCGGAGGTCGAAGTTGCCAGCGTGGTACAGAAAGACGTCCCTATCTACGGTGAGTGGGTCGCCACGCTGGATGGCTATGTCAACGCGCAGATTCAACCTCAAGTGACTGGATACATCATCCAGCAGAGTTACAAAGAAGGTTCTTTTGTGCGCAAGGGTCAGATGCTTTTCCAGATCGATCCGCGTCCTTTTCAAGCGGTGCTCGATCAAGCCAAGGCGCAGCTGGCGCAAGCCCAGGCCCAACTGGGCAAGACGCAACTCGACGTGGACCGCGATACTCCTCTGGCGAAAGAGCGCGCCATCGCGCAGAGCCAATTGGATAACGATATACAAGCAAACCTCGCCGCCAAGGCCGCAGTAAAGTCCGCTGAAGCGCAAGTAGAACAAGCGGAGCTCAATCTCGAATTCACACATGTGACTTCCCTGGTGGATGGCATCGCCGGAATTGCTCAGGTTCAAATCGGAAATCTTGTGAACCCAACGGCTATCTTGACCTCGGTATCGCAGGTAAATCCAATCAAGGCGTACTTTCCGATCAGCGAACAGGAGTACATGCATTTCGCAGAAAGAATTAATTCCCATAACCAGCAGGAAGTTCCTTCTGACGCACCGCCCGTCGACCTCATTCTGGCCGACGGATCGGTGTATCCACACAAAGGCACCCTGCTGCTGACCGATCGCCAAGTTGACGTGACCACCGGCAGCATCCGCGTGGTTTGCGCCTTTCCCAATCCCAAAAACATTCTCCGCCCCGGCCAGTTTGGCAGGGTGCGGGCGGCCGGCGATATCCGAAGCGGCGCTCTTCTAGTGCCTCAAAGGTCGGTGACCGAGCTCCAGGGAAGCTATCAAGTGGCCGTGGTAGGCAACGACAATAAGGTCAGCATCCGGCCCGTCAAAGTCGGAGAACGTGTCGGCGCAATGTGGGTCCTCGAAAGCGGCGTTAAAGCAGACGAAGTCGTGATTGTCGAAGGCCTGCAAAAAGTCCGAGACGGCTCAATCGTCAAAGTCAAGCAGACCACACCGACGAAAGGCAGCTAAGCCGTGTCCAAGTTTTTTATCAACCGTCCCATCGTGGCGATGGTCATCTCCATCATTATGTTGATCGTCGGCGCGGTTACCATCACTGGTCTTCCCGTGGCCCAGTTTCCGAATATCGTCCCGCCGGAGGTTCAAGTAGTCGCCACGTACGTCGGCGCCGATGCGCAGACCATCGAGCAATCCGTCGCAACCCCGATCGAACAGCAAATGAGCGGGGTCGACAATATGAACTACATGTATTCGCTGAACTCGACCGCCGATGGAGTAATGCGATTGATCGTGGACTACGACGTCAAGACGGACCCGAACACCGATCTCATCCTCACGCAAATACGGGAAACGCAGGCGGCTTCTCAGCTTCCTGCGGATGTAACCAATTTTGGCGTTACCGTGCAGAAGACCGTAACCGCTCCCCTGATGCTCGTCACCCTATTCTCACCCAATGGCACTTACGATGCGCGCTTCCTTTCCAACTACGCCTACATCAACCTGGCCGATCAACTTACTCGCTCCTACGGCATCGGAAGCGTCCAGATTTTCGGTGCGGGCCAGTATGCCATGCGGCTGTGGGTCAAGCCCGACCAATTGGCCAAGCTGGCCATCACCGTGCCGGAGATTGTCACGGCAATCCAGTCGCAGAACACCGTAAACCCGGCAGGTCAGGTGGGCAGCGAACCCGTTCCGAAAGGCCAGGAGTATACCTATTCCGTCCGAGCCCAGGGCCGGCTGACATCCCCCGAGGAATTCGGAGAAATTGTTGTGCGCGAATCCCCCGCCGGGGCAGTTGTGCGCCTGAAGGATGTCGCCCGCGTGGAACTTGGCGCTCAAAACTACAGCGTTCTGGGACGACTAAATGGGAAGCCCGGGGCCATTATCGCAGCCTATCAGTTGCCCGGCTCAAACGCCGTCGAGGCTGCCAATGGAGTCAAGAAACTCCTGGCCGATGTGAGGACACGCTTTCCGAGCGATGTGGACTATGTCATATCGTTGGACACCACCCGGGCCGTCACGCAAGGCATGAAGGAAATTATCCTGACCTTAGTGATCGCCATTGTCCTTGTGATCATGGTCGTGTACGTGTTCCTCCAAGGCTGGCGCGCCACGCTGATCCCGCTGCTGGCCGTGCCGGTCTCCTTGGTCGGTACATTTATGTTCTTCCCGCTCTTCGGCTTCTCGGTCAACACCCTCTCGTTGTTTGGACTCGTCCTCGCCATCGGCCTGGTGGTTGATGACGCCATCGTCGTAGTTGAGGCCGTTGAACGCCATATCGAAGAGGGACTCGCTCCCAAAGCCGCGGCTTTCAAAGCTATGGAAGAGATTTCCGGCCCAGTCGTGGGCATCGCTCTTGTTCTTTCGGCAGTGTTCATTCCGACTGCCTTCATACCCGGCATTACCGGCCGGCTTTATCAGCAATTCGCCGTCACCATCGCCATTTCGGTAATTCTGTCGGCATTCAACGCTCTGACGCTCAGCCCAGCGCTTGCCGCCTTACTGCTCCGCCCTAAAACAAGCAGAGGAGGGCTTCTCAGAGGCTTCTTTGCGTGGTTTAACCGCGCTTTTGCCTATGCTACCAATGCCTATGTTCGCTTCTGCGGCGTCCTCATTCGCAAGAGTGCAGTCGCGCTAATCCTGTTGGCCGCTTTTGCTGCCGCTGCCGGCTGGTTTGGCAGCAAAATTCCCTCGAGCTTTCTGCCCGATGAAGACCAAGGCTATTTGTACATCAATCTGCAGCTCCCCAGCGCCGCGTCCCTTCAGCGCACCGACGAGGTCGCCAGGAAAATCGAAAGTGTTCTGGCCAACACACCTGGCGTTCAATACACCACGAGCGTTGTTGGCTTCAGCTTGCTCAGCTTCGTACGTACCAGCTACAACGGCTTCTTTTTCGTGACCCTGAAACCTTGGGATGACCGCAAGTCCCGTGCAGAGCAACTTCAGGCCATCAAGCAGCGCATTAATCAGGAACTGTCCACCATTCCGGAAGGCATCGCCTTTTCCTTTTCGCCCCCCGCCATTCCCGGCGTTGGCACCTCCGGCGGGTTTACCTTTGCTCTGGAAGATCGCGCCGGCAAGGACGTCGCATTTCTTGCCTCAAATTTACAAACCTTCTTGACGGCCGCACGGAAGCGCCCGGAAATTGCCGGCTTGAGCACCACGTTTCTGGCGAGCGTACCCCAGCAGTTTGTGAACGTGGACCGGGACAAGGTCATTAAGCAGGGCGTCTCGGTTAACGACGTCTACAAAACGCTCCAGGCGTTCATGGGCGGTCTGTTCATCAACTATTTCAACCGCTTCGGACGCCAGTGGCAAGTCTACATCGAGGCCGAAGGCGACTATCGCACCAGGGCGGAGAATGTTGGCCAGTTCTACGTCCGAAACAATAAAGGCGGCATGGTGCCCCTCGCGACCTTCACGCGATTTGAAGCGCGTCCGGGCCCGGAGTTCACCATGCGCTTCAATGAATATCGCTCCGCGCAAATCAACGGCGCCGCCGCTCCGGGCTACAGCGCCGGCCAAGCCATGGCCGCTCTCGAGGAGGTCTTCGCGCAAGCGATGCCGCACGAAATGGGCTTCGACTACATTGGAATGTCTTTCCAGGAAAAGAAAGCTCAGCAGGGCGTCCCGCCCGCTGGCATTTTTGCCTTCTCGCTTCTATTCGTCTTTCTGATCCTCGCGGCTTTGTATGAGAGTTGGTCGCTTCCGTTGAGCGTCCTTCTGAGCACACCCGTTGCGGTTTTTGGGGCCTTTGGCATTTTGTGGCTGCGCCGCACAGTTCTGGCGGCTTTTCTGCCGAGCTACATGGTGCAGATCGAAAGCGACGTCTACTCACAAATCGGCCTGGTCATGCTCATTGGTTTGGCCGCCAAGAATGCGATTCTGATCGTCGAATTCGCCAAAGATGAATACGAGCAAGGCAAGCCTCTAGTTGACGCCGCTCTGGAAGGAGCCCGCTTGCGCTTACGGCCGATCTTGATGACTTCGTTCGCCTTCATCCTGGGTTCCGTCCCGCTGTGGACGGCTTCGGGCGCCGGAGCAGTGGCCCGCCAGATCATGGGGACCACCGTCATCGGAGGTATGCTCGCGGGGAGCCTCATCGGAATTTTCTTCATCCCGGTAGTTTTCTATTTGGTTGAAAAGTGGTTCGGCGCCGGCAAAGAACGCGAAGCGGCCGTTTTGAGGAGCCCCACTCCCGCTGAGGGTAACTGATATGAGCAAGAAAGTTGCCTTGCTGAGCGTGCTGATCCTGTGTTCCGGCTGTGCTGTCGGACCGAATTACAAAAGGCCTGCCGTGTCCGTCCCAGGCACCTATCGCGGGCTGACTCCCGAAGAAGCCGCCAAAACGCAGTCCGCCTCCATTGGCGATCAAAAATGGTGGGACATCTTCCAAGACGAACAACTCCGTTCGCTCATCCGGACCGCCCTGCAACAGAATTACGACGTTCGCATCGCGGCATCCCGCGTCCTGGCGGCACGGGCGCAGCTCGGAATCGTCCGGTCGGATCAATTTCCCAACGTCGCTGCGGGAGCCGCAATCGGCGATACGCGAACGGCAAGATCGGCCTTCCTTCCGGCTTTTGTAAGAAGTACCGGTCAGGTGGATGTATCCGCAGTCTGGGAGCTCGATTTCTGGGGCAAATATCGGCGCGCGACCGAAGCTGCGCGAGCCAACCTTCTCGCCAGCGAATGGGCTCGCCAGGAGGTCCTTGCCACTCTCGTCGCCAATATGTCCCGCGCTTATTTTCAGCTTCGCGCGCTGGACCGGGAATTGGAAATCTCCAAACGTACCCTCACGTCACGGCAGGAGTCGCTGCGGCTGACTCGCATTCTGGCTGATCGCGGCTCTACGTCCATGCTCGATGTGCGTCAGGCCGAACAGTTGGTGTTTACCGCTGCGGCGGAAATTCCGGCCTTGGAACAAGAGATCGAGCAGCAAGAAAACCTCATCAGCATTTTGCTCGGCAAGAATCCTGCCGATGTTGCGCGAGGTCAAAAGCTCACCGAGCAGGCGCAGCCTCCTGAGGTTCCGCCGGGGCTTACTTCTTCGTTGTTGGAGCGCCGACCGGATATCCGTGAGGCCGAACAACAATTAGTCGCGGCTAACGCCCAGATCGGCGTTGCCAGAGCGGCCTACTTTCCGCAGATTTCGCTGAGCGGAAGCGGCGGCTTCCAGAGTGCCGCGCTGACCAGCTTGTTCAGCGGACCCGCAGGCACCTGGAATTTTGGCGCCTCACTCACTCAACCCATCTTCACCGCCGGCAGAATTCGCTCCAACGTCCGGTTCGCCCAAGCGCAGCAGCAGACGGCGCTGCTTTTCTACCAACAAACAATTCAAGGCGCCTTCCGCGGCGTTTCCGACGCCTTAATCGCATACCGCAAGTCACGGGAATTTCGCGCACAAGAAGAACTTTTGTTTCAATCCGCGCAGGACTCAGCGCGCCTTTCCCACATGCGATACACGGGCGGCGTCACTGGTTATCTCGAAGTGCTGACCAACGAAACCAACGCCTTCTCCGCCGAACTGGGCCTTGTCCAAGCCCAGCTCAACGAGTTGTTGGCTCTGGTTCAGTTGTATGAAGCGTTGGGAGGCGGCTGGCAACAATGACCGTAGCGATCGGTAGAGGCCACCAATAGGAAAGTGACCAGACAAAAATCAACCAGAAATACTTTCCCATCGCGCCGCGACGGGGCTTCCGCAGCGTAGCAATGGTACCGGCTGCGATCGGCGCGACCGCAGTTGGCACGCGACACCGAGTAGCAGGGTCTCGTGCAACTTTGCAGGGCACTCGGCGGAGGCTGGCGGCAATAGTCAGTGAACATTGCCCCCGCAGAGAAAGCCGACGGAAAAGCCTGCCGCTGCTGCAATCGCAAATATATACAGGCACACGATGAAGGGAGTGTGGTCATCGGAGAGACGCTCGAATCAGCGAATATGTCACCATCCGGGATGTTGCGTCCCTCAATCGACAGCTTGAGACGGCCAGGAAAACTGAAGTAGCGCGTGCGTAGTCGAGCTAAGAACGCGAGTAACGACGTAGTGTAGAATGACAATTCTCAAAGACATTTTGGAAGGAGTTGCTATGAACTTCGGTTCCAAATTGCGGATGGCTGTTGCTCTCTTTGTGTTTCTCTTCGCTGCGTTGTTTCCGGCGAAGGCAGGAGCTGATGCCGCCGCGAACGTCATCGCGTCGCGCACGGCGGAGGTGGAGGGAATTAAGCTTCACTACTTCACTGCGGGCCAGGGCCCTGCCGTGATCCTGTTGCATGGCTACACCCAAACGTCGCGCATGTGGAGACCAATCATCCCGCTCCTTGCGGAGAAATTTACCGTGATCGCGCCCGACCTGCCTGGGATCGGGGACTCAGAAATCCCCGCGACTGGTCTGGACATGAAGGCGGCAGCGATTCGCATTCATGCGCTGGCTCGCTCGCTAGGCGTCGAAAAGGCGAGGGTGGTTGGGCACGACATTGGGCTGATGGTTGCCTATGCGTATGCCGCGCAGTTTCCGGCGGAGGTGGAGAAGCTAGTGGTGATGGATGCGTTTCTCCCGGGTGTTGCCGGGTGGGAGAACGTTTATAACAACCCGGGCATTTGGCACTTCCGTTTTAACGGTCCGACGCCGGAAGCGTTGGTGCGCGGGCGCGAGCGGATTTACTTTGAACATTTCTGGAACAACTTCGCGGCCGACAAAACTCATTCGATTCCAGAAGCCGATCGCGTAGCTTATACGGCGGCCTATGCTCGTCCAGGACGAATGCGCGCGGGCTGGGCCTATTTCGTCTCCTTTCAGCAGGCAGCCAAAGATTTCGCGGAACTTTCTCAGACCAAGCTGACCATGCCGGTCCTTGCGATCGGCGGCGGGAAGGCAAACGGAGATTTGCTGGGGCAGCAAATGAAGATTGTGGCTTCCGATGCCGCGATGGTCGTCCTGAAAGATGCCGGACATTGGGTGCTCGAGGAAAAACCAAAAGAGACGACTGATGCCTTGATTAAGTTTCTGTGAAACTTGGGCAACGGACACACTGCTTAAGCGCTTGTCACTAGCGCGCGAACAGAAATCCGAAGGAGGATCAATGTTGAAGCGGATCTTGTTCGCCGTTTGCTTTCTTGCCGGAGCTGGGGCTTCAACCACCTCGCCTCTTCCAGAGATGCGCACGGCTTGGGCCGTCTGGCAATGGTTTAGTTGGGGCCAAATCGTCATAGGAGATGGTGGAAAGACCGTTCTTCAGTATTCGTAACTAACCAACAGCCGCCCAAGGTGAGCCGCCACGATTGGTTTGGATTGCTCACCGCAGATAGAATGCGTCGACAGCAGCCATGAAACCGCCTTGCGACGAAGCCGTAATCCGGTCGGGAAGTGTCCGAATTCCCTGTGGAGAAGGAGCGAGACTCTGGATACTCGCCGCGACGATTCTCGGTTCCAGTATGGCTTTCATCGACAGCACAGTCGTCAATGTTGCTCTGCCCGCCCTCCAAGCGAGCTTTCGTGCGACGGTAGTCGATGTGCAATGGGTGGTCGAGTCTTACGGACTATTCCTGGGAGCGTTGGTTCTGGTCGGCGGCTCGCTCGGTGACCTGTTTGGCCGTCGTGTGATGTTCGTGGTGGGCGTGATAATTTTCGCCCTGGCCTCCGTTTGCTGCGGAGCTGCCTCGAACATTCATCAATTGATAATCGCGAGGAGTGTTCAGGGTGTGGGCGCTGCACTTCTCGTGCCCGGCAGCCTTGCGATCATTAGTTCATCTTTCGACGAGACAAGCCGAGGACAGGCGATCGGGACGTGGTCCGGGTTCACGGCGATCACCGCCGCTATTGGGCCCGTTCTTGGCGGCTGGCTTGTTGAGCATGCATCGTGGCGCTGGGCATTCTTCATCAATCTCCCGCTTGCGGCGGCAGTGATAGCCATTTCGCTTTGGCGTATTCCGGAAAGCCGCAGCGCCACCGTGGCGCGTGTCGATTGGTTAGGGGCCGTGGTCGTTACCCTCGGGTTAGGCGGCTTGGTTAACGGGTTCATCGAATCTGTCAACCTGGGCTGGAGGCATCCCCTGGTTTTCGGGAGTTTGATTGTTGGCTTCGGCTGCCTTATTGTGTTCGTATTCGTCGAAGCCAGCGGGGCTTGGCCGATGGTTCCGCTCACACTGTTTGCCTCCCGCAGCTTCACTGGCTCCAACCTGCTCACTCTCTTCCTCTATGCCGCGATGGGAATCTTTTTCTTTTTGTTCCCATTGAACCTGATCCAGGTCCAGGCATACTCGGCAACCGCAGCAGGTGCGGCCACCCTCCCATTGATTCTGCTGATTTTCCTTCTTTCCCGTTGGTCCGGCGGACTCGTCGCGCGCTATGGCCCAAGACTTCCGCTGATCATCGGCCCGCTCACCGCGGCATTCGGGTTCGTTCTGTTTGCCGTGCCCTCAGTTGGGTGTAGCTACTGGAAGGCGTTTTTCGCCGCTGTGGTTGTTCTTGGGTTTGGGATGGCGATCACCGTAGCGCCTCTCACTACGGTCGTGATGAATTCAGTAGACCAGGACCGCACCGGCGCGGCTTCCGGAATCAACAATGCAGTTGCTCGGGTCGCGGGGGTGCTTGCGATTGCAGTCCTTGGGATCGTAATGGTGAACGCTTTTAGTGCTCGCCTGGATTCCAAGCTGGCGACCTTCTCGCTGCCTCCCGGCGCATTCCACGACATTCAGGCGGGCGAGATCAAACTCGCCGGCCTGCAGTTGCCGGCTAGTCTCAACCCAAGTACCGGAGCCGAAATCAGGGAATCGGTTCGAGAAGCATTTGTATTTGGATTCCGGCTCGTTATGCTGATTTGCGCCGGTTTGTCTGTGGCAAGCGGCGCAGCCGCGTGGCTGCTGATTCCTGACAACAGAGGAACACTCCGATAACGCTTAGCGCATGAGAGGACCGGCGCAATTGTTCCTGGTTCAGTTTGCCGAGAGACAGGCAGTGTTTGCGGACTGCCGACAACCTGCGTACGCAGCGGATTTGTTTTCGTGAATCCATGCCAGCCGGTCGCAACAACTCAATTCGAAGGATGGCTCTATCTCTGGTAGCTGACATCACCAGCGCCGATGGCGGAGCTGCCGGCAGAATCACTCAAACCGCTGTACGGAGAATCAGTTCCTAAGTACAATTAAGAATAAGAGCGGGCGTCGTACAATGGCAGTATAGAAGCTTCCCAAGCTTCGGACGTGGGTTCGATTCCCATCGCCCGCTCCAGTTATTCCAGGTCCGGCCCGGACACATAGGTAACAGAACGTACCGGCTACATGGGTAACACTTTTGGGCCAAAAGGGTTGTCGAGAGGTTGCAGAGTTT
>Ga0209761_1001982_pt1 | contig 13356 bp, 12 predicted proteins | sample GraSoi013_1_40cm_4_FD_185818 | JGI IMG/M metagenome (GOLD analysis project Ga0209761, IMG submission 185818) | Grasslands soil microbial communities from the Angelo Coastal Reserve, California, USA - Sample 09_25_2013_1_40cm (SPAdes) (version 2) | ecosystem: Environmental > Terrestrial > Soil >... | reverse complement strand
TGAACTTCTTCAGCTACTGGACAACCGACGTTACAGGAATGGCGTATACCTTCGGCTACTGTTCCATCCAGCAGTTCCGAGCCTCCGTCCCCTGCCCGTTCGTTCAACAGTTCAGTACAGTATCGTTCCTCATCGCCGCCGGAATATTCGCAGCCTCTGGAACCCTCGTCTTCTGGACCAGCAAGAGCCTCTTCCACAGAACAGGAGTCATCACAAGCATCGCTCTCATCCTCGCAGCCATCTACTCCGCCGCAGCTCTCGGCTTCTCAGCCTACGCCCTAAGATTCCTCAACCCTCCAGGCAGTTGGTACATCAACAACGCAGTCCCCGACGAGGGAACAAGACTCGCGCTCTTCATCCCCCTCTACCTCCTCTCCCTCATCCCCATTCTAGTGCTCGACCTGTCGACCAAGAATTCCATCGGGCGCAACAGATTGCTCGGCCTTTCAGCCCTTGTAGGTCCCTTCGCAGCGTTAATCGACGGACGCTATGCCCTAGGCTTGGCAGAAAGCGGAGTAGGAGTATTAGCTTTTGTTGTGGTCCCAATGATTCTTGGCGGCATTGTCGGCTGGGTCCTGCTGACCAGACTTGCTCGCGGACTCATTCCAAATCTGACAATCCCGGACACCAGATCGATCGCAGGAGAACACATTTCGGGGAAACGACCCATCAGGCAATCCTAGAATCTTCAGAAACAGACTTACAGATTGAGCCTGGCCTTATTGGCAGATCATACCTAGATCGTACTTGACGAATCTGTACCCGAATCCGAATAGGTGTGAACCGAGAGACCTGAACTCCAGCCACGTGTAATTGTAAGTCCTCCAGCCGCAATGCCGACCCACGATGGAATCAGCCGGAACTGGGATAGTAGTTTGACCCTGCACGGGGACCACTGGAGCCAGAAAAAAGAAGAACAACCCCACAGATGCCGAGATCACAATCATTTTGCGTTTCTTTGAAAGCGTCATGGCTGTTGCCTCAGAGAGGGACGTCATAGTGGTTAGGCCACAAGATCAGAATATCCGTTGCGGACCATTGATTCTCTGAATTGCTGGCTGGGCAGACAACATGTTTGGCTTTCTACGGTAACCAAGAGTCAAGGTAGATCCTTCACTCTGCTCAACGTTTCGAGACTATTTTCGAGACTATCATTCAGGTCTTTGAGAATCAGATCTTCGCACTCTCGGAGCCCCCTCTTCCCCTCCTCGCTCTAATCGCCAGTATTGAGACAAGAGCCGCGACTAGTATGGTCACGCTGGCCGCGAGCCACAGCTCAGGCCCCAGACCTCCAATGCCAAAAGGTTGGCCTGATGAGGAGGCTGCTTGCTCAACGGTTATGGTGACTGTCTTTGTGTCCGAGAAACCGTTTGGACCGGGCTCGACTGCTCTGAACGTTACGGCGTACACACCTGGACCCTGGCTGTTTTCCGGAGTCCAGACGAAGCTTCCAAGGTCGGGGTCGAAGGAAGCCCCTGAGGGGAGGCTGCTCGCAGAGAGAGTGGCCAAGTCATCAACGTCAGGATTCATCGCACTTACTGTGAAAATGAGCAGGGTTCCGACGTCAACTGTCTGGGGGCCGGGAACCGTCAGAACAGGAGGCTGTTCCACCTCGATCACCGTGATAGTCACAGTCTTTGAGTCGGTTAGGGCGCCGTTGGAAACTGTAACCGTGAACCGATAGATTCCGCTCTGCGCTTCGGTGGGCGTCCAGTAGAAGACGCCGTCGAGTGAGATGGACGCGCCAAGAGGTGCGTCGGGGCCCAGGGAAAAGGTGAGGGTTGCTGGCGGGATATTCGGGTCGGTGGCGTTCGCCTTGAAGGTGAGCAATGTTTCATCATCAACGGTCCAATCCTTGATCTGGGCAAGAGAGGGCGGCCGGGTGGGCTTGTCGACGTGGACGGTCACTGATTTGGTGTCTGTGAGCTGAGGGAGGAGTTGGTCCGTGGCTGTGAAAGTGGCGAAATAGTCTCCTACGCCTAGCCCCGAAGCTGGGACCCAGGTGAAGTTGCCCGTGGAAGAATCGAAGCTGGCGCCCAGCTGAGCACAGTTATCGCAGGATATTGTTACAAAGTCGGGTGGCGGGTCTGGGTCCGTGGCACTCACTATGAAAGTGAGCCTGGAGCCTACGTTGACAGTTTGGGGGCTTGGAACCGCGAGCGAAGGCGGGCTGTTGACATTCACTATAATAGATACGTTGGTGCTGGAAGCTAAGAAGCCATCTGAGGCTTCGAACTCCACCGAATAATTGCTAGAGGCCTGGGATGCACTGGGTGTCCAGTCGAAGCTTCCCGTTACGGTCCCGTTAGTTGAGGGAGTCGAGGTGAAAGTAGCGCCTGACGGCGCGCCTAGTACCACCATTGTCAACGTCTCTCCAGCATCCGGGTCCGTTGCCTTGACATCAAACCGCAGGGGTGCTCCCGGGTAGAGGGTCTGGCTACCTACAGGAGCCAAAACCGGCGGCCTATCCACCTTTGTCCCCTCAGTGAATATGTCTTCATTACTCGGACTCGTAGGTGGGATGTCCGTCCAGACAGAATGAGCCAGGGTCCCGTTAGACGCGATCCCGATGTAGTCTCCGATGAACGATTCTCCGTTGCTGAAAATGATCGCGTCGGGGTTGAAGGACGCATCCGTCACCCTAATGTTTGGGGAGAAGGAGGCCCCGCCGTCAGCAGACTCAGCATAGAAGACATCTACTAGATGGTTCTGGGGATCAAGCCTCCTATCATAGAAGTCGATATTGAGGAGTCCATGAGACACTGCCATCCAGGGAAAGAAGTGGTCGTGGTTAGTGTTGTCATCGTTCACTCTGATCGGCTTGCTCCACGTAAAACCCCCATCAAGGCTCCGGCTTGACAGAACGTCCGCGTATCCATTCCCATAGTCCGCCCAGGCAACATACACATTGCCATTGGTGTCGTCCACGGCCGCGGTAGGGTCGCTGTTGACCTTGAAGCGGCTGTTAGCCAAGAAGTTGGGCGGCTCCGGCAGCTGGACAATAGATGAGACCACGACCGGGCTAGAGAACGAGGCTCCACCGTCCGTGGATTTGGACTCCACGATCTGATTGTTCGACAGATCGTCCCAGACTACATAGAGCTCTCCGTTCGGACCGACCACGGGCACAGAGCCTTGGTTGCTCAGGCTGTTGCTGATCAGATTAGGGGAGGAGAATGATCTACCGCCATCGCCAGAGTAGGCGACCATAATGTCGGATGCTTGGAAAGAGTTGGTGAATCTTGTCCAGCTTACATAGACCCGTCCCGCGAAGAACCCCGTTGTCTGGTCTACCCCAATGTAGGGCTTATCGTCGAAGATCTTGCCCGAGCTAGTATCTACTACAGTGGTTTGGGGAAACGAGGACCCGTCATTGGTTGATTTCGAGACGAAGACTGTCCCGTCAAAGGGCATGTTGGTCCGGAAATTGACATCGAACGCCACCCCCGAATAGTACAAGGTCCCGTTTTCGCTGAAAGAGACTGCTGGGTCAGAAGCGTCCTGGAAGCTGCCCAAGGTTCCGGTCATGGGAATCAGCCCGTTAGTCCAAGTGAGCCCGCCGTCAGGGGAAGAGTAAACCGCAAGCCAATTCCGAGAAACGAGCTGGTCGTTGGCACCAGCTACAAGTTGCTGCGGGTTGGATGGGTTGAGGGCGATACTGGGCTCGTTCTGCGGAAGGGTGCTGGTTGAGACTTGGATATCGTCGCCCGGGGATGCTGAGACCGACTGGCTCGAAGACCCAGTCACATGCTGGAGCGCCATGAGAACGCCTGACGATAGGGCGTTGCTAGGGCCTTCACTGGGGCTCGCGGGAGAAACTGGAAGAATGCGGGGAAACATGGTCGCTCCTATGAGGAGAATCAAGAACACTGGGACCACCCACCGAGTAGACAACTCAGCGACCTACGCTATCTTCTCTGTCAGGAGCCAAAAGCGTTGCTAGGAAATCGTAGACAGTGTATTGCTCCATGATCCTTAGTGCGGCGGATAGCCATCGATAGCTTCGCAAATCCTGGGATTGAAAGATTATTCTTAGTAATCCTATAATCTCATATATTCATTCCCAAGCGAGCAGAGAAATTGAATTCCAGTGAACTGATGTGTCCTGGTATTTCCTTCCGGGACCCCGGATCCCTCTGTTGCCTTGCATGAGCGCCGAGGAGGGGCGCTTTGATAGAAGTTCCCAGGAATGTGGTAGGTGGAAATGACATGAAAATGAAGATAGCAGCTCTAGTCCTCATAGTCCTTTTACCAGTTCTAGCGGTAACAGCCATCTACGCAACAAAACCCGCAATTGGCCACGGGACAGTAAACTCCGTCAGTAGCACCCCTGTCGGAACGTCGCGACCTGCCGACGGTAACACCATCGCCATGTTCAAGCAAACTTTCAGTCTCACAGGGACTCTGGCCGGAACGGCCGTCGCCCTAGAAAGGGATGTAACCCACACCTCAGGCGACAGGAGCTTCACAACCTTCCATGGAGAAGCCAACTTCACCGCCTCCAACGGCGAAGCCTCCTCAGGCACGCTAGTCATCCGCTACGTCGGAATTAACAACGGGACGTTCGTCCACGGCCAGTTCGTGATCGTCCGCAATAGCGGCACAGACAGCTTTGCAGACTTCCATGGACAGGGATCATTCTCCGGCAAAGCAGGCATAGGGGTGGCAATGGATTACACGCTGAAGTGGCACATCGACCCGGCGTCACCAAAGACGAAAACCACAGCCTAACCTAGAAAGTTTAGGCCCTACTTTTTTTTCTGGGCGCTGATGGAAAGCGGAGCCACAAAACCCCATTTTTTATGTCAACTCAACGTTTCGGGGCCCATAGCTCGATTATGTTTCCTGCCGGGTCCGGGAAGTAGATGCTGGTAGAATGAGGGACGTCGTGAAAGTTGTCCCATTGAGTCTTCGGACTCACCTTGATCCCCTTGGCTTTCAGGAACTCGACGCATTCATCTAGCTTGTTGTCTGGAACTTCGAAAGCGACATGAAATCTCCAATCTTTCGAATAACCGTCAGTCCAAGGATCGAAGAACCCGATCTTATCGTCGCAGACCCCGTAGAGTTGTTCACCAACACGCGCAAAGTTCAATCGACCAGGGCTTGTTGGAAGGTCAACCATACCGATCCTCCTGTAGAAGTCAACGCATTCTTTTACATTAGACGCCAGAAACGCGACCTCAGCCACTCGAACCAACGGAAGCCTATCCATACAACTCCCAGTCGAGCCAAGTGCAAAACCGGGAAAAGGTTTGCTTAGAGTCCGCGACCCTGTCAACGATAGGGTAACGCGATAGTACTATGGAGAAGGGCCATAGGTTGCGATTCGCTTAACCCTCAACACTGAGCGTTTCCACTCGGCGAGACGGATAGGCTAGGAGAGACGGCCATTGCGTTACATATTGACCGTTGACTTCGAAGAAGACAACGACATCGACAGTTTCATCCGGTTTGTCCAGTACCACACCAAACGCTTGAAGTGTCCCAGCAAAGACGTGTTCATCCGGCTCGCTCACGAATGGGAAAAACAGCTGGTGAGCCACTCTGAGCCAAACAACGGCATTGGAATCAAGAAAGAGAAGAAAAAAACGCTCAAAGAACCATCCGAGTAAATTCAAGGTCCGGGTACGATACAAGTACCACTACTACCGCTGGATCAACACCCAAGACTACGGCAGCTTCAAAGACATTTACGAAAAATACAGAGACAAAGGATTTTCCTTTTGGTGTGCGGATTTGCCCCCGGAGTATTCTAGCCAGGATGGAACGTGGACGGGTTACCGGCTTGACGGTGATAAGACTCATACTGAATCAACACTGAAAAGGTACGGGCGCCACAAGGCGTGGATCGACAGTAGCTACAAGTTTGAGGGAAAACCTGTGATCCTCGTCTACAATGCCGATTGATCCCGCGAATAACTTCACTTTCTAATCTGCATTTTCCAAGTTCATGAATGCTGCTCCTCACTACACGTGACTGTCGAATGTGACCACGTGAGGTGAGCGACCCTTAAGAGTCAGCGGAATAATTCGATTCGACAAATGGCCATTGCTGTAGAAGTGGAGAAACAGAGTCTCTGGCATCACCCGAACTTTCTCAAGTTATGGGCGTCGGAAACGATATCCCAGTTCGGGACCCAGTTCAGCGGTCTCGCCATACCGTTTACAGCAATATTGCTCACCGCAAATCAGAGTCTTGCAGTCGCATCGACCGAGTTTGGAGTCCTGAACGCTTTCGGGGTCCTAGCTTTTCCCCTGTTCGCCTTGTTCATCGGAGTCTATGTCGATCGTCATCGTAAACGGAGAATAATGGTGTCCGCGAACCTCGGCCGAGGCCTGTCTCTTGGGCTTATTCCGCTTGCCGCTGTAACCGGGACGCTCTATTCGCTTGGACTACCACTGCTGTATGTGGTTAGTTTCTTCATCGGATTGTTGACCGTGTTTTTTGACGTGTCCTACCAGGCAATACTTCCCTTTCTAGTTGATCGAAATCAGTTGGTTGAAGGAAACAGCAAGCTTGAGGCAAGCCGATCATCAGCACAAGTAGTCGGTCCGGGGATGGCGGGTGCACTTCTCCAGATAGTCACGGTTGCCCGTGCTCCTTTCGTCATAGCTATCGACGCGCTATCCTATGTTGCCTCCGCTTCATTCCTGGCTCGTCTTCGGAGCGAAGAACCAATCAAGAAACCCACTACTAGCGTTTGGCATGACCTACGAGAAGGTCTGGCCGTCGTGCTGAAAGACGCAAGGTTGCGGTCGATTGCGGGTTCAACTGCTACGTCGAACTTCTTCAGCAGCGCGCTGTTCGCGATTTTTCTCTTATACCTCGTTCGAGAACTAGGTTTCGCACCCGGTCTGATCGGTCTAATTTTTACTGTTGGTAGCACTGGAGCCCTTGTTGGAGTTGTAGTGTCTTCGAAGCTGGCTGCCCGTTTTGGAGTCGGTCCCGCCATAGTCGTATCAGCGTTGACGAGCGGATTGGGAACCGCTCCCTACTTCATCGCCAACCAATCCCTCACATTCACCGTCATACGGATTGGCCCCGTTGGATCTCTTGGAACTGCCCAGCTTGACATGAACAGTCTGATTCTCATGGTAGGAAGTTTTGTAACGGCCTTAAGCGTGGTGGTCTACAACATCAACCAGGTAAGTCTCCGCCAAGCGATAGTGCCTTTGCGGTTGCAGGGAAGAATGAACGCGTCCATGCGATGGATAGTCTGGGGCACCCTCCCAGCGGGTAGCTTGGCAGGAGGAATATTCGGCGCAATCCTAGGGCTTAGGCCAGCGATAGGACTCGCCGTACTAGGAGGATCACTCGCCTTTCTGTGGGTCCTACTGTCACCCATACGATCGCTGAAGAAAGTACCTGAACCTTTGGAATAGAAACAGACCTTGCCTCGAATCCATTGAGGCTCGGTTATATACCGTCTCGAAGAACAAGCAGGCTTCTTTCAAATAGAGGCAATTCCATAGCTTCGCAAACCGGCTATGACCCTCCAGACCGCCGCCCCGGTAGCCCAACAGAAAACCGGGTACCGCTACGTCAAGTACACGTTCTTCAAACTCGACCCGGTCTGGAGAAAATTATCCTCTCAAGAAAGAGAGTCCTCAAAGAAACAATTCCTCTCATCCCTAAGCGAAACCGGGGACAAGATTCGGCCCCGATCTTATTCTCTGGTCGGTACCAGAGGCGACGTTGACTTCATGCTGTGGACAATAACCGACTCGCTAGAAACCCTCCAAGGCTTTCACTCCGACCTGCTTAAGACAGAGCTGGGAAAATATCTCTCCACGCCCTACTCATACCTCGCTATGCTACGTCCCTCAGAATATTTCGGAAGACCCTCAGAGAAGGAACCTGTCGATTCGAAATACCTCTTTGTCTACCCCTTCACGAAAAAAAGAGAATGGTACAGCTTGCCCTTCGAGGAGAGACGGAGAATAATGAAAGATCACGTGCAAGCCGGCCAAAAATATCCCTCGGTTACCATACACACCTCATACTCTTTCGGAATAGACAATTACGAGTTCATCCTGTCGTTCGAGACAGATCATCCGGAAGACTTCCTCAACCTGGTGATGGATCTGAGAACCACAGAGGCGAGCAGGTATACGGCCCTGGAGACTCCGATTTTCACCTGCCTCCACGTTGAACTCGAGAAAATGTTAGATCTACTCGGGCCATAACAAGAGCGAAGTGCCACGATTGGCTGATTTCGAGAACGATAATTTCCTGCGAGCCTGTTGGAAGAAACAGACCGAGTTCACTCCGATCTGGTTCATGAGACAGGCCGGCAGATACTTGGAGAGCTATCGAAGGGTCAGGGCGAAAAACGATGTCCTCACGATCTGCAAAACCCCTGAATTGTCGGCCAAAGTCACCGTTGATGCCACAACCGAGCTGGGAGTTGACGCTGCAATCATCTTCGCCGACATAATGCTCCCCCTAGAAGGAATCGGCCAGAGCTTCAAACTCGTAGACGGCGTCGGACCCGTCGTTGAGAAACCGATAGAACGAATGGAGGATGTAAAGACGATCGGAAAGTTCTCTCCAAAAGACCACGTTCCCTTCGTCACCGACGCGATAGAACTAGCGATCCAACAGCTAGACGGACGCACCCCCCTAATCGGGTTTTCCGGAGCGCCTTTCACCCTTGCCTCCTACCTGATAGAAGGAAGCCCTTCACGGGAATTTACGAAAACCAAGAAGATGATGTATGCAGAGCCGGAAGCATGGAAGCTCCTGATGACAAAGCTCTCCAGCATGGTCTCCGACTATCTCCTAGCTCAAGTCCGAGCTGGCGTTGACGCCGTCCAGCTCTTCGACAGTTGGTCAGGTTGCCTCTCTCCGTCAGACTACGAGGAGTTCGTTCTACCATTCAACAAACAGATATTCGAACGCCTGAAACCGGGGGGTGTTCCTCGAATACACTTTGGCGTCGGAACTGCTGGGATATTGAAGGCGATGAGAGAAGCTGGCGGTGATGTGTTCGGCGTTGATTGGAGAATCTCAATAGACGAAGCCTGGAGTATACTCGGCCACGTAGCCATCCAAGGCAACCTCGATCCGGCAATTCTGCTCGGGGCGAATGACTTCGTTCACGCTAGGTCCAAGGATATCCTAGCAAGGATCGGCGGCCGTCCCGGACACATTTTCAATCTGGGGCATGGAGTCTTACCAGATACTCCACCAGACCATGTGAAGGATCTAGTTCAGTTCATTCACGGGACTACCCGAACCAAACGCTAGAGACGTCGAAACACATGAACGAACATCCTGCGGTCCTACTGATGGCCTACGGAAGCCCCAACTCACTTGACGAGATCGGAGAATACCTCCGCCAGGTCAGAGGAGGCAGACTGCCCACCTCCGAGGAGGTTGAACGGTTGCGAGATAGGTATCGACAAGTCGGCGGTCAGACCCCTCTCCTGAAAATAACTCTCGCCCAGGCGAAAGCGCTGGAGGAAAGACTCGGGTCCGAGCGAATCGATTCAAAGGTGTATGTTGGAATGAAGCACTGGCACCCATTCATAGAAGACGTCGTCGAGAAAATCGTGAATGAGGGCGCTGCAAGCATCATTGGACTCGCACTCGCCCCCCACTACTCCAAGCTCAGCATCGGAGGGTACGCCGACGCTGTCAGAAGAGGCCTAGCCGGGACCGGAAGACCCGTCCCGTTTACCATGGTTGAGAGCTGGTATGATCAACAATCTCTCATCGGCGCCTTGTCCCGACGGATCCGTGACGGCCTCGAAAAGTTCAATGAACCGTCTAACGCGGTCGTCCTGTTCACAGCGCACAGTCTCCCGAAAAAATCCGTGGCTGAAAACGACCCCTATTGGAGCCAGCTTCAGGAGACCAGCCAGCTCGTTGCCACCAAATCAGGAATCAAATTATGGGATTTCGCTTTCCAGAGTGCTGGACACCCGATCGATTCTTGGATGGGACCCAGCATCAAGGAAAAGATAACTGAGTTATCAGGGAAGAGATTCCGCGAATTGTTGGTCTGCCCTGTCGGTTTTGTTTCCGATCATCTTGAGATACTCTACGATCTGGACATAAAGGCGAAGCGCTACGCATCGTCTCTAGGTGTGAGACTGGAGAGAACTGCCTCCCTCAATGATGACCCGGAATTCATCAACGCGCTAGCGTCGAGACTAGAACCCCTTTTGTCAAGAGAGATTGTAACGGCCTAAGATCTGAACCCGAAGCGTCTAGGAGAAGGCTTTAGCTAGTCTCTGATAGTCTTCACTGCCAAGCTTCCATTCGGCCACATCAGCATTTTCTTTGACATGGTCCATGTCCGCTGCCTTGGGAATCGCAACTACGGAATCGTGTTGTAGAACCCAGTTCAGAGCGACCTGGTTTCTGCTCTTGCCCAACTTCCCTGCTATCTCATCCAAGACTTTGAAAGATGATCCCTGGCCCCTCGGAATCTTTCCCTGACCAAGAGGACTATACGCGATCAAGGTCAAGCCCTCCTTTTGGCAGTATGGTAGGATTCTCGCCTCCACGCTTCTATCGATCAGACTGAACTCGACCTGGTTCGAGACAACTTTCTCGCGAGACAATGATTGCTGCGCTTCCCTCATCTGCTCGACTGAGAAGTTGCTTACTCCGATGTAGCGGGTAAGGCCGTCTTTGACAAGCTTCTCCATCGCTCTCATGGTTTCCGCGATAGGAATCTTCGAGCTCGGCCAGTGCAGCTGGTAGAGGTCGATCTGCTTCAACCCGAGCCTCTTCAAGCTCCTCCTTGCCGCGTTCAACACGTCATCATATGCAAAGTGTCTCGGAGAAACCTTCGAAGCCACAAAGACCCTGTCACGGCGTCCCTCCAGGGCTCGGGCGACAACCTCCTCGCTGTGACCTGCTCCGTACATTTCTGCGGTATCGATGAATTTCATCTCAAGGTCCAAACCGAGCCTTAGGGCCTCTATTCCAGCCTCGTCCCGGGAGGAGTCCGGTCCCATCTCACCCCCTATCCCCCAGGTTCCGAGCCCAACGACTGGTATTGACTCATGGGTGCGTCCTAAGGGTTTGAACTGCATCGTACCTCAACTTTACGGTTCGAGAAAATGTCTTGAGGCTCTAAGCCTTGCTATGTATCGCGATGAGAACGGCATCATTATGCGTCACGAAAATGCTCCCCCGTTCCAATCCCGAGACTGTCAAGAACCGCCGCCCGGAAAAACCGGTGAACAGTGTCAAAGCCGCTAGAGACCAGGCGTAAAACGCCCATTTCCAGCCCTGATTCAAGATCTGAACGGGCGTATGTAGAACAGGGGATATTCCACGCTGTAAACGCGGATAATTCCCGATCGACCCATGCCCAGAATACGCCTTGAACAGCCAGACTCGCCCATTATCGGTCCCAGACAGGAAATGTCCCGTGGAAAATAGGGGGTCTTAGCGACCGTGTCTCGCGTCGCATGAGTGGTTTCCGGGAGACCTTGTTCGAACATGCCTCAGTCCGAGCATGTTCTCCGCTAATGTTTCCCGATCCACTGTTCTTCGGCCTTCTTCACGAGCTGACCTATCGCGTCTTCGATAAGGTATCTGCCTGGGACGTTTGGGACAATACCGAGCTCTTGGAGCTTTTCAGCTGTTGCCGGACCAATAGCGCCTACGAGAGGCAATCTCATCAGCTTGACGAGTAGTGACTTTGGGATCTCGTATTCGGCCATGCTGAACAGGTTAGATGCTGAAGCAGCGCTAGTGAACAGAACAGCCTGGAACTGTCCCTTTTCAAGCCTGGCGAGGAAATCGAACACACTCTCGCTGTTCGTTGGGATAAGTGACTGGTAGATGGTGACGGTTTCTACAGCTGCCCCGTTCGAAGCCAGCGACCCTGACAGGCGGTCGTCGGCGGCTGAGGATCTAACTAGAACCACTCTCTGCCCTTTCGTTTCGAGCCTTGACAGATGATCCGCTATGCCAGAAGAGCTATACTTCTCCGGGACCACAACATCCTGAACGCCTTGACGCCTTAGCGCCCCGCTCGTTTTCGGGCCCACCGCCATGATCCTGATCTGGCCCAAAGCGCTCGGAAGGACGCTCGAGTGCGACTTCAGCATATCGAAGAAAACATCAACACCGGTAGGACTCATGAAGACGAGCCAGTCAACAGGCCCCTCGCCGACAATTCTCGAGAATTCCTTGAGGATACTTGATTGTTCTAGAGGTCTCAATTCAACCGCATGGACGATGAACGGGGTCCAGCCGAGCTTTCTCACAAACCTAGAGGTCTCTTCTCCATGGCCAACGGGACGGGTTATGGCGATGGATTTCTCTCCGGACACTCTAGACATAGACAGTCCTCCAGCTCTCCTCGATCCTTTTCGCTCCTTTCTGGAGAAGTTCCTCTCCCATCTCTCTGGCCAGCACTAGCCCCTCTTGGACACACCCTGACCGTTCCGCGAGAAGTTTTTCCTTACCATCGATCGAGAAGATACAGGTAGCTATCTTGATCCGATCACCGTGAGCTCCAGCTAGGGCTCCGACGGGGACCTTGCAACCTCCCTCGAGAATCCGAACCAGCTCTCTTTCGGCTTCAATTTCGGCCCTCGTTGGGGGATGCTCGATCGACTTCAACATATTAACGACCTTCAGGTTGTCACGCCTAGCAACAACTGCCAGCGCTCCTTGTCCCGGGGCCGGCATGAAATCCTCAACCGGTAGCTGTTCCGAGATCCTTCCTGTCATTCCCAGCCGTGCAAGTCCCGCCTCAGCCAACACAACAGCGTCAAATTCTCCATTGTCTACTTTCCGGATTCTTGTCTCTACGTTTCCCCTGATAGGCTCCGGATTCAGATCAGGTCTCGCGCGCCTGAGCTGAGCGACTCGGAGCAGACTGCTCGTCCCTATCCTACTGCCCTTCTCCAGATCCTTCAAGAGCGTGTTTCCTTTGCTGACGAGCACATCGGCAACGGAACCTCTCTCGGGGACGCCAGCGATCAAGAGCTGGCTGTTCTTGTCGAAGACTGGTATGTCCTTCATACTGTGAACTGCGAAGTCAACCCCGCCGTCGAGGACTGCTTGGTCAATTTCCGTTTCGAAGATTCCTTTCTGGTCGAGCGAGAAGAGAGGTGTTCGCTGGTCCGCATCACCCACGGTCGTGATGACTTTCCGGTCTATTCTTAGACCCGGATTATGCTGTCTGATGCTCTCTGCAACTAGTTCCGTCTGAACAAGTGAGAGCCTACTTCCTCGAGTACCAACCTTGAGAAGAATCGTCGGGTCACCGCGGTAAGTTTTTCACCGCAATGCCGATTGCATCGAGGGTAGCCTGCAGCTCGTCTTCGGCATGGGCGGTAGAGAGAAAGCATGTTTCGAACTGCGATGGCGGAACGAAA
>Ga0209761_1001981_pt1 | contig 13357 bp, 14 predicted proteins | sample GraSoi013_1_40cm_4_FD_185818 | JGI IMG/M metagenome (GOLD analysis project Ga0209761, IMG submission 185818) | Grasslands soil microbial communities from the Angelo Coastal Reserve, California, USA - Sample 09_25_2013_1_40cm (SPAdes) (version 2) | ecosystem: Environmental > Terrestrial > Soil >... | reverse complement strand
GTGGAAGCCCGCGTAGACTTAGCATCTGGCCCAGTACGGTTTGAAACGCCCGTTCTATGTCCTCTTTCTCCGACTAGGGCGAAATTCACCTCGGCTATCTCTGGAGATGGAGCACGAGAGCGAGATGAGTGGTGGACCGGGCGGGATTTGAACCCGCGGCCCTACGGAGCAGTGTTAGTGCTTTCCCGCATTTCGGGTTCGACCATAGACCTGCCAAGCGGGCGATCTTCAGCCAGCAAACAAACCGCTTGCTGTGTACCAGGCTGATCTACCGGCCCACAAGAAACGCGGAACCCGGGAAGGGTGTTAAAGTGGTTTACTTTGAGTCCTGCTAATATCGCCCACCGACGTCATCACGTGGTTTTGCCGGCGGAGAAGGAAGCCGCTTGCAAGACTCATCCCTCCTAAGATTGCCGCCCCGGTGAAGAACACGGCCTCAACACCCCCCGCCTCAAACGTGATGCCTGCGACGACGTTACCGATCGCTATTCCAGCGCTCAGCATGAGGCTGTACAAACCCATTGCTGACCCTCGAACGTCATGTGTTGCATTGTCGCCAATGTAGGCGAGAATGCTTGGAACGAGGGCTGATCCCAGAAAGAAGAATGCCCCGGCCAAAACTCCAAGCGGGCCGGCCAGGAACAACGCCGAAAGGAAACTCTCGTCGAGTGGAATAGCGATTAACGTTGTCAGGAGGCCAGGAAAGAGGAGAAGGAAACCAAGCTCACCGATAACCCCGATCGTCATCGTCTTTGTCCGTCCTATCTTGTCGGAGAGTCTTCCAAAAAGAAGCGCGCCCCCTCCCAGCACCGCGAGACCGATGAGAATGAGACCGGCGGATCGCTCGAGGGTTGTCTGCGGTTGCAACTGCCTCACAATCGAGGGAAGCAGAAAGTAGAAACCGACGATGACCGTCAGTGAAAACCACACGGGCAAAATAGCGGCTACGTCTCCGCTGACTGTTGTGAACGTCGCGCTTAGCGACCGTTGCTCTCGGGAGCTATGGGCCGGTTCACGGAGGCTGAAAAAAACGAAGACCGCTGCAATTCCAAAGATCGCGGCCACTACTTGGAATGCCGTCTGCAAGGAGGAATTGAAGGTTCTCTCCATTATGGTTCCGAGAATTATGCCTAGGCCGTAGCCGACCAAGTTGGCCATGTCGAAGGCGCCCATTCCAGTTCCCCTGTTTCGAACACCCGTCAGGTCGGTGATCATGGTTAGCGAGGAAACGGTGACCATTGCGGCCGAAAGACCCATCAAAGCATGAGCACCTCCCACGAACGGGATGTTGGTGCGGGTAAGACTGATAGCAAGTGTCAGGATCGTGATTGAACTCATACCTGTTACGAAAGCCCTTCTTCTTCCCTGCCTGTCGACCCATGTTCCGACGGGAAGCGCAGAAATGCCTTCTAGGGCCGGGTATAGGGAGAGAACCAGTCCTGTCACCGCCGGCCCGACGGGGGTTACGCCGTCTGGTTTCACGAGATAAATCGGGAAGAGAATGAGCATTGTTCCGAAGCCTATTCTTGTTAGAAAGACGGAAACGTAGAGGATGGAGAGAGTTCCTAGCTTAGCTAGGACTCCGCGGCCGTTTCCGTTATTGGAAGGTGTGATGTTCAACTATCCTGTCTAATTCCTGGTTTTAGCTAGTTTAACTCTGCCTCGGGAGGCTGTTTGTTAGGATTTCTCGCCGACTGGTGCTTTATCGGCTTATCGTCACTATGGGGCTGGAAACTCTTATCTTGCCTCTAATTACCGGGGGTTCTTGGTGCCGGGGGAGCTTTCGAGGTAGGCGAGGACCCGCCCTCGAAAGCTCAGCCTGTTCCAGAACGGAGGCTTGGGAGAGCACCCGGCTGAAGACAGTCAATGTCAGAGACCGGGTTGACGGTCCCCATGTGGACCGACCCAATCGCAGGTTCAAATCCTGCCCTCGGCACCATACACGACTTCCCGGATTCAAACGCAGAGTGAACGAATTGCCTACGATCTACGTCGATGGGCAGAGCATAGGAAATGAGCAACGCGTCCAGCCTCGAGCTGCGAAGATCGCGTTTGTCTACCAGACTTCTGACTCAGGACCTCCCACGCGAGACTCCAAGGTGTACTTCAAGGACATTGGTAACAAGACCAATAACGAGGCCGAATACCATGCCCTCCTAGCTGCGCTTTCTTTCATCTCTAGAAACCTCGCGGGAAAAGGGCCCGATGTCAGAAACGTCAGAACATGCTCGGACTCGAAACTCCTAGTCAACCAGGTCAACGGAGATTGGAAAATCGAGACAGAGAGGTTGAAGCAGCTCCGAGAGAAAGCCGCGATCGTGGTTGCTCAGCTGGGGCTACGTCGACTCGTCTGGGTTCCGAGAGACCAGAACTACGCGGGGCTCTGGCTTGAGGGAAAATGGGAAGCACGCGGCGAACCTATTACGTGGAGCTACCATTGAGCACGACCGTCAAGGCGGGAAACTGGCATTTGGACCCGGCAGAAGTTGTAGAGGGAAGCTTGTGGTACGGGTCCGCGCCGGGCTACGACGAGCTTGTCGCCCTGAAGGCCCGGTTAGGTTCCAGCCTCGCAATCGTAGACTTGACACACAACAGAGAGGAACAAGAGTCTTGCAAGAAACTCGGCATCACATACGACGAGCGAACGCCGTCAATCGAAGAATCATACGCTCCGATTCCCCTGAGCAAGCTAAAGCTCGTCGCACAAATTGTCGACGACAATATTCAATCAGGCCGGAAGGTCTTGCTTCACTGCACAGCAGGACTCGGACGCAGCCCCACCTTCGCGGCAGCATACCTTGTTCACTGCGGCCTATCTCTCTCGGAGGCAAAGGAGCGCGTTACCCGAGACCGACCGGTCTGGAAGGGGAAAGACGCTGCATACGCTGGTTCTCTCGAAGAGTTTGCCAAGATTCAGGAGCTTACACGCAGCACGTTCTAACCCGCTGATTACTCGGCAGTCACTTGGCCAACAAGACTCTCCGTTTGCTGAATCCACTCTTGAGCATACTGGTTCTCTAGCTTCCGAACTATGGCCTCCTCGGAATATCGAGAGTAGCCTCTATTCTCGAACTTGACGTGCAAGACCTCGTGAATCAGAGTTGAAATCGCGGAAAGCCAAGCCTCCGACAAGACTTTCTTCTGATTGTCAGCGAGATCTTCCCAGGGCGTCTGGAAGAGACTGGACCCCTCCCTCCTGATCCACAAACGAGAGAGCTTGAGAGGATAGAGACTGATTTGACCCGCATCTTGGTTGTAGCTGCCATGTAACGTGCTACGCGGACGGCCTGTAAGGGGCCGGGCCGGAAAGACCATAATTCTGAAATCCAGCTCTCTAGTCAGACGAATGTTCTCCATCTGCATGAGTTCTCGCAGCTTCTCTCGCACGCCTTCACTGTTTAGGGTTCGATGCACGAAATCTGCGTACTGAAGAAAAAATTCTCTCTCCTTTCGAGTGTACTTGGACAGTAGGCTCGGTGGAGGGTTAGCTACTCGCGCGACAATCTCGAATTGCTCAACCAACTAGTCAGACACCAGCCGAGGGGTTTTTCGCACGGGAATGCTTGGGCTTAAAGGTTCAAGTGGAGTGGATTGGCTTACGCGGTGTTCCAGGTTTGCAGCTAACTATCCAGTCACGAGCTAGACTGAACAACGGGCTCGAGATGCCGTATCTTGGGTTGGGAACGTGGGAGTCCCCACAGGGAAAGCCGACACGCGACACTGTAAAATATGCTATTGACTGTGGATATCGCCTTATAGACACGGCAAAAATCTACGGGAACGAGAAAGAGGTCGGCGAAGGAGTCAAATCCAGTGGCGTTCCTAGAGACCAGGTCTTCGTAACCACCAAACTGTGGAACAGTGACCACGGCTACGACCCTACAATCCGCGCTTGTGACGAGAGTCTCAAACGTCTCGGACTCGATTACATTGACCTGTATCTGATACACTGGCCCGTATCCGAGAAGCGGGCTGAGACTTGGAAGGCAATGAGCCACCTGGTGAAGCAGGGGAAGTGCAGATCCGTAGGTGTCAGCAACTACACAATACGACACCTCAGGGAACTTCTAGAGAGTTCGAGTCTCGTGCCAGTTGTCAACCAGGTTGAGTTCAGTCCTTTCCTTTACCAGAGGGATCTGTTGAAATTCTGCGAAGAATCGAAGGTACAACTGGAGGCTTACAGCCCATTGACACGTGGTAGGCGACTCGACAACGTCCATGTCAGTAGAATCGCAACTGAACATAAGAAATCACCTGCACAGATTGTGCTTCGCTGGGCAATCCAGCATGCAGTGATCGCGATCCCCAAGTCCATACGAAAAGAACGGATACAGGAGAACAGCGAACTCTTCGACTTCAACCTCTCGGCCGAGGAGATGAAGATCCTGGATTCTCTAAACGAAGACTTTCGCACATGCTGGGACCCGTCGGACATTTCTTAGAATCTGGCTTGACAGGATGGTTTCTAGAAGAAAGTCTTGGATCCACAGTATGGGCAGATGGCGGTCCCGAGTAGAATTGTGTGTCCGCAGCTTAGGCATTTGTGAGTTCTCTGTTCCTTCGGGCCAATATCTCTTTGCACAGTTGTTCTCCAATAAAAGAGGGCGAACAATCCGAGTACTGCGGTAAGAGAGGCCATGATTATGGCGACTGTGGGGACGAGCGGGTCGGCCGGGTCGCCCACTCTTTTTGAGATTATTGGGTTTAGGACGCCGAAGCTTATCCAGCCTGCAGACTGCCAGAGCAGGAGAATGGACCATGGCCGGGTCATGGCCCTCGTCAAGCTGTGACGCTTTGACGAGGTCATACCAGGCTCGCCAGTAAGTTGAAGGATCCATGGATCATCATTGCCACAATCATTGGTAGAATCAGCAGACGGGGGTTCCCGGTCTTCTGCCAGAGACCTATTCCAAACCCGGTCAAAGTAGCGGTGATTCCGTGAAGCGGGGCGGTCAGCAAGCCCCGCATGAGGAAGAGAGTCAACGACACGTCAAGGCCAAAATGGCCAACGCTGTACGCATACACCACGTTTTCCAGAAAACCGAAGCCCACGCCCGCCAACGACCCGAGAATTGTCCAGCTTTGGACGCTGAAAACTAGCTTCTCCTCCTCTTTGAGTAGAAGAAGGCCCAGTGATTTCGCAGGCTCCTCTACGAGGGGAGCTATTGCAACGGCTATTACTATGGCGGAAAGGTCGCGGTTGAAAAGGAAGACTGGAAAAGCGGAGAACACGTAGAGGGATTCTCCGAAAGCTGCTAGGGTACCAACGGTAGCTCCCATGCCGATGGCGATAAGGTAGTGGGCTCTGTTGGGACGGTCTGACGATGCTAAAGGTTCGCCAGCAGTTGATCCTCGACTTGCCATTGCGCTTTGAAGTGGTTATTGAAGTCCGTAATTAAGACGTAGTTCCAGTAGAGGAAGAACAGGGAGGTAAACCATGTTAAAACGAGGTAGAGAAAGAAGCTCCTGCTGGGCACCGACTTCCAGAACGGAAACACAACAGTCTTCTCCAGCTTCGAGAAAGAAGACTGGACTTGCTGCATGAAAGCCAACTGGCGGACATCATGATTGTGCGGATCTTTCGTCAGAAAATACAACACGTAGATTCCTAGAGGGAAGAAGACTATGGTAAGGATAATCCAGAGGGCTGCAGACTTTTCCTCCTCATCGCTGTTTGACTCGCTGTGAATAGATGTCATCGTCGCAAGCTCTGTGCTCATCTTAGCCTCAATGCCTCTTTCCGCTGACAGTCCTCGAACGTAATTGATCAAGCCTTCGCGGAGTATTCTGTCTCTTCTAAAGTGCCCATTTCGTCGCTTGATCAGCTTGTACCACGGAAGGACGAACAATATGATAGCAACCACCGCTGCGGCGATGAAACCGACAATTGCCCCGGCAAAGAGGCCTGTAGTCGTGCCGGGGGTCGCGCTTCTCCCCAAGAACAGACTGCCTACCAGAATACCGATGAAAAGGACGAAACCGAGGAGTGGGGAAAGGATCCAGAGTGAAGACATTACATCGTCAGTTTCCCGCCTTATGCGGGCCGCCTCAGTAATGAGACTCCTTCCATATTGCAGGGCAGTAGGTGGAGTGGGAGCACTCGGGGGAGGAGGTGGAATTGTCAAGTGTACCGTCTCGGGAGGTGTCATATGGGTATAAAAGATTAGAAAATTGCTTCGCTGCTCCGGATTCAAATTACAGCAGTCTCGAATTGCGCTTTGAAGATGTTACGGTCTTCGCCGTTATTTTACCAGTCTTTAAATGAGCAAGGGAATCTCGGTTGTCTCGTGCGGCCGTGGTCTAGCCTGGTCTATGATATCAGCCTGCCATTTGACAGGCAAGCAGAACGCTGACGACCCGGGAGACCGTGAGGAGCGGTCCGGGCGTTCAAATCCCGGCGGCCGCACCAAAACCGGGCCAAACTCATAAGAGACGAACAGAAATTTTGAAAATCGGGTGGCGATTTGAACCTAAAGGATGGTGCGCTGGTACCGCACTGCACTAAGCGGGAGAAACGCCGGTCAGTTCCAGAGATGGACTCATCGCAAGGGTTGCGATGGACACAACTATGAGGTGATTCCTGTCGAGCCTCGTTTTCGCCGAAGGACGATGAATGTTCCCAAGATGACAATGGTGGCTGCGACCGCCACGCCCAAGTAGACGAGCGTGTAGTCCGCAGCAGGTGACGACATTGGTTGAGGCGGACTGCCGAGAGCAATGTTGGTTCCGGTTAGGGCGGACACGGGTATTGTCCCACACACTGTCGGGCCATTCACCGTAATGTTTGACGCTATCCTCCAGGCTGTTCCACCCCAGTATTGCATGGATGTTATTGAGCTCGCCGAGGTGAAGCTGGTGCAGACCTGAGCGTTGCCTGTTGTTATTCCAGCTACTACCACATCATAGTAAGATGGATTCGTCAAGTTCGGAGTTCCGACTCCAGTGTCTGTCATGTTGAGGTCCTGGGTGGTGACGCTAACGGGTGTTCCATTGGCAGCTGTGGACCTGTGATCGTGACCGATATACCGGTTGAGGCTTGGTTCGCAGTGACCACTCCGTTAGTCATGGTTGTTGAGGTCGTGCCAATCCCTATCAATCCAGCCGGCCTGGAAACGTTCAGCGGGAAAGTTCCAGAGCTAGGGATATTGTAGGCGTCACCAGTGTACGAGGCGGTTATTACTGCCGTCAGGCTGTAGGAAGCCGCGAGTACAGGAGCGTAGGTCACTGAGCAGGCTCCTGCTGAGAGCGTGCATGTGGCTGTTGAAGGAGTAAAAGCCGCTGCTGACGACTTGCTGGTCGTAAAGGACACATTGCCGGAAGGAGACGAACCGGTCACAGTCGCCGCGCATGTTGTGAACCTACCCACATTTACCGATGCGGGAGAACAGGAGACAGAGGTCGTTGTAGCGTGAAGCAGCTCTTGAGTATTGAATCGATGGCAAATCTGAGATGAGGAAGAGACATGGACCCACTTCCGTCATTTCGAGGGTACGTCGTGATCCTCGGTTCGCTTCTCGGAAGGGGGGTTGTGGCCTAGTGTGCGTCAGAAGCAATCATCCGAACTAATGAGTAATCTGGTAGTGTCGCCCGGTCTAGTAAAGCCCGTTAGTGTACTTTCCCTGGCTAAGTGGAGGTAGCCGGGGTGCCTATGGCTCGACCGGTAATCTGGTCTAGATAAAAGTCTTATAAGCAAGTAACGGCTATTACATCGCAGTAACAAAAATAGGATGAACAACCAATGCTAACCAATAGGAATTTCCCGACCGATGTCTGGTCGACGGTTACCCCAGGACTGCTCCGCGATCGAATCCCCGGTTTTCTGAGAGAAGCCCATCAGCTCAAGCTAACTCTGAAACCGATTCCCCTGACCACTGACCACCGGCCGGAATTCGGCAATTAGCGTGGCCTCGCAAGCACTTTACCCCGTATTTCCTAATTTGCTTGATGGTTCACGACGGCCATGGGTCCTATCCCGCATTGATACCAGGCGGCGTGGGAACAAATCCAAGTTCAAATCCCTACGTGGACTCCGACCAGCTTCGACCTGTGAGAGGGCAGCTATCCTCTTTCTTTGGCGAGAACGCTTTTTGATGGCGCTGAGGAAATTCCACAGGGCACACCAGGATAGACACCCAAGAAACGATATAAGTCCTGCATACGAAGTCATGAATGTGTAGCCTCATGTCCAAAAAGAAAGCGGGGACACCTGCTGTAAAGAAGGCGAATAAACCTGCGCCTCCTGTTAGAGAAAAGCCTGCGCTTGCCGTTAAGGAACCTCCATCGAGTTTTACTCATTCAGTCGACAAGTTGTTAGACACAATGACTCTGATCCCCTGGGACCCCTTCAGGGGATTCGAGTGGCCTATTGAATATGAACTGCCGACGCGAATACCTTACATTGATGTTATCGACTCTGACAACGAATATGTCGTGAAAGCAGAGCTTCCAGGGTTGAAGAAGGAAACTCTGAATATCCAAGTTGGGACGAACGAGTTGTCGTTGGCTGCTGAATCTAACGTGGAGAAGGAGGAGGAGGGAAAAACCTATTTGCATAGGGAAAGAGCTTTCTCCACATTCCGCCGAAACGTAGGCTTTGCCGAAAGCATAGATACAGAAAAAGTGTCAGCAAGTATGGCTGAAGGTATTCTCGAAATAAAACTTCCCAAGCTTGAGCGCAGGTCTGAAAGGAAGACCAGAAGAATAACGTTGTAAAGGCATCGTTCGGCCCCCGTGGAATAGACGATCAGAAAAACGAAATCTCTCCATTTCCAGATTCCGGTCGGTCTTCTGTCTGGAACGAATGATTGGCGAAAATGTTACTATCAATGTGGATCGCAAGCCGTGGACACCAGAAAACGCACCGGCTGGAGACTTGCTCAAAGTGACTGAGAGAATTGAGAAATTGGCTAAAGAGCTTTGAGCTTAGAGCCCTAGCCCCTTGCCGCATTGCATATTCATTTTTCATGATTCTATGATTGTTGCGGCTGTTCGCATCTTTACAAGCTGAAGGTCTTCCGACAAATCGAACTCGCTCTCTCCTTCGACTAATCTTCCAGCAAGAGGTAAGCGTTGATGAGTCGCAGGGCGGTGGGAATCAAACAGACAAATTGGTCAATGAGTGTTAATCGCTTCTCGACCCGTGATTTCCTGGTCTCCGGGCTGTATCATTTCGGCGAGGGAGTGGAAGTTGATTGACTCGCATACTCAGGGAGTGGCAGATGGGATAGTTCCGGGTGAGCATTCCTCGGACTGCTTCGGGACGCTGGTTTCGTTTTTCGTGAAAGCTTAAGCCGTTTCACCTCTGTTATGCCCATGTAATAAATTAGTAACTTGGCGTTGCAAGTCTTATAAGCAAGTAATAGCCATTACAGGTTAGCAAGGAAAAACAACCATGCAAACAAATACGAACTTCCCGACCTACGTGTTCGCGACCGTTAATCCGGGCCGCGTTCAGAATGTGGTCGAGGAGCTAAAGCGAAACAGCCAGATTGACTTAATCGCACCAATAACCGGTAGATACGACCTAGCGCTACGATTGAAGACCAGCGCTCCAGAAGAAGTCTACCAGACAGTCAACAATATCCGCGCCATTAGCGACATCCGCACCACTACTACCCATACCGCCATGGACGGCATCCAGCTCAGTAAGGGGCTTGAGAGCAACATGGCCCTCGGCATCTCTCTATTGGGAGTCGAGCACTCGCCCTTAGGCAACAGTATCAAGCAGCTCAGCAACATACCAGGACTAGTAGAAGCATTTTCGGTACCAGGACAATTCGACATAGTTGCACTCTGGCAGGGTAAGAATAGTGCAGAGATCATGAAGACTTCCATAGAGAAACTTACGACCGTTGGAGGCCTCTTCCATAGCGAGACACTTCTCGGCTACGCACCATACTTCACAGCTTAACCCGCCTAGAAAAGCTCCCCGATCATCACCCCTTTTTTGGTAGTCTAGGACAGAGCTGGTGGGTTAGAATCACTAGAATTATTCATTCTTCAACATCCAAGCGATGAAAATGGTTCATTCATTGTAGTCATGGAGGCTTGAATTTTGCAACACTTATCTGAGGAGGACTGCGAGAGGGGCCGCGTCGTGAGAAGCAGCCATCATCCGGTAGCACACAAGGAGCCCACTAGGTCGAACCTTTCAGATTAGAACCGGCTCGACTACTGGGCTAGCTACTACAGGAAGAGTAGGCAGCTGGAAAGAGCAGATGCGAAGACCTGGAAGGCTACTAGAGAAGTGAGGGGCAGCCCTTCCGATAAGAACAATTAGCCTAACAAAAGGCCCACTCTTTTTCAGTAGGAGCGTAGCACAAATGCTAGCCGAGTTCGTCAAGGTCGCAACAGCACTCGAAGTTCCGCCGGGCGTGATGACGATGGTCCAGGTAGTGGGCCAAGAAGTGTGTCTTGCAAACGTGGACGGGAAATGTTACGCGATAGGAAACGTGTGCACCCACGAGGAAGGGCCTCTAGACCAGGGGAGACTGGAAGAGTACGAGGTCGAATGTCCTTGGCACGGGTCCCGGTTCGACATCAGAACCGGCCAGGTAACAATGGGCCCCGCCTCAAGACCTGAACCCGTCTACGAGGTCAAGCTAGAAGGAACAAACATCCTCGTCAGACCCAAGTAGTCTGTCGGCAATTGGGCTGTAAGTTCGGGGCTCGAATCCCACCTCGACATTTGCCGAAGCACTTCGGAAGTTTGGGGTTCGGAAGACATGTGTAAGCTCTCTACTTTAGGCCATGGAAGAGTTTGACGCAGAGAAGCGCCAGCTCTTCAACTAAGCGTAGGGGCCTTTTGTGTCCGGCTTACGCGCCACTACTGCCTGTTTCAACAGGCTGTCGGCTACTTTGAACCTAACCAGAGGTTGGCCATTGGTAAGGTAGACCGGGTCTCCATCAGCCCCGTAATTGTCGAGTCGGGCAATGGTCGAGATTTCCAACCGGGTCTTGAGAACGCTTCCATCTGCCAGATTGTAGACGTTCCACTTCTCCGGACCCATCCGGTCGAAGTCGACGCTGGCCGCTATCTTGAAAGTGGATGGGTCTGAAAGATTGAAGGGAGCGGTTGAAGGCTGCCCTTTCAAACTCGGGGGAACGTGGGTCGCCATTACGTTCTGAGATGTGAACGTGTAGGCTGGTTGACCAGCCTGGTCGAATCCCCTGATAACCTTGGCAACGACGAGCTTGACGAAGAGCCGGGTTCCATCCTCCAGCTTGTACCTTACCCAGGGCTCGGAGAGAACAGTGAACTCGACCGGGATCCCGGTCAACTGTTCCCGAGGCGGGCTACTAGAACTAGGAGGCTGAGTTGACATTACAGGAATCATCCATACCAAATCGGACTATTCAAGATTGCCCAAAGCCAGGCGAAGAGTGAACGTTCAATAGCCTTCCAGATACCCAGGAGAAGATTCAGCTATTCGTCTCACGTGGCATCAAACCCCTCTGTTCTCTCGCTTGTTGTACACCAGCACTCTTGACAGCACGCTACCCAGGAAGCTTGTCTATGAGCGACCGGTGGGTAGGAACCTATCAAGATAGGTTAACGAGGTGAGGCCTTTCCATGCGAGTCCGAGGGTGAGTAAGAATGAATTCCCCACAATGCATACCTGTCCTGTCTGCGGTCATACTGAGCTTTGTATTCATCATTACATAGAGCCTGGAGATGTGGACTTTCATAACTGTAGGATATGTGGAAGCACTTGGAAGAGGGAGGGGGGGCAGCTATGAACTGGAAAGATAGACTCAGAAGGGCAGGGAAGAGGTGGCGCTCCACAAAAGTTTCCCGGTTCGGCATGCTGGAATGTGGAGAGGCCGTGCTTTAGGAAGCAATCTACAGATACTGCTCAAGGTGTGGACATAAACTCTCATAAAAGACGGAATGGGCCACTTCTGGCTTTTGGGTCGACCGCAGATTAGTCGTTCCTATCGTGGGCTAGACCCTCGACCCCGTAGGCTTCGAATCAAGCATGTTGGCTGAGACCATCTTCTTGCTTCTCAGCAAAGTGGCATCCAGGTTCCTTTTCGTGTGGGCACGGCCTGCGAATACTCCAGACCCTGCAAGGTTCCCATATTGGCCACGGAGATGCTGAGACGCAGCCTCCTCCCTTACCTGCAGGCCTTTGGATAAGTTCTCTCCTCGACATCATGCCATTCAAACGGTTAGCTAAGAGTCGGGATGAAGCAGATTCTGGTTCTAATTAGGACCTAGCTTCCGAATGCCTCCAAGCTGTCGGCGATTTGCACTTATACTGTGGTGTCCGGCGGCCGCACCAAACCTGGGCAAAACCTTCACAGACGAACAAAAATTTTTGGGAATCAGGTGGTGATTTGAACCTAAAGGGCGGTGCCCTGGTAGCCCACCACATCACCGGACTTTGGGTCTGGCACTGCGAGCCAGGAAGGATCATTCTTGGCTCGACTACAAGTCGAACTACCCAATTCTTGCCCAGTTGAATTTGGTCACCACCCGAAAGGGCACCTAGAACGCCTTCAAGAAGGGATGGGAGGACGATGGAGATTTCGCCGGTATCTGAGACTAGTCTCTGGCTGGGTGCCTACCTCTTCGAGAGAGTACCGCTTCGTCGAGCAAGGCGCCTCGAGAGTTACATTCAAACTGTGTGGAACAACTTTGAAGACTGGTCATGGAAGAAAATTGTCTCATCTGCGAAAGAGCTAAACTGCCGGAACAATCGAGCACATCCCGTATGGAACTCTCCCTATGATGTCATGGATCTCGATGGTGTAGTTTGCACGGACAGGGTATGACCGTCTTGAGCAAGAGTGTCGACAAGAGGATTCGTGTCGGCATCATCGGCGCCAATCCGGATCGCGGATGGGCATCGCAGGCCCACATTCCTGCTTTGAAGTCGCTCTCGGATGACTTCGAGATCACGGCCCTCTCCACCAGCCGACGCGAATCTGCCGAGGCCGCCAGAAAGCTGTTTGGTGTGCCTGTCGCGTTCGACAATCACCAAGACCTCGTGAACAGGGCTGATGTGGACGTCGTGACCATCACCGTGAAAGTGCCATATCACTTCGAACTTGCGACGGCAGCGCTCGACGCGGGCAAGGCCGTCTATTGCGAATGGCCGTTGGGCAACGGCTTGAGGGAGGCGGAGACTCTAGCGGAATTGGCAAGGAAAAGAGGCGTCCTCGCCGTGGTGGGATTGCAAGCCCGTTCTGCTCCGTCGATGGCTTACGTTCACGACCTGATCAAGGAAGGTTACATTGGTGAGGTGCTCTCCACCTCGTTAATCGGTTCAGGAATGGGCTGGGGGCCGACCGTGGAGCCGTTCAACGCCTACCTCAACGACAAGAAAAACGGCGCGACGATGCTCTCGATCGC
>Ga0209761_1001980_pt1 | contig 13361 bp, 15 predicted proteins | sample GraSoi013_1_40cm_4_FD_185818 | JGI IMG/M metagenome (GOLD analysis project Ga0209761, IMG submission 185818) | Grasslands soil microbial communities from the Angelo Coastal Reserve, California, USA - Sample 09_25_2013_1_40cm (SPAdes) (version 2) | ecosystem: Environmental > Terrestrial > Soil >... | reverse complement strand
CTCGGACTTGTTTCGTTTTGTTCATCGGCCGATTCGGTTTTGGCGAAGAACGTCGCCGGGAAGTCGGAGCCACCGTTTTCCATTCAGAGTAAAATGACGTTTTCGGACCCGGACGGGGCTACTATATCAGAAGGAGCATTTTTGATACATGGCGGGCACCTCTCGTTCCTCCATCAAAGACTTCCGCTCCTCGGTCGTCAATGGCACAGGCTCGCTGTTACTCCCCTCCATTCGCCTCCTCGAGCAGTTCTTCCAGTGTTGGGCCTCAGAATTTGACGTCAAACCGGTTCGTCAGCAATCCCTTTAGCGGCAGCACGAGTTCCACCATTTCCCGGCGTTCCTTGTAGTCCACCACGGTCACACGTTTGGAGAACCGGGTCTCACGTAACACGATCACAGGCACAGCATCAACAACTGGCACCGTCCATTGTTGAGTCGGAGTTGGTGCGTTCAGGTCGATTTCGCTGGCATGGTCACATGCTGTAGGAAGGATCAGCGGTCTCCACGCCGCCGCGGGGCCGAGTATTCGTGATACCTCGTCAGGTGAGCGCGCGGTGCGGGCACTAGGACTGCCAATTTGGCCATGAAATCCTGCCGCTCGAAAATCACCGCGCTGGTCCCGTCACGCCATGGACGTTTCAAACGGTAAAGGAGCCGGCCATCGGGCAGTTCGGACAGACGTTCCGTGGCGACGGCGGGCCGGGCGCAATAGCGAATCAAACGTCCCAGGCGCATCCTGTCGCGGGTCTCAATATGAACGTTAGCATGCACACTGAAGCCGGAAACCATCGCGCAGCGCGGGCTCTCGAACGCATCCATGCTGTCCTCGTCGATTTGATCTCCCACACGCGCGATGACACGGCCGGTATGGGAGCCCACGGCAATCTTGCGGCGCACCGAGTTAGCGAGCAGAGCGGGCATTCCATCGGCTTTCTGCGACAAAGGATCTGCCATTTGCGGATCCGCTTCAGGTCCAAGGCCGCGCCGCTTCAACAAGGATTGAACCCGCTGACTCAGGATTGTCGCCAAGCGCAGCACATCCTCATCCTCGGGCGCCGGCAATTGGTGAAACTCAGGGCGGCCATCGCTGCCAGCCGCGTAAACTCCATCGATGCAGAGGCAATGAAAATGCGGGTTGGCATTGAGAGCGTCTCCGTAGCGCTGCACAAACGTGACAGCGCCGCACTGCGAGGAGCGAAGGCCAAGTAGTCTGTGGGCGCGCCGTCGCGCTTCGCCAAACAGAACGCGAATGAAAACGTTCAGCACATCGTTGGTGGGGCACGCTTCGTAGACCATGCCGTAACGCTGATCCAAAGTGATCGCAGCTTATGACTGGGATGCGTTCATAGCCTTCATCAATTGCTAGCAGGCCCGCCACTTTAAGACCGACTCGGACAGACATTTGAGCGATGGTCCCGCTGCGACCGGTCTCGAAGATTTCTCCGCCTTGCGAATCCATTCCCGTTCAAGCTGCCATTGGAGAACGAGAACATCATTCTCGATGTACAAAGGAGATCGGAGAGCCCGCACGGCAAAGGGAATTGGCTGAGGCCCTGCTCAAAAAAGTACAAGCACACAGAGAAGACCGTGGAAAGCCAGCGTGCGGCAGTCGAGTCACTCAACAGACCGCCGATACCGCTCGCGAGATTAAAAAACTCCATCAAGCTTCATCGGATTTGGAATTATTACTTACAAAGATCACCTGGCTGCAGTTGCAGACTAACGCAAGGAATTTCAAATGGGGCAGGCGGTGTATTGAACGTCACATAATGAGGAGCATTTTTATCCTACCGCCGCGGCTATCGACATCTCGTCTCCAGTGTTCATGGTTCGCCGCGGCGCTCGTCTAAAAATGTTCCTCATTATGTGACGTAGCCGCCGTCGGATTTCCCGCACCGCACATCGCCGCCCCAGGGCAAGCCCAAGTCAGGGGAATGCTTAACAGCAGAAGAAGTAGAACCAAAAAACCGAAAACCAAATAAACTGGCAGCGATCCACCCTAACAAGTCAGTTTTTCTGTCCGAAGAATGGGGAGTACCTCAGGCCAGGAGGAAGAATCGCGGACGACTGGCTAGAGGTCGTCCGCGAATTCAACGCTACTGCACTTGGTTGCGTGGCACGCTGACCGTAGTGGTTGCCGTGGAGGACTGTCCGGCGGTGTTCGTGCAGGTGATCGTGATAGTGTAAATACGACCGTTGCCTGTCCCACTGCGTTCTGCGCGCAGTTGTACGTGCGTGGAGTCAACCACAACCCAATCCGGCGCTGCGTGGCCATCACCAGGCCCGTCCACCGGCTCGTTGCTGGAGACACTGAGAGTACACGTCGACGGGCAATTTCCCGGGTGGTCGTATCCAACCGTAATTTTAACCATCTTCTGAGTCGGCGGCCACAGGGTAGCTTGACTGACAGTTGCGTTATTGATGACAGGCGGTGTGCACGCGGCTAAGCAGATACCCGTGGGTGAGCTAATATCCGGAGAGGTCATGGTTGTGATCAACGCGCCTGTGGTGGCATTGAAGACTTGCACCGATCCCGGCTGGGACACGTAAAGTTTGTTACTGTTAGGGTGAATCGCCATTTGATCCATGCCAAAAAAAGTCGGAGTTGGTGCAATTGGTATGATAAACAAAGGCGTTGAGCCGATCGCGGCGGTTGCCGGATTGTAGGAGAAGACACTCACTTTCGCGCTGTTATCGCGAACGAAAAGCTGGTCGCCCGCAAGATTGAACACACCTGAAATGCCAAATCCGGAAATCGTCCGTGTATCCACTGCACTCAGCCCAGGTACCGTGAACGACCGGATGTTCTCAGCATCACGATTGATCACTACGCCGGACGCACTGTTGGGCGCCGCCACAACGTTATTGGGCTCTCCGCCCGCGGCCAGCACCTCGCCGGTATTGGTCAAGGTTCCGGCACCGTCGATGGTCAACCGGCGAACGTTGGCGGATGTTGATGAAGTCACGAGTACGGAGCCGCTCTTGGCGACATCAACGGAATTGCAGTCCCCGGATCCGGTAAAAAGGGTGCCGATCTGTGTGCGCGAGGCTACGTCGATTACCGACACCGGCTGGGCGGCACCGCCGTCGCAAGCCACAACGTGCTTCCCGTTGGGGCTCAAGGATGTGTCCTCGCCAACATTTGAGATTGGAATCGGATTAGGCGCGCCTGTCAGGCTTGGTGGCGAAAGGTTGATCGCCCATACATGGCTTAGGAAGTCCGTTACGAAGGCTTGGGTCTGGTCTTGCGTAACGGTGCAGTCACCCATCGAGGAGGGGCGGAACGGGAGCGTCACTGAACCAATGACTGCATCCGTGTCCGCATTAAAGACAATGACCTTTTTAGTGCCATTGTCCACAATTACACCGCGAGTCTGGGCCGTTAGCGAAGCTATGGACGTTAGAATTAACACGAGTCCGTAACCGAGTTGGGGTTGTCTCATTTTGTTCTCCCGATGGCGCTCACGCGGCCACCTACGGCAACTCGGCCTTCTTTCACCCTGAAGTAGCTTGGTCTTACGAAAGACCCGTGGCTTTCCGTCCCCTGCTCACGCAGGGTTTGGCTTTGTTTCAATTGATAACGTTTGGGCAGTCTATTCTGGAATAAATGAGGTTCAAGAAAAATCGATTTATTTCCAATCAAGTGGCGTAACCCAAACGGGTTATGTTTCCTTACCAACCGCCAAGGGCTGGAGCCAGAGGAACCTTTTAATTTGATGAGCCGGGAGGGCAACAGGCCGATCCACGTCCCCAGCGGATAGGTTATCGCGCTGCGAAAAAATAGGAGACAACATGTCAGACGATAAAACGAAACCAGGACGTCAGGACAGAGGAAAGATCAATGTTCATGAGAAATATGAACTCGATTACTGGAGCGAGAAGGTCCGCGTCACGCCCGGCGAACTGCGGGATGCCGTAAAAAGAATTGGCCACTTCCCCAGAAGCCGTTGAACGCGAACTCAGGCGATCAACATGAGAATCCTTCTTCTGCAAATTCATTCTCCCGCGGGGTGGGCAGTCGTTGCATCAATGCCGACCCCAGTGCAGGACAGGGCCCGCCAGGTTGAAATTGGGTCAATAGGTCGTTTAAACAAGTCCATTAAACATTCGACAACAGCCGTTTCACAGCTGACATCTGGGATCAGGGTCAGCACCTATATGATCTCCTTGACCCGGCCCACGATGCCGTTTTCTAACATGACTTTGATGCCGTGAGGATGATGAGGGGATTTGGTGAGGATACGCTGAACGATACCTTCGGTGAGCTTGCCGGTGCGTTGATTTTGTTTCTCGACAACACGCACTTTCATTCCCGGCCGGACATCGGATCGGTTTTGCCCGTTCACTTCGACATCTGAATGACGTCGTAGTACGTTTTGAGGTCCCCGCTGTCGAACGCTTTCAGCAGGCCAGGGATAGACGAAAGAACCGATGCCGAACGCATGAAACTGTTCGCTTGATAATTGACGGTGATCCCGTTGAACACAGAACGGATGAATGTCCCCGTAGCATCCACTGGAAGCAGTGCCAGGTTCCGATAGAACTTATTCCAGTCGTCGTTTTGCTGGAACAGATACTGCTCGACATTCGAAACATAGAAAGCCGTGACACGCGCGTCGTGGTCCTTCAAATAGGTTGCGACGGCGCGGATCGCTTTGGGACCGGCGAAGTCACCCACGATCGGTACGATCAGATTTTTGTTCTCCAGGTCCTGCAGGATCTTAAAATTCTCCTCGTTTCCGAGATAGCTTCGATTTTGCCCTTCACCATCGGTCATTTGCATCAGCTCTGCGTATGAAGGCATCCGTCCTCTGCCAAAGCCAGCGCCGGCACCTACTCCGTTGTAGGTCAAATCCGGCCCGCCGGCAAAAAACGCCTGGAAAATATATTCGATACTGGCTTCATCTTCGGCAGACAGCTTGAACCCGTGACGCTGTAGGAGTTGCTTCTTAATGGCCTGCAGGTTTTCCAGAAAGAATTCCCGATCTTTCGGCACATTTTCGAAGGTCAAAAACAATTCCGCTGCGGACGCGTTGGCTTCTAAGGTTGCGGGGCGTCTTCGCGAGAAGAGGCGCGATATGAAATCCGTCCGATCGTCCGACATTTCGATCAGCGCCTTGTACATCAAATGCTGCAGCATATTCTGGCGGCGAATATCGAAGATAATCGCCAGTTTCGGCCGCATCGCAACGACGTAGGTGAAGTTCTGGTCCGGACCGACACCGAGATAAACGCCGCCGGGTGTGACTTTCTTCAGCTCTTTGATGACGTACTGGAAGGTCGTTTCATTTGAAACGAAATTGTCCGAGCGGAAATATCCATTAGGTTCGGAAAATTCGTTGATCATGTTCCAGAATGCTTCGTCGCTCAATTGCGCCGGCAGGAATTCCGTCGCAACCAGCGGGCTGGACGTGAAACTCAGTGGTCCCAGAAAGGCAATGAGTGCTGTGGCGCTCGCCAGAATGATCCGGCGTCGAATCGGTAGCATTATTTCTACCTCCAGTGCTACCGTCCATTCTCGCCCGAGTGCCAGTTCCTGGCAATCTTTGTTACACTCCCGCCCATGCAAAACTGGCTTTCAGCATCGGGAATCGTGGTCTTCACAGTTGTGGCGTGGGTTCTCTCCGAGGACCGCAAAAACTTTCCTTGGAGAGTTGTCATTTGGGGCCTCCTTCTTCAATTCGTTTTCGGGTTCCTGGTGCTGTATTGGGAGCCGGGTACGCGATTCTTTTTGAGACTCAATGATGTCTTCAACGCTCTGTTGAACTTCAGCAAGCAGGGCGCTCAATTCGTATTCGGCGCGCTGGGTTCTACGGACGCAGGCGATACTCCCGTTTCCCTGAAGGAATATCTCACGCGCCTGGGCGCCGAGTCGCGTGACCCGGTCATTCAGACTGCGATCCGAACAGGTACCGTCCCGGGCCTCTTCTTTGCATTTCAGGTGCTCGTCACGATCATTTTCTTCAGTGCGCTGCTTTCCGTTCTTTACTACGTGGGCGTGATGCAAAAGGTCGTGCTTCTGTTCGCCAAGATCATGGCCAAGACGATGAATGTCTCGGGCGCCGAATCGCTTTCAAATTCGGCGAACATTTTTGTCGGCCAGACCGAGGCCCCGCTTTGCGTGAGACCGTTCATCGAACGAATGACTCGGTCGGAGCTCATGGCCATTATGGTCGGCGGATTCGCGAATACCGCAGGCGGAGTCCTGGGGGCTTACATTTTGATGCTGATCGGATACTTTCCCAATATTGCGGCACATCTCATCTCGGGTTCCGTCCTTTCAGCGCCTGCCGCTTTTATCATTGCCAAAGTGATGGTTCCGGAAAAGGAGGATCCGCTCACGCGAGGTGAGCTCAAGATGGAGGTTCCAATTGAGGACGCGAATGTCCTGGACGCTGCGGCAAACGGAACCACGATCGGATGGCAGCTTGCAATCAATGTCGGGGCCATGTTGATTGTGTTCATCGCCTTGCTGGGCATGGTTAATCTCGGTATCGCGTGGCTGGGTACTTTTTTCAGCGATCCGAATGGGCTTGTGCAATTCAATCTCATTGCAGTGTCTGTTCTGCTGAGCTTATTTGCGATGGAGAAGTACGGCCCACCGCGAGACACCCTCGTGTGGTGGTCCTTGCCCGCGATTGCCGCCCTATACGTCGCAGCGCGAAGCGCGCTTGGCCCCGACCTGGGGAGGTTACTGGGATTAATTGGAGTCGCTGTCTGGCTTCCGTTGTTTTTTCAGAGTGACGCCAAAAAGGCCTATGGAATAAAGGCGTGGGGAACCATTCTGGGAGTCGCAATCACCGCAGACATCGCCTATATGGCGTTTGGACCCCTGGCCGCCGGTACCCAGTTGTCCCTGCAGAGTATTCTTGGTTTTCTCCATTGGCCGGTCGCATTCGCTATGGGAACACCGGCTAAAGATTGCTTGGTTGTCGGCAGGCTGCTCGGCGAAAAACTGGTTCTGACGGAGTTTGTCGCGTATTCGGATCTGGCCGCGCATCTTGGCGCGGCTGCGCGCGGAGAAGTTGAGCGTCTGGATCCACGCTCGATTGTTATCGTCTCGTACGCGCTCAATGGTTTTGCAAACTTCGCTTCCATCGCCATCCAAATCGGCGGGATCTCTCCGCTGGCTCCCTCCCGGAGACATGACATCGCCAGGCTCGGAATAAAGGCGATGATCGGAGGGGCGCTCGCCACTTATATGGTCGCTTCCTTTGCCGGCGCTTTTTATTCCGGGACGTCGATGCTGGGCCTCAGGTGAGTCCTGGGTTCTGCCGATGCCAGCCCTGGCGTTCGCGCAAGGACGTGATGTGGGCCACGTGGTGTTTTCCGTGCCATGCGTAGAGCGCGATGTACTGTTCGATTGTCACCACGCCGAGTTCCGGATGATAGAACTTCCTTTTCACGTCCTCAGCGGAGAGCGATCGGAGCAGTAAGGTCCATCGGTGGTGTAAACCTTCGAGCAAATTCAGTGACGGCTCTACTGGTGCCGTGCGGGCATCGGTGAGTTCCGCCCATACAGCCTCGTTGTATGGCTTTATCGTCGGTTCGTGTTCCGTCAAAGCGAGTTTAAACCGGATGTAGCTGTTCATGTGGCTATCGGGAAGGTGATGCACGACCTGACGCACAGTCCATCCGCCGTCTCTATACGGTGTGTCCAGTTGGCTCGAATTCAGTCCGGCGGCTGCACTGCGCATGAGCTGCGGTACGGCAGCAATCTCGTCGATAAAACGGCTTCTCTCCTCAGCCGTGCTCGATCCGCTCCAATTAAATTTTCCGATGGGATAACGCGGGTCCATTCTCACTCCTTACTATCTAGTCTACTGGATCGGGATTTCGGTAGTATCGGGCAAATTGCCATCGCCGGTATAGCGGGATCCCGCTCCCCATTCAAATCGCCGCGGATGACGCATGAAAATCGCCATCCACACCCACCTCGCTAACTGGCTAATCTATTGGGGAGTTACTTTAGATGCAAGGTAAGCCACCGGAACTGTAGACTGCGCCTACAGTTCCGAGCGGAGGCCCGCCAAAGCCAGGTAACCGAACCAAAAAATAAGTGATGCGCTGAGGACGGCAATGCGGGCGGGAAAACCGATCGAGCTGGGGGAGACAAATCCCTCAATCAGGCCGGCGAATATGAGCATGACCATCACGCCGAGCTCGATCGTCAAAGCCGGAATAGCCACGCGGCGAAGGGCCGTCGGGCGGCGGATTTCCCCCGGGGCGATGATGGCGCGCGCCAGCATGAAACCTGCAGCGCCGGCCAGCACGATCGCGAGAAGTTCCGTTCCGCCATGCGGCATGATCCAGCCCCACAGCGCGCTGCTGTTGCCTTTCGCGGTCATCCATCCTGCAACGGCGCCTAACTGGATGCCGTTGGTAATGAGGACGAAAGCGGTTCCGATGCCCGCAGTCAATCCAAAGCCGAAGGCAAGAAGGGTGACCTGAATATTGTTGGTCAGGATGCTCGACGCGGCGATCGGACGCGCGAGCTCAGGTATGTTGTGAAGAGACTCGGGACGCGCAGGTTCAAAGTCGAGGAAGCTTTGCGGAACGAGATCATAGGCGAACTCCGGGCGAATCTGCACCGCGAGATAACTGATGACTGCAGGTCCGAACAGCAGCAACGCGGATAGTCCAACTGCTGCAAGATGGCTGCGCACCGCCATCGGAAAACGGCTCACCCATGCCGGTCCCCGACGCCGGTCGGTGGTGAGAATGCGGCGATAGAGAACGCTGTGAGCCCGCACCGCGATGCCATTCAGGTGCCGGACGACAGCCGAATTCTTACCCATCGAACGCGCGCGCGCCAGATCGCAGGCCAATGTCCGGTAGCCGTCCATGATCTCCGTGAGCTGATCAGGATTCAGGCGCCGCAGATCACCGCCTCGGGCGCGTTCGAACCGGCTGATCTTCTGATTGAACTCCCGCCACCGTCTGCGCTTTGCGTCGGCGTCATCTTCGGAAACCATTTCCGTTAACGCGGAGGGCGTCGCGTCTGCTAGCGCCATGATTTTTTGCAGCGCCTGCTCACAGACCTGGAAGCGGTCGGGCCGGCGTTGCAATTCCGCGGCATCTTCACCTAACGCTGAAAGAAAGGGCTGCGCTATTCTCCAGGCCAGGCTCTGCCGTTGAGACGGCGGCAAAGCGTCTCGCCGCGCAAGAAAGCGCTCGATGATTTGCAACTGCTGCGCATCGACGCGCATGTCTCCGACCATCATGCCTTGGCGCGATCGGCCCTTTTCGACCTTGACGATCCAGGCGGCGCCCCATCGTGAAGTGCGCTGCGCAGGCTCCAACGGAGGGCCATGACTGACGACAATCGTGCCTGCGAGCAGGTCGCCCAATCGCTTTCCCGTCTTGGAAAAAATGATAGAGAGACCGCCGACGATACATGCCGGCGGCGGAAGAATATCGGCGGCGCGGACCAGATTGCGCAGCGCCGACTCTTTCCAACCGAGCGGCAGACCGTTGTCTCGTACAACGCGAATGCCGGTCCAGCGTTTGCCAGGAGTCTGGCCGTTGTTCAGCGCCTCGAATAACAGGAAGTATCCCCACATCACAATGAACAACGCGAGAACAGCGACAGCCACGACCCATGAACCCGCGCCTAGCCTTTGCGTCGCCAAGATGCTCCCAAAACCGAGTATGGCTGCCGCGAGGATCACGCCGATGAGGATCACGCCCACCAACAGCGCATCAATAATCAACGCAAGCATCCGCGAACCCAAGCCGGCGAGGCTGAACTCGAGCTCGATGTGATCCGGAGTAACAATGGAAATCTGATCGTCCATTATCTTAGCGTCGGACCCAGCGGCCAGTTCAGTTCGGAACACCGCTTCGCGGCCTTTTCACTGCTGGCCGGTCCCCCCCGCCCCTCTCTATTGCAAGTTCGCCTTTCGAATTTCGAGATACCGCGATATGAGTTGCACCGTGAGTTTTTGCGGCGCCGTTTCCAGCGTCAGGATCCCACGGCTGCGCATGTCGTCGAGCGCGAGCTGCCGCTGCAATTTCAGATGGCAAGCGGCTGCTTTAATGTAGGCCTCCTGGATCGTTGCCGGTTCGGAATTTGCGAGCTCGGCAATCAGCGGCTCTGTGAGTACGACGCACAGCACGAGGTGGCGCGCTGCGGCGCGTGTGAGATTCATCAACAGGCCCGTGCTGCCGGCTCGATCAAGCACATCCGTGATCATAATCAGAAGACTGCGCCGCTTTAACCGGTCCATGATTTGTCCCACGACTTGCCAGTAATCGGACTCCACTTGCTTCACTTCGGCGGTGGAGAGCGCATCCAACACTCGGGGCATGATGAGGGTGCCGCGGGTGGGTGGAACAAAAGACTCCACGTGATCCGAAAACGTCGACACCGCGATCGCGTCGCCTCGCTTCTGCGCGACGTAGCTGAGCATTACCGTGGCGTTCAGTGCGTGCTCGAATCGGGAGTACTCGCCGATACGCAACGCCATGAGCCGGCCGCCGTCGATCATGACGGAAACTTGCTGCCCACGCTCGGTCTGCAGGTTCCGCGTGATCAAGTGGCCGCGCTTGGCGCTCACCTTCCAATCGATTAAACGCAAATCTTCACCCGGATAATATGGCGAAAGACTTTCGAAGTCCGTGCCGCGGCCGTGGACTCGGCGAGGGCGGCGTACATCCTCGTCGCGCTGACTGATCCGTGCGAGAAGATGGACCTCATCGGCGGCTGAAAACCGCGGATACACGCGGACCTCCGCGGGAACAGGAATTCGGACTTGTTTCTCGATGAGCGCGCGGCGGCCCCGAATTCTCACGGCCATCGTCTTCAGTTGATAACGGCCGCGGCGCATAGGCCGCACTTGATAGACGAACTCACATTCTGTTTTGCCGGCTAAGTGCAACTCCGGAATCGGCGCGGCCTGCTCCAAACCTGCGGGAAGTTCGTCTCGTGCATTGAGCTCAACAAAACGCTTGGAGGTGTTTCTCACAGTGACCCGCACATCGGTAAGACTGCCGAGCGCAAACCTGCCGAAATCCCGATCGAATTCGAAGGCGCTTGCGGAAGGTAAAGCCCGGTATTCCGCGATGCACAACGCGCCGAGCAGGAGTAGATAGGCCGCGCCCGCGAGCCAGCCCGCGGGAAAGGCAAGCCATAGCAGCCATAACGCCGATCCGAATGTCAAAAACCTAACCAGACGGGGGGTGGGAACCATCAGCGTGGCACCGCGACTCGCTTGGCCAAGGATTCGAGACACGCATCTGCGGTGAGGCCCTCGATTTCCGCTTCAGGCGTCAGGCGGACGCGATGACGAAGCACAGGAAAGAGGACGTCGCGCACCTCATCGGGCGTGACGTAGCTCTTGCCTCGAACCAACGCTATCGCTTTGGCCGCGCGCAGGAGCATCACTCCCGCACGAGGGCTCGCGCCCAAACTCAACGTGGAGGCAGTCCGTGAATTGCGGATGATTTCCACGATGTAATTGATGATGGACTCATCGACTTCAACGCTATGCGCCGCGGACCGTATCTCCAGTAACTGTGCCGGAGTAAGAACAGCTTTGACTGTTTTCTCGGGATGCTGAACCCGATCTGCGAGTTGATGCATGCGGGTGATCATCAGGCGCTCGGATTTCAGTGCAGGGTAGCCGACGATAATCTTCATCATGAACCGATCGAGTTGCGCTTCCGGCAGCGGGTATGTGCCTTCGTACTCGATCGGATTTTGCGTCGCGAGCACGGTCAGCATCGGTGAAAGGACGTGCGTCGCGCCGTCGATGGTGACTTGCCCTTCCTGCATGGCTTCGAGAAGCGCAGCTTGCGTCTTGGCGGGGGCGCGATTGATTTCATCGGCCAAGACCACGTCGGCGAATAACGGTCCGGGCCGGAAACGGAATTCCGTGGCTTTCGGCTCAAAGACGTTGACTCCAGTGATATCGGCGGGCATGAGGTCGGGAGTGAATTGGATTCTGGAAAAGCTGGCGCGCACTGCGGAAGCCAGACTGCGCGCCAGGAGCGTCTTGGCGACGCCAGGCACGCCTTCAATCAATGCATGACCGCCGGCGGCGAGCGATACGATCACGTTGTCGATGACGGAGTCTTGGCCTTCGATGATCTCGGCCAGGCTCCTCTTAAGATCAGCCAGCAGCGGCTGAACGCCTGCTTCAGACGGCGTCATGGTTAAAGCTCCTTGCGATCGCGGCGGCCCTCAGTGCAAACCGCACCAGGTCTTCATCCGTTCGCGCACGTCCGGAAATTATCGCGCGCGCGTCGCTGGAGTACGCGGCTAACTCCGTTTTTGCGATTCCTAACGGGCCGGCGAGCCGCTCGTGCGACTGCTCACTGAGGACGTCGGTGCGATACCCGATAAGACCGGATAAATACGAATTGAGATGTCGATGAATGGCTCGAGCCGATAACGCTCGCGCCCGCGCTGTTTCAAACAGGCCGGCAAGCGCTTCGACAGTTTCGATCGGATTGGTGCGCTCCGCCGGCAATTCTTCAAGCGGCCGTCCAAACCGCCGCTTGCTACCGAGAAGGAACACGACGCCGGCCAACGCAATTTGGCCGCAGACAAAACCCCATGGCGTCAGGAGAAACGTCCATGTTAACGAGGTCAGACCGCGTTGTGCGCCGAACCCATGATGATACTCATCGAAGAATGTCGTTCCGCCCCATTCCGTACAACGCTCGATCAGCCATACGGCATTGTCGGTGGCGCGCAACGAAGCATTTGAGAACGCGTAGCTTTCGGATACGTAGACAATCCGGCCCTTCCCGATAGGTTTAGTCACCGCCGCGTTCACCGCGTTCCGCGCGGGCAGTCCCGGCCTGATGTCATGACGAGCGAGAAAATCCTGAACGGCCCGATCCCGGGCGCTTCTCTGCACATGCCAATCGGTGTTGGACGCAAGAATCAATTGGCCGCCTGCGGCGACCCACTGATCGAGCGCCCTGGCATCGTCTTGGCCGAACGTGTCGGGCGCCATCGCGATGAGGGTTGCGCCTGAGGATGCGGGCAGCTTCAGCTCCGTGATAGGAAGCCGCCACTGTTCCACCACCGGCAGCGTTCGCTGCGCGATCAGATACATGGCTCGAGCCCCGGTGGAATCGGTGAAAAATGTCGAGGGCCGTGCGAGAACGTCGGTGGACGTTTTGGCGGTGAGCACCGCAATACAGATGATCAGCACCAGACACGCGGCTGCAGCGGCTATAGCTGTGCGCCGGTTCGAAGCAGGCCACTTCATTGATGCGCCTCAGCCGCCAGAGCTTCCACACGCGCCAAAAGAGTCACCACCTCCTGCCGATCGAAATGACGATGTGCATAAATTACACGCTCATAGGCGTCCGTCAGTTCCGTCAGTGTCGCGGCGGCAGGGCTGCTT
>Ga0209761_1001979_pt1 | contig 13370 bp, 11 predicted proteins | sample GraSoi013_1_40cm_4_FD_185818 | JGI IMG/M metagenome (GOLD analysis project Ga0209761, IMG submission 185818) | Grasslands soil microbial communities from the Angelo Coastal Reserve, California, USA - Sample 09_25_2013_1_40cm (SPAdes) (version 2) | ecosystem: Environmental > Terrestrial > Soil >... | reverse complement strand
AACGCTCAAGCCCCCACCGCCGTTCCCATCCCCAAGGAGCCGCATCATCATCTCGTCCTCGAAAATGAGTACGTCCGCGTCTTCCGCGTCAGTGTCCCCGCCCACGACGCCACGCTTCTCCACCAGCACGACGTGCCCTATCTTTACGTCAGCCTCGGCCCCGCTGACGTCATCAACGCCGTCCAAGGCAAACCCGAAGCCCGCATCGTAATGGCCGATGGCCAGCTCGGCTACTCCCCGGGCCACTTCGCCCACATTGCCCGCACTGACGCTGGCACCTCCTTCGACAACGTCACCATCGAATTGCTTCATCCACAAGGCGGCGTGCACAACCTTTGTCGAAAGATTATTGAAGGAGATCTCGGTCAATGCTCCAAGACAGACACTGGCCCCCGCGGTTACATTGATGAACCCTTGTTAGAAACAGAGGAATTGCGCGTGGACTCCGTCACGCTCCAACCAAAAGCGAGGTTTATCCAACGTATCCAATCAGGCTGTCTTTATGTGTCCTTAGATTCTTCCGAACTACAGGATGATCCCGGAAAGCCAGCAATCAAACTTCAGCCTGGCGACCGCTTTTGGGTTCCAGCCGCCACCATTTTGAAGCTGCGAAACACCGCACCCAACAAAGCTCGATATCTTCTGCTAACCGTTAAACAGGAACCTCTCAGGACCAGGAGAGAAGGAGTGAGCTAGCGCTTCTTCGCCTCCACGCGCACGAGCAACTTTTCCGGCGCGTCTTTCATGGCTATGAACTGTTCGCTCACTAGCGTTCCGGGGCCGGTGAGCCGCGTGACGTTTCGCAATTTCATCGTTGCGCCCTGGGCGGCGATTTCGGAGCGATAAACCGGGGCGTCGCCCTCAAACTGCCCGGTCTCTACAAGGGCTCCTGGAAAATCGTTCCCGAACACGTACGCTTTGTATGCTTTTTCCTTCGGGTCCCACGTCATCGCCAGCAATCCCTCGAAATCGCCGACGGGTCCTTGCGAGTGAAAAGTGTTGATCAGCGAATTCCCGCCCGGTCCCAGCTTGCTGGTATACACGCCGGTGTTCTTTCCTCCGTTCGGATATGTCTCGGTGTAGTCCCATTCGCCCACGTAAAATCTCAGCCGCTCCATCTTCGCCACGCCTGGTTTCGCCGTCGGCGCAACGGCCGTCTTCTCTGCCGTTTTTTCTTGCAGCGCCGCCCACACCGGAACACTCAGCACCAGCGCGAATGAAATTGCGGCAGTCCATAATTTCGCTATGGGATTCATCATTTCCTCCTTTGCTTCCGATCGCTTCCCCCACCTACAAAATAAGAGTCGGAACCTAATCAGCGGCGTAGCGCCGGAAGAAGGAGTCGGTCTTCCAGCGGGGCCGCGCGGGCGTGTTGGCGGTATCAAGGAGCAGCCGGCGCGTGAACTCCTCGTAGCTTGCCGCGGATTGCAAATCGACGGGCTGGTCCACGTCGTCGCTGGGCGCGTGGTAACGGTTGGTGAGCCAGTCCTTGAAAATTTTCTGCTCGGGCGAGCCGAGTTCGAAACCGACGTCGCATTTGACCGCAGGAACGCCGTGTCTGATGAAGTTGTACTGATCGCTGCGGATGAACGTGTTGCGCAGCGGCTCGGGATCGGCGATCGGTTTGATGCCCATGGACTGCGCGATGGCCGCGGCCCGGCTGCCCAGGTCGGACTCTTCGAGGCCGCCAATTTTGAGAATTTTCAGCGGGACGATGGGGAGAAACATGTCCACGTTGACGTCCGCGATGATGGATTTCGCCGCAACCGTGGGATGTGCTGCGAAATATTTGGAGCCGAGAAGACCTTTTTCTTCGGCGGTGACGAGCAGAAAGAGAATCGAACGTTGAATCTTTTCGGGATGCGCTTTGAGGCTCGTGGCGATGTCCATGACCAGCGCGCTCCCGGAGCCATTGTCCATCGCCCCGTTGTAAATGCGATCGCCGTTGATGGGCGCGCCGATGCCAACATGGTCGATGTGCGCCGAGAGGACAACGAATTCGTTCTTTAGGGCGGGATCAGCGCCGGTGAGTTTAGCGACGATGTTGGCGGATTCGATCGACTTGGTGAGAATCTCGGCTTTGGCGTTGAGCGAAACGGTCAAAGGAAAATGCAGAAGTGGCTTGCGGTCTTTGCCCAGGGCGGCGATTTCCGCGAATGTATGGCCGGAACCCGCGAAAAGTTGTTCGGCCGATGCGGGGTTAAAGGCAACGCCGAGTTGCTGACCAGGAGTTTCATTGAACTCGGCATCGGCGAGGTCCATGGAAGGATGATTGCGATTGACGGAAATGCGTGACCACGGAATGTCCATGGACGCGGGATTAAAAATGGTAATGGTGCCGATGGCGCCGGCGGCATGCAACGACTTCCAGCGTTCGCCGGCGGTTTGATAGTGCGAAGCGAGGGCCGTGGGAATGTCCGATGGCGAACCCGCGAGGTAGACAACGATTTTCCCCTTCAGGTCGAGACCCGCGAGTTCATTGAGATTTTTCTCGGGGATCTCGAGGCCGTAGCCGATGAAAACCAGAGGCGCGGAGACAGCAATGGAATTGCGGGTGGAGCGGGAGCCGATAAATGCATCGTCGGCGAAGGAGAGAGTTTTCGCTTGGCCGTTGGTGACGAGAGCGAGAGAGGATTTGGCTTCATCGACCTCATATTGATTGAAGCGGATGGGCTGATAGAAGCCGTTCGCGCCGGCAGGCTCGAGGCCGGCTTTCTGTAGCTGCTCGACGGCGTAAGCCTGCGCTTTGCGCAGACCTTCGCTTCCGGTGTCGCGGCCTTCCAGGGAATCGTCGGCGAGAAACTTGACATGCGACCACCAAGAGTTGCCATCGAAGTGGGAAGCGGGCGGAGTTTGCTGCGCTGGGCAAATGGCAGCAAAGGCAAGGAAGACAATCATAGACAAAGTGTTGCGCATGAGTTCACCCCGAGAGCGAAATGAAAGGCTAGAGAATAGCAGGGACGTAGGGAAAGAGTCACGCAATGGCGCAATGGGGTAGTGGTATATTTTGAATCTGGAATTTTCCAGACCGGCACGGCGATTACTGCGCGTCAGAGCCGAACGCAAGCAGATACCCGTCAAGGTCTCGCACCCCGAACTCGCGGTTGCCGTACTCCTCCTGGAGCACCGGATCATAGGCGATGATCGCGCCGCGCGGCTTGACCTCGGCGTACAACGCGTCGGCGTCCTTCACCCACACATAGGCGTCCCACGATTCATCGCGTCGAGCCTTGGCATTGGGGCGGATGATCGACGCGTCCTGCGTCTGGCTGAGCATGATGATCAGCCCGTCGCGGCGCGGCATGCAGAAGGATGGCGGCACGCCCCAGAACTGCAGGTAGCTGAAGCCCAGCGCGTCTCGGTAATACTCGGCGGCCTTCACCACATCGCGCACCAGGAAGTACGGGGCGATGCCGAGGAGCTGTTTTGCGATGGCGGGGGCGGTGGGCATGGTGGCGGCCTCCAAAGTGTACGACTACCCGCAATGGAACTGGTTCGACTCCGCACCGCCATACCTCAGGGCGCGGAGACGATCGGCAGCTCGATGAAGCTGGCCTGCCCCGGTGCATGGTAGAGGCGCTGCGTGGCTTTGCGATAGTCGCCGGGCTTGGCCCAGAATATATTGGGAACGAAAGTTTGCGGATTGCGGTCGTACAGCGGGAACCAGCTCGACTGAATTTGCACCATGATGCGGTGGCCAGGCAGAAACACATGATTCGCAGTGGGTAGCGCGAAGCGATAGAGCAGCGGTTTGTCCGGCGCGAGAGCTTTCGCAGTTTCAAAACTCTCGCGGTAGCGGCCGCGGAAAATATCGGCGGCAACCATGAGTTGGAAGCCGCCCAGTTCGGGCTGTGCGCCGACTTCGTCGGGGTACAAGTCGATAAGCTTGACCACCCAGTCGGAGTCCGTGCCGCTGGTGGAAGCTATCAGGTTTGCGATCGGCTGGCCGCTGATTTTCACTTGTGCGCTCAAAACATCGGAAACGAAGACCGCGACATCCGGGCGACCGGACGCTTCCCTTTGGTCGTCCACCAGCCACTGAGACCAGGTCATGCCGCTGGAGTAGCCAACGGCTTGGACAGGGCGCGCGCGGTACGGCACAGGTTTGGCGGGGTCGGACACGTATTCGTCGAATGGCGCTTCGCTCGCAGCAGGTGCGGTGAAGCTGAGCTTTAGCCCCGCGTTCAGATAGAGTGGTGTTGGTTTTACGGTGCAGCCGCTGGGGCAGCCTGAAGGCCACGCAGGTAGGCGTCGCCAGATATTCGTGCCAGTTTCAAACGCTGACACCGGCACCACATCGCTTTTCGGCGCATCGTCTTTCAGATAATGTGCGAGGAATGGCCCGAGAATCCCCCTGCGAAAATAAAGCCCGGTATCGCTGCCGAACTTCAGCGCGCCGAGCGAGCTGGCGTCATCGATCTCCTGGCCGTGATGCCACGGCCCCATCACCAGAAATACTTTGTCATTGCCGGTGTCCTTCGGCTTGAGCGCTTTGTAGACGGCCGTCGCGCCGTAAATGTCTTCCTGATCCCACAGGCTGTCCACCAGCATGGTCGGAACTTTCAGCGGTTGCGCGGCGAGAATCTTGTCCATGGCTTGCTGCTGCCAGAATGAATCATACGCTGGATGATCGAGAATCTTCCGCCAGAAGCCCACCTGTTCAAGCCCGTGACGCCGGCCAAGTTCCCCGGCCGAACCCGCTTGCAGATACATGTCGTAGTCGTCGTAGGTGCTCGTCGTTTTTTCGCGTAGCTTCCTGTTCGTAGATGTACGGCATGTTCTGCTGGCGAAACGCGCCGTAGTGGAACCAGTCGTCGCCCATCCAGCCGTCGACCATGGGGTTCATCGGCACGGCGACTTTGAGCGCGGGATGCGGATTGACGAGCGCCATCAGCGGCAAAAATCCATCGTAGGAAATGCCGAGGATGCCCACCTTGCCGTTGCTCTCCGGAATGTTTTTCACTAGCCAGTCGATGGTGTCGTAAGTGTCGGTGGCGTGATCGACCGCGGTGGGGTTCAGAGGCCCGCGAAGAGGGCGGGTCATCACGTAGTCGCCTTCGGAGCCGTACTTGCCGCGGACGTCCTGGACGACGCGAATGTACCCGCCTTCGAGGATGACTTCGAGCGCGTTGTCATAGCCACGGAGGCTTGGGCCGAGATGCGAGCTGTGCGCACGGGTGGTGAGTTCGTTGGCGTCGTAAGGAGTGCGAGTCAGAAGAATAGGCGTATTTTTGGCGCCTTTGGGCACGAGGACGACGGTGTGAAGCTTCACGCCGTCGCGCATCGGAATCATCACATCGCGCCGCGCGTAATCGAAACTGTCGGTGACCGGGATGAATTGTGCCGGCGTTTCGCTGGGCAGCGTGGAAGGCGCAGAGGCCGGCGGAGCTTGGGCCGCGGCGGAATCGGCAATCAACAGAGCACCGAGCATTGGTGCGAACAAGCTTAGCGTGCGAACGCAGTGGATCAGCTTCATCGGAATCCCTCAGTGATACGGTGGAATGAGCATGGATTATATCCCGAATCTCTTCGCTCGCCAGATTCAGAGCGTGCGCGAACTGGAAGGCGTTGAAAACTCTTCCGACACCGGCGAGTCAACGGTGTTTACTGGGCCGATTTGCGGGAGTAAAATGGGGTGAACTGATTGCTTTGCATGCCACAGACAGCCGTTGACTGAAATCCAGTCATTGAGACTACCCGCTAGGAGCGACCAAGATGGCCACTGCCACTCTCACCAAACCCGCCGCAAAGGGAGGCAGCTTCCTCCTGGAATCGCCGCAGCCAAGCGATGTGTTTACTCCGGCGGATCTCACCGACGATCAGAAATTGATCGGCCAGACGGCGGAAGAATTTGTCCTCAAGGAAGTCTTTCCTTTCATCAAAGATTTGGAGAACAAGAAGCCCGGTTTGATGGCCGAGCTGGTGAAAAAGGGCGGCGAAGTCGGTTTGATGGGTGGCGGCGTGCCGGAGGAATTTGGCGGCGCGGGCCTCGACAAGATTTCCACCACGGTGCTGACCGAAAAACTTTCCATTTACGGCGGCTTCGCGGTTACCCATGGAGCGCACGCCGGAATCGGCACGCTGCCGATCGTTTATTTCGGCACGGACGCGCAGAAGAAAAAATATTTGCCAAAACTCGCTACCGGCGAGTGGATCGGCGCCTACTGCCTTTCCGAGCCGCAAGCCGGCTCCGACGCGCAGAATTCGCTGACGCGCGCCGAACTGAACAAAGAGGGCACGCACTACATCCTCAACGGCCAGAAGATGTGGATCACCAACGGCGGCTTCGCCGATGTTTACGTTGTATTTGCGAAAATTGACGGCGAGAAATTCACGGCGTTCATCGTCGAGCGCACCTTCCCCGGCTTCAAGCCCGGCAACGAAGAGCACAAGATGGGCATCCACGGCAGTTCGACGACGCCGATTTTCCTGGAAAACTGCAGAGTGCCCAAGGAAAACCTGCTGCACGAAATCGGCCGCGGCCATATCGTGGCGTTCAATATTTTGAATGCGGGACGTTTTACGCTCGGCGCTTCCTGCGTGGGCGGCTCCAAGCACGTGCTGATGACCTCCTCGAAATACGCGAAGGAGCGCAAAGCGTTTGGAAAACAGATCGGCGATTTTGGCATGATGAAGGAAAAGCTCGCCGAAATGGCCATCCAGATTTTCGCGGTGGAATCGATGGTGTACCGCTCGGCGGGCAACATCGAAGCGGCCATGGCCGCGGCTTCCGGTTCCGGCGACAAAATTCAGAACGCCATGAAAGTTCTCGAGGAATACGCCATCGAGAGTTCCATCGCCAAGGTCTACGGCAGCGAAATGCTTGATTTCGTGGTGGACGAAGGCGTGCAAATCTTTGGCGGCTACGGATTCCATGAGGACTATCCCGTTTGCCGCGCGTACCGCGATTCGCGCATCAACCGCATCTTCGAAGGCACCAACGAAATCAACCGCATGCTCATCATCCAGATGCTCATGAAGCGCGCGATGGGCGGGCAGTTGCCGCTGATCTCCGCGGCCATGAAGCTGGCCGATGAAATCCTCGCCGGACCGTCCTTCGAAGAAGCTCCTGAAGGCGTTCTCGCCGCTGAGTCCCGCGTCGTTGCCAACGCCAAGAAAATGTTCCTGCAAGCGGCTGGCAGCGCGGTCCAGAAATTCCGCGAAAAGCTAGCCGACGAACAGGAGCTGATCGGCGCGCTTTCAAACGTGGTCATGGAGATCTATGCCATGGAGTCTTGCCTGCTTCGCGCGCAAAAAGCCGCCGCAGCGAAAGGCGAATCCGCATCGCAGACTATGATCGATGCCGCGCGCGTGTTCATCAACGACGCCGCCGAGCGCGTCGATCACGAGGCCAAGCGGGCCATCGCCGCTATCCACGAAGGCGACATGCTCACCACTCAGATGGCCGTACTGAAGCGTTTCGCGAAGCGCGCTCCAGTCGACACCATCGCCCTGCGCCGCCGCGTGGCCGCTGCCGTTCAGGCCCAGGACCGCTACCCGTTGGAAGGCCGCTAAGCTCGAGCAGAGCGTTAATTCGTCCTGAATCAAGGCCCCAATCGTCGCTTCCTGGAACCCCTTAACAGGCAGGACACGCCTTCCCATGGATTGTGCATAGGCCCGTGGGATTCCTCCTAAAATAGATACGAGCAAAAAACTCAGTTCCAATCGTGAGAGTACGACAAGGAATGCCCCGGAAGCCTCTGATCCTTGCTCTGGTTATTGTTGCGCTGCATCTTTGCGAAGCAGCGACGCTAGGCACCACTGCGACCGGATCTCTGCTGGCCAATCTCCTGGAAATCTTCGCTTGCGGTTTTGCCGTGGTCATGGCTTTCGGTGCCTATCGCCGCGGACGAGGCTTGAGCCGCCCCTTCTGGTTGATCGTCGGCGCGGGCATCACGATGTGGGGCGTGGCGAACCTGGGTTGGATGTACTACGAAGTGGTGCTGCACAGCGAACCGCCCAGCGCCTCTGTGGTGCGATTCTTATTCGGCTTGGAAAGCGTGTTGATCGCCACGGCCTTATTCCTGGACCAGGACAAGGATTCCCCGCGGATCGACGCGGAATCCGCCCTGGACTTCATCCAAGTGGGAATCGTCTTCTTTTTTATTTACCTCGAATATTACTACCTGCCGGCTCATCGCCTGGACGACTACTCCGCTTTCCTGCGCGAGATGCGCGTGGAAAACGTGGAAGATGTTTTGCTTACCGTGTTGGCTGCTGTCCAAGCGCTGCGCGCCCGAAAACAGCACACACGAAAACTTTATGGCGGCCTCGCTCTTTACCTGCTGCTCCTCACTGTGTGCGCGGCGTTGGCCCAGTATCTGCAAAGTGTCAAGCCTGCCCCAACTGGGACGTTGCGGGACCTGCTATGGACTTCGCCGTTTCTCGTTTTTGCAATGTGGGCGGCGCACTGGCAGCCGGGTCCCGCCGCGGAAACTGGCTTGCGATTGCGGCGCAAGACCCTCGGCGAATTGATGGTAACCAACGCCACATTTGCGCTGGCGCCCTTGATCATACTTTGGCAGGTCTCGCGGCTTCAGACGGAGTGGCGCCTGGTTCGTTTCTCACTGCTTGGCGTTTCGATTGTGTGCTACGCCGCGCGGCTAGGCATCAGCCAGTATCGCGAGGCGAGAAGTGCCAATGCGGTTCTTACGCACACAATTGCCATGGATTCCTCTGTGAATGGCATGGCTATTCTCGACGTGCAGGGAAAGTATGTTTATGTCAACCCGGCCTATGCGCAGATGATCGGAAACACCAATCGGGATGCGATGCTCGGCAAATTATGGCAAGAGGTCTCCGATTCCCACGATGTGGCGCCGGTGGAGTCAGGCATCCGCGAAGCCTTGAAACAACATGGCAAGTGGTTCGGGGCGCTGACCCTGCATCACCGCGACGGAACGGTAGTCCCCACGGAAATGGCCGTCACCTCGTTGCCCGATGGTGGAACGATTTGCGTGAGCCACGACATCTCGCAGCGCCTCAGCGCGCAGCGTGCGCGCGCCGAAACTGAAATCAAATACCGCACCCTCATCGAACAAGTCGCAGCCATCAGCTACATCGCGGAATTGGGCACTCATGGCCAATGGCTCTACGTCAGCCCGCAGGTCGAATCGATTCTGGGCTACTCCGCGGAGGAATGGCTTTCGAATTCGAAAGACTGGATCCGCCACGTTCATTCCGATGACCATCCCATCGTGAATGCCGCGGAGGAAAGCTGCTCACGCGGCGAACCCTTCCAGGCTGAATATCGCATCAGCCGCAAGGACGGTGAAATCATTTGGGTGAGCGACTCTGCGGTGGTGGTGCGCGGCAGTGACAGTCATCCCGTGATGGAAGGGCTGATCGTCGATATCACCGACCGCAAGCTGCTCGAAGACCAGTTGCAGCAGGCCCGCAAGATCGAGGCGGTGGGCAGACTCGCGGGAGGCGTCGCGCACGATTTCAATAATCTTCTGACCATCATCAAGGGTTACGTCGAGATGGCCCTGCAGCGCTGTCTGGACCGGCCGGAGTTGCACAGTGACATCCGGCGCATCGAAGAAGCTGCCGATCGCGCTGTCACTCTGGTTCGCCAGTTGCTGGCCTTCAGCCGCAAGCAGGTTCTGCGTCCGAAAGTCCTCGATCTCAACACTATCGTCATAAATCTCGACCAGCTCCTTCGCCGATTGATGAGCGAAAACATCGAGATGAAGACACTTGTCTCGAAGGATCTCGGATCCATCAAGGCCGATCCGGGCCAGGTCGAACAGGTCATCATGAATCTGGTCGTGAATGCGCGCGACGCCTTGCCCGACGGCGGCCGCATCCTCATCGAAACAAGCAACGTTGATCTCGACTCCGCCTACACACGCGATCATGCTGTTGTCGTTCCCGGGCCATACGTGTTGCTCGCCGTCTCGGACACCGGCATTGGCATGTCGGCCGACACGGTCGCCCACATCTTCGAGCCTTTTTACACCACCAAGGAAAACGGCCGGGGCACCGGCCTCGGTCTGTCGACGGTCTACGGCATTGTGAAACAGAGCGGCGGCTACGTCTGGGTGTACAGCGAACTGGGAAAAGGCACCACCTTCAAGGTTTATCTGCCGCGCGTTACAGACGCCGTCCAAGCGCCGCCGGAAATGCCCGCCTCCACGAACCACAAGGGCCACGAAACCATCCTGCTTGTCGAAGACGAAGCGGACGTGCGTGAGCTGACGCAAATGGTTCTCACCGAGCGCGGCTACAAAGTGATCGAAGCGCATTCGCCGGCGGAAGCGGAGCGCTTGGCGGGCAGCAACGGCGCCGAAATCCATCTGCTGCTGACCGACGTGGTCATGCCGGGTATCAGCGGACGCGAACTAGCCAAACGGCTTACCGCGCGTTTCCCCCATCTGCGCGTGATGTTTATGTCCGGCTACACCTACAATGTGATCGCGCAAAACGGGACGCTGGAGGAAGGAATCTCTTTCCTCCAAAAACCGTTTACACCGCAGCTGCTCACGGAAAAAGTCCGCGAGGCATTGAATCGGCCCGTTTCCGTAAAATAAAAACGCGCATCACGACGGCTCTACCGCTTTCCCGCCAGCGGAACGGTCTTTCCCGTTGCCGCTGACTGTCTCGCGGCGTCGAGTATTTCCGTCACAATCACATTCATCTCCAGAGAGGACTGTCCCTCCGGTTTCAGGTCTCCCAAGAGCACTGCTCGCAGATAGGAAACGGAGTCTTCTTTCGTCTTCTCCAAGGGCTTGGCGCTGGCCGATATCTCCTCTTTTTCGGGAAGCCGCACGCGCACCGCGTCACGCCCGACGGTGATGGCATAGCCCTTCTGTCCGTACACCTCCATATCTTTTCGCGAGAACGGCCAGTTCCACGAAGCCTGCACAATCGCCTGCGCGTTGGGATACGTCAGGACGATGGTCGCTTCATCATCCACTCGCGGATAGACATCCGGCTTGATGCGCTGCGTCACGGCAGTCACCGCATCCGGTCTGCGGCCATCCATCAGCCACGTCGCCAGGTCCGCGCCATAGCAGCCGAAGTCAAACAGCGCACCCGCGCCATTTAGTTTGGGATCGGTCAGCCAGGCGAGAAACTCCGGCCCGACTCCGATTTCTTTCGGACCGCTATGACCGTCATGCACGACAATTTTTCGAATCTCCCCAAGTGCTTTTTCATGCACCAGATCGTAAGCCGCCTGATTGCTGCGGTACCACGTCGTCTCGTAGTTCACCAAAACCTGAATTTTCCCCGCGCGCGCCGCTTTCTCGATCGCCCGTGCATCTTCGAGGCTCACCGCCAGCGGCTTTTCCATCATCACGTGCACGCCATACCGCGCGCAGATCTCCACCACACGCCGATGATCGTAGGTGTTGGTGTACGCCAGCACCGCCTGAGGTTGCGTCGCTTTCAGCATCTCCTCCAGGTCGGAATAGAAAAGACTCGGCGCCAATCCGTAGCTCTTCGCAAATTGTGCCGCGAGCTGACGGTCGGCTTCGGCAATGCCCACAATCTGAAGGTCAGTCCGGTGCTGAAACTGGTCGAAGAATCCAGATGCGTGGCCGTGCACCAGGCCCGCAAGCGCCACGCGCAACGGCGCTTCTTCTTTCGTCGCGGGGTTCGCCTGTCCGCGGGAATCAACGGTCCCAAAGAGCAATGAAAGAGCTACGATCAGCAAAACGCGTAAAAACAAGAATTTCAGCATGACTCTCTCTTCCATCTTCTTTTGACTTTTAACTTTCAACTTTTGACTGTCGACTTGCTGGTCGACGAGCGCAAACGCACCAGAAGATAGATCGATCCGGCCAGAAGCAACGGCGAAGAATAGAATCCCGGCGCAGGTCGCGAAATGTGAATAGAAGAGGCGGTGCGCCCAAAGACGGTGGCCAGCGTGTGGCCCATTCCGTTCAGCAGGTGGACGATGGCGTAGAAGTAGGCCAGCGGCCGCAGCCACCACGCGTTTCGAAACGCAAACGGCGTCAGCAGTAATAAAACAATATTTGCAACGATGAGCGCCGTCAGCCAGTCGCGGTATTCGAATGTCGGCATCGGATACCACTTGTATTGGCTACGCATCGCCAGAACTGTGGCGTTGTAAATCGGCAGGAAGCCCGTCAGTGCTTCGTCCGCCACGTGCGCGCAAAACGCCAGACACAGCAAGAACCACGCCATCCCAAAATTCGGTTGCCTACCGGGTTCGCTCCCCAAGCCCATGCGCTGGATTCTACCCCAGTTGCCCACGCGAGTAGCGTTTCGCACTATAGGCTGCGCCACCCCGTTCAAAAGGCTGCCGCACCCGCCTCCCTCCGGTCTTGTCATCCCGCGCGCAGCGAGGGATCTACTTTTTCGCTCCCAACCCTTGGTTTGCAAGGGCGGGCACTTTGCTTTGCTTCCTACTGAATGCCAAAAACTGAGAACTAATAACTCTCTCCGACCGAGACGGGGGATACTGGCCGATAGGCCGGTGCTGGGAAGGAACACGCACGGGAAATGCGAAGAGACTGCATCTACCAGACTCTGTACGATTTAGGGTAGGTAAGGGATACCCGTCGTTCGCAGTTGATGTGTAAGTCTCGATTGGTGAAGGGTCTAACCAGCCTCCTCATCCATTCACCCCAAGGGTGCCCCTTTGGAGGTGTGAAGTGTTCAACTCTCAGGTGCGTCGGAATCTCTGGCTTGCTTTGGCAGCGGCAGCCGTCTTGACGGTAGCGGGCTGCTCGAAGACGGCCACGGACGAAGCCAATAACACTGCAAAACCTGCTGCCGCAGCCAAACCTGCAGTAGCGGCGAAGCCTGCCGTGGCAGCCAAACCTGCCGCCGTAGCAAAAACAGCTGAACCAGCGACAATGGTCACCTTGCCGAAAGGCACAGCGATCAGCGCGGCGGCAAGACAAACGCTAGCCACCGACAAGAACAAGGTCGGTGACACCTTTGCCGCCAGTCTCACCGCCCCGATCCAGGTGGATGGAAAGACGGTGATTCCCAAGGGCGCCCAAGTAACCTGCCGCATCGTCAAGGTCAAAAAGAACGAAATCAAGGTGACGCTCGCTTCGGTGGAAATCCACGGGAAATCCTACCCGCTGGACAGCAATTCGATCGTCGGACCGAAGAGCCAGCCCAAAGCCAATACCAAGGATGCGGCTAAGGCCAAGGCCAACAAGGACGTAACTTTTCTCGCTGCCAAGAGTAAGTTGACGTTCAAGCTCGCCAAGCCCGCCACCATCCCGGTGAAAGGGTAACAAGGATAGCCGGGTAGTCTTTAGCCGCCGAGCCCCAGCCAGCGCAAGCTGACTGGGTTCGGCGGTTTTTGTTCCATGTAGGGGCGGACTTCAGTCCGTCCCCTCTTCTCCCTCTCTCCGATTGTCATCCCGAGCGGAGGGGAGGGATCT
>Ga0209761_1001976_pt1 | contig 13382 bp, 9 predicted proteins | sample GraSoi013_1_40cm_4_FD_185818 | JGI IMG/M metagenome (GOLD analysis project Ga0209761, IMG submission 185818) | Grasslands soil microbial communities from the Angelo Coastal Reserve, California, USA - Sample 09_25_2013_1_40cm (SPAdes) (version 2) | ecosystem: Environmental > Terrestrial > Soil >... | reverse complement strand
ATACCGTTTCCCTGTTTCGCGGGTCCATATGAACATCGAACTCATCGATTGCTCGGAACGGAGATGAGATGAATTGTTGCAGGGAGAGGAGGAACGCAATCAGTGCGACCGTTCGTTCGCCCCCGCTCGGGGCTAGGCCGTCAAGCGAGACCGGCTCGTTTCCCTTGAATCCTGCGAAGAGCTCAAGGCCCGCTTTCTCGATATCTTTGGTGGCCTTGATGACGATTCGTCCCTTTGATTCTACCTCAGACAGCAACGCGTTGTATCTTGCGGAGAGCTCTTCCAGCAATTTATCCATGACAGTTTTCCATCGGTCAAAGCGTTCTCTCAGCTCGCCCAAGACTTCGGACCTGTTCTGTTCCACAACCTGAGCTTTCTTCGTTAGATCCTCGTAGAGTTCCCCATAGCTCTTGTACATCTTCTCGACCTCAGCCGAGAGGTGAGCTAGCGGGCGTAATCGTTCTTGAACAGAAGCGACTTCTATTGAGATCTGTTGTAGGTCTCTCGGACTCTCGAACATTGGTCCGAGCTGGGAGGCTTGTGTTCGCAGAGGCTCAATTTCCTCCTGGCCGATGCGCAGTTGAACTTCAAGTTCCTGAACTTCCTGTTCCATTAGTGCGAGCTTAAAATTGCTGACCTCCTTCTTCACTCTGGATTCTATCAGGACGTCAGTGTTCTTGGCGAGTTGGGAGGCTAGCTCGGCAATCCCTACGCGTACTTTCTCCAAGTCTTGGTCGGCAGTCTTTGCGCTTCTAGAAATTTTCTCCTGTTCCTCACCTAGACCTGATAACGCGAGATTAAGCTGGTCGTTCTCCTTTGCCAGACTCACATCATTCGCTGTCTGCTGAAGCGCGGTCAAAACGTTCTGCTGTGTTCGAAGGAGATCGGTGACCTTTGTGATCCATTCCCGTGCTCCTGCACGTAGACCCCGGTCATGCTCAAGCTTCAAGTTTTCTTCCCGAAGCTCTTCCAGCTCTGCGGAGACCCTTGCGAGATCCGTCAGTACTTGTTGGTGTTGCTTGTGAGAGATTTCGAATTCTTCTCTTGTTTCTTCTATCTTGCCGTGTAAGGAGGAGATTCGGTCCTTTACCCGCTTTTGTGAAGATTCTCTTCTGATGATCCGCCTCCAAATGAGTTCTCTTTGGAGGTCCTTGAACTGGTCTTCGAGTTTCCTTTTCAGCTCGTACTTTTCGTATTCGCGTTGCCAGTGTAGGTACGTTTCCTTGGTTCCCTCTAAAACAGAGGACATTGTCTCTCGCTCAGTCGTCAGTTTTTGTAATCGAGAGGAGGCATCGAGCACCTCTCTACGATAGGCTCCAAATCCCACGGCATCCTCCAGAAGGAGTAGTTTGTCTATGGGACTGACAGAGCCGAACCGTCCGACCATGAGCTGGTGCATTATGACCAGCATGTTGTCGGGGTTGAGTCCGATCTTGGCTAATCCTTCGACCAAGTTAGTTTTACTGATAGGTTTGTTGTTGAGGAGATAGTGGTAGTCTCCGGATCTCTTGAGAACTCGAGTGAGGAGGACCTTGTCCGATCGGGCTTGTGGAAACGGTCGAGCGCCCTTCGGTGCCTCGTTGTCTAAGAGGAGAGAGATGCGAGCTTCTTGCTCGTTCCATCGTATGAGCTCGCTGAGTTTTTTCGCCCGCTCCGTGTATGCTTGACCTAAGACAACGGATATTGCTAGTAGAATGGAGGATTTTCCTGCGCCGTTTGGTCCTATGATCAGGTTTAGGCCGGGCCGGAGTGGAATGCTAGTGTTCTTGTAGGACATGAAGTTGGAGAGTTGGACTTCGCGAATCAATTTTCCACCGACGGAGTTGTTGCTGGACAGTATGGCTTGGCTGAATTAGAAGTCTTTCTCGTCCAATCAATGTTTATATACGCGATTTGGCATTTTTCGCCTTTCATTGGAGTGTGCCAGGTGCGGGATTAAGACGGCTTGGCAAAGTTCTGCACATGTCGAAGAGCGGTAACCTGATTGTTCGACTCGAACAGCCACCGGTGCCAACAGAGCGGACTCGAGTGGTCGATTACAAGATCAAGAGGATCGGGACAGTTAACAATATTCTCGGTCCCGTGAAGAGTCCATATGTCTCTGTAAAGCCCGAGGTTGCCGGCGAAGGGTTCTCGGGCCGGATTCTGTACCTTTTAGAGGATAGTTAGGAGATAACAGAAAAGTGGTTGAAGAAGTAGGCCAGACGCTAGAGCGGGGACCTGAGAGCAGCTCGCGAAGGATACGCTTGTGTCCAGAGTGCGGGGGCTCGCGACTGATGAGGGACTACGACGCTGCTGAGGTAGTCTGCATGGCCTGCGGATATGTAGTGCAGGAGAAGATTGCTGACACACGGCCTGAGTGGCGTGCGTTTGACGACGAGCAGCGCGCGAAGAGGGCGCGTACCGGCGCGCCAATGACGTATACTATTCACGATAAGGGCCTTTCGACTATTATCGACTGGCGTGATCGCCCTACTGGGACGAAGGGTGTCTCGGCGGATCAACGGATTGAGCTTTACAAACTGCGGAAGTGGCAGCGACGGGTCCGAGTGTCGGATGCAACCGAGAGGAACCTGGCTGTGGCCCTGTCGGAGCTGAGCAAGTTGTCGTCGGCTCTCTCTCTACCGAAGACCATTCTCGAGACTGCGTCGGTTATCTATCGCCGTGCAATTAAGAGGCGCTTGATTCGAGGGAGATCCATTCACAATGTTACGGCTGCGGCGATCTACATGTCGTGTCGCCAGTGTGGTATTCCGCGGACCTTGGATGAGATTGCTAGCGTGTCCACCTTGAACAAGAAGGATATTGGTCGTAGCTACCGGTTCATGCTGCGAGAACTAGGGATGTTTGTGCCGCCTTCAGCGAACAGGAACTATGCGGCCCGGTTTTCGAATAAACTCACCATTTCAGGAAAAGCGGAGGGGATTGCTATCCGGATTTTGGAGATCGCGCGCCAGATGAAGCTGACGAGCGGGCGGGGTCCGGCGGGAATCGCTGCCGCGTCCACGTATATTGCGACTGTGTTGACGAATGAGCGGAAGACGCAGCGGGAGATCGCGGAAATAGCGAACGTGACAGAGGTTACGATCCGGAACCGGTACAAGGAGCTTCTTGAGAAGCTGATGATAGAAGTCCCAATATAGCCCGGGAAGGGCGCGGCGCGAGACTTGAGTAAGCCCCCGGGGGTCTAGAAAATTCACTGTTTTTTGTTTCAGGAACCGTTTCAGGGACTGAATCTCGATACCGTTTCAGGAACTGTTCCAGAGGGCGATTTCAAGACATGTTTCGAAACCCGATCTCAAGAAGCGTTTCCAGAACTGGTTTCAAAACGTCATTTTCGACTGCCCGGTTTCCACTTCGAAATATTGGGATTGAAATACCGGGTTGATCTGCGATGCGGTAGTAGTTTGAGACAGAAATATTCTCGGCGGAATAGAGGAGGCAAGTGATTAATATGACATACGTTATAGCACGCGAGCCAGATGACGTATGTCATATGCACACCCCGAAGTGTTGGTAAGCAGCGACTGGGTACAACAACACCTCAACGACCCGAAGGTAAGGATCGTCGAGGTTGACTACGACCCCGTGGCGAACTACCAGCTGGGACACCTTCCCGGCGCGGTCCTCTTCGACTGGAAGAAGGACCTCAACCATCCCCTCGAAAGAGACATCCTATCCAAACAACAGCTAGAACAACTCTTCGCCCGAACAGGAATCGCCCCAGACACGAAGATTGCTCTCTACGGCGACTTCAACAACTGGTTCGCAGCCTACGCCTTCTGGGACCTACAGTACTACGGCGTCAAAAACGTCGTACTCATGAACGGTGGACGGAAGAAGTGGATCGACGAAGACAAGCCGCTGACTAAAGACGTCCCCACGTACCCAACCACCAGCTTCAAGGCTTCAGGACCTGACGAGAGCCTTAGAGTCTATTTCAAGCAAGCCTTTAACCTCTATCAGAAGCCAAACGTAAGACTGGTGGACGTCAGAGGACCTAAAGAGTTCACAGGCGAAGTCCTAGCACCTCCAGAATACCCGACAGAGCATGCACAGCGTGGAGGCCACATTCCAGGCGCGGTCAATATTCCATGGTCCCAGGCGGTCCGAGAAGACGGCACGTTCAAGAGCCCTGAGGAGCTGAAGAAGCTCTACGAGGACAAGGGCATCCTCCCCAGCAGGGACATTGTCACCTACTGTCGGATCGGCGAGAGATCCTCGTTCACATGGTTCGTGCTGAAGTACCTCCTCGGCTACCCCAACGTTCGCAACTACGATGGATCATGGACCGAATGGGGAAACCTAGTCCGTAACCCTATCGAAAAACCGAGCCAGACGATAGCACCACCCGTTCCAGCATAAGACAATCTATCAACCTCCCTTTTTTCATCGGGCATTGGTCCTAGTGCTCTTTCCGAACAATAAAGTGGAAGAGGTTTCCCTCCTGCCGCCAGTCAACTAGCTGCTGGCCAGTCTGGTCAGTCCAACGCACCATCTCCACATATGAGGTTGGATCATCCGTCACGAGATGAACTACATCTCCGACCGAAGTGGTCGCGAGAAGCTCGTTAAGACGGACAAGAACCGCGGAACACTCTGTCCCAATCTCATACATCTCGTGATCTGGAAAGGCTTTGAAACAGCGAGCATGAAATTCAACAATCTTCTTCTTGAAAGCCTCCTTCGCCTCCGACGGGCGTGAAAGGAAACCTCTCTCTTCTTGAAAACTAAGCGGTCTTAGCTTGACAATCCATCCTTCAGTATAGGATGCGTCGTTCATGAGCTTCGGTCTTTTTACCACGTCGCTGTTCACTGATGAGATGAGCCCAGATAAGGGGGAGGGGATAGGGCCAACGAACTTCAGACTCTCAAGAGTCCCGAGGCTTCTACCGCGTTCTACGATCGTCCCAGCAGGACGAACGCGTATTGCGGTGAATCTTCCCGCAATGGCGGAAAGAAGACTCGTCACCCCAATTGTGACTTCTCCGCCTCCGTCGCTCGCTATCCATGTGTGGTGTTCGAGGTCGTAGAGCAGATTATCTGGAAAGCTACAGTGCACAATCTCCAATTCACATCACCCAAAAAGGCACTATGCTGCATTTTCGTATTGAGATGTACATTGGAATGGCGTCAGATCGGAAGTTGTTAGTATTAGCACTAGCTACGTGGAAAAAAGGTCGAAAAAACTGGACAAATGGCAGGGAAATCCCTGAGTAACATATAATAGAGTACTATTGGACTTCCCTGAATCTCTTCGGCTAGAAAGGTAGGATTCGTTGCCCCGTTTCAAGAGTTCAGCGGACATTCTAAAGATCGTCTCCAACAAGGACCAAATCCGCAACATCGGCATCATTGCCCACGTGGACCACGGCAAGTGCGTCGCCGGTGACAGTATGGTTACCCTATCTGATGGACGTATCGAAGAGATCGCCCAGATCTACGACAAACTGAAGAGAAGTGGCCCGTCAGCGGCCCAAGTCGACTCGCTGAACCCCCAGACCCTCAAGATGGAAGACAGGAACGTCTCGCATGTCTGGAAGCTACACAGCAACAAACTGGTCAAGGTTACCTTACGAAACGGTTACTCGGTGGAAACTACGCCAGAGCATCCGTTCTACACAATAGCAACGAGCGGTATGATCAAACAAAAGAGAGCCGATAGGATCGAAAAAAGTGACTTTGTTCTCGTTCCAAACACCCTACGATCTCTGCCAAGCAGAATAGAAGACATAAAGTCCGAAATCTTGGAGGAATTGAGTTCTCACGACTACTACCTGGTCTATCTGAAGAAAGGATTCTCCGAGAAGCTTGTCCGATTAGTTGGAGACAGAGGAATTGAGCATGTTCATTCAGGATTCCGAACAAACACTTCGTTCAAAGCATTCAAAGGCGGACTCGCGGCCCGTCGAATCAGACTGGACGACCTGGTAAAAATCACGGATTCCCTTGAGATACCCCGGGACCAAGTCTACGATCAAGTTCACAGGATCGCGTACAGGCTGAGCCACGCTAGGCCTGGCAGACTTTCAAATATGATCAGACTACCAAGAACCTGGAAGCAATTCAAGGATCTAGACTACCTTCTAGGCATCCTCTGGGGAGATGGCTCTTACCGGGCCAGCTTCACCAACGAATACGGACCACTTCTGGAGATCGCATCCCAGACTTTCCGGCAGGTTTTTGGCGTCAGCACAATCCTCGTGAAGGACAAGAGAAGAAACGCCTATCGACTCGACCACCACGATGGTTTCAGCCTGATCAAATTCCTCGAAGACACCTACCAGTACCCCGCAAAGCAGAAGGCACACAACATCGTCTTTCCCAAGTTGGTCTTGAAGATGGGGAACGAGCATGTCGCTGCGTTCCTCAGAGGCGAATTTGACACAGATGGTGGGGTTGAGAAGTCTAGCGCTGTAATTTCTTTGACAACGGCTAGTGGCAAGTTCGCTAGGCAAGTCTCAATTGCTCTGCTAAGATTCTCGATAATTCCTACGGTCCGACAAAAAGGAAAATACTTCACAGTCACAATATCAGGGGATGATACTCGGAGATTTGAGACTGCAATCGGATTCACTATTCCGAGGAAGCGTGTGGCACTACACGCTCTCGCTCGGAGAGCGGTGAGTAATAGAAAGACCGGAATCGTGCCTGTTAACTGGCGGACTCTTCGCGAGATCAGGAACCGACTGGGCATTCCCTGTACATATTTGGAATCCCGAGTGCCTTTCTACCGAAGTTACGAGTCAGACAGGCAGAACCTCACGAGGCCCATCTTTCAGAAGATTGTTGACGCTTTCGAGGAGTTCTTGGTTTCGAAGCCTTCGACGGCCGCGGCTGTCAAACTAGTGCGTGAATGGCGTCAGCTTCTCGAAGGAGAGATTCGCCCCGTCCAGGTCACACAGATAGCGGCTCGTACCGGCTCGTTCGACGTCTACGACCTGACGGTTCCGGGGAATCACACATTTGTAGCTAATGGCATGGTCGTTCACAACACGACGATGACCGACAGTCTCTTGTCGGGCGCGGGACTGCTCTCGCCATCTCTTGCGGGAACGGCTTTGGCGATGGACTTTATGGAGGAAGAGCAGAAGCGTCAGATGACCATCAAGGCGGCTAACGTCAGCCTCTACTATGAGCACAATGACATGCCCTTCGTCATCAACCTGATCGATACGCCGGGGCACGTGGACTTCTCAGGCAAGGTTACGAGGTCGCTCAGGGCTATCGACGGGGCAGTGGTGGTCGTCGACTCTGTTGAGGAGGTCATGGTTCAAACGGAGACGGTGACGCGGCAAGCTCTAGAGGAACGTGTCAGGCCTGTTCTCTACATTAACAAGATTGACCGGTTGATCAAGGAACTGAAACTCAACCCGGAGCAGATACAGGAGAGAGTTGCAAGAATAATCAAGGACTTCAATGCTCTCCTCGACCTCTACGCTGAGCCTGAATTTCGAGAAAAGTGGAAGGTAAGTTTCGCCACCAATACCGTAGCGATGGGTTCGGCGAAAGACAGATGGGGCTTCAACGCCGCTGTCGCCAAGAAGAAGGGCATCAAGTTCTCTGATGTCGTCGACGCTTACCTGAATGGCAAGGTGGAGGAGCTCAAGAACAACTCACCGATCCACGAGGCCATTTTGGGAATGGCGGTGGAGGTGATGCCTCCGCCGCACAAGGCTCAGGTCTACAGGATTCCCAAAATCTGGCACGGGGACCCCGATAGCGAGTACGGCCAGGCGATGATCAAATGCGACGACAAGGGCCCGGTCCTCATGTCCGTCACCAATATCGTTGTTGACCCGCAAGCGGGTGTTGTCGCAACGGGCCGCCTGTTCTCAGGCACCGTTACGGACGGCGAACCGGTCTTTCTGATCAACTCCCGCACACAAGGGAGGGTCCAACAGGTGGCTATCTATATGGGCCCACAACGGGAGATTGTCGGGCACCTGAGCGCAGGTAACATTCCAGCTCTCCTCGGGCTGGAGAACGTGAAGGCCGGAGAAACCCTCGCCTCCGTGAAACAATTCATCCCCTTCGAAGCGGTACACTACGTCACCGAACCAGTTGTCACGATAGCCGTAGAGCCGAAGTTCAACAGAGATCTTCCCAAGTTGGTCGAGATTCTTAGAAAGCTCTCGCTTGAAGATCCGAACCTAGTGACTAGTATCAACGAGGAAACTGGTGAATATCTGATCTCAGGAATGGGCACGCTTCACCTTGAGATTGCTAACACGTTGATCACAAAGACTGGAATGGAGATTGTTACCTCCAAGCCTATCGTGATCTACCGTGAGGCGGTGCGAAAAACTGCGGGTCCCGTTGAAGGCAAGTCGCCTAACAAGCACAACAAGATCTACATCGAAGTAGAACCGCTCGAAGACGCTGTCTTGGACCTGATCAAACAGGGCAAGCTCAGCGAGTATGGTGACAAGGCGGAGATGGCTAAGACCCTCCGAGCAGTTGGATGGGAGCCTGAGGAGGCGAGGGGAGTCTGGAGTATCGACGAGCCCTTCAACATGATTCTGGACGTGACCAAGGGAGCGCAATACATGCAAGAGGTGAAGGACATGGTACTCGCAGGCTACCGGTGGGGAATCAAAGAAGGCCCCATAGCGTACGAGCAGATTCGAGGTTTGAAGGTCAAAGTTACTGATGTCAGTCTTCACGAAGACCCCGTTCACCGGGGTCCGGCGCAGATAATGCCGATGACCCGCCGAGCGATGTTCGTGGCCTTTCTAGAAGCCGCCCCGACGTTGCTGGAGCCGGTTCAGAAAATTACTACACGTGTTCCAAACGAGCTATTGGGGGCTGTGACAAGCGTGATTACACAAAAGCGTGGAAAGATTGTTTCAGTGGATCAGAAGGGACACTTAGTCTCAGTCGTTGGAGAGATGCCTACTGCCGAAAGCTTCGACCTATCCGAGGTCATGAGGAGCCAAACACAAGGACGCGCGTTCTGGGGACTGGAGTTCGCTCGCTGGTCACCGGTTCCAACCTCGCTTCTGCAAACGGTTGTCGAGGGAATCCGGAAGCGGAAGGGACTCTCGCTCGAGCCGCCCAAAGCTTCAGACTTCATGGAAGCTTAAGATCCGTTCTCCGCCGAAATGCTTCACCCGCCTTTACCTGGCCCGGGAACCCCTAGGGCCATTGGAGGCTATTGCGAAACGGTTTCAAGACGCTCAGTCTCAGAAGGAATGCTGGATGGAACCCGTGGAGCTGCGTCGACTCTTGTAAGCCACCCTCCTTTCCATGGAGTAACGATTGCGTACAACATGATCGTCAGAGTCACGAAAAGTGAGATGAACACAAACATCATCCTGTACGGAACGGACTCGATTGAAGTCCTCTGATACTTCCACGTGTTAAGCCCGTGCAGCAACCCGACGTATATTGTCCCCGCGAAGAAACCGGCGGTACCGATCCATTGCCCCTGAAGAGGCTTGACGACGAGCCACAGGATGACGATCAGCGGGCTTAGCAACAGGAGAAACTGGAATAGGTATGAGATGAATGCCGCCGGCAAGGACTTTCGCCACATGAACCGCCAAGACAGAAGCGAGCCATGAATCCAGCCGCGAGTCCAACGAAGTTGCTGTCTCAAGAACTGCTTGAATGAATCCGGTACGATTGTATGGACGACAGCATTTGACTGATAAACGACTCTCGCGTTCTGTCCCGATAACGCGAAAGCGGTTAGGATTCTGTCCTCTCCAGGAGATTTTATGAGTTTGCTGGCCACCCCCCGTGCTACCCAACTTTCCCCTTGACCAATCTCAAGGGCTGTAGCAGAGGTTGCAGATGGCCTCTCCTTCAGCCATTCGTTTATGATCGGGAGAATTACCTCTCGCCTATAGGCGGCAAGCATCCCGGAACAACAGAGGACGCATCCAAAACGAGATTCCATTCCCTTTACCAATCGGAAACTATCTGCGTACCAATAGTGCTGGAGTCTCTGGAGAGCTCCCTCCTCTTTGTTCATTCCTTCTCCATGTCCAGAGACAGCCATGACTCTGCTGTCGTGGAACGGTTGCAGAAGTAGCCTGATCGCATCGCTGTTCACGAAACTGTCACTGTCTATGCACACAACGATTTCACTATGAGCCCGTGCGATTGCTGTGGCAAGCGCAACGCGTTTCCCGTAGTTCCTCTCATGTCTGACTAGCTCAAGCCGATCCGACAAGAGTGGATCGCCTTTTGCCCTCTGCATTCCTTCCCAAGTGTGATCGGTGCTTCCATCATCAACAACTATTACACGCATTTTGCCTGCGGGATAGTCGCTGTTGAAAACGGTTCTCACGACTGACTCAACGACCTCCTCCTCGTTCTTCGCCGGAATCACAACTGTGATCTCGGGTCTGAACCCGGAGTCTGCCTCGGGCTTGTACCCCGCAGCGGCTGCGTACATGAAAATCAGGAATCCCGTGATCGATACGGAGTACACGCCTAGGAGAGTATTCCTAGAAGCGCTAAGCCAGATCAGCATGATGACGAATATGGATCCGAAGGTAAGAAGGGCGACCAACCCGTTGAGTAGTCTGTTCCCACCACTCATCCGAAAAGCCGCTGCGTGGCGCACATTGCGATACACTGAACTGTACTGGTTGCCCGGTGAAAAATATTGAGGTGATCAACTCATTTTTCTATCTCAAGATACCTAGATATTGCCTTTCCGGTAGCGTGGAAAACTGAGTTGCCTCAACATCGGTTTCAGGCAACTGTCCGTCTCGAGAACGCGCCTAGCTGGCTAAGATGTTTGCCTTTGTGTCTGGGAGGACCGAACCCTGCTCGAACTGCTCACGGTTATCAATACGAACCCGACCACGAACAGCACCGTGAAGGTCGCGTTGTCGAGCAAACCATTGATTGCCAACAACGCTGGTCCCACGATGAGGAAGAACCCTATGATGGCTGTGACCTTGGTGAGCGCTCTCAAAAGGATTCTGAATGGACATCCCACCGCGAATAGTTGAACCTACCTGATGGGCAAGACGCTCATGTCGATTATTAGCAAAAACGCTTAGAAAGAGTGTCCCTAATCGGCCATAACAGCGGCCGTGGTCCAGAGTCGACGCCTTTCCCGCGAGGGTTGACGGGCAGCCTGGTCTATGACACCGGCTTCCCATTACAATATGGAAAGAGCCGGGAACCCGGGTTCGAATCCCGGCGGCCGCACCAACTAGAAAAATTCGGACGTCTCAGGAGTCATCTTTTGATGGACCTCCCCCCCACCAAGGGTCATTGATTGTTTATCAAGGGCGGGGAAAAACGACATTCGAGCATGACGAGCCATTCACACGTGGATGGGAAGACGACTGTTCAGGAACTCATGAACAGCGTGACAGGATTCAGAGACAGTAGAGATTGGAGAAAGCATGACACGCCTCGAAACTTGGCGAGCTCAATTTGCATAGAAGCTGCAGAACTTCTTGAGCATTTCCAATGGAAGACCGACGAACAGACAGCAGAAATGTTGAGAAGCCCGGAAAAACTAGCCGGGATTTCCGACGAGCTGGCAGACGTCGTCATCTACTGTTTGGGTTTCTCAGAAATCTTGGGTATAGATGTTTCCAACGCCGTTCAGACAAAGCTCCAGAAAAACGCCGTGAAATATCCGGTCCTAAGACGTCACAAGGCAGAGGGACCACTGGAGAGAGATTCTCGAAAACGGAAGGCCGACCTAGCACCTCCTCCTTTCGGTGATCGAGTATCCCACTAACGCGGTGAGCCAGTTTTATGCGAGTTTGTACGTACCGCTGTCTGGCCTGACCGCTCTTCCAACCCAGTAAGATATCAACGGTGGATACCACAAGTAGAGCCTTATCGGGACGCTTAACAACATCCACTCCCAAAACTGCGGGGCGACAGAGACCAGCGTAAGAACCGCGAGTACTGCCATTCGGTTCCGTCCGTTCCGGAATAGTGTAACGAGTTCAGGCGCCACAAGCCTCTTCTCTTCCAAGCTGATAACGTGGGCGAATGTGGCCAAGATCATCAGGATTCCTCCGAGATCTAGCGCAAAGAGTTGGGAAGAATAGTTCTGGATCATGGACACCTCGGCAGGAGTTAGAGCTGGACTTTCCACCTCAACACCGTTTAGCAGGTATGGAACAATCGCAACTAGCAAGAGTAGTCCCACATTGAGGAATGTGACTGTTCTTGTCTCGATTGGCAAGACAGACATGTACGTAGTATAGATCAGCCATGCAGTGATGAGCACAAAGAACGTGTAGGCGAATGCGAGTATGTGGGTTGTTATCTCTCCGGTGCTTTTCGGAGGATTCGCTATCAGAGCTATTGAGCCGATCGAAAGCGAGAGCCCGAAAATCAAATCAGCAAGTGTCTCAATTCGTGGTCGCGGATTGGCCCCACCGGTCTGCTGCTGCATCGAGGTGTCTTCAGGAATAGTGTGTATTTGGTCTTTCGGGGCCAACCTCGTCAGATCGCCCTTCATGGAACTGGCGGCCGAACCCGCGTCGACTATCGTAGCACTGGAATCGTTCTAGCACGAGATTGTCTTCGTCTTAGAATTAGAAAAGAAGTTATGATGAATATCACGCCAACCTGGAGCAATGACCCTGCAACGAAGGTCAACGATGCCAGGGTTGGTCCAGCGTCAGCGAGAGAGTAATGCTCGGGTTGTGGGAGAGAAACAGCCAAAGTCGCGATTGAGAGGACAAGGGCTGGAGGATATGCCTTCTCGCGGCCGGTCGCCACTCCAACTGCGACTGCCAAGTAAAGCGCCCAACCTGCAAGAATTGAGTACAGTAGCCAAGGAGGCACCATCAGAGCGTATAGTTGCCCTAGAAGAGCGACTCCAAGAAGTACCGATGCGTAAATGAGCCCGTTGGCTGCCCGTTTGAGCAGCCTCAGCCTCGTATCGAGCGTCTCCAATTTCAAGCCCGAGCTAGAAGAGCAACCGCGTATTGGTTCATATCTCGTACATCTATATCCTCATTATCAATTGCACTGAGAATGTTTGTCGGAATCACGTGTGGAATTCCTTGCAATCGCAACGGTAGTCGAAACTGGAATACGAGCACTTAGGCGAGTGAATCAACTTTGCGTGCCCGCAATTGGTGCAATACTGCTGGCCCCCAACTTGAGCCACTGGCTCGCTCGATGGGCATACTTTGTGGACCATTCTGTCCTCGATCTTGCCCTTTCCCATCTTTGTCCTAACCACGATGACCTCTTCCTCAGGTATGCGAATCGGCTTGTGACACCGGGGACAGAGATTACTGCTCAATCCGAAACCTCGACCGACAAATCCTTAGAATGCCTAGGACTTCGCCGTCATTTGCGGAAGAACCTTTCCCGATCGTGCTTTGTAAGCGGGCACTCCAACTCCGACAGCGATCATGGGGCTCTTCTCGTTAGCATGG
>Ga0209761_1001975_pt1 | contig 13382 bp, 8 predicted proteins | sample GraSoi013_1_40cm_4_FD_185818 | JGI IMG/M metagenome (GOLD analysis project Ga0209761, IMG submission 185818) | Grasslands soil microbial communities from the Angelo Coastal Reserve, California, USA - Sample 09_25_2013_1_40cm (SPAdes) (version 2) | ecosystem: Environmental > Terrestrial > Soil >... | reverse complement strand
GTGAATGCCGAGCCCGAGTAAGGGCCCAAACCCATTCCGCGGTGAGCCATCTGTCCCATCCGAAGGAGATCCATCGCCTGCGCGACGGCGGCATCACCTGGGTCTTCTTTTTCCGACGGTCGGAGGTACCTCGTCGAGAACTTGAGATCGTCGCTCAAGCCAAACGCGGGAGGTTCCTTCGGCTCGCAGTCACGTTCGGCTTCTTCGCCTCTGACTTCCAGGAATACCGGAGCACGACCGCGGTCCATCTGTGGCAGATGGATACCCTGCCGACGACCGTGTCGTGGCGCGAGGCCTTCGTCCACGTCTTCACCCACGAGCCGTTGCACCACGCGATCGGGAGGTTTCTGGCCGAAATCGGGGAAAGCGGAGACCAGGAGTGGGTCATCAGCCGACTCGGCGACGGACGATGGTGGTAGGCCGCCGTTTGCGATCAAGACCCGTCGGGGGAGCGATCGGTTGCCGCCTATCGGGGTGATGGACGGGACGCGTCCGGCGGCCACCTGGCCCTCCGTTGTCGGCTATCGAGACATCCGACCCTCTTCGGTGCATACGTTTGCGGTGCGATCCCCGCAGACGCAAGGGGTACACGAAAAGACTTAGGTCGAGTCAACGGGATGGCCGAACGGGAGCGCCCTGATGGCAATCCCCGCTCGGTTCGCTCTGATTGTAGGGATTCTGCTGTTAGGTTCGGCTGCGGTAATGCTCGTGATACCGCCGCCTACCCGGACGGTGTCCCTCTCACCGTTCGACTTCAGACTCTCGACTCCGCTGGCCAATTGCGAGTACTCCGTTCCGTTCACCGCGAATGCGGGAGAGCGAGTTGCCGCGAATCTCTCTTTCCTCTACCTTTGGAACAACTCTCTTGTCCACATGTTCAATGGACCGGGGAGCGTCGACGCTCCCATGGATGCCTGTGACGGAGCAGCTCCGCTGACCCGAATCCCATCGGATGGGCAGTACGTGGTCGCTGCAGTGTTCACCAGGCCCATCTACGCAGGCGAGCAGGCCGTGAATGCGACGGTCTTGGTCGAAGGCACGGTGACTCTTGCTAGGCCGGATGCATACACCGTGTCCCAACTTGTCCTCGTGGGAGGCGGTCTGGTCTTGACCGTTTGGGGATATTCCCGCAAATGGCCTCCGAGGTTCTTGTTGAAGAAGTAGGGTGCCGGGCCTGGCGGCCCGGCGCTGGTGGGAACGAGGGCTCTGACAACGTAATCCGAACGGAAAGGGGGCGTCCTCCGCCGCGATACCATTGAGTCATCGGCGTCCAGAGCTCGATTTACTCCATGCGGGGCTGCAAACGGCGGGCATCCGGCGGTTCGTTACCAGATTTCGGATTACGGAAACCATTTAGTAGGCTCGGATGCGATGCGGATGTTCGCAAGGGGGCTGGCGAGGAAGCCCGGGGGGAGGTAGGAGAGTGGATGGACACTGGAAGGCTTTTGCACTAACATTCGCAGGCTTGGTCACGACCCTGACATTCATGGGCATTGCCTCGGCACAATCACCGACCCAGGTACCACTTTTCGAGCAATTTCAGGACCTCAATCCCTGCACGGGCGCGGTCGTCACCTACACCTTCAGTGGCACAGCCAGGATCATCGAGTTCGACGACCACTTTATCCTCGTCGCCAAGGGCTCAGTCGTAACGAGTGACGGCTTCTCGGGGAGTTTCAACCGCCAGTTCGTGGTCCAAGGCGACCAGGTAACTGTCCTACGGTTCCACGACATGGAAATGAGCGGCGCAACCGGCCAGATTATCATGTTTGGCGTCGGGCTGTTCGTTCAGATTTCTGTGCAAGGGCAACCAGTCGTTTCCTTCCTGCAGTTTAGTGGCCTCAGGTGCGTCGGATAGGGCGCAGTCGGAACGGGCTCTGGAACCGGTCCGGCAAACTCTGGCGTGAAGTCACGACGGGCAAACTGAATTCCGAGCCTTCGATCGATCGGCAAGACGATTGAAAAAGGGAAAGGGCCGAGCCATCAGCGGCCCGGCCTTGGTGGGGAACCAGGGCGTGTAACCGTAATCCGAACAGAAGGGGGCGTACGTTCGACCCCGGGGCCGCGGAATAGCTGGCGGCGCAAGCTTAGGAGGGCGAAATCTGTTCAGCCGCTCACAGCCCGTGACCGCATCGCAGAAGTCATAGAACGTGGCCCACACCGTTCTTTACAGGACTCCAGGGTGGGGGCAGCATCCTCTGCTGAGTAGCGCAGCCTATCGGCCCTACCGCTCAGAGGCAGTAATGCTCGATTCCCAGCGTAGGTTCGTGAGACAAGACCCCGCTCGTCTCGGAAAGGCGTCAAGGCATCGCCCGGGTACGCTGCTGATCGGGTGACACGTCGCGGCTCTTGATCCGCACTCGCGACGATTGGCTTGCCCGGCCGACCACGACGATTCGTACGGCGGAGAGCACGCCCCCGCTGCAGAGCTTCGCCTGGTGATTCGAAAGAGAAAAGGGGTTGGGGAAGGCCGGATCAGAGATCGTCGGACGATGCATTCTCGTCGTTCTGGCCTTCCGAACTCTCGCCTTCCTTGCCTTCGATCGGCTTCTTGATCACGCGCTTCTGGACGATCGGTGCGGGCGCGTTGGTCGGACCGGGCGGAGACATCGGCCCTCGGGCCTGGATTCTGCGCGCCGGAGCGCCGGCGACGACCGCTCCACCGCTCGGTGGGCGCTGATCGCGCATCAAGGATCCGCACTTGTGGCAGACCGTGGCCGTCACGGAGTTGAGGGTGCCGCAGGTCGGGCATGGCTTCGAGCCCATTTTGCGCATTTCCTCTTCCTCGCGGAGCCAGTCTTCGAAGGTGAGGAACGTCGGCTGCTTGCGCCACCATTCCTGGAACTCGGTTTCGCTCAGGCTGCGGCCCAGCTGTCGAGAGGCTTCTTGCTTGAAGCGAGCGATGACCTCGTCGTACTGGAGGCGCATCTTCTCCTTGTAGTCCGCCATCTCGAGCTGACCCGTCGCGAATTCCACGCCGCACTCCGGGCATTGCTTCACGTCGACCGGGATCCAGGCCTGGCAGTTCGAGCACTTCGCCATGTCCCGCTCGAACTCGACGCCGCACTTCGGGCACGTCGTCGCGTCCTCCGGGATGAAGGCGCCGCACTCGCCGCACTCGACCATCTTGCCGAGGCCGTAGACCTTCCAGTACAGCGACACGCCGATCGCGACGGCCGCCGCGGCCGCCAGGATGACCAGGAAGAGCCACCACTCGATGCCGAGGACCGGGACCTTCTGGAACAAGAAGGACGAGGATCTCTGCACCGAGATCGTGCGGGTGTCCGGCTGGATCAGGGTGGTCGCCGGCGTCACGACGATCGTGTACGACCCGTCCTGGGTGTTCTGGGGCACGGTGATCGCCCCGATGAAGAAGCCGTCACTCGCGGACATCGTGGAGTTCGTCGCGAGGACCGTAGCGCCGCTGCGCAGCTCGATGTTCAAGACGACGCCGCCGATGCCGTTGGAGCCCGAGTCCCGAACATATCCCGTGACGCCCAGCGAGTTGCCGGAGACGACGGATTGGCCGCTGGAGGGGGTCAGAATCGCGGTGAACCCGGCCGGCGGCGGCTGGACGGTCAAGGTGATGTTGGCGAAGTTGTTGGCCTCCTGCGCGGCTCCGCCCTCGTTGACCGTGTTGTCCGGGTCGACGATGAGCTCGAGCGTGTGCGCCCCGAGCGCGCCGATTCCGGCCACGTTCAACGTCTGGTTCAGGGACGTGGCGACCGTCAGGCCGTTCACGCGGGCGACCTCGCTCGCGCGGTTTCCGTCAAGGTAGGCCCCGACCGAGACCGCCGTCGCGGTGGTCTGCCCCTGGTTCGAAATCAGGGCGTATGCCGTGAAGGGCTGGTTCTGCAGGACCGTCATCGTGGCGCTCGCCGGCGCGACGGTCAGGTCCGGGCCCGTGCGCACTTGGACCGGCAGGGACACCGAGACTTGCTTCGTGTTGTTGTCCGCGGTGATCGCCGGATACGGATCGAAGTCCACGCCGCCCGGGCCGGTCGTCGCCCCAAAGGCGACGGTCAGCTGGTAGTTGCCGAACGATTCCGCGTTCGGGAGGCTGGCGGTCGTGATCACGTCCGTGTACAGCGGGATCATGGCGACCCCGTTCGCATCCGTGTGGTTCCACGCGTTCGCGCCGCTCGCGGCCTTCCCGAGGTACGACAGGGTCCGCGCGCTCGGCGTCGTGGAGAGACCGTTGTCCGGATACTGGGCGGTCGTCGTGCTCGGACTGAGGGTGGACCAAATCGTCGCGCCGCTCACCGGGAACCCGGTCGAGTCGACGATCGAGGCCTGGAGCCACCGGAGCAGGAAGACGTTTCCGCCGGCGGCCAGCGGCATATACGCCGGCTGCCACGACGACTTGAGGACGGGGTCCTCGGCTCGGTCAATCGTGACGTCGTACAGGTACGCGTTCGAGGTGCCATCGACTTGCAACGTGTTGTGCAGCCCGAGGACGTTGGAGAAGTCGACTCCGATGTACGTGTCGTACGCAAACAGGTTGCTCGTGGCGCTCAAGCCGATGTTGCCTTCGACGGGGCCCGTGGCATTGCCGCTGGACGCGCTCGCGTTCTCATAGACCCGTTCGATGCGGGATCCGTAGAGGCTCGCGGTCGTGGACGCCCAGGAAATCAGCGGACTGTCGTCGTTGTCGTCTTGGTACACGCCGAGGCCGAACAGCTCGGTCGACGAGAAACCGGTGATTCGCGAGCCGGTGATGTCAATCGTCGCACCGGTCGCGTTGAACCAACCGGGGAATTTCACGATCGCACCGTTCTTCATCGCGAAGTGGCTGCCCGCGCCCGAGACGGTAAAGGCGAGCTTCAGGAACGGATTGATGGCATTCGTCTGGGTCGTGACGATCGAGTTGTCGAGGACCAGTTCGCCGCCCGCGTTCACGTTGAGCGCGTAGCCTTCATGAGACGTATCCTTGGAGAACCTCAAACCTCCGTTGACCAGCGTGAGGCTGCCTCCGGAGTTGATGTTGATCGAACCGTCGACGGAGTAGACGATTCCCGTGCACACCTGAGCGGTCGTGATCGTCCAGTCCCCGGTGATGACGCCACCGACCTGGTCGCAGGTTCCGGCCCGCGCGGCCGGGCTGAGAGCCACAAAGGCGGCGAAGAGGCCACCCAGGGCGACGGACCAAATGATCAAACACGTCAGGGCCTTCCCATTCCGTTCGGATCGGCTAGACAACCCAAGACCTCCTGAGGTCGAGTCGGCCGAACGCATCCGGAGGACTACGACCGGTGGGCATGTTGCGCGGGCCATCCGGGGCCTCTTTATAAATAGGTTACCGCGCGATTATCTATCCCGATACGCACCTGTTCTCACGCGAAAGAATAACGCAGGAACATGGAGGAAATCCTTTTATCACGTCACGAGGATAGAAATGACGGAAAATCGCAGAAAATCGACCGAAAAATGTGAGAAAACCGAATGGCGTCGAGCCTCCGCGACGCCTTACGTAGACTGGACCACCCGGCTCAGATCACTTTCTTCTTCATGACCTTCTTGACGCTGACCGGAGCCTTCTTCGAGGCCTTGTCGTCGTCGGCGGCCATCCGGTGGCCGCATGCATAGCACATGATCGCATCGGACGAGATCATCGTCCCGCAGGCCGGGCAGGGGATCTCGGACTCGCCTTCCGATTCGGAGGTTTCCTCCACGGCCGCCTCGTCCTGGAGGCGGTGGCCGCATGCGTAGCACATGATCGCATCGGACGAGATCATCGTCCCGCAGGCCGGACAGGGGATCTCGGACTCGCCGCCGGAAGCGGGCTCCGCCGCGACGGCGACCTTCGCGACGGGCTTTGCCATCTGCCCCACCGCGACGGACATCTGCGCTGTGGGCTTCGAGACCGCAGGCGCCGGACTGGACGCGACCGGTTGAGGCCGCAATCCCGCGGACGGAACCGGGGTCGTAGGCACCGATTTCACGGAGACGACCGGCCCGGCAATCGGGGTCGCCGGCATCGCCTTCATCGCCTGTTCTTGCGCGATCAACTGTTTCTCCCGCTCGAGGAGTCGCTTCCCTTCCTCGGCGATCTTTGCGCGTGCCGCGGCGAAGTTTTCCTCTTCGGCGGCGAGCCTCTTTTCGCGCTCCATGAGCTCGCGGTTCCGACCGATCTGCGCATCGAGCGTCGCCTTCTGGTCTTCGAGGAGCTTCACAATCTGCTCTTGCCTCGCGGCAATCTCGGTCTTCCGCGCGGCGATGTCCTTCACATGGCTGACCGCCTCCGAGTCACGGCGCGCGATGTCCTCTTCCCTCCGGACGAGGGATTCGAGGCGCTTGGCAAGTTCCTGCTCGCGCGACATGAGCGAGTTCTCCTTGGAGAGCACCTGTTGTCTCGTGGCGTCGAATGCCTGCTCCCGGTCGGCGATCGCCCGTTCGCTCTGCTCGAGCTCTTTCTCGCGGGCCCGCATGCCTTTCTCGCGCCCGACGAGCGAGTCCCGCTCTTCCGAGAGCGAGGTCCGTTCCTGTTCGAGGACCCGGCGGTCTTCCTCGATTTTGGCGGTCTGATCCTGAAGGGCCGCCTCGCGGCCCCTTCGGTCCGCGTCCTGGGACTTCAGGCTCTCTTCCACTTTCTTCAGTGCATCTAGCGCCTCTAGGATCGATCCTTCGGCCATTTACGGTGCCCTCCGGTGTTGGTGCGTGGCGCCGAGCCTCCCAGGCGTCGGCGTGTGAACGTCCCTCATGAATTCCCTCCCGCTTCGAAAATCGGGCCGAGGACCGTGAGCCCGCCCTTCCGGACCTCGATCGCGTGTTTCTCCATCGAATGATCGACCGATCGCATCTTCTCGACCTGGAGATACCGCACGAGTTTTCCTCGGGACCGGTCCAGTCCCAGCACGACGATGCCGTCGACGAGGAACCCCTCGTTCCCGAGGAGCTGGCTCTCGCCGTTCGGCGCCCGCTCCATGACCACGAGGCACGTGAGCTCGTTGTCCCGGAGCATCTTGAAGAAGTAGAACATCCGCTTCCGCATGTTGCTCGTGTTCTCCATGAGCGAGTAGAGCGCGCCGAGCGAGTCGAGGGCGAAGAGCTTGAACTTGTGACCGTGCACCTTGCGGTAGTGACCGATCATCCGCTCGATGAAGGCGAGGTAGTCCGTCTGGTCCTCCGGCCCCACGACGGCATCGATCTCGCGGAGGTCCGTGAAGTCGCTGATCTGCATGTTCATCGACAGCTCGACGCCGAGGGACTCCATGTTCCGCAAGTGCGACTGGACGGTCTCCTCGAGCGTGGTGTACAGCCCGAACTCCCCGGTGTCTTTCAGATACCGCGACATGAGCGTGTAGCAAAACGACGTCTTCATCGACCCGGGCGGGCCCGTGACGAGGATGACCTTCGGTGGGACGATGTCGCTCCGAATCACTTTGTCCAGACCGTCGATTGCACTGCGAAACGCCATGGCCGCGCCGGATACGCATCACACGGGGGCAGGGCTCACTTAATCGTTTTGCGCTGATTATCTGGGCTGAGGACTTATCATTCTCTGGACTGAGTCCGGAAAGTCTTTGTACGCAGTTTCCAGATAGAAACGTGTCGACGAGTTCGAGGTGTCGGCTTACGCCAGCCAAGGAAACGAAAGTCTGTCCCGTCTGTGACACTCCAATCGACGCGGACGCGCGCGTATGCCCTTCGTGTCAGACGGACCTGACCTTGTTCGACATCGGCGGGAGCCCGGACCCCGTCGAGATGCCCGTGAAGGACGGTCGGAGCATCGACGAGATCCTCGCCTCGATCATGGAAGGCAAGGAAGACCACCACGAGATCTTCGAAACGCTCAAGAATGTCGCCCGCGAAACCCCGGAATCGGCCGAGGTCGGCGCGGCGGCGAAAGCGAGACCCGCCATGGAGGCGGAGGCCGATCTCGGCGAGCAGTTCCTGTGCCCCGTCTGCGAGACGCTCGTCTCGGCGGACGCGACCGTCTGCCCAAGTTGCGGGGCGGAGTTCTCCGAAGGCGAATCGACGGAGTACGAGTGCCCGGTGTGCAAGGCTTCCGTGCCCGCGGACGCCGACCGCTGCCCCAGCTGCGGGGTCCGATTCGCAGAGGACGCGCAGACCGCGGCCGCCCCGATGGGGAAGATCCGCGGGCCGCCCCCGGTCGTCGAGACCGTGCGCGCGGAGGCGCCCATGGCGCGGTCGTTCGCGGGTCCCGCGGCCACCGGAAAACCGGCGCGGAGCCCCCTCCAGAACCGAATCGACCAACTGCGGCGGGCCCGTCGGGAATCGGAACGCCGAATTCCATTCGGCGACCGGAAGCTCCTCTACCGCGAACTCCCGAAATTGGTGAACGAGGTGAAGCCCCTCCTGGTCTCGGCCAAACGGATCGGGCTCGAGATCGACGACGGGAAACGGATCATCAACGACGCGATCCAGGCCGGCAAGGGACGCGACATCGAGCGAGCGGTCACACTGATCGCGGACGCCCGACGCACGCTCGACGTGGCGTTTGTCGACTTCATCGGCGGCCAAATCGACACGTTCCTCCAGGAGATGCGGGCCGCGAAAGGGGACGCGGGCGTCCAGGCGGCGACGCCGAAGCTGCTCGAGGCGGTCAGCCGGCTGGAGGCCGGCGACTACGATGCGGCCTGGGACCGGTTCCAATCGACGCTCGGCACGTTCCAGACGGAGGCGAAGGACTTCCACGAAGCCCGCACGGTGATCGACGGCGGCGATCGGCTCGCGCGCGAGGCCCGGGCGATGGGGATGGACCTCCGCGACGCGGAGCGGCTCCTGCGCCAAGGCCGCGAATCCCTCGACCGGCGGGACGTCACGGGCGCCCTCCGGCTCGGGAGGCAGGCGCAAGAGCGCATGAAGCGAGATGTCCCGGCGTTCGTCCAGGAGGAGATGCGCAAGGCGCGCAACGAACTGCTGGACCTGAAGGTGCGAGGCAACGACCTTTCCCGCCCCATTGGCATCCTCAAGGACGCCAGCGCCATGGTGAAGCAGGAGTCCTGGGGAGACGCGCTCCGTCAGATCCGCGAGTTTCACAAGGCGGTGAAAAGTCTCGGGTAGGTCGCTCGCCGATCACGGATACCGGATCACTTCCATCTCACGCTCGAGCGTCTTCAGCTCTTGGTCCTTCAATGTTGCGGGCCCGACGGAGATGATGAACGCATAGCGGCTCTCGGAGATCGCATCCAGGAGCCGCCGCACGAACATCAGCACGGCGTCGAACGAGCTGTTCGAAACCAGGTATTCGATCCCATCCAATAGGATCGCGCCGCGCGTCTGCTTTCCCATGAAGGCCTCGATCTCGTAGACGATCCGCTCGAGCGCGGGGGCGATCGTCTCCTCCGCGGATCCCTCGCGGTCCGTGAGCCACAGGACGCGTTCCGTCGGCAAGTCGTGGGCCTGCCGCACGCGTTTCGGGTTCGTGCGGGTGATGACCAGGCCGCTGCCCCCGCCACCGAGGAAATCCGTCAAGAGGCGGAACGCCCGCGCGGGTCGCTCCTCCTCTATCAGGTAGCTGCGGCCTGGTGTAAGCTCGTGGTTTGCATTCGCCGAGATCGGCGGACGGTCCGCCCGCTCCTCCGCCATCCGCTCCGGCACCGGATGAGGAATCGGTTCCGCGGTGGGTTCCGCGGTCGCACCGGACAAGACCTCGCGGGCGAGATCCTGGGTGAGCGGGCGATGCATCAATGACGAAAACGCGACGACCCGGTTGAAGGCCCCACCGAGCTCTCGGACGTTGTTGGCGACGAGGTTCGCGATGCACGTCAGCACTTCCCCCTCGATGGCGATGTTCTGGTCGCGGGCGCGACGCTCGAGGATCGTCACCCGCATCAAGAGGTCCGGAGGCTCGAGGCCGGCGACGAGCCCGGATTCGAAACGCGAGATCAGGCGCTCGTCGAGGTTTGGGATCGCCTTCGGGGCGCGGTCGCTCGCCAGGACGATTTGCTTCTGCGTGTCGTGCAGATCGTTGAAGCTGTGGAACAGTTCCTCGTGAATCTCCGGCATGCCGCTGAGGAACTGGATGTCGTCGATCAGAAGGCAATCCATGCCGCGAATCCGTTCCCGGAACGCGGACAGGGTGCCGATCTCCTTCGCGTTGGCGAGGCTCGACGCGAACGTTTCGCAGGTCATGTACAGCACTTTCGATTCCTTCGCATGGGAGGCGATGTAGTTCCCGATCGCATGGAGGAGATGGGTCTTCCCGAGGCCCGGGCCGGACGTGATGAGGAGCGGGTTGTACTCCTTGGCCGGCTGTTTCGCGACTGCGACCGCGGCGCCGTGGGCGAACCGGTTGCTCTCCCCGACGATAAACGACTCGAACGTGTACGTCTGGACGAGATTCGTCGACGCATCCCGAGCAGGCATCGTTTCCTCGAGCACCTTCCGGGCGACGTCCTCGGTCGAGTACGGACCGGCCTCGGGCCGTAGGGCCTGCTGCTGTTTCATCACGAGATCCAGGACCTTCCTCGTGCGCTCTTGCGAGTCCCGTCCCCGCTCCAGCTCGACCTGGCGACGCGCTTCGATCTGGCGCAAGCTCTCCACCGCATCCCGGAGGCTCTCGACCTCCGTGTCGATGTCGGGGTGTCTCACGGGGTCCTTGAGTTTCTCCCGGAGGATCGCGGCGCGGGATTCGAATCCGGAGACGTCGAGGCCCGCCAGCATCTCGCCGACGGCTTCCGCCTTCTTCACGCCGTCGCGCATCGCGACGACGGACGCCGCGAGGATCGAGGGTTCGGCATCGAGGTTCGATTCGACGGAGGACACGTCGTACCCTTTGTCCTTCCACGCGCGGATCTGCCTCTCGATTTCCGACCGTTCCATCGTCTGCGGGATCTTCGTCTTCTTGACGACCTTCGCGGGCCGTTCGAGGATCGAGTCCGCGTACTCTCGCACCAAGCCGTCCATGTCGACTCGGGCGTGGAGCTCCAGGATGCACGATTCGTCGTACGAGTCCTGCCACACCTTCTTGAGAGCACTGCGCCCGCGGTCTTGCGTGCCGTCCCGATGGTACAGGCTCGCCTCGGGGTTCCCGCCGCGAAGGAGGACGATCCCCTCGGACCGTTTCCCGCTCCCGCCCCGAACCGTGCGGACGTAACCCGAGAACGAGTACTTCTTGAGGTCGAGGAGGAGCTGCTTGAGGGCGTTGGGACCGCCCCGCGTGGTGCGGATGAGTTTTCCCTCTGGGAGGAGGAGGTCCTGGGGCGTAGAGGTCCCTCGGTGGCCACGGCCCATTCCCGAGGCCCCTCTAAAAAGGTTCCAACCTAGTTTCCTCGTTTGAGAACCGGGAGGCATCCGTCGCGGCGGTCGACGCGCACTCGCGATGCGAAAGGACTATTATGCTCCGGGATTTTGCGTCGTCTGTCGATGGCCCGGGACTTCTTCACGATGGATGATTTTGACCTCACGGGCCGCACGGTCCTCCTGCGCGTGGACATCAACTCTCCGATCGACCCGGCGACCGGCGCACTGCTGAACGATGCGAGAATCCGGGAGCATCTGCTCACGATCCGGGAGCTGCGAGGGACGAAGGTCGTTTTGCTCGCGCACCAGTCGCGGCCGGGAAAGGACGACTTTACGACCCTCGAGGTGCACGCGGAGCGGATCGCCGCACTCCTGGGACGCCCCGTGCGGTATGTGCCGAGTCTCTTCGGTCGGCCCGCGATCGAGGCGATCCAGTCGATGCACGTCGGGGATGTCATCGTGCTCGAGAACACCCGCTTCTATTCGGAGGAAGAGGCACTCGCGGACACGAAGCTCGAGAAGATGGCGCAGACCCACATCGTGAGCCGGCTCGCGCCCCACGCGGAGTTCTTCGTCCTCGATGCGTTCGCCGCAGCCCATCGGGCGCAGCCGAGCCTCGTCGGGTTCTGCGAGGTGCTGCCCTCCCTCGCGGGTCGCGTGATGGAGCGCGAACTCACGATGCTCGCGCAGGCGGTCCAGCAGCCCGAGCGTCCGAAGATCGCCCTCCTTGGGGGCGTGAAGGCGGACGACTCCATCGCGGTCGCGCGGCACATGCTCGAGAAAGACCTCGTCGACAGCGTCCTCACGTCCGGGGGCGTCGCCAACCTGTTCCTCGATGCCGCGGGGATCGACCCCGGCAAGCCGACGACCGACTTCATGCGCCGGGAAGTCGAAGATTACGCGGCGCATCGGGCGATGTGCAACGAACTGCTCGCACGGTTTCCCGGACGGATCCTGCGGCCCGTGGACGTGGTCCTGAACGACGACGGCGTCCGGAAGCCCGTCCCGGTGTCCGACCTCCCGGCGAAATGGCCGGTGTACGACATCGGGCTGGACACGATCGCCCATTACGTCGACGAGATCCGCCGCGCGAAGACGATCTTCGTCAACGGTCCGGCGGGCGTCTTCGAACTCGAGCCGTTCTCGGTCGGCACCCGCGAGCTCCTGACCGCGGTCGCGGAGGCGGACGGCTTCTCGATCGTCGGAGGCGGACACACGGTCGCCGCGGTCGAACAATTCGGGTTGGCGGACCGGATCGATCACGTGAGCACGGGCGGCGGAGCGCTCATCAATTTCCTCGCGGGGAAAGAACTCCCGCTCGTCACCGCGCTCAAGCATTCGTATAAGAAGTTCGCGAAGTCTAAGAAATAGGCCGGTCGCCGCCCGGCCCGCGAACCCGATATATACGCATAGGCTTTGCCTCCCGATGGTCCGTCTGCGCCGGCCGCCGGAATGGGGTGTCGAGCCCGTGCCGCCGTCGTTGCGGGTCCTGCGGACCTTCGACGTATTCGTGCTGTGGTCGAGCCTCGGCGTCGGACTGCTCGTCCTTGCGGCGGGGACGCTCCTGATCGGCGTCGGCGGCTTCGGTTTCGGCCTGACGCTCGCCGAGTCCGCGATCGTGGCGCTCTTTGGCTCGGTGCTCGGAAGCATCATGCTTGCCGCGGCGGCCCACCACGGGAGCCGGGCCGGCGTCCCGACGATGGTGAGCCTCCGTCCTATCCTCGGTCGACGCGGGTCGTTCATCCCGACGGCGCTCAACGTGTTCCAGCTCCTCGGTTGGGCGGCGTTCGAACTCCTCGTGATGGGGATCGCGGCGGCCACGCTCGTCGGCGACCTCTTCGGACCGTCGACAGCGGCGATCTTCATCCCGATCTTCGGCGCCGTCGTGGCGGCCCTCGCCCTCGGAGGCCCGCTCGCGGTCATCCGGGCGTGGCTCGAAAAGTTCGCGATCTGGCTTGTCTACGCTTCGACGGCCGCGATCGGGATCGCGCTCATCCTGAAAGCGCCCGGCCTCGGGGTGCGGTACGCTAACTTCTCTGGAACCACTTCTCTCCTCTTGGCCCTCGACCTCGTGATCGCGATGCCGGTCTCGTGGTGGCCGCTCATCTCGGACTACAACCGGTTCGCGCGATCTTCGAAAGACTCGCTGATCGGGACGGCCGCGGGCTACACGA
>Ga0209761_1001973_pt1 | contig 13391 bp, 10 predicted proteins | sample GraSoi013_1_40cm_4_FD_185818 | JGI IMG/M metagenome (GOLD analysis project Ga0209761, IMG submission 185818) | Grasslands soil microbial communities from the Angelo Coastal Reserve, California, USA - Sample 09_25_2013_1_40cm (SPAdes) (version 2) | ecosystem: Environmental > Terrestrial > Soil >... | reverse complement strand
GCTCGTAAAATTCACCGCAAACGAGAAGGGCGGATTGACAGTCAAGTCTGAGACCATATTGGTCACCGGTTGATCAAAATACAAACCCACGCCGCCACGCACTGCAGTCTTACCTTTGCCGGTTGGGTCATACGAGAAGCCGACGCGCGGACCAAAGTTCGTCCACTGGCGCTCATATGGGCGCTCAATGCCGCTGCCAACGGAAACCAGCTTGTTCTGAGTCAAGTTGAAATTGGCAAGGCGGTTGTGAACCTCGCTGGGCACGCCGTTGTACTCCCATCGCAAGCCAAGATTCCAGGTCAAGCGGTTCGTCACCTTGAAATCATCTTGAACGAAAGTGTCGAAGGCGCTCACTCGGAGACTGTCCGTCACAGGAAGTTGCGTCTGTATTGCCGAAGAGGGATTGCCGGACAGAAACGCCGCGAGGGATGGAAACGTGATGCGGCCGCCCGTTGCTGTGCTGAAGTTGTTATTCCGGAAACGGCGGAATTCCCCACCGAATTTCACCGAATGCCGGCCATGAATCCACGAGAGCGTGTCGTTGTACTGGAATGCCGTGTCGCCGCGGCCCTGCGGAAATGGTTCGATCCCTCCAAAATTCATGACGCCGGAAACCAGAACGTTTGGGAACACGGGCGAGCCCGTTGTGAGCCCGAAGTCCAGAGGATTCAATTTGCCCAAAACGTCTGGAACGAACTGGATATGTACGCGGTTCGCCCCGGCTCGCAACTCGTTGGTGAGAGTTGGGCTGAATATATGCGTCTCGCCCAGCGACAGAAGATACCGCTCGGCGGGCCGATAATCGCCATAACCGGGCAAAGGCAGATTTTGTTGCTGCAATGTCGGCTCCGTACGGCTGTCACGATTGGATATGAAATTGCCAAAGAAGATATCGCGCGAACTGAAGTTATGATCGACGCGTCCCGTAAACTGATTCAAACCGCGTTTCCGTGGAGCCGTGCCTGCAAACCGATTGCCCAAATTCGCGGCGGGTACTAACGCCAGCAACTTTTGAATTACCGGATTTGTGACAGCCGCGCGTTCCGCCGCCGTCGGAACCTGCGTGTTGAGAGTCGTCACCTCACGGCCCTGACGGCCCTCGTAGCTATGGAAGAAGAAGGTCTTTCCTTTCCCAATCGGTCCGCCGATGGAATAGCCGAAGACGTTCCGCTTGAAGGCCGGAATCGGAAGATCCGGACGATCGAAAAAATTCTTCGCATCGAGCTTTTCGTTGCGCAGATATTCAAAAGCCGATCCATGAAAGGAATTGGTGCCTTGCTTGGAAATCCCATTGACGATGATTCCCGCATTACGGCCATATTCGGCGCTAAAGGCGTTCGTTTGGACTTTGAATTCCTGAATACTCTCGATGTTCGGCTGGAAGGTGATCTGGTTCTGCACCATGTCGCTCAGATTGATCCCGTCAAAGAGATAATTTGTGGAGTCTTCGCGAGTACCGGAAGCATTGATGCCGGAGATCCCAATCCCGCTTGGCGTCGCCAGGAACGTCCGAGTGTTCGTCGAGGGAACGACGGTGCCCGCCGTCATCAATGCGAGATCGAGGAAGAATCTGCCGTTGAGCGGAATGTTGACCAAATCCCTGCTATGAACGACATCTCCTAAAGCCGACGATTCGGTCTGAACAACCGTTGTGGTTTCTTGCACGGTGACCTCGGCGGAAACATCTCCGACCTGCAGCGTGGCGTCAACGCGGCTGCGCTGGTTTACGGCAAGCACGACGTTCTGGACGAACCTTCGGAAGCCGGAAAGTTCAACGCGGACCGAATAACTGCCGGGCCGCACCGTAGGAAATTCGTAGTTACCTAACTCGTTGGTCATCGTCGTCAACTCGACGCCTGTATCGAGATTCTGAAGCGTGACCATCACACCTGGAATCAGCGCCTGTTGTGCATCCCGGACGGTACCAACCAATGCGGCGTTTTGAGCCAGCGCGGGGATTGCTGCGGAACAAACGAACACGATTGCCAAACATACAGAAAGACGTTTGATCATCCCAACCTCCAAGGATTAAGGGGACCTTTGTTCTCAGCAGGGGTGGCACAATTCTGCACTATTTGAGGGCAGGCGGTACAAGAAATTCCGGTGTGGTAAACTCCGGTTATGCCATATCCAGAAATTCTGATTAAGCCCATGAGAGAGGATCTGACGCGCTTTGGCGTGGAGGAGACTCGTACACCGGAAGACTTAGACGAGGTGATTCGCAACACGAAGGGCACGGTGATGGTCGTGGTGAACTCCGTCTGCGGATGCGCGGCCGGACTCGCGCGGCCCGCTATCGGCATGGCGCTCGCGCATCCGGTAAAACCGGACAGAGTCGTTACGGTTTTTGCCGGCGGCGATATTGCCGCAACCGAACGCGCGCGTAGCTATTTCAAGGGATACTTTCCGTCGTCGCCATCGGTGGGAATTCTTCAAGACGGCAAGATTGCCTATATGCTGGAGCGCCATCAGATCGAAGGCCGTGACCCTCGAGCGATCGCGAACGATCTGACGGATGCGTTCGATAGGCTCTGTGTTCCGGTGAAATAATTAGCCACAAAAAGGCACAAAATACACATCATTCTTTGTGATTTTTGTGCCTCTTTGTGGCTAATTCCTTCAGTATCGGTAGTGGGATGCTTTGTAAGGCCCTTCGAGAGGAACGCCGAGGTAAGCCGCCTGCTCGGGGGTAAGCTTGGTCAATTTCACTCCGAGATGGTCCAAATGCAACCGCGCTACCTCTTCATCCAGCCTTTTCGGCAGCATATAGACCTTCTTCTGGTACTTGCCGGCGTTGTCCTTCAGATCGAGCTGGGCCAGAACCTGGTTGGTGAACGACGCCGACATGACGAAGCTCGGGTGTCCGGTCGCGCACCCAAGATTCAATAGCCGGCCCTCGGCCAGGATCATGACACTGTGGCCATCCGAGAAACGCCACTCGTCATACTGCGGTTTGATATTGATGCGCTGGACGCCCTTGAGCTTCTTCAAACCGGCCATATCGATTTCGTTGTCGAAATGCCCGATGTTGCCGACGATCGCTTTGTCCTTCATCCTGGACATGTGTTCAACCGTGACAACGTCCTTGTTGCCGGTGGTCGTGACGAAGATGTCGGCGGTTTCGACGACATCTTCCATCGTCTTGACTTCGTAACCTTCCATGGCCGCCTGAAGCGCGCAGATCGGATCGATTTCGGTGATGATCACGCGGCAGCCCTGTCCGCGCAGCGCCTGCGCGCAACCTTTTCCCACTTCCCCAAATCCGAGGACGACGGCGACCTTCCCGCCAAGCATCACGTCCGTGGCTCGCATCAGGCCATCGGGGAGCGAGTGCCGGCAGCCATAAATGTTGTCGAATTTACTTTTCGTGACCGAGTCGTTGACGTTGATTGCGGGGAACAGAAGCTTGCCTGCTTCTTCCATCTGATACAGACGATGCACGCCCGTAGTGGTCTCTTCCGAAACGCCCTGGATCCCGTCGGCAATTTTGGTCCATACGCCGGGCCGCTCTTTCAATTCGCGTGAAATCGTGTTGAGAATGATGCTCCATTCTTCCGGATCCGTATTTGGATTGAACGCCGGAATTCTCCCTGCCGCTTCAAACTCGGCGGCCTTGTGCACAAACAGCGTCGCGTCGCCGCCGTCATCGACAATCTGCTTCGGTCCCGAATTATCGGGCCAGCGGAGCGCCTCGGCGGTGCACCACCAATATTCGTCAAGGTTTTCACCCTTCCAGGCGAACACCGGGATGCCGCGCGGATTCGCAGGAGTGCCGTTGGTCTCGGGCCGGCCAACAACAACGGCAGCTGCCGCGTGGTCCTGGGTAGAAAAGATATTGCACGATACCCAGCGAACATCCGCGCCAAGCTCGGCGAGCGTCTCGATAAGCACGGCCGTCTGAATGGTCATGTGCAAGCTGCCCATGATATGCATTCCGGCAAGCGGTTTTCGAGCGGCATAACGCTGGCGGACCGCCATCAAGCCGGGCATTTCCTGTTCAGCGAGCCGGATTTCCTTGCGTCCAAATTCCGCGAGAGAAAGATCTTTGACTTTGAAAGGCTCGCGTCCGGCTTTGCGAGCTTCATCAAAAGCGTGGGTTCGTTCGACAGTGACGGACATAAAGGACTCCTTTTCTTTGGATTTTATTTCGTCCGGCGCGCCGCCGCGACGAATAAAGAAGGCCCTTTCGCCTTCGATTCCGGCGGTATCGGGCGCCAGCGGATCTCTTTGAATCCCGCAGCGTGCAACAATTGCGTTATCTGTTTTTCACTGAAGCCTAACCAGACATGACCCATCGTCTGGCGATACTCCTCCCGGTCGTGCGGCATCATATCCAGAACCAGCAGCCGTCCGCCCTGCCTCAAAACGCGGGCGGCTTCGGCGAGAACCCTCTTCGGTTCAGGCTGGTGGTGCAGCACCAGCATCATCAACGCGACATCCAATTCCCCGCTCTCGATGGGAAGCTTGTCCAGAGATCCTTGCCGCAACTGGATGTGTTTCTGACCCGCCAAATTTTGGCGTGCCGCAGCGAGCATCCCTTTTGAAGCATCGACTGCGATGATACGGTCGCAAAATAAGCCGAGCCAGCCGCTCACAAGCCCCGTACCGCATCCGAGGTCCCCAATCACGACATCGGGATCCAATAACGCGCCGAGAGCCTGTAAATGACTCGTGGAACCGAAAAGCTCTTCACGCAAGCGGTCCCATTGTCCGGCCGCAGATGAAAAAAACGCCTCCGATTGCGTTCGCCGCTTCGCCAGAACGTGCTTGAGCCGGCGGTCGTCTTCGGCTGCAGCGGCTGAGGATGACACCTGCTCCCGCACCACCTGCCATAGCCGTTTCGCCGGCGAATCCAGTTCCTCCAGCGGCAACGTGTATAGACGGGAGGTGCCGTCCCGCCGGGAACTGACCCAGTCACCGTCGGCAAGCGTTTTTAGATGGCGGCTCACTGTCGACTGCGGCAATTGCACCACGTCGCAGAGCTCGGAGACCGTCAGCTCGCGTCCTTCCAAGACCGAGAGCATGCGCACACGAATCGGATCGGAGAGGATTGCAAGCTGATCGACAACTGGAGGAGAACTATTCATCCGTATAGCCGGATGAAAGGATATATTATGAGACAGGCGTATGTCAAACGCGCATTTCAGGGCGCGGTTTTCGGATCCGAGGTCCCCTGCGCGTTTGCCAGCATCACGGTTATCGATGTCACGATGTTCGCGTCACCCTGCTCGGCGATGAACGGCTGCAAATAAACGAAGGCGCTGCCGACCTCCGCCGAACTGGGCAATTGATTAGGCTGGCAACCAAGATCCACCGCAATGCGAGAGATGACATTCGTTTCATGCTCTGGACTTTGTGCACGCAGTCTTCCTTCAATCGATCCGCTGCAATAACAACGTCTCTGCGGCAGGGAATGCTATGGCGGTGTATCCCGATTCCCATGTAGGAACAGATGAAGTAAATTTGATTTATGCACAGAGAACTCGAGGTTGCGAAAAACCTCGCCCTGGGTGCCGGCAACATCCTGATGGATTACTACAAGCGCGGCATATCGATTGATTGGAAGGCTCCCGGAGATCCGGTGACAGCGGCGGACCGCGAAGCAAGCGAACTCATCGTGAGCGGCGTCACGCGTGAATTTCCGGATTACGGTGTTCTGTGCGAAGAAGAACCGGACGATCTCAGCCGATTGCAGCGAACTCACGTTTGGATGATTGATCCGATGGACGGCACGCGGGAATTCATCGAGGATCGCGACGAGTTCGCCGTTCAGATTGGACTGGTTGTGGACCGGACGCCGGTCCTCGGAGTCGTTTATCAACCCACGGCCGGCAAGCTGTACTATGCGGCGCGGGGGCTCGGAGCGTTTCTCGACTCCGGCGGCTCGGTCAGCAAATTGCACGTTTCTGCCGAGCAGGTGGCATCACGGCTCACGATTGTTGAGAGCCGTTCGCATCGCTCCGCGCGGGTCGCGGCGATCCGGCAGCAGCTGCGGATCGCGGAATCAGTCGTCACCGGCAGTGTCGGGCTCAAGGTTGCCATGGTATGCGAGGGCCGCGCCCACCTCTACGTCCACCCCGGCCCTCGCACGCACCTATGGGACACCTGTGGGCCCGAAGCCATCCTGCGCGAGGCGGGCGGCCGGATGACGGACATTTCCAACGCGCTGTTGCGCTACGACACCGCAGAGATCTGCAACCTGAACGGCATTGTCGCCACCAATGGCGTCATCCACGACCGCGTGGTCCAAGTAACGCAATCGGTCCTCGCAGGCTTCTGAATGACCTCTGACATCTTCCTTATCGCGGCCGCCCTCGCGGCGGGACTAATGAATTCGGTTGCCGGGGGAGGCTCTTTCCTGACATTTCCCGCACTCGTATTCACAGGAGTTCCCTCCATCATTGCCAACGCGACGAGCACGGTAGCGCTTTTTCCCGGCGTGCTGGCAAGCGCCTGGGCTTATCGGAAGGAAATTGAAGCTTTGGACATTCCGGTCAAACCGGCAGTTGTGGCAAGCATTGCGGGAGGCATTACGGGTGCCTTGCTCTTGCTCTCGACGTCGCAAAAGGCTTTCGATGCTGTGATTCCGTGGCTCCTCCTGGCAGCGACAATTGTTTTCGCTACCGGTCCGCGTGTCACGACCATGTTCAAGCGCAAATCATGGATCGGCCCAAAAGCCCTCGTCATCTTTCATTATTTCGTGGGAATCTACGGCGGCTACTTTGGAGGAGCAGTCGGGATCATCATGCTCGCCGTCTGGAGCCTCGCAGGCTTACGTGACATTCATGCAATGAACGCGGGCAGAACCCTGCTGGGAGGGGTGATGAATGCGGCCGCAGTGGTTTTATTCATCATTGCGAGAAAAGTGTGGTGGGCACAAGCTTGGGTCATGCTCATCGCTGCCGTCATTGGCGGCTATGCGGGCGCGCGAATCGCCAGGCGAGTGAACCCCTCTTTGATTCGTGCTGGGATTATCATACTCGGCGCCTTCGTGACCATTGCGTTCTTTCGGAGGTAATCCCTCTCCCTCTGGGAGAGGGCGGCGCGACAGCCAGCGGGCTGGCGCGCCGGGTGAGGGCACAAGATTTGGCGAGACCTGGAACCCTCATCATCTCTTGAGGCTTCGCCCTATCGGGGTCGCGCTTCGCGCCCTCTCCCAGAGGTAGATCTTCCGCGATTCCAATTTCTTCAAATTTCATGTCCTACAACCACGTATCGTTTCGCCATCCGTCGAGGTCGTAGTCGGCGAGGCATTCATCCACAAGCTTTAGGCATTCGTCCAGGGCACCCGACCGCTTTGCGAAATTGACCGCGTCGACGCGGATTTGTTCGTGGTTGCCCGCGTAATTGCGCTCGTACAGTTCGTGGCGCCCTGCGAATTCGGTGCCGATGGCATCCCAAATGAGCTTGAACAACTTGATGCGGTCCTCGGCGCTTGAGTTCGTCCCCCGATAATAGCGGTCGATGAGCGGGCGAAGATCCGGATTTTGGAGATCTTCCGGTCCTGACGCGGTCACCAGCGGCGCGCCGCCCAGAACGTTCTCCATGATATTCTTCACCGCCGGCCACGCCGAAGTCGCAAAGATCCGCATCGCGGCAGCGTACTCCAGGCGCGGCACGACGGATCCGCCGGGGCCCAGCTGGGGATCTGAAGCCAGCGCCGTTGTCATGGCCCACATCAGCGTGCGCCATGCGATGACGTCGCCCAGAGCCGCCTGCACGCCGCGAAATCCGTCGGTGCCATTGATGGCCAATCCGCGCGCGAGTAATCCCGTCATGAGGTCGAGCTTCACGGCCAGGCGCGTACCGCCCTGGAGGTTGTATCGATTGAAAAATCCGGACTCGGGGAAAAACGAGTTGGCGCGCTCCACATTGCGATAGACGAGGAAGTTCTCCCACGGAATCAGCGCCCCATCAAAAATCAAAACGGCATCGTTTTCGTCGAAACGGCTCGACAACGGTTGATCAAACGGACTGCGCGCGCTCTGTTCATAGGAAGGCCGGCACAATAGCTTGGTGCCGGGCGTGTCCATCGGCGCGATAAACACCAAAGCGAAATCTTCGGCCTTGCCCTGCTGGAGGGTCGTTGCGCTGTTCTGTGCAACGAAGGTCGCATTGGTCAGAGCGGATCCCGTCGCCAGCATCTTAGCTCCGCTGACGATGGCTCCTCGGTCGGTCTCGCGAACGACGTGCAGAAACACGTCGGCAATCTCATGAACCGGCTTCATGCGATCGACAGGCGGATTGATAAGGACATGATTCAGGTACAACGCCTTCGACGCAAACCGCCGATACCATTGGCGGGCGTTCTCTTCAAACGGCGAATAAAATTCCGGGTTCGCTCCGAGCGTGGCCATGAATGCGGCTTTGTAATCCGGAGTGCGTCCCATAAACCCGTACGTCAGCCGCGCCCACGCCGCAATAGCGTCACGCGCCGCGAGCAACTCCACGGCGGAGTAGCTGGGCGCGAAAAATCGATGCGTGCGGATGCCAAAACGGTCCACCGTCGTCATGAGATCGCGCAATTCTTCTTTGTGCAGAGCGTCGTAGAGACGGGCGATCGATCGGGCCGAATTCCGGAAGGCGGGATGGACCGTAACATCCTGGACCCGCTCGCCATAGAGGTAGACGGCGCGATCATCCCGCAGCGTCTCCAGGTATTCCGAACCCGACATCAGGTCATCAATAACAGCAGTCTTCTGAGACACGTTCACGGGGGAACACTATACCACCCTCTCCGAGGGGGAGAGGGGTTGCCCATAGGGAAGCACCCCCTGAACATTCTGCCTACTTGCGGTACACTAGCAAACTTGGCCGGAATACAATGACCGCTCCGATAATGACAGGGAAATTTCACAAAACAGACGATCTACGCATCAAGGAGATCAAGGAACTCTTGTCACCGGACCAGATCCGGCGCGAGTTTCCGCTGACGGAGAAAGCGGCACAGACGACATACGAGACCCGCCGTGCCATTCATCGTATCTTGCATGGCGCCGATGACCGGCTACTCGTCATCGTCGGCCCGTGCTCAATCCATGATACGAAGGCAGCTATTGAATACGCTCGCGGGTTGAAAGCCGAAAAGGACCGGCACGAACCGGACCTGCTCATCGTCATGCGGGTTTATTTCGAGAAGCCGCGTACGACCGTTGGATGGAAGGGCCTGATCAACGACCCCCATCTGGACGGCAGCTTCAAGATCAATGACGGATTGAAGATCGCCCGGAAGTTATTGCTCGAATTGAACAACATCGGTATTCCCGCGGGTGTCGAATATCTCGACGTGATCTCTCCGCAGTACGTAGCCGACATCGTCAGTTGGGGCGCGATCGGAGCGCGCACTACGGAAAGCCAGGTGCATCGTGAGCTCGCCTCAGGATTGTCCTGTCCTGTCGGATTCAAGAATGGTACGGATGGCAGTTTGAAAGTGGCTGTGGATGCTATACGGACATCGCGGCATCCGCATCATTTCTTATCCGTGACCAAGGCCGGCCACTCGGCGATCGTATCGACGCTCGGCAATGAAGACGGTCACATCATCCTCCGCGGTGGAAGACAACCGAACTACGACGCGGCGAGCGTCGGCACAGCTTGCAAGGAATTAGCTGCAGCAGGTCTGGCCCAGCGAGTCATGATCGATTTGAGCCACTCCAACAGCCAGAAGAACTACTCGCGCCAGATCGAGGTCGGCCACGAAGTCGCCGGCCAACTTGCGGGTGGAGACGAGCGGATCATTGGAGTCATGATTGAGAGTCATTTGAAATCCGGACGTCAGGATCTTTTGCCGGGGAAAGAACTCATCTATGGCCAGAGCATCACCGATGCCTGCATTGGATGGGAAGAAACCCTACCGCTGCTGGAGAGATTTGCGGAAGCCGTGCGGGCACGGCGCATTGAGCACGAAGTGGAAGATTAGCAGCTGTAGCGGCGGTCTGTGAGCGCCGGCGATGTCGCGAATTGCCGGATCGTCGGCGGTCCGCGAAGCGCAAGCGCGACAGCGCGCAGCCTTAAGTAATAGACCGCCGCTACAGTACGCGAATTTCTTCCCTAGGACGTCGCCCGGACGTATTTATTGAACCAATCCATTGTCCGCTGCCACGCCATCTTGGCAGAGGCTTCATCGTAGCGAGGCGTCGTGTCGTTGTTGAAACCGTGCTGGGCGCCAGCATAGGTGTACTCTTCGTAGTGCACCCGGTTCGCCTTCAACGCGGCCTCGAATGCCGGCCAACCCGCATCGATGCGTTCATCCATTCCCGCGTAGTGGATCAGCATGTGCGCCTTGATCTTTGCGACGTCCGCTGCCGGAGGTTGTGCGCCGTAGAACGGAACACCGGCAAGAAGGCCATCACCTAGCCGGACCGCCAGCGTGTTCACGACACCGCCTCCAAAGCAGAAGCCAACGGCGCCGAGTCTGCCGTTGCTTGCCGCATGCCCTTTGATCCAGTTTGCGGCCGCCACGAAGTCTTCGGTTCTCTTGGCGCCATCGAGTTTTCCGAAAGTCTCGACCGCTTTTTCTTCATCGCCCGGATAGCCGCCGACCGGAGCCAGCGCATCAGGCGCAAATGCGACGTAGTTTGCGACAGCGAGACGGCGCGCGATGTCCCGGATGTGGGGGTTCAGGCCACGATTTTCATGGACGACCAGGATCGTGGGCAGTTTGCCCTTGGCATTCGCCGGTGTCACAAGATAGCCGCTGGTTTTGGAATTACCTTGTGGCGAAGGATAGCTAACTTCCTGGCCCTTGATTCGAGAATCGGTGGCAGAAATCTGCTCTCCTAAGGCAAAGTTTGGCTTCAGGGCCTCGAACATGGCCGTGGCCGTCATGCCGCCTACGGCATACTTCGAAGCCTTGTCGATAAACTGACGGCGGTCGATGCCGCCATGCACGTACCGGTCAAACAAATTCAAAACTTCCTGAGGAAAATCGCTTGCTTTCATTCGTTGCATAACGGTTACTCCTTAAGGTTTATGCGGATCTGGCCCGGAAGCATACCACGGGGAAATTGTCATTGGTCAATAGTCAATTGTCATTTCTCTTTTAGGAGAAGGAGTTACCGGCCCTTAAAATCCGCTTTACGCTTTTCGAGGAAAGCACGAACCCCTTCCGCCTTGTCCTCGCTACTAAAGGTCAGCGCAAAAAGATCCCTCTCCCGGTCCAGGCCCTCACGGAGATTCATCCGGGCCGCGGATTTGATGGCATCTTTCGCCATTCGCAGGGCGATCGGACTTTTTTCGGCGATCCGCGATGCCAGGCTCATGACCGCGCTGCGGAGCTCTGCCGCCGGGACGACGCTATTGACCAGTCCGATCTCTTTGGCGTGAGCGGCATCAATGAGATCGCCGGTAAGGATCAGTTCCATGGCCTTGCCCTCTCCCACAAGCCGTGTCAGCCGCTGCGTACCACCTCCACCGGGGATAATTCCCAGGTTGATTTCAGGCTGCCCGAGCTTGGCCGTGTCCGAGGCGATGCGGATGTCGCACGCCAGAGCCGTCTCCAGGCCGCCTCCCAGACAGAAGCCGTTGATCATCGCGATCAGCGGCTTGGGAAACTCCTCGATCGCATCGAAAACGCGGAGCCCTTTCATCGCATCGTGTTGCATCAGGGCAGTCCGGCCCTCAAATTCGTTGATATCGGCTCCGGCAATAAACGCCTTGTCCCCGGCTCCCGTGATAACCAGGACGCGCGATTCCGGCGATCGCTCAAGCGAATCCAGCGCCTGACGAATCTCATCGCGTGTCGCCTGATTCAGAGCGTTTCGCTTGTCGGGCCGGTTGATGGTTAGAACCGAAATCCGACTATTTGTCTCAACAAGAATGTTCTGGTAAGCCATAGTGTTGGTATACGCCATTATATGGAAAACCGTCCGCAACTCGTTCCCATCCGATTTCTTCCAGCACGCGTCAACGTCGAGCGCAGGCCCGATGGGATCATCATCCTGCGCTCACCCGAGCCGCCTCGTCCTTACGCACGGTGTCTGGGCGAATATCTGGAACGGTGGGCCGCAGAGAAACCCGATGAGGTTTTTCTGGCGGAGCGGGAAGCCGAAATATGGCGTAAGATCACATGGGCTGAAACGCGGGCGCTCGTTTACGCCATCGCGACTTCGCTGCTCGAGCGAGGAGTTTCGACCGAGCGTCCGGTCGCCATTCTTTCCGACAATTCGATCGAACATGCACTCCTTGCCCTTGCGGCGATGCACATCGGAGTGCCGGTTGCGCCAATTTCATCCGCATATTCCTTAATGTCGCGCGATTTCGCCAAGCTGAAAGCGATTGTGTCCCTAATCCAGCCGAAGCTGATCTTCGTCCAAGACGCGGATCTGTACGCGCAAGCCCTTCAAGCCATCAGCGCTCAAGGCGCTGAGATCGTTGCGGCTCGCAACGTTCGTCCTGGGGCCACTCCTTTTGAGCGACTGACCGCGGCGGGCGATGCCGCGGCAGTTTCGCGGGCATTTGCGGCTGTCCAGCCGGAGACGATCGCGAAATTCCTTTTTACGTCCGGCTCCACGGGACAACCGAAAGCAGTCATTAATACTCAACGGATGCTGTGCTCCAATATTCAGTCGCGCGCGCAAGCCTGGCCGTTCCTGGAGGACGAGTCTCCGGTTCTGGTCGATTGGCTGCCCTGGAACCACACATTCGGCGGCAACAACAATTTCAACCTGGTGCTCGGTCACGGCGGCACGCTGTATATCGATGCGGGTAAACCGCTGCCTGGCTTGATTGAAGTATCGGTCCGGAATTTGCGCGAAGTCTCACCCACCATCTATTACAACGTACCCCGCGGCTTCGATGCGCTGCTGCCGTTTCTCGAAAAGGACGCCGCTTTACGCCGCAGTTTCTTCGCGCGCCTGAAAATCGTCCTCTATGCTGCGGCGGCTCTTCCGGCCCCGCTGTCGGAACGGCTCAGGCGGTTATCGACCGAAGAAACCGGTAGGTGCGTGCCTCTGACCTCTGCCTGGGGCTCGACTGAGACGGCTCCTCAAGTCACGCTTGTACATTACGAGCCGCTTCGAACAAGCGTTATCGGCTTACCGACACCGGGCTATGAATTGAAGATGATTCCTGTGGACAATTCGGGCCGATACGAGTTGCGCGTGCGAGGACCGAACGTCACTCCCGGCTATTGGAAACAGCCGGACCTCACCGATGCGGCTTTTGACGAAGAAGGCTTTTATAAAATGGGCGACGCGGGCCGCTTCGCCAGTGAGAACGAACCGGCGCGCGGCATCGAATTCGCCGGACGGCTCACGGAAGATTTCAAGCTCTCCAGCGCTACCTGGGTTCACGTCGGCGCGTTACGGGTGCGCGCGCTTGCGGCGCTTGCCTCCGTCGCCGAGGACATCGTCATCGCCGGACACGATCGAGACCAAATCGGATTCTTAGTT
>Ga0209761_1001969_pt1 | contig 13401 bp, 11 predicted proteins | sample GraSoi013_1_40cm_4_FD_185818 | JGI IMG/M metagenome (GOLD analysis project Ga0209761, IMG submission 185818) | Grasslands soil microbial communities from the Angelo Coastal Reserve, California, USA - Sample 09_25_2013_1_40cm (SPAdes) (version 2) | ecosystem: Environmental > Terrestrial > Soil >... | reverse complement strand
CGAACATGGCGACCACCACGACCTTGATTTGAATGGGCTTGCTGGGTGGTGTGCTTTGGGCAGAGAGCAGTAGCGGGAATATTGCGAGCAGGATCAAAACTTGAACGCATCGCCTGATGAGCTTGTTCATGAAATCCCCCAGCCGCTTGATCTGAGTGATCTGCCTGATATGCTGTGCATCGCGCGAACGAGAATCTATATCACAGCTTGCTACCGCAGAAATTTGATTGTTGCGGGAGAAACCCGATGTGTGGTGATCTCCTGGAGGAAACTTTCATGAAAAATCCGAAACTAAATCCTTCACGGAGCCTTCCGTACTCCAGTTCATCGCGCGTTCTAGTTCTCATGTTGCTGATCGCTTCATGTACCTTGGCGCAAGAGAAGGATTCTACCGCTCCGAGTGCGCAGAAAAATGCCGAACAACGGGCCGAGCTTAATCTCCAAGCCGCACGGCACAATCCGCTCCAGCTCCGCCACTTCTTGCTCGGCATGCCGAAAGGCGGTGATCTGCACAATCATTTGAGCGGCGCGGTATACGCGGAATCGTGGATTCGCGCGGCGGCTGAAGATCATTTGTGCGTGGAGACCGCCAAGCTCGCTTTTGTGAAACCGCAAGCTGGGTCAAGCGGCGGACCGGAACAACCTGCGTGTGGAGATGGCAAAGTTCCTGCAGCCAACGCGTTCAAAGATCAAGAGCTCTACGATGCGCTGGTGGATGCATTTTCGATGAGAGGCTTTGTGCCCTCACCGGGAGTGACGGGACACGATCACTTCTTCGATACCTTCACGAAATTCGGCGGTACCGATCATCGCCATCTCGGCGAGTGGATTGATGAGGTTGCGACTCGTGCGGCGGCGCAGAATGAACAATATCTCGAACTGATGCACACGCCGGACTTCAGTCACACCGCGGCTATTGCCAAGGAAATTGGCTGGCGCGACGAGCTCAGCAGATTGCGCGATGAATTGCTGGCTCATGGATTGCGCGACGATGTGGCTCCCGCAAAAGCCGCTCTCGATCAAGCGGAAGCTCTGCGGCGATCGCGCGAACATTGTGGACAGCCGGATGCAGCTTCCGCCTGCCATGTCCAAGTCCGCTATCTCTGCCAGGTTCTGCGCGGCTTCCCCAAGGAGCAGGTCTTTGCGCAAACGCTGCTGTGCTTAGAGACGGCGTCGGCTGATCCGCGATTCGTGGGCATCAATCTGGTCATGCCCGAGGACGGCTACACGGCGATGACCGACTACGCGCTGCACATGCGCATCGTGGGCTTCCTTCACGCTTTATATCCGAAGGTCCACGTGAGTCTGCACGCGGGCGAGATTGCGCCGGGCGTTGTTCCGTACGAGGGCCTGTGTTGCCACATTCGCCTGGCCGTCGAGCAAGCGCAGGCGGAGCGCATCGGCCATGGTGTCGACGTCATGTACGAGGATAAACCTCACGCGCTCTTGAAGGAGATGGCCACGAACCACGTGATGGTGGAAATTAGTCTGACCAGCAATGACGTGATTCTCGGTGTGAGCGGAAAAGATCATCCGTTCTTAATGTACCGGATGTTCGGCGTCCCAGTGGCGCTTGCGACAGATGATGAGGGCGTTTCGCGCATCGACTCGACGCACGAATTCGTAAAAGCGGTTCAAACTTACGATCTCCATTATGCTGACCTCAAGCAGATGGTACGTACCAGCCTGGAACACAGCTTTTTGCGCGGCGCTAGTTTGTGGAGCGCGCCGGATGCGTTTACGCGCGTTGTTTCCGTTTGCGCACAGGATTTGCTGGGTGCAGAGAAGTATTCTTCTCGCTGCGCCGATTTTCTCGGATCTAATGAAAGAGCCAACCAGCAGTGGGAACTCGAGCGGCGTTTTCGCGCGTTTGAAGCTGAAATGTGAAGTCGAGTCGGAAAGTTGGAGCTTCGGGGAGGGCGAACATCTTTTCTCCGCTTCCGGCGTTGGCAGAAAAGTCTAGCTATGCCCCAAGGGCGAGAGCCAGGACTCTGGAAAGACCTCATTCGGCGAATTTACGACTGGGCAGCGGAGGAAAGTGATATAAAGCTGCAGATTCCGGGCGCGAATTTCGCGACCGACAGGAGTTCAATCTGAACGCCCCATTGAGAAAAGCCACCGTCGTTGGTGCGCTCGGTGGTCTGCTATTTGGTTTCGACACGGCGGTCATCGCCGGGACTACGCACTCGCTCACGGCTGTGTATTCATTGAGTCCCAGCGCCCTGGGCTTGACCGTCGCCATGGCGCTGATCGGAACGATTATCGGCGCAATGTCCGCGGGTATCCCCGGCCAGAAATGGGGCGGACGCGAGACACTGCGAGTCCTTGCCGTTTTTTATGTTTTGTCCGCCTTAGGATGCGCCTTCGCATGGAACTGGTATGCGCTGCTTGCCGCGCGCTTCCTTGGGGGACTCGGCATTGGCGGATCATCCGTCCTGGGTCCGGTCTATATAGCTGAGCTGGCCCCGGCGAAGATGCGCGGCCGGCTGGTGGGCCTCTTTCAGATCAATATCGTCATCGGCATTTTACTGGCTTATTTTTCCAACTATTGCATCGCGCGGATGGGATTTGGCGCGGCCGAATGGCGCTGGCAGTTCGGCGTCGCGGCGCTTCCGGCCTTTCTCTTTCTGGCGATGCTCTTCGGCATCCCACCCAGCTCGCGCTGGCTGGTCACGCAGAATCGCGTTGAGGAAGCACGGTCGGTGCTTCAGTTGATGGATGCGGAGAATCCTGAAGCCGAGTTAAGAGAGATCGTCGATTCCATTCATTTGGAGCGGTTGCAAACGGCTGAGCCTCTATTCACGCGGAAATACAGGCTACCTATTTTTCTCGCGATCTCGATTGGCATGTTCAATCAACTCTCCGGCATCAATGCCATTCTCTACTATTTGAATGACATCTTTGCCGCCGCGGGCTTCAGCAAGGTGTCCGGCGACTTGCAAGCAGTAGCCGTCGGCAGCATGAACCTTGTCGCCACGCTATTAGCGATGTCGGTCATCGACAAGCTGGGGCGCAAAACTCTCTTGCTGATTGGCTCGGTTGGGACGGCCGCCTGCTTGGCTGGTGTCGCCGGCGTGTTCTTTACGCAGAGTCACCGAAGCTATCTGTTGTGGCTGCTGGTGGCTTACATCGCCTTCTTCGCGATTTCGCAGGGGGCGGTGATCTGGGTTTACATCAGTGAAATCTTTCCGACCCGCGTGCGGGCGAAGGGCCAAGCGCTAGGGAGCTCTTCACACTGGATCATGAATGCACTCATTGCCTACACGTTCCCGCAACTTGCGATATCTTCGGGCGCGTATCCGTTTGTTCTGTTCGCGGTCATGATGGCGGTGCAATTCTTCGTTGTGTTGTTCCTCTACCCGGAAACCAAGGGAGTCACACTGGAGCAGATGCAGCACCGCCTGGGCATCGAATAACCAGACCAGGAACTGAGAAATACCATCAATGGGGCGCGGCGGATCGCGCTCAGGGTTTGTGCCAGTACATGTCCCAACCGAGGTAGCGGGTGTTGGCTTCATGGACGGCCGATGCGACTGAGGAGAAGTTTGCCGCCACATGGTGTTCGAATCCGCGTTCGCAGATATACCGGAGAAGTTTCTGCAACTGAGGAATGTGCACGACGCCGGCGCCGCCAAAAGTTTCCAGCGAATCCTCAGTAAAAGTTCCTTCGCCAACATAGCCGCGGATCTTTCCTTCACGGTCATCCGTTGAAACACGGACAAAACTCATCGGACCGGGCTTGACCCTGCCCACGCACGTGCCAAACGTGTTTTCCTTGCCTACCGTACCGGCGATGATTTCCTGGAAATCCATGCGCACGTCTTGGAAGAAATGCTTGGGAAGATTGCTGCAGTGAAAACAGACGGCCTTGTCGGGATCATCCGCGTAGTTGTTATTCCAGTCGAGCAGCGCACTGGGAGTTTCGGAAGCCAGTTGCAGTGCGTGCATACCCACCACTCCGGCGATATCGACTTCGCAGGCGCTGGACATCCCTTCGTTGCTCATCATGCTCATCACCGTGCAGGGCACGACTCCGAAGTATTCTTCGAGAGAAGTCCAGCACTGAATGGCGCTGACGGCGACTTCAGTATCCTGCATCCAGCCATCGATGACGGCGCCCAGCTTGGCCATCTTTAGAAGAGCGGCGTCCGGAACGCTCTGCGTGGAAACGTAGCGGCGGATGGATTGGAGCTTTTTCTGGGCGATCGCGTCGTCGTCTTTCATGCGCGCGATGCGCCCAAGAATCTCGGAGAGATCAATGGTTTCGACGGAGATTCCGTTGGCTTCGAGAATTTTTTCACTGTAGCGCACGGTGTTGAAAGCCGCTGGGCGCGCGCCGATCGCGCCGATGCGCAGCCGGCGCAGTCCCTTCACGACGCGACATACGCTGAGAAACCATTCAAGGTCGCGGCGAAAGATGTCCGACTGCGGCAGTTCAGTGTGGAGAGTCGTCAACGAATAGGGGATGCCGTATTGCGCGAGATTGTTGCAGGCCGACATCTTGCCGCAGAAACTGTCACGGCGGTCCCGGATTGACATCCGACCCGGCGTGTCGGGAGTGGCCTGCACTAAGACAGGCACCGGAAGTTCCGCCATGCGGAGCGTGTCGGCGATGGCCCGCTCATCGCCAAAATTCGGCAGCGTGACGACAATTCCGTCGATCGCTTCCCGGTGATGCTTGAACAAGTCAGCGCAGCGTCGTGCTTCCTGCCGGGTTTCCACCGCGCCAAACTTTGATTCCGCCTCCGTGAGCGCGACCACCTTTACGCCCGCGGACTCGAGCGACGCACGCATTTCCTGATGGCCGGAGCGCGCCAGATGATCGGGGAAGAATCCGCGATTCCCCACAATCATGCCGAGGGTCATTTGTCGTTTCGCTGCTTCGCTCATTGTCCTTCTTTCCCTGAATAGAACCGGCAGGCATGAATTCCGTCTACGTTTTTACCATGATTCTATGTTTTGGAGGACTCGCAAAACTCGGGTGAATCGAGTGATGTGATGGAGGCTCGATGGAGGAAGGTGGCGCGCCCGGGGGGACTCGAACTCCCGACCTTCTGGTTCGTAGCCAGACGCTCTATCCAACTGAGCTACGGGCGCGCAGTAAATAAATATTATCACAGGCCTGCGCTGTGCATCCAGCGGCGGCGAGAATCCGCGTTTTGCACCCAGTTTAAGGCAAAAGGCATTCGAACGAATCCGGCAGTAGGGCTAGGCTAAATCACGACGAGGATTCTCCGGGCGGCGCATGCGCATCACGCACAAAGCTTCGGCTATGCGCTTCGGAGCCGCGCCAGAGCAGGGCCGCCAATGTCAAAATCGTCACTACTTCGAAGCCAGCCATGGCCCATTGATATCCAAAGCGTTCGTGGAGCGCATACTGAATCGAATTTGTCGGCGAGGCCAGCAGAATTCCAAGCTGATAAGCCAGGCCAGGCATCAACCCGCGCGCGGCATCGGCGGAAAGCTCACTCAAATGCACGGGGATCACGCCCCAAGCTCCCTGTACTCCCGCCTGCATCAGGAATGAAGCGGCGATGATCACCACGAGGCCTCCGCCAAACGCCCACAACGGAATCATCAAGAGCGACAATCCCAACGCTGCGATCATGCCTTTGCGGCGCCCGGCTACTTGCGAGATGTGGCCAAAGATAATCGCGCCCACCACCGCCCCGACGTTATAAATCATCGCGATATTGGCTACCATCGCGGCAGAAATCTTGTGCACTTCTTTCAGGAAGTCCGGATATAGATCCTGCGTTCCGTGCGATAGGAACATCATGAACGTCATGAGCACGACGAGATAGACGAAGCGCTTCCACTCTCCCGCAACGATGCGCAGAACCTGCCCCGTGCTCGCAGCGCGGTGCTGCTTCCACGCTTCCGATTCCGGCACTTTCGTCCGGATATACAGCGCGAGTAGCGCGGGCAGCGCGCCGATCCAGAACATCGGACGCCATCCCCACACGGGCAGGAGAAATCGTGCGGCCATTGCCGCCAGGAGATACCCGATCGAATAACCGCTCTGCAAGATTCCGCTGAGGATTCCCCGCCAGCGCATCGGCGCTGCCTCCATCGCGAGCGATGCGCCCACTCCCCATTCACCACCCATGCCAATGCCGAAGAGCGCGCGCAGGATAATGAAGACCGTGAAGTTGGGCGAGAAGCCACACAATAGTTCGATGGCCGAAAAATAGATCACGTTGGCCATCAGCGGGATGCGGCGTCCGAAGCGGTCCGCAAGCAGCCCGAAAAGCAGCGCCCCGAGGGGTCGCATGGCCAGCGTCGCAGTCGTGGTGAAAACGATTTCTTTCTTGGTTACGCCAAACTGGTGCGCGAGCGTATCAAACAGAAAAACGACGATGAAGAAATCGAACGCGTCGAGCGTCCAACCGAGGAACCCGGCGAGCACTGCGTGATGCGCACCTGAACGAACCGGCTGCGCCGCGGCCGCCATTTCAGTTTGCTTGCCACTCCGCTGGCTTGGGCATCAGGCGCGAGATGGCGAGAGCGCTAGCGATAGCGAGAACGGCAAGAAGCAGCCCCTCCAGATAGAAACCAAAACAGAGCTTACCGATGCTGAAAAGGGCGGAATAAATGAGAATGCAGCCAATGATCCAGCTGAGAAGATTTCTGCCAAGGTCGCGCGTGACGGGCACATCGCCAGCCAGCTTGGCAACGGGTTGCCATCCGGTGATTTGCGGCCGCACCTTGGTGTAAAACTTTACGAGCGTATCATTGGGCTCGGCCGCAGTGAGGAGGGTGACGGCGATCCACACCAGGGTGGTGATGCCTGTCGTGCAGAGCGTAGTTTTGGCGAATATGACGGGGTCAGAGCCGCTGAAGGGCTGCGGGCGGCCAATGAGAGCAGTCCAAAGCGCGCCGAAATGAAGCGCGAGAGTTGTCAGCATCGCAGCGAGCATGGCGGAGATTTCGCTCCAGGCGTTGACCCGCCACCAATACCAACGGAGCAGGTACACGCCGCCGGTGCCCGCGCCCAATTCGAGCACGATCTTCCAGCCAGCGGAGACGGATGTCAGCTGCCAGGCGACCGTGGCGGCGGCAACTACGAGGAAGCCGGTGGCCAACCGTGAAGCATTCACGAAATGCGATTCACTTCCCTCTTTCTTTAGAAAGCGCCGATAGAAATCTTCGATCAAGTAGGAACTGCCCCAGTTGAGCTGCGTGGCCACCGTGGACATGAAGGCGGCCATGAATCCAGCGAGAAGGATTCCCAGGAGCGCATGTGGCGTCTGGCGAATGGCCACCAGCATGAAACCGCGCTCGGGTTGCGCCAGATTTGGATAGAGAACGACCGCGACGAGAGCGGTGAGAATCCAGGGCCAGGGGCGCAGCGCGTAATGCGCAAGGTTAAACCACAGCACGGAGAGCAAGCCGTTGCGTTCATCTTTTGCGCTGAAGATGCGTTGTGCGATGTAGCCGCCGCCGCCCGGTTCCGCTCCCGGATACCAGAACGCCCACCACTGAACGGCAAGGTGCACGACGAAAGTAATCACAGGCAGCGTCCAAAGGGCTTCGCCCGTGAGCCCGCGCGAAAAATCAGGCAGCAGCGCGGTGATGTCGCTGGCTCCGGGCCCAGCAGCGGCGCGACGTTCCGCGAGCCTAGCCAAGAGTTGGGGCATCCCGCCGACGGCGCGGACGCCGTACCAGGCTACCGAGATCACGATGGCCATTTTCAAAACGAATTGGAACACATCGGTCCAGAGCACACCCCAGAGGCCGCCGAGCGAAACATAAATGCCAGTGAAAGGCATCAAGAAGAAAACGCAAATTAGCAGGGCATTCAGATCGCTGATGCCCATCGAAGTGCTGATGATGTAGACCATGGCCTTGGTGACCCAGCCGAGGATGAGGCAGTTCATCAGCAGGCCGAGATACACGGCGCGGAAGCCGCGGAGGAACGCAGCGGGCTTGCCAGCGTAACGCATCTCTGCAAATTGAACGTCGGTGATAAGTCCGGAGCGGCGCCACAGACGCGCGAAGAGGAATACCGTCATCATTCCAGAGGGCAAAAAGCTCCACCACAGCCAGTTCCCGGAGATGCCGTTGGCGTAGACGAAACCGGTGACCGCCAAAGGCGTATCGGCGGCAAACGTCGTCGCCACCATCGAGGTTCCCGCGAGCCACCAGGAAACATTCCGGCCCGACACGAAATAGTCTTCCGTACTTTTGCCGGAACGGCCGCGGAAGTACAGCCCAAGAAATAAAGTAATGAGCAGATAACCGACGATGGCGGCCCAATCCGAGGCGGCGAGTATCAAAGTGAGTCCTTTCTCAATGAGGCGGTTGCGCGCAGTACTATATAGCACTTCCGGGCGGTTGGCATCATGGTCTTTTCTGCTTCCAGGGCAAGTTCATATGGGCACGGAGCGCGATCCATGGAGGTCACTGCGAAACCGGGGCTCGCGCGGCCCGGCCGAGGGAAACCCCATCAACGAGTTGCCCATCCTTGACAACGGGAACGCCGTTAACAAGCACAAACTGAATTCCCTCGGAGTATTGCAACGGCTTTTCATACGTGGCTTTGTCGATGACGCGATTCGCGTCGAACACAGTGATGTCCGCGTCCGCCCCCACGCGAATTCGTCCTTTGTCCTTAAACACCGGCGCACGTTTCTCCAGCCGCTGCGCCGGCATCAGCGTCATCTTCTTCAGCGCCGTCATCAAATCCAGCGCCCTCTCTTCCCGCACGTAGCGACCCAGCACCAGAGCGTAGGTGCCCGCAGTTCGCGGGTGCCCCTTGCCATTCGCAAGATGGCCGTCGCTGGCGATCATCGTCAGCGGGCTTACCGTGGCGGCATGAACATTTTCCGGCGTATTCCCCGGAACAATCACCATTCCGCCTTGCTTGTGGTAGCGCAAGAATGATTCCTTCGTCAGGTGCTCCCCGGTAGCAGGCCACAGAAGTGACGCAAAGTAACTTGCGGGCTCTTCTTCCTTGTGATCGAACATGGCGGCCTGGATGCTGGTCATCCCCATCGTGTAAGGATAGCTCTCCGTGGTCACGTCCATACCGTGGGATCGCGCATCCGCAATCATCTGCAGTTCTTGGGTGACGTTCGGTCCGCCGGTGCTTTGGATGTGCACGATGTGGAGCGGGGCTCCAGTGATCGCCGCAGCCGCCAGCACCTCTTCAAACCCGCTGAAATTCCCCGCCACCTGCGAAAGTGGCGCGCGAATGTGCACGTGGCACGATGCGTTGTACTTCGCTGCAACGCGAAATACGTCAACGATTTCCTGATTTGTCGCCGCCTCGGTGTAGGCAGGCCCAAGCCCTACGGCAACCGCACCACGCTTCAATCCTTTCTCCAGCAGGGCGCTGATCTCTTCCAGTTCTGCCGCTGTTGCGACTCGGTGGGCCGCGTCCCCGCTCGGGAGCAATCCACCGGGGTCGTGCATGACAGCCATGCGCACCGGAATGTGTCCCGCGCTCGCTCCAAAATTGATGAGCGCCTTCCCTTCCCGCTCGCTGTACCATCGATCGACATCCGCTACGCCGACTTCCAGTTCCAGCGCTGTCGTCACGCCGTCCGCAGCTTTCGCGGCATAATTCTCTGCGTCCTGTCCGTGCTGGTGCAAATCGATAAACCCCGGTGCGACTACCAACCCCTTGGCATCAATCGTCTGCTTCCCTTCAAGGGGCCCGCTCGAAACCGCTGCGATTTTCCCGCGGCGAATCCCGAGATTTCGGACCGCATCCAATCCCGATTCCGGATCCATCACTCGTCCATTAGCGATAACCAAGTCATAGATTTCGGTGCCGTTGGTTGCGCCGTTTCTTGCGGACATCGCGAAGGCGGCACCGAGTGACAGCACCGCAGCGGCCCACTTCCACCATCCACGAACGATTGAACGTGACATTTGACCGGCGTCCCTCCCCTGCGGCGCTAAGTCTCTTCGCGCGGACTCCGTCTGTCAAAGGTTTTCTAGACCGATTCAATAGGCGCGAGTTGCTCTTGCGAAATTTTCAGTAAAAAGAAAAACCCCGGATCGCTGGGGGGAGCGACCCGGGGTGGGGGTATTGCTGAGGGGGGCCGGAGGAAACTCGTTTTTGCCTAATGCACCTGGTGCACGGCCAGCATGCAGATCTGTCGCAGCTCTTCGTACGTGAAATACGTCTCTTCCTCTTCGCCTGCGACTTCTTTGTGTCCGAATCCCGATTCGCTCGAGATGCGGCTCAATTCCATTTCCGATAGACCCAACAGCACCGCCGCGCGGCGCCGGGTTACGTATTTGAGCTCTTGTGTTTTCATGACAGCCACCTCACGCCGGAAGTAGAACCATCGAGTCTTCTTCGACCGCCAGAATCATGGCCTTATAGATATCCACGTCCCAGCCATCGCCGATTCGCATCCGTACAGTCTCGTCACCGTCTTTCAGCAGTTTCCCTCGCAGCGGCACTTTGATGTCTCCGAGCGCCACTTGCAGGACCACCGGCTGCCCGACCCAAGCCTTGAAAGCACTGTCCATTCCTGTTGGCCCCCTCAATGATTCAGCGTGACGGGAGAGAGAATCGCGCAGCGCGCCGCCGCTCACAATGGTACAGAGAGGGCACTGGACTAGTAAGTTGGTACTGTTTAGGCTGACGGCACGAAAGCAGGCCAAGTTTCCATGGCAGTACAGAAGTACCGCTCTTTCGGGACGCGCGACCCATAGGATGAGGATGCTCATTCTGCGATCCTGCGGGTATGACGAGGCACGGGCACGCGGTGCGCAAAACCCTGAACGACAGTGCAGTCGCCATGTCCAGCCGGACAGGCATCGGCCTAGCGCTTGGCGGAGGTTTCGCGCGCGGCTTCGCGCACCTGGGTGTTCTGCAAGTCCTCGAACAAAACCATATCCCCATCTCTCACATCGCGGGAACTAGTGTGGGGAGCATCCTGGGCGCTGCCTATGCCAGTGGTGCACCGCTCTCGCACATTATTGAGACCTGCCGCACGCTGCGCTTCCGAGACATCGCCCGTTGGCGCGTTTCGCGCCTCGGCTTGGCCAGCAATCAACGCCTGGAGAATTTGATCGAGCGGGTGTTCGAATCGCGACAGTTTGAGGACCTCCGCATTCCTCTGGCAGTGGTAGCCACGGACCTGACCTCCGGAGAACCCGTGGTGTTCACGCAAGGCAATCTTGTGGACGCCATCCGGGCGAGTTGCGCCTTCCCGGGGTTGTTCGAACCCGTCGAGATCGGCACGCGTTGTCTCGCGGACGGCGGACTTGTCGCTCCTGTTCCGACGCACGCCGCTCGCGAACTCGGCGCTGCCATCGTCATCGGTGTTTCCGTCGGCATTCAGGACGGCCATCGCGGCGCCCCCACGAATATTTTTCAGGTCGTGAGCCGGGCGGTAAACGCGGCGCAAAAGCATCAGCTTGAAATATGGGAGCGCCACGCAGACCTCGTCCTTCGCCCCGACGTGCAATCCCTGGCCTGGGACGACTTCCACCGCGCTGATGAGGCTATCGCTGCGGGCGCCGCCGCCGCACAGCGTGCTCTCCCGCGTATTGAAAAGCTGTTGGGGCAGCAAGAAGATGCCGCCCAGCATCTCCAAGCCCGGCTCGAAGCGGAAGACAAGAGTTATCTTTGGCTTGCGGAGGTGCACTGATGACTCGCATCAGTATCTGGCTCGCAGTTCTCACGGTCCCTCTCCTTCTCTGGCATGAATGTGGAGAGGATGTTGGCGTTTTCTGCTACCGTATAGGTCTGGGTGCTTTTACGAATTTGCGCTCACGCGCGCTCGTTCCCGTACCCGTAACAAGTTCCCTGTATCCATCCGCCGCGAGGAACATCACCGAGTGCTCGACGCCATCCTCCACTTTTTTCACTCGCTCTACAACGCAGAGGGACTCAAGGAGCTAATCCGCTCGGGCGGCGCGCCCCTGATCTGTGCCATCGTTTTTGTCGAAACGGGATTTTTTGTAGGATTCTTTCTTCCCGGCGATTCCCTGCTGGTAACTGCCGGAATTTTCTCCGCTGCCGGCGTCATCCCCCTGAAATGGCTTCTCCTGCCCGTTATGCTCTGCGCCATCGTGGGCGACCAAATCGGCTATTGGATTGGCCGCTCGGCGGGCGCCGCTCTATATCGCCGTGAAGACTCTTTCTTTTTCCGGCGAAGCCACCTTCAACGCGCCCATGACTTCTATGAAAAATATGGCGGCCGGGCTGTCATTCTTGCGCGCTTTGTTCCCATTGTTCGAACATTCTGCCCGCCCGTCGCCGGCGCCGCCAAGATGCCCTACCTCAGCTACCTTACGTTCGACATTTGTGGAGGTATTTTTTGGGTCGGCGCCATGATTCTTGGCGGATACTCCCTGGGTCGCTCAGTTCCAAACATTGGTGACCGCATCCACTACGTCATCGCCGTCGTTATCGTGGTTTCCATGCTTCCCGCGGTCATCAGCATCTATCGCTCCAGGCATAAATTCGGGGCCGCCGCTGACCAGGGCTCTGGCGCCTCCTCCAGTCCCAAGGGCGAATGAACTGTGGCAGCCCCCAGGTTCCGCGCTATCATCTTCGATATTGGACGCGTCCTGATCCGCGTTGACATCTCTCGCGCCATGGCTGGACTGGCTTCCGGACTGCCGCTGACGCCTCAAGAGGTTTGGTCCGCCATAGAAAAAGATCCCCACTGGCTGGATTGGCAGGAGGGTCGTATTTCTCCTCACGATTGGCACATCCACTTAACCAAGCGTCTTGGCGCCTCGCTTACTTTCGAGCAATTCTGCGAAGTCTGGAATCTTGCCCTCGACCCCAATCCGATCCATTCAGAATCCTTCCTGGAGAAACTCTCAAGAAACTACAGCCTCGCCTTGCTTTCCAACACCGACCCCATCCACATGTCCCATGAGGAGGCGCGCTTCCCCTTCTTCCGCTTCTTTCCCAACCGCATCTATTCCTACCGCGTCGGCGCAAGCAAGCCCGACCCGACTATTTATGGCGAGGCTCTTCGCGCCTGCAAAGTCCGGGCTGCGGAAGCCGTTTATATTGACGACGTTGCCGCCTACGCGGAGGCGGCCCGACACCTTGGGATGACAGGAATTGTCTTCCAGTCGCCCGAGCAGCTCCAATCGGACCTCCGGACTCTCGGCATCCGATTTGATTGATACTTCTTCAAGCAAAAAATCCGCTGTTCGCTCTCTGTTCGCGTAAACTTTGCTAGGACTAGTACTGCCCCTTTATTTCTGTGTTTCCCACAACCGTCCATTCCTCTAATACTTACGGGGAGACTTGCTTTACTTCCTTTGGCTGCTTGCATGCAACCTCCGGGTTATAGGCCGATCAAAGCGGCATTCCCCAAACCGGGGTGAGGAGAAAGATTGACTATGTCGGACGATAGAATTGTTGAAACGCACACGGAATCACCAGCTTGGATGCTGCCAGCGGTTGTTGTT
>Ga0209761_1001967_pt1 | contig 13404 bp, 7 predicted proteins | sample GraSoi013_1_40cm_4_FD_185818 | JGI IMG/M metagenome (GOLD analysis project Ga0209761, IMG submission 185818) | Grasslands soil microbial communities from the Angelo Coastal Reserve, California, USA - Sample 09_25_2013_1_40cm (SPAdes) (version 2) | ecosystem: Environmental > Terrestrial > Soil >... | reverse complement strand
GACGTCGAGCAACGTCTCCAACTCGTCCAGCGTGCCGGGTAACTGAAGAATCGTATGATACAAAGGCGGCGAGCTCGCGTTTGCGATAAACCAATCCACGCGAATGTAAGGCAGGCTCACTCCCGACAGTGCCTGAACACGGTTGATCTCTTTGGAGAGGCCGGACGGTTCAAGCCCGTACGGAAAAGACGCGATAATCTCCCGCCACGTCTCAGCCGTCCATCCATAGTTTCTGAGGTCGATCCGCAATACCGTGCTCTCGGAACCCAATTGCCTGGGTTGAGTGATCTCCCTTTTCCATGAGAGATGATTAACGAGCTTGCTTAGAGCCATTCGGTACAACTCGAGTTCGGACTCTTCGACGTCCATGCTGTTCCAAACGTTTGCCAGACTGTAATAACGGAGGTAGGGGCGATCGGCTTCAGGCGCGGATACCAGGTCTCGAACAATGGCGGCGAACACCTGGGACTCGGATATGAATTGACGTTGAACGCTTCGCGGGAGCCGCGCCGATTCCGGACCGCCGGCGTCGATCCACTGCCTCAGTATCTGAATATCCTCGGCCGGAAGTTTGACGCCGCGTTGTCCCTTATAGCCGCCCAAAGGCATAATGCCGGCCTCCAGTCGCCTGATGAGTTCGGAGCCGGACGCATTTCCCGACTGGATCACCTTGGCCGTCAACAGACTTGCCGGATCCCGAACATCGAAACTGTAGGGATCGGGTCCGCCGTGGCATCCGAGGTTGCCGCAGTTCTGCTCGAAAATCGTCAGGGCCTTCGAATTCAAGTCGGGCGGGGTCTGGCCAAAGCCCTCGGACGCCAATAGGAACAGACTAATTAGCAAAAATTCAGAGCATCGCAGTAGAAACGTCATTTGCGCCCTCATTAGAGATAACGTTCCAGGATGCGATTTTCTTAGGGACGGAAACGAACTACAAAAGGCACAAGGAGGACCACCCGTCGCGTGCACGGTAGACGCGGGTTGCGGCGGCCCTGAGCGAGAATGAGATCAGCATGAAATACAAATTGGTTCTGAAAAATTGAAGGAACGCTTTAGCGTGTCGTGCCCGGCCTCACCGGCCGCTGGTCTCAAGGAAAGACAGAAGAGGAAGCTCTGGAAAATATACAGTATGCGATTCGCGGATACCTTGAGGCAGCCGTTAAGATTTCAAAGGGTACGAAGGCGGCGAGGTTGAAGTTTCCGTGTAATCGTGCCGAAGCTTCCCGGCATAAACCATCTGCAGGCGGTCTGGGCTTTGGAAAGGCTTCAATCTTCATATCGCCCGATGGCCGACGGTTGGTGTTCTCGGCATCGAACGAAGGCAAATCTCAACTCTGGGTCCGGCCACTAGATTCGCTCGCGGCACAGCCGCTGTCGGGAACGGACGGAGCAAGCTATCCGTTTTGGTCTCCTGACAGCGCGTCAGTAGGATTCTTTGCGGACAGCCAATTGAAACGTATCGGTCCGGCCGCGTGCTAGACTTCTTTACATGCGATCACAGACCTACGGGGATAAACAGCGAGAGGCGCAGCGCCGTAAGAAGCAGGAAGAATTAAAAAAGAAATCAAACCCGGAAGGCGCGCCGGCGGCCGGGACTGCGACCAATGCGGACAAATCGGATCAGGTGCCAAACAAAGCAAAGAAGAAGGATACGCCGGTCCGGCGTTCTGCATAGTGGCGCGAGCCCGCCAATTCTTGACCTTGGGTGATTCCTATACCTGTGCTTATTGCTTACAAGTGATCACTTGGGATCACCACAGAACCCGGCCCACAAAGGATCATTTCTTTCCGAAGAGCAAGAAGAAGGTGCTAGAAGGCGCCAAAACCATTTTCGTCATCTGTTGTCAACCCTGCAATTCCCGTAAGAGCGACAAGTTGTTTTCTTCAATCGAAGAAGTGCGAAAGTTCATAACATCTCGAAAGAAGCCAGTCAGGCCCAACATTGACAGGAATTAAATGTCCCTACTGCCGAAGTAGTCTCGCCCTCGACCGGATAGGTGTGCACTTTCAGAAATTCTGTTCTAGTATCCCAACGGACACGGCCCGCGAAGCCGGATTGAAGAAGTACAATCAGTTCTACACACACCTGCAATCCCATTCCCGTGGAGAAATCACGATTGAGCAGCTTCAAAACGAAGCTAATAAGTTATTTCTCCCTGGTAAATGATAGGCGTGCCGCGGCCACTTTATCGAAGTTCGGACTGTGAAACCAAAATGCCTCGGCGGTCTAATCACCGCCGAGGCGTTTTGAACATGCAAGAAACCGTCACGATTTCGGGGAGAGCTTAGAGTAGCAGCGCGGGTGATACGCCTTGTCGAGAACCACTGTTCGTTCTTCCGAGGGAGCGATGCGAAGACAACATAATTCGCACCAGAGTTTGAAGTCCGGCTTTGAGATCTCGACTTTTGCTTTTTTCATTGAAAAACCCCTTCTTGTATCGATATCGAATCGTTGTCCGGATCAGGTCTGTTCAATCTTAGTATCGGTTGCGGCCGCCGCCACTATTCCGACCACCGCCGAAGTCTCTCTTCACCATGGGTTTCGCTTCGTTGACAGTCAGGGCGCGGCCGTCAAGCTGCGACCCATTTAATTGCGTGATCGCTTTATCCGCATCTTCTTCGGACATCGTGACAAAACCAAAGCCTTTCGAGCGGCCTGTTTCGCGATCCGTAATGATGCTCACAGCTTCCACGGTGCCACAGTGCGCAAAGGCGTCGCTAACATCATTTTCGGTCGTTTGGAAAGAAAGGTTTCCAACAAACAATTTTTTTGACAATTTTATTCACCTAACTTGTAAGGAAACTTCCCGGACTTTTGCGGTAGGGATTAATAAACAATAGATAACCGGTCAGGATCAGGAGGCTGCCGAACAGTTGAAATTTAGCGACTTAATTATCGCTGATCTAATACTACACGAAAACGATCCTCTCTGGGGAAAAAACTCTTACTCCAGAGGAAATTCTGTGCTGCCCCGGCCGACGTGCTGCCGACCCTGGCGTTTACATAACAGACGTCGATGGCGCGGGGCCATCCGCAAGGATGAAAAGTGGCGACAGGTCAGGAATTCGAATTACGCTTGGTGGGTCAGGAGAAGCAGAGTCGCTGTTTAATTAGGCGGCCGGCAAGGCAACAGGAAAGTCTAGCGAGCCAATGAACGCGTAGCACGCGAGTCGCGCGAAATATGAAGAGAAGGATCATCTTCAATGTATGCAGCGCGATTATGCGGCCAAGCCGAGAGGCAGCGTATCGCCGAATGCGCGTGCTTTGTCGGCATCCTCCATCGCGACGATGTTTGTAAGCAGGTGCCGCCAGGATTCTGGAGCTTCGGCCTCCCGCAGGATGTCCAGAGCCCGAATGCGCATCGACTCGTCGAGATCGCGTGAACGGTCTCCACTGAGTCGCGCCGCCTGAACGATCCCGAACAGAGCCCCCTCCACTTTGCGCTGATGTGCATCGAATAGCACTTCGAGCCAGGAAGCCGCCTTTTCCGGATCGACCGTGCGATGTGCGCTTCCGTACATCAGCACGCGTGCGCCGAGCCGTCCGATCGCCCATGCCCACGGCCCTGGCGTAGAAGCATACGGTGCAATCCAGTCGCCGAGCTGAGACTTCTCATCCGGACCGAGATGTTCGAGTGAAACCGCGAGGCGAACCATTTCGTCGAGACTTTCAGGCTGAATTCCCTTTGGCTTCGCGATATTGCGTGAAGTAGACGGGTTCAAACGCCGCTCCAGGTGAGGCCGCAGGTAATTCCAGATTTCATGTTGGCACGCATCATCCAGACCGCCGGCGATCCGGCGCCACATGATCCAGAACTCCGTCCATACCCGTTTCTCTTTGTGTGCATTCACGCCGGAAGCGAAAATTTTTGCCGTTTGTTCGGCACGCCACTCGTCCAAGGGATAACCGAAACCGGGGCGCAGCGTGTAGCCCGTGAGCTGAAACCAGATGCGCTCGTGATCCGGCGAACGGCGGCGCCTTCGTGCTCCGGCAAACAACGCGCCCCAAAGCTCGCGCAGCAGCGGCGCGCGCCACTGCTCCCGTGGACCGAGCGTCTGTTCCAGCCCACGCCACAACTGCTTGACCTCGGTGGTGACCGGCGTTCCGTGAGTCGGCTGGCCGCCGAAAATCCGTTCGATCGATGTACGGGCTTCCGAAAACCGGGGCGGCATCGATTCGACGACGGTTTCGCGGGTTGACGCCGCAGAGCCGCGCAATTCGAATTCCAGCCGCCATTGATCGTTGTCGGTTTCCGACACGCACCAGAGCTGCAGCGTGCCGATTTCGGTTAAAAGCGCGCGGAGATGTACCGGAACCTGACCCGTTTTATTTTCACTGCTCTTTAGAACCGTGTGGATCGGAGGCAGTGAATGAAGGTCTTCGCCTACCGCGACAATTTCGCCCGAGGCGGCCACACGGTCGGATGTCGACGTGAACAGAGGAAACTGCACCGGCCGCCCGAGCGTCAAATTGAACTTCCGGCCGCTGATCTCCACCTCTTGGCCTTCTTCCTGACCCCGGGGAATCAGGCAAAGGGCTTTCGGTTCGTCTTTGCTTTCAAGACCGACATAGAACGCGTGGGCGGTGCCACCACCAATACGGCGGCCCATCCCGCGGCGGACCAGTGCGTAATAGGCGGCGCCACGGGCAACCGACAGATCCAGCGAAGCATGCTCGAGGACCCGGATCGGACCGTCGCGCCGATGCCATGACGAAACTGTTTCGATGAGCCGTTCCGCAATGCGTACGGAGTTGAATACCCCTCCATTCAGAAGAATGGCGTCCGGAGGCCCCGCCTGAGCGTGCGCCCTGAGAAACGCGGCCACGTGCCGGGTAATCGCCGGATCCTGAGCGTACGGTAATCCGATTTCCTGCAATGCGACGCGCGCGGCACGCCGCGGGAGGTCATCACTGCTGGAATGCGGGAAGAACCCGTCCAGAACGATCTCTTCGACTTCTTTTTTACTGAGATAGGCGGAGAGCGTTCCGCCGATGAGCCGGCTGCCTTCGCTCACGACGGACAAGTGATAATTTTCCGGCGGACGTTCGCTGAGCAGCGATTCCTTGGCAAGCCTGCAAAGTTGCACGAGCTCGGCCCACTGAGCCGGCCCGAGCTTGCCTGCAGCCTTCATCCGCTCCTCGGCCTGCCGCGCGATCGCTGCATCCATATTGTCGCCGCCCAGCATCAGGTGATCGCCAACCGCGATACGCCGCAGTGCCTGATTATCGCCGACCTGGACCAGTGTGAAGTCCGAGGTTCCACCACCGACATCGACAACAAGAACGAGCTTCACGTCCTCGAGTTCCGCTCCGAGATTGTGGCGATGATTCGCAATGAAGTCGTAAAACGCCGCCTGAGGTTCCTCGAGCAGCGTAAATTTATCGAAGCCCGCCTGCCGCGCCGCGTTGACGGTCAGTGCGCGGGCTATTTCATCGAACGATGCCGGCACCGTGATGACGACTTCCTGCGCCTGCATGCGGGTCTCGGGACACGCGGCGTTCCATGCTTCAAGTATGTGACGAAGCAGCCGCGCCGATGCATCCACCGGCGACATCCTTTCGACATCCCGCGGTGCTCCCCAGGGAAGGATAGCGGCGGTCCGGTCGACCGCCGAGTGCGATAGCCAGCTCTTCGCCGACATCACAAGGCGGCCCGGAACGCGTGCACCCTGTGCGCGGGCGAATTCCCCGACGATCTCACGCGGAGCGGGATCCCAGGGCAATGCCGTCGCTTCGGAGGGAAGTTCGTGCTCTCCTTTTATATATATCGCCGAGGGAAGCAGTGGTGCGGGAGCCGCATTTCCAGGTTGCAATACTTGTGTAATAAAGAAATCGGCGACGGGAGCCTCTGGTCCTTTTGAAGGTTCCACATACGCCAAAGCGCAATTGGACGTGCCCAGATCGATACCGACGAGGTACTCATGGGGCATCGGTCCGCTGGTCCTTTCGTACGTTCAACTCCAGTTTCCAACGGCCTGCTCCGCCCTTTTGCAGACAGCGCACTTCAAGGGTTCCCACTTCTGTCACCGCGGCCTGCAAGTTGACCGGCACCAACTGAACGGGTTCGCCTTGTAAGGAAGTCTCGATCGGGGCCACCTCTTCCAGCTCATCGCTTCGTACGGCATCTTCGACAACATCACCCACGCGATCGTCACGCCGGACGGATGAGGCGAAGAACCGGAACACGGTCGGTTCGCCGACGACAAGCGCGAATTCCTGAGGAGGAACATCCGCCTGCGTGCCTTCTTCCATGCCGAAAGGCGCAACGCAGACCGCGCGCACCGGCGGCTCGAATCCCGGGACAGCCGGCATCGCTGCCTCCACGCCGACATAGTACGCGCGTGCCGTTCCTCCCCGGATCCGGATACCGTGACCGTGCCGTACCCAACCGTAATACGCAGCGCCGCGCGCCACAGCCAGCTCGAGATCTGCGCCTTCCGGTTCTTTGAGCGGGGATCCACCGTCGGATGTGAGCCACCCGTTGACGACTTCGATCACACGCGCCTTCAGGACGTCCGCCCTGAAAACGCCGCCGTTGAAGAGAATCGCCGTCGGATGGACAAAAGATCGGCCCTCGGCCAAGCGCGCCTGGCGCGTAAGGAAACCGGCAAGATGCCGGGTGATTGCCGGGTCCTGCGCGTACGGCAATGCCACCTGCGTCAGCCCTGTACGCCGAACGGCCTGCGGCAATTCCGTGATCGTTACCCGCGGCATGAAGCCATCGACGAGAATGCTTGTGAGTTCTTCGCGCGTAAGCTCGAACTTCAAAGTCCCGCCGACGAGTGTCGATCCGCGGCTTACAACGGAAATTGGCGCTTTCTTCAGTTTGGGATCTGCAAAGAGCAATTCTTTGGCGTGCCGGCACGCGTATGTGAGCGAGGCGAATTGTGACGAGTCCAGCTTGCGGTCCCGCGCGAGATTATGCGCAAGCGCCAGGTCCATATTGTCGCCGCCCAGAAGAATGTGATCGCCGACGGCGATACGCGTGAGCTGAAGATCGCCGTTTTCCTCAGTGACCCGGATGAGCGAAAGATCGGTTGTCCCACCGCCGACATCCACGACGAGAATGACGTCTCCCAATTCGACCTGCTTGCGAAAACGGTCTCCGGTCTTTTCCAACCACGCATAAAGCGCCGCCTGCGGTTCTTCAACCAGGGTGACGTTTTTAAGACCCGCGACCTCGGCCGCCTCAATCGTCAACTCGCGCGCTGCTGCATCAAAGCTTGCCGGAACAGTCAGTATCACCTCGCTGTAATCGCAATTCGCACGCTCGAGAGCCCCGCCGATATGTTTCAGGTACCGCGCCGATGCTTCGACGGGCGAGACCTTCTCCACGTCGGGGGGCGCACCCCACGGCAGGATTTGCGAAGACCGGTCTGCACCCGAATAGCTCAACCAGCTTTTCGCCGACGCCACAAGCCGTATGGGAGCTTTCACACCGTGAGCCCTCGCGAACTCGCCGGTGATGACAGCATTGCCCGGGTCCCATGGCATAGCCAGAGTTCCATCAGGAAACTCGCCTGTCTGTGGCAGATATAAAAACGAGGGAAGCAGCCCTCGATCTTCGATCGTGCCCGGCGACGTCAGTTGCGGAATCGGGATGGTGCGAACAGATGACGCTGAATCCATGTCCGTCTGCGCGACAGCGCAGTTCGTTGTGCCGAGATCAATACCGATGACGCCGGTCACGATAGTTCGACTTCCGCCGGCGCCGCGACGCGTGGATCCAGCGCGTCGGATATCTCCGGCATTTTGACTTCGGTGATGATCCAGCCGTGGTGCTTCAAGGTTCCGCGGAATGGAGGATTGCCCGTGACATTTCCGGTAAGGCGGATCCGTTGCGCGTCGAAGCCTGCGGGTACGGTCATCGGCGCTCCCTCGGAACCGTCCGAAGCCGGCTGGAACCGAAAGAACTGATCGATGATCCTCCTGCAGCCCGCGTGCACAACGCGGGCTGCCGCGCCAATGTCCTCATCCGGGAAGCCGGCGACATCCTGCCGTACGAAATCAATGAAACGCCCCTCCCGCTGCAGCGCGGCGAGGAGCATGAGCGCAGACGCATGCACCCGCTCAGTCGGCATCGCGGCTCTCGCGCGTTTGTCCTGTAGCTCTTTACGTCCCTCGAGAAGATCACTCGCATAGTCGCCGTGCACAAGAACACGCCAGGCCATCTTGACCCGGTCCAGGAAAGGGATATTTTGACCCATAGAAAAAAGATAGCAGACCTGCGGGCCGGAGAGCATTGCGATGGTTCGATACGCGTAATACTTCCTTGACCATATCAACGTCTGGCAGACTTCTAATTATGACGGATCGTGACCGGTTCCGATTACGCGGATCAGTGAAGTCGAGCGAAATGCATCGGACCTGGTATTCGCGCGAATGTGGCCCGGCCGCCTGCGAAACAGAAGAGCGAAGCGATGTCACAACTGTCGAGTTTCGCCCGGATGGTTCTCTTCAGCGGCACTGGTACAAGACCCAACGCCTCTATCCTCGGAGTGGACAAATTTCTACGAATACAGCGATGACAATCGACTGGTGAGAGTGCGAACGGAGCAAACTGCATTCGGCAATGTTGCAAGACGTTACGAATACGACTTTCAGGGAAGAATCTCTCAGATGATTTTCGTTGATAAAGAAGGCAAAGAGCGACTGGCCGAGGTGTACTCGTACGAATCGAACGGAACAAAGAAAAAGATTGTGGAAATTCAGCCGGAGCTGCTTTATGCGGCGTGCACGAGCGCGGCAATCGCGTTGAAGAAATTTCCACTCAGCAGAAAATTCCAGCCGAAATGGTTGCGCAGCTCAAAACAACTGGAAGCCGTCCGGACGATGTTCACCATCTGCCGGCGCCATCGATACGATGAACATGACCATAGAATCGAAACAGCCGAATATATGGCTCCAAACGACTTTGAGCGCGAAACGTTCGCATACAACGAGTTCGGTGATGTGATTTCTCGAGTTTCTGAATCGTCCCATGCGGAATACAGTTTTGAAGACGAAGGAGAACTGATACCAAAGCCGAATAGCACTCGCTCGCAGCGCTTCGAGACTCAGTTTCGGTACGAATATGATCCGAACGGCAATTGGATTGAGAAGATTGCCGAAACTTCTGGTGGACCAATATGGACTATGGAGCGTCGAACTATCCGTTACTTCTCTTAGGTTTTCCGATTTCCGCGCCCGGTGATCCATCCATCGGAGGCCCCGGCTCAGTCTCCTCCGGGTCATCCTTATGTCGACCGGGGAGTCGAGAAGCCACCGCACGCGCGGCGAAAAAGGTCCAGCAACTTGCGACATCGCCGGGGGTCATTTTTTGAGGCTGCGCGCTGTCGCGCTTGCGCTTCGCGGACCGCCGCCACAGTGACCAAGCGCGACAAGCTTCTGCTTCATCGGCTCGTGATATTCACTTTCAGTCCCGGCGCCCAGTTCTTGAATTCGTCCGTGTAATAGAGATACGCACGGCTGGCGGGGCCGGTGTAGGACCCTGGAATGGCGGCAACGAGGCTCAGCGGAACATCGAAGGTGTCTTTGGCCTTGAGGTACCGCCAGTAGAGGACGACTTCCCGGCCGATGACTTCGTAGGCATCGATCTTGCCGGACTTGACCAGTTCTTTGAGCTGATCGTGCCGGACTTCCAGACCACCCGGAATTCCCACGATGGCCACAGGAGTGGGGAGCGCCTGATCGCTCTTGTTGGCGACGGATACGACGGCTTCGGTGACACTTCCCTCCTGAACCTCTGAATCCTTAAGAACGACCTGAAGACCGACCTGCGCTTCCTTGGCAGAGTCGGGAAGCAGACTGTTGTACTTGATGCTGATCGAGAAAGGCATACTCGAGCCGTCTTCCATCTGGAGCGCAACCGTGTGCGTGCCGGGCACGAGATGACTGGTGAAATCCGGCATGACGAGCGCTCCCTGGTTGCCGGCCGTGAAGGCGAGGGGAGTGCCGACGGTCCTGCCGTCGACGCTGAGAATAATCCGGCCTGGAGCTTTGGGCCGGGCGTTCGCGTTGTCAAAGGCAACGATGGAGCGCAGCGCGAGAACGGTGGATTGTGTCGAGCCGAAGCGGCCGCTCTTGTTCGATTCGACAATCCAATGCAGTCCCTTCTGGACTTGAGCCGCATATGCGGGTTCGCGCATCCAGGCAAGCACGGCAAGCGCCGTCGTCTCGATCGCCAGAGCGTCGCCGCCCGAGCGCGTAATGCTGGTAACGGCGCCCGTGACACCCCCGCCGGTTTCGTGTTTTTTGACAAGCTTGTCCATCAGCTGGCGGGCTCCCGGGTGGTCGCCCGTGGCCGCAAGAATGTTGGCTACCAGAGCAACGATGTAGCTGTCCTCTGTGGAAACGGCGGACGCTTTCACGGCCGCGATCTCCTTATCCAGACCTTTCTCTCCGGATTCGATCAGGGCCCAGACAATGTAAGCGTTGGTCGTGTCCACAGGAGCGCGGCCGAAGCTATCAAGGGCCTTCGCGTTCATGTTGAACCCGCCCTTACCGTCCCGCCGCGAGAGCAGCCAGGCGCGGGTTCGATCGAGCATTTCCTTGTCAACGGCACGGACGTGCGACATGTCGGTGAACTGCAGCAGGCCGTACGCTGTAAGGGCTTCGTGCCCCGGATCGGCTCCGAACCATTCGTAGCCTTTGCTGCGGGATTCGAACCCGACGAGTTTTTTGTAAGAAACTTCGAGCAGATTTCGAGCTTTCTCGATCGTCGCGGGGTCCACGCCCGTATGCGTGAGGAAATATTGCTGAGCCATCACCATCGGATAACTGGTGGAACTGGTCTGCTCGAAACAGCCGTAAGGCTCGCGAAGCAGCGACTGAAGCGCGTCCGTCATACTGGCAAGCGGAGTGGGATACACCGACACGCTCGAGGACAGGCTGCCGCGAACAATGCCGGCCGGAAGCGTGAACTCGAACGATTTGGACCCGTTGCGCTCCAGCATACCGCCCGTGGAGCTTTCGTGCGGGAAGCCCAGAGGCTGGACATCGAGCGTTCGCCCGACGCTGTCGCGATACGAGCCGGCTTTGGCATCGAACGTCAGTTTGGCAAGACCAGTGAATTCGTGACCGACGTCAACCTGCACGAATCGGCGCGTGCGCTCTTTGCCCCGGAGTGTAGCGGCATTGTCGCCGCTGAGCGTGAACTTGATGCCGCCGGGGCCGCCGGCGGTCACTTCCGCACCGCGCAGTTCCCGGCTCATGCCGTTGATCATGCCGATGGGAAGTTGGATCACATCGCCGCTCGTGACTTGAAGTGGAACCTTGGGTTCGATGGAGAAGGGCTGCACCGCTGAGATCTCACTGATATTCGATCCCAGCGTGCCATCCCGGCCGAACGCGTCAGCCAGAACTCGAAATGAAGTGACCGAATCGCTGAGGTTGAACGAGACAGTGGCAAGACCAGCGTTATCGGTCTTGACCCCCGCATTCCAGTACACCGTTTCAGCGAAGTCGACGCGCGAACCCTCGGTCCAGTTTGGCCGAAGCGTGTGAGCGTATTCGCGAACCGTCACGACATTAGCGCGCATGATGTCAGCGCGCATGAAGGCCTCATCTCGGGCCACCGCCCTGCCTTGTCCGATTCCAAAGCCTACTCCACCGCCCTGCCCCGGCAATTGTTGAACCTGGACATTCTTCTGCGCGTCCTTTGGCGCCTGTAGAACTTCGAATCGGTCGAAGACATCCCTGCCGTTGAGTGGAAGATCTCGTACGCGGTTCCCCGCAACAACCGCGGGCGCGGCCGGAGGAGGAACAAATCGGCCTTGTTGGCCTTGTTGGCCCTGTTGCTGGCCTCTCCTGCCTTCCGCCGCGGCAGCTGCGAACATAAGCTCATTCACTGTAGCAACCGCCAGCCGAAAGTCCTGCCGCACGGAACGGTCGTGGGCCACCTGCGATCCTGCCGTCATTGTCTGGAACCCCGGCAACGATGCGCTGATCCGGTATGTTCCTGCCTTGACGTTGGAGAAAGCATACGCACCGCTCTCGTTGGTGACTGCCGTGAGAACCTCGCCGGTTGCGGTGTTCGTCGCTCGAACGGTGACGCCCGGAATGCGTGCATTGCTCGGATCCGTGACAGACCCGTTGAGAGATCCTGTTCCTGCAGTAGCGAACCGGCGCCAGCCTTGTGTACCCAACAACAGGTCGGTCGCAAGCGGCGCCTTGGGATTGCTTTCGTCAAGGTAAACATGCGCATCCGCCAGATTCTGGACCTCGCTTTCCAGCAGGACCATGACCGGTAGAGCGGGAGCCTGTTCGCGCTTTTCAATCATCTCCAGAACGCTGGAGTCGGTGACCGTGAGGCCAACCATCGCACTCACGGGCTTGCCGGTATAATCGATGGTCTTCACGCGTAACGTCACTTTATCGCCGGGAACATAGTCGGTCCGATCTGGCACGATCTGCACCTTGAGCTTGTGTTGCGGCTGACGGAAGATCAATCGCTCGGCCATCGGTGCCATTCGGTCGTCGTAAACCGTCGCCACGATCACGCCATCCAGAGACCTCGGAACGGCGAGTGTGAAATCCGTCAGTTGATTCGCCCGCAGCGTGACCGGTTTGAGTGCGAATTCCTTTCCTCGCTGGCTTAACGCGATGAGATACGAACCATCTGATGTAGCCCCGACACGGACCACGACGTCCTTCAGCCTGGGCGTGACATTCGACGCCGATGAAATGACAACGCCAGATGCTTTCACCGCCGGAAGCGCAAAGACCGTCTTGATGCCGGCCGGTTCGGTGATGCGGAGAGAATATGCTTCGCCTTTAGCAGGAACGAAGGAGAATCGGCCACGGCCCTCATGTTCGGTGCGGAACGTCGCGACTTCCCTGCCCGCCGTGTTGACAACGACACCGGCCATATCTGCAGGCTTCCGGGCCGGTGTTCGACCTTCAACGTAGACGCGGTTCGGCAGACCGGCAATCAAATCGCCGCCTTCCGGATAGATGGCCAGGTCCAGCGTCTGCAAAAGAATCGGGATCGTCTTCGTGGCGGTCTCCACAATACCGCTGTCTTCAATGATCATCGCGATGACGCCTTCACCGCGCGCTATGGCGGCGGGCAGCCTGAAACTGGCGCCGGCATTGCCGGAGCTATCGACGGTGGTCGTACCTTTCCAGGTCTCTTCGCCGTCGACCCGCGCACTGACCGACACTTTGGCTCCCGCCGGAATACCGCCTTCGGCCCGCTCGACATGCAGATTGGCGGCGACCATGTCACCGGGGCCATAACCATCGCGTACAAAAACAATCTGGCTCTTGAGGCGCGGAGCGCGGTAAGAACGGATGTCGAACTTGCGCTCAGCCCGGCCATCGGCCTCGGGATGAGAGATGCGAACCGTGTATTCGCCTCCGGCCTGAGTTGGTGGAATGTCCCAGGAAAACCCGGCGACGCT
>Ga0209761_1001966_pt1 | contig 13406 bp, 10 predicted proteins | sample GraSoi013_1_40cm_4_FD_185818 | JGI IMG/M metagenome (GOLD analysis project Ga0209761, IMG submission 185818) | Grasslands soil microbial communities from the Angelo Coastal Reserve, California, USA - Sample 09_25_2013_1_40cm (SPAdes) (version 2) | ecosystem: Environmental > Terrestrial > Soil >... | reverse complement strand
TGCCAAAATCCTGCCAGCAGCCGCGTTAAAGACTATGGTGCCCCCCGGCGTAATCGCCAGCGTAGGCTCATCAACCCTAACCCCGGTTCTCTTGAAGACTTCGTAAGCCATCGCAGACCTCGCAAACTTAATGTACGTCAATGAGGTTTTCTAAGCAAGCGTAAACGTAAGCTTTAGTCTAGACAATTAAAAGGTTGTTGTGGTAGCCTGTGCAAGAACATGAGCCTAGCCAACAAGCTCCGCCTGATCAAAACTGCCCGTGAAGCTGGCATGTCCGACGCAGAAATTCTTCGAGAAGTCTTGGGGGGCGAATATGGGAGCGAAAGAAGAAGGAAACTAGTAGTGGAATGGGGCGCGCTACTGGGACTTAGCTCGAGCGAAGCCCTCCGGCTCGCCCACGCTTCCGGACTGATCCCGAGCGCGCACCCGCCCCGCGGCGCGTAACCTGAAATGCCTCGCGATAAAGCTCGGGAAAAGTCTTGCGAATAAAGCGGTTATCTTCGGGCGAAACGCTGGCCAGCTTGCGAATCTTTGCGATTCGCTCCCTGCGATTCATCGAACGAAAACGTTTGTCAATCGCCGCCGCTAGCTGCTTCTGTGACATAGCTAGATTCTAGCACGCACTTTGTGGCGTGTACACGGTGAGCGGCTCATGCGCATTCCCTTAGGCTGCCTAAGTTGCACACCTTCTCTAACCGACTCTCCAGACATCGCCCGCTGCATCTGAAACGTCGCCACCCGTTTAGGCATCTTATTCCATAGCTGGAGGCCCATTATGCTTCGTACTGCTGCCCGCCCCATCGCCGCTGTCCTCATGGCGGCCATACTATTAGTGCCTTCCGTCTTCGCCTTTGACACCCCGTTGTCCGACCAAGCCGTCCGCGAAGCCTATTTCCTCGGCCAGCGCCGCGACGAAACCATGGCTACTCTCCTCAACAAATACACAAAATTCCTGCCGGCGCCGAAAACCGGTCCGGACATCGCCTCCGTCACCGTGTTCACTCCTTTCGCTCTTCTCGTCCAGCAATCCAGCCAGCGCACCTCCGGCTACAGCGCCCAGCAAGCCGCGCTTGACCATCGCGATCAGGGGGAATTCGTAAGAATCATCGTCCAAATCCAGCTCACCGCTTCTTATCCCTCATTCATTGTGCGCCCTACCGGGACGCGCTCCGGCTCTCCCAGCGGCTTCGTCCCCCGTCCCTATGACTTCTGGAAAGACTTCGACGTGCAAGTCTCCAGCGACGACAAAAAGTTCCGGCCCTTCTCCTCTTCCGGCCAGCCTAATGTCCTCTGCTCTGATGAAGGCGTTTGCGAACTCACCGGCGCCACTCTCCAGTTCGACTTCTACGCCGAAGATTTTGCCTCCGGCTCCGCCGTCATCGACGTAGATCCTCCAGAGGGCGACCCCGTCTCCATCGACTTCGATCTCGACCACCTCCGCTGACCTGTTTGCCCTTCACGCACATTTCACAGTTGCGGTGCCATGACGTCATTCTCTTGCGGCCAGCGCCAGAATTCAGCGCTATACTTCTCTTTGGGTCTGCGTCATGCACCACGCTGTTCGCGTCTCCGCTTGTTTTCTCGTGGCTGTTTGGGTGTACGTGCCCGCATCTGCCCTCGATGTTCCTCTCTCCGATGAGGCCGTCCGCGAGGCCTATTTCCTCGGCCAACGCCACGATGCGTCCCTTCTGAACGATTACGTTAAGCTTCTCCCGCCGCCCAAGACCGGTCCTCACATCTCTTCCGTGAGCCTTCTCACTCCATTCGTCCAGCTCGCTCGGCTGTCGGATCGCCATTTGGGTTCCTATAGCGCGCAGCAGGCCAGGCTCGATCATCGTGGTCAGGAGGAGATTGTCGAGATCATCATCGAAATACGGTTGACTCCTTCCTATGGCGCTTTCATCGCTTCTCCCCCAGGCTCGCGCTCCAGTTCTCCGCCGGCCCTCACACCGCGCTCCAGCCTGTTCTGGAAAGACGTCGACGTTCAGATCTATGGCGGCGATCAGTCGCTCTCGCCCTCCGACTTTGACGGCCATGCAAACTACAGTTGCGGGCGTCGTGGTCCGTGCGTCATGACTGGTGCCACGCTTAAATTCAAGTTCCGGGCCGATGCCTTCACCTCGGACTCCGCCACCATCCGCGTCGATCCCCCTGAAGGCGATCCTGTATCGGTCGGTTTCGACCTCATCCGCCTCCGCTGACAAACATCTGCAGCGGCCCGTATTTTTGTTTTGGGATTGGTTAGGCGGTAGGAAACGGGACGTCGGCCCAATGGCAACAATCTTTACTTGGAACTGAGAACTTATAACTGTCAACTGCAGTTCAAGACCGCCACCGCAGCGTCACCGGCCCATCCATCGGATGCACCATCGGTGCGCCGGTCCGCCGCGACTCGATCAAGTTGGCCTTCAGCGCGAAATACCATTTCGCCGGCCGGTCCGCATCATCAATTAGCATCAACCGCGGATTGTGCTTTAATCCTTCCGCTTGCTGGATCATCGTCTCCTGATCCTGCCGCAGAAAAACTTTGCCGAAGATCCGGAAAATCGAAACCGGCAGAAAAAACAAATTCCAAGCCGCCACGAAATCGATCCGGCAAAGGTCCCGCCGCACTGGCGTCACCGTTGCTCGGCTGGAGAACCACATCTTCCCGCTGCGGTCTTCTTCCGTGCGGATATTCGGCAGCACAAAGTCGATCGTGGTCGTCACCGGCTCGCCGGTAATTTTCTTCAGCAACTGGTACGGCGCGCTGTTCGTGCTCGGCGAATGCGGGCTCATCCGGAATCCGTTCGGAATCGGCTCGAACTGCTTGGCTTTCTCGTGAATGCTCGCACGTTTCCGCCAGAACCACGATTGATGCACAAACGGCCCGTGCGCCGGGTCCATCAATCCGATAATTCCGTGATCGATGTGCGAAGGCAGCTCGCAGGAAAGATGCGTGATTTTGTATTTGTCGCTGAAAACGGTAAGCGCCGGCGCCGCCGGAATCGTCTCCGGCAGCGGCGTCCCCGGAGCGTTCATATAAACCCAAACGTAGCCGTCCCGCTCTTCGCACGGATAATGCCCCGCAAAAATGCGCTCCACTTTCAGCTTGTCCTGGCTCGAGAGCGACGGAATCTCCATGCACTGCCCGCTGCAAGCATCGAACCGCCATCCGTGGTAGCAGCACTCCACCACTTTCCCGTCGAGCCGCCCGTACGACAACGGCATGCCCCGGTGCGGGCAAGAATCCCGCATCGCAAAAACTCTCCCCTCGGAAGTCCGCCCCAACACCAGCGGCACTTCCAGCAGCATCGCCGTAACGAGCTTCTGCCCGGTGACCTCCGTGCTCCGCACCGCCGGATACCAAAAATCCCACAAAAATCCCGCATCCGCCTGAGCCGCAGCGCCTTGCGCCGCCTCCGCATCTATCCGCATCATCGTTCGTACCGCTTCACTCATAATCGCCGGCTCTTGTAGAGGCGGCCCTTTAGCGCCGCGCTCCGCATCGGTCGCATCGTAGTATACCGCCTTCGACTCCTACGAACGCTGGGGCGGAGTAGCAGTAAGCCGACCGATAAGCCAGCCCAAGGAGAAGAGAACGGCGCCGGTCAGAAAGATCGGAACGCGCGGCGGGTTAATCCAGCTGTGGTCGATATCTTTGCCGACGTTCAGAAGGGGCCGCAGAAGGAGCGGGCCGACGCCGAAATCCTGAACAATTTGGGCAGCTTGGTTCGGAATCGAAGGCAGGCTTTTGCGACTAGAAATAGCGGAGAGATCGTCAAAATCCGATAGAGTAAGGCCAAGGCCTTCGGATGATTTCCGCAGAAGGAAAATGCCCTTGAGGAGTAGCGTAAGGCTGCCGAGAGCGAATACAAGATGAGTGGTGCTGAATTTAATTTCGAGGGAGGAAAAGATCCAAAAACATAGAGCGTCTGCAGAAAGAGCCAAATAGAGGATCGCACGACGTGGATGGTATTCCAGATCGCCTGCAAAGTTCTCCAAGAAAAACTCGCGTAGCGTCACCGCCCGCAATTTACCACAAAAGGGGCGTACCGCGTGTCAGCGAGAAATTGGTCAATTCCGAACCGCAATTTGCACGAATTTGACATCGGGGTTATCCTTATACTCGACCAAATCGATGTACGCCGCCTTTTATTAGCTGACTCGCCTTTCGCTTCCGCTCCGGGAGCCCGCACTTCTCTACAAACTGGAAACATTTTCGCACCTGATCTCTCTTGCTCTTACTAACAACTTAGAACTAACGACTAAGAACTACCGAGGTTTTGCAATGGCTACACTCACATTGACAGAAAAACTGGACCAGCTTGGCACTCGCTACGACGAATTGACGCAGCAGCTTTCGACCGCCGAAGTGGCCTCCGATTCCGCGCGCTACCAGAAAGTCGCCAAGCAGCACGCGGAGCTTGAAGAAATCGTTGAGAAGCACCGCGAATATCAGCAAATTGAGAAAGACCTCGCCGGCGCGCACCAGATGTTCCTCGAAGCGGAAGACGCCGAGATGAAGCAGATGGCGCACGACGAAGAAAAACATCTTCAAGAGCGCAAGGAAGCCGTCGAGCGCGAATTGAAACTCCTGCTTCTCCCGAAAGATCCCCTCGACGAGAAGAGCGTCATCTTGGAAATCCGCGCCGGCACGGGCGGCGACGAAGCCGCCCTCTTTGCCGCCGAACTTTTCCGCATGTATTCGCGCTATGCGGAAACACAAGGCTGGAAAGTGGAAATCCTGGAAAGCTCTCCATCTTCGCTCGGCGGACTCAAAGAAGTCGTCGCTGCAATTCAGGGCAACAAAGTCTATTCAAAATTGAAATATGAAAGCGGCGTGCACCGCGTTCAGCGCGTTCCGGCAACCGAAACGCAGGGCCGCATCCACACTTCCGCCGCCACTGTCGCGGTTCTCCCCGAAGCCGACGATATCGACATCAAGATCGAAGCCAAGGACTTGCGCATCGACACCTTCTGTTCTTCCGGCCCCGGCGGCCAGTCCGTCAACACCACCTATTCCGCCGTCCGCATCACGCACATTCCCAGCGGCTTGGTCGTTTCCCAGCAGGACGAAAAATCCCAAATCAAGAACCGCGCCAAAGCCATGCGCGTTCTTCGAGCACGCCTCTACGAGCAGGAGCAGGAAAAGCGCCAGGCGGCTCTCTCCGCCGAGCGCCGCGGGCAAATAAAAACCGGCGACCGCTCCGAAAAAATCCGCACCTACAATTTCCCGCAGAACCGCGTCACCGATCACCGGATCGGCTTGACGCTCCACCAATTGACCGAAGTCATGGAAGGCAAGCTCGGCCCGCTCGTGGACGGACTCGTTTCACATTACGAATCCGAACGCCTCCAGCGGGAGCTAGCAGGAGCATAATCTTTCCCAGGAGGTGCCCTATGCTGACCCGCCCTGATGCAGGCCCCGGATGCTCCTGGATGAAAGCGTTACAGGAGAGTGTGCCCAAGCCAAGCATTCCTTCGGAAACACCGAAGCCGTGGTTTCGTTGGTTTTGGGGTTTGTATTTTCTTCTCATGCTCGGCCTCTTGCCGCTGACGCGGCCGTGGTCGTCCGTAAATTTGAACGGCACGCGCGAATACCAATCCCAAATGCAGATCGCTGGAATGCCCGTGGTTGCCGTGGGCGCTCATCCAAACGCAGTGATCGCTATTGGCGGACGTCCTACCGGGTTTATTGCCATAGGAGGCGTTGCCGTCGGTGTGGTGGCCGTCGGCGGTCTGGCTTTTGGTGGGATCGCCCTTGGCGGTTTGTCGGCTGCGATTTTCGCTCTCGGAGGCGGCGCAGTCGGCTGGTGGGCCATGGGTGGCGGCGCGGTGGGACGTTACGCCCTCGGCGGATTGGCCTTTGGTGACTACGCCTACGCCGGAAACGGCGTGGCCTACGGCTACCACGAAGCCTGCGGTTGTCAGAAGGAGAAACTCCTGGAATGAAGCCGCGGGCGGCGCCGCTAGTTGTTCGTACTGTCCTGCGCGAAGCCTTCGCGCAGTTGCATGCCGCTGGAGTTCCATCCCACACTCTCGAGGCCGAGCTTCTCCTCATACACGCCATGGGCTGCGACCGCACATGGCTCTACGCGCATCCTGAAGAAGCAATCGCCAATTCCGAGGCACATCTTTTTTTCAGCCTGATTGCCCGCCGCGCCGCTGGCGAACCCACACAACACCTCACCGGCAAGCAGGAATTTTGGGGCCTCGAATTTGAAGTAACCCCCGACGTCTTGATTCCCCGCCCCGAAACCGAACACCTCATCGAAGTCGCCCTCGACCGCCTCGCTGCCCGCGAACTCCGCGCCGGCCGCAAACAAACGCTCACCGGCGAAGGCTTGCAAATCGCCGACATCGGCACCGGCTCCGGCTGCATCGCCATCGCCCTAGCCAAAGAACTCCCAGACGCAACGATCTACGCCACCGACATTTCCGCCATAGCCCTAGCCGTCGCCAAACGCAACGCCGCGCGCCATTTTGTCTCTGACCGCATTCATTTCCTCGAATGGGATCTGCTCGATAAAGTTTCTACTGTAGGGGCACGATATATCGTGCCCCTACGATCACAAGGCGCGAATACTCAACCTCACGATTCACGAGTCACAAGTCACCAGTCACATTTTTTCGATCTCATCGCTAGCAATCCTCCCTACGTCGGCCGCCGCGAAGCAGCGACGCTCATGCGCGAAGTTCGCGATCACGAACCAGAAGTCGCACTCTACGGCGGCGAAGAAGGCTACGAACTCTACGCCGATCTCATCTTGCAAGCCGTCACGCACCTCAAGCCCGGCGGCCTCCTCGTCCTCGAACTCGGCCATAACAGTTTGCCCGCCGTGCAACCACTCCTCGACGCAACAAGCTGGACAAATGTCGGCGTCACCAATGATCTCGCCGGCATTCCACGCGTCCTCGCCGCCGAACGTTGTAGAGGACACTCAACCAGAGAGGTTGAGGCTTGTAAATGTCCAGAGTAGGCTAGATGCCATGCCGGACCTCGCGCGATTTCGAGCCAAGCATGGCCCGCTCGATGAGCGGTCGGCGGAGGCGACAGCATCCATCCTCCACGTGGACATGGACGCCTTCTTCGTCTCCGTGGAATTGCTCGATCGGCCGGAGCTTCGAGGCAAGCCGGTGGTTGTCGGCGGACGCCCGGATCAACGCGGCGTCGTGTCCGCCGCGAGCTACGAGGCGCGGAAATACGGCATTCACTCCGCGATGCCGCTTCGAACGGCGGGACGGCTCTGTCCGCACGCAGTTTTCCTGGATGGCCATCACGAAAAATATGGAGAGTGGAGCGACCGCGTCGCGACTATTCTTGCGAGATTTTCTCCGGTCGTTGAAATGATTTCGATCGATGAAGCCTATCTTGATCTCGCAGGTACCGAGCGATTGCACGGTCCGCCGCTCGCGGCAGCGGACAAGTTGCTTCGAACGATCACGCAAACCACATCGCTGCCCTGCTCCGGCGGCCTCGCCGCGACGCGCCTAGTCGCCAAAGTTGCGTCCGACCAAGCCAAACCGCGTGGCCTCGTGTGGGTCCCAGCTGGCAGCGAACAGCGGTTTCTTGCGACGCTGCCGGTGAGAAAAATTCCCGGCATCGGCAAAGTCACCGAAGGTGCGCTTCGCGCACTCGGCATTGAAACCGTCGAGCAGATTGCGGCCTTACCGCAGGAAAAACTGGAAAGCATTTTCGGCCAATGGGGCACGGCGCTCTATCGCAAGTCGCGCGGCGGCGATTCCTACGAATTTGTCATTGACGCCGAGCCGAAATCGATCTCCCACAATCACACCTTCGGCGAAGATACCAGCGACATCGAGGCCCTGTCCTCTATGCTCAGCCATCTTTCACAAAAAGCCTGCAAGCGCCTCCGCGAAGCCGGCTTGGCCACGCGAACGCTCACGCTTACGATTCGTTACGCCGGTTTCGAGACGCACACGCGCTCCAAGACTCTCGGGGAGCCCACGCGGCTCGATTCCGATATTTTTGCCGTGTTTCAGGAACTCTTTCGAATCCATCGCGACGTGAAAAGAAAAATCCGGCTCCTCGGAGTCAGCCTAAGCGGCCTCACTCACGGCAACGAACAACTCGATCTGCTGGACGCGGAGCGCCGCGCCAAACTGGAAAAGCTTACCAGTGCCACGGACCGTCTCCGCGACCGTTTTGGTTTCGGCAAATTGCAATTCGGCGGCTCGCTTCGCCGCGACGAATCCGGGGAAGATCGCGACGATTCGTAACTTCCAGCGAAACTCCGGCCGAATGCCCTATACTTTATCTTCCGTGAGCGATCATCCATGAGCGCGCCCTCAACTCCCGGTATCTCTTCTCCACCTCCTCAGCTCCACGGGATGGATCGCGTGCGCCATTTCTGGCAGCGCATCAGCGAGGGCCGCCAGATTGATGAATTGTGGTCGCAATTCACGGCCGACGCCCGCGCAAGTTATGGCTTCTATATGAAAGAGGCCGGCGCCGAAGAGTTGGGAACGGATCGCGGTTTCCGGCGCTGGTTCCGGATTGCCAAGACGCTCTTCTGGTCGATGTTGATGAAGATGACTCCGGCGCGGCGGGTCTTGTTGCTCGTGGCGTTTGTGATGCTGCTGATGTCCGGAATGAAGTTTCAGTACAATAACTTTTCTTTTGACGTGAATTTTCAAGTTGTCGCTGTCTTTATTTTCCTGCTTTTGCTCTCGCTGGAGCTGGCCGACAAAGTGACGATGAAGCGCGATTTGGAAATCGCGAGAGAGATTCAGACCTGGCTGGTGCCTTCACAACCGCCGGAAGTTCCGGGCGCGAACATCGCCTTTGCCACGCGTCCGCAGAATTCCGTAGCTGGCGATTATTACGATGCGTTTTATCCCAATCCCGAGGATCGCGAGAAACTGATGGTGGTAATTGCCGATGTTGCCGGAAAAAGCGTGCCCGCGGCCCTGCTCATGGCAACGCTGCAAGCAAGTTTGCGAACCATCGCTGGAGAAAATGCCGAGCTTGCCCATCTCGTGGCGCGGCTGAATCGCTATGCCTGCGCGCACAGCCTGAATGGCCTGCGCTTCACGACGGCGGTCCTTTCCGAATACAACCCGGCGTTGCGGAGTCTGATTTACGTCAATGCCGGACACAACGCTCCGATTCTCCGCCACGCCAACGGCGCCATTGAAACGCTGGAGGTCGGCGGCCTGCCGCTGGGAATCCAATCGAACGCCAAGTATGAAACGGCTTCGTTGGACCTCAATCCTGGCGATGTGTTGATTTTCTTTACCGACGGCGTCGTCGAGGCGTTCAATGAATCAGGAGAAGAATTCGGAAACGAGCGCTGGCTCAGCGCCATTCGGAATCTGCCGGATTGGGATGCGCAGCAATCTCTTCAGTTTCTGATGAAGCGCGTGGACGAATTTGTCGGCGCCACGCGCCAGTCGGATGATATAACCTGCCTCGTTTTTCGCAGCAAATAATTCAGCGCACGATTCCATTTTGCCGGGGCATGGAAAAGCCTCACCCCTAAAGGGGTGAGCTACAGCAGGAATTGCCGCATTGAAGGGTGAGCTAGAGGCCGAATTGCCGCATAATCGGAGCATGACGCCGCGCGAAATGGCCAACTCGATTTGCGACACGCTTCGCCGCAGCGGCCACCAAGCCTTGCTGGTGGGTGGATGCGTGCGCGACTTGCTGCTCGGCCGCGAGCCCGCCGATTACGATGTCACCACCGATGCCACGCCTGAGGAGGTCAGCGCGTTGTTTCCCGAAAGTATCGCCGTCGGCGCGCAGTTCGGCGTAATTCTGGTTCCGCGTGACGGGCTGAAAGTTGAAGTTGCCACCTTCCGCTCGGACGTGGGCTACAGCGACGGGCGCCATCCGGACCGGGTGGTTTATTCGAAGACGCCGCAAGAGGACGTGCAGCGCCGCGATTTTACGATCAACGGCTTGCTAATGCGCCACGACAGCGGCGAAGTGCTGGACTACGTCGGGGGACAGGCCGACCTCAAAGCGAAAGTCATTCGCGCCATCGGCGAGCCGGATCGCCGTTTCAAGGAAGACAAACTCCGCATGATGCGCGCGGTGCGATTCGCCGCGCGCTTCGGATTCGAAATCGAAGCCGAAACTTTTCGCGCCATTCGCCGCCACGCCGCCGAAATACCTCAAGTTTCTCCCGAGCGCCTTCGCGACGAACTTACAAGAATGCTTACCGAAAGTGCAGCCCGGCGGGCGTTCGAATTGCTGGATGAAACCTGGCTGCTCCAGCAAGTTCTTCCTGAAATCGGAGCGATGAAAGGCGTCGAGCAGCCTCCGCAATTTCATCCGGAAGGAGACGTGTGGATTCATACGCGCATGATGCTGGGAGGGCTGCCGGCAAACGCATCTCCAACACTGGCCTGGGGCGTTCTGCTCCACGACGTCGGCAAGCCACCAACATTCCAATCCGCGGGGGAGACGGGGGACCGTATTCGTTTCAACAATCACGTGGAAGTCGGCGTGCGCATGGCAGAAGCCATTTGCCAGCGATTGCGCTTCTCCAACGAGGATACCGAGCAGATCCTTGCGCTCGTGGATAATCACATGAAATTCGGCGCGGTAGAGGAGATGCGCGTCTCAACGTTGAAAAAGTTTGTGCGCCTCCCGCAGTTTGAAGAACATTTGGCGCTGCATCGGCTTGATTGCCTGTCTAGCCACCGCCAACTGGAATCGTACGAATTCGTACGGCGGTTCCTTGAGGTGACGCCTCCCGAACAGGTCCGGCCAGCGCGTTTGTTGAATGGGGATGACCTCCTGGCAATGGGGTTCCAGCCCGGCCCCCTATTTTCGCAAATACTCCAGGCTCTCGAAGACGCCCAGTTGGAGGGGCAGATTCGGACGCGGGAGGAGGCCCAAGGATACGTTTTGAGCAAATTTGTCTCGAAAGAACGAAAAGCGTCAAGCAATTGAGGTTCTGGTCGATGGGGAGAATGCGGTTTGACGTGTGACCGAAGTGTGTTTGCTATTTGTAATACAATGAAAACAAAAGCATTACTGTAGAATTTGCAGAACGGATCGAATTTCGGTAGAATGTGAGTGTTTGATACTAAGATTTCATGCTAGCAACTTTTATACTTTTGTGCACCGTTTCTGGCGCACTTGCATCTAAAATGGTACCGCGCGGGTCCGTTCGAGCCCCGTCGGTGACTAGGGGACATCATGGCTGAGAAAAAATTTGTCGTGCCAGAGATTCTTCCCATCCTGCCGGTTCGCGACACTGTCCTGTTTCCGGGCGCTGTCCTGCCTCTGACCGTGGGACGCGAGAGTTCTCTGTCGTTAGTGAATAGCTTGCAGGGCGACGAGAAGCTTCTGGGAGTGGTTGCGCAGCTCGATCCGCGCGTCGAGGATCCTGCCGCCGCCGACCTCCACAAGCTCGGAACGTTAGCCAAGGTCCATAAGACCGTAAAAATGCCGAACGGCAACGTGGTCATCTTCCTGGAAGGGCTCCAGCGCATTCAAGTGCTGGAGCTAATCGGCTTGCGTCCGTTTCTCCAGGCTCGCGTGCAAGCGGAGCCGGACATTATCGGCGAAGCGGATACGGAACTGGAAGCGCTGCAGCGAAATGCGCAAGATCTTTTCCGCGATGTGGTAAGCCACTCGCCGCAACTCTCCGATGATCTGCAGACCGCGGCAATGAACATCGACCATCCGGGCCGCTTGACGGATTTCATTGCCGGCACTCTGCCGTCGCTTTCGACGCTGCTGCGTCAGGAATTGATCGAGACCGCCAGCGTGCGCAAGCGGCTCGAAACCCTGATTCGCGAACTATCGAAGGAACTCGAGGTTCTGGAGCTACGTTCGAAAATTCACGAGCAGGTCCAGGAGCAGGTGAGCCAGAACCAGCGCGAATACCTGCTGCGCGAACAGATGAAGGCCATCCAGAAAGAACTCGGCGAATCCGATGACTCGATGCAGGAGATCGACGAGCTTCGCAAGAAAGTGGAAGAAGCGGCTATGTCCGCCGAAGCCAAGAAGGAGTGCGACCGCGAGCTGAAACGGCTGTCAAAAATGACCCCGGCTTCCGCGGAGTACATGGTTTCGCGGACGTATCTGGAATGGATGACTTCCCTGCCGTGGAGCAAGTCTTCGGGGAGTTCGGAAATCAACATCGTGAAAGCGCACGAGATTCTGGACGAAGACCACTACGATTTGCAGAAGGTAAAGGAGCGCATCCTCGATTACCTGGCGGTGAAGAAACTTCAGCCAGGCATGAAAGGGCCGATCCTTTGCTTCGTCGGGCCGCCAGGCGTCGGCAAAACTTCTCTGGGCAAATCCATCGCGCGTTCGCTGGGGCGCAAATTCGTACGCATCGCTCTTGGCGGCATGCACGACGAAGCCGAAATCCGCGGGCACCGGCGCACCTACATCGGCGCATTACCCGGACAAATTATTCAGGGACTGAAGCGTGGGGAAACCAACGACCCGGTCATGATGCTGGACGAAGTGGATAAGCTCGGTCGCGATTTCCGCGGCGATCCTTCCTCGGCGCTGATGGAAGTTCTCGACCCCGAACAAAACAATTCGTTCCGCGATCACTATCTGGATGTGCCGTTCGATCTCTCGAAAGTGCTGTTCATCGCCACCGCGAACTGGATGGATCCCATTCCCGAGCCGCTGCGGGACCGCATGGAGATCATCGAACTTCCCGGCTACACGGGTGAGGAGAAACTGCATATTGCGCACAAGTACCTCATCCCGAAGCAGGCCAAGGAACACGGCTTGAACGTCGGCGAACAGATCGACTTCACCGACGAAGGTCTGCGCGAAATCATTCACAGCTTCACGCGAGAAGCGGGAGTACGTAACCTGGAGCGAGAGATCGCCACCATCACGCGCAAACAGGCGCGGCGCATCGCCGAAGACAAGATCGAAAAGATGGTCGTCACACCGGAAGTGGTCCGCGAATTCCTGGGCGTGCCGAAATTCCGCACCGAGAAGGAAGTCGAGGAACGCGTCAAGAGGCCCGGCGTTGCCGTCGGATTGGTCTGGACACCGGTGGGAGGCGACATTATCTTCATCGAAGCGACGCGCATGCGCGGCGGCAAGCAGTTCACCATGACCGGGCATTTGGGCGAAGTCATGCAGGAGTCGATGACCGCGGCGTTGACGTGGACACGCGCGAACGGAGAGCGCTATGGCATCGATCCGGATTTCTTCCGCAAGCAGGACATTCACATCCACGTGCCGTCGGGCGCGGTGCCGAAGGACGGCCCGTCCGCCGGAGCGGCAATGGTCACAGCGCTGGTGAGCTTGCTCAGCGGGCGTTCCGTGAAGGACCGCCTAGCGATGACCGGCGAGATGACGCTCTCGGGCGTGGTTTTACCCATCGGCGGCGTGAAAGAAAAAGTGCTAGGAGCGAAGCGCGCGGGCATCACAGAAGTCCTGCTGCCTGCGGACAATGAGCCGAATGTCG
>Ga0209761_1001965_pt1 | contig 13409 bp, 8 predicted proteins | sample GraSoi013_1_40cm_4_FD_185818 | JGI IMG/M metagenome (GOLD analysis project Ga0209761, IMG submission 185818) | Grasslands soil microbial communities from the Angelo Coastal Reserve, California, USA - Sample 09_25_2013_1_40cm (SPAdes) (version 2) | ecosystem: Environmental > Terrestrial > Soil >... | reverse complement strand
CACACGCACCGACACCTGCCGGATCACACCGACTGAAATGACAAAGGGCCGGCATCGCGCCGGCCCTTTGTTCACTCTCGCCTCATTCTCACCGCGCGCCGCGAGGCTCGCGACGCGGCCGCGGCATTACTGGTCGCAGCGGGCAACGCCCCAGGTGCCCGTATTGGTCCCGAAGGTGAAGGTGCCGGCAAGCCGGCTCACGGTGCTGTTCGCCTGGCCGGTCGCGAGGGTCGGGACGCTGATCCCGGTGGAGATGACGTACTGGGACGTGCCGTCCAGCGTCAGGGCCCAAGCTGGCGAAACGGTGAGTGTGGTGGCGGTGTTGGAGGACACCGTGCGCGTCTGGCCCGCGCCGCTTCCGGCCTGGATCGTGACAGTTCGTCCCGCCCATTCGTTGAGCGTAAATGTCTTATCTAGGTCCTCGAGCGTCGTGCTCTTCTGCTGAATGACGTACCCGGACGACTGATCCTCCGGCGTCGCGGTCCAAGCTGGCGAGACGGTGAGCGTGGTGACGTCGTTGGACACCACCGTGCTCGTCTGGCCCGCGCCGAATCCGGCGTTGAGCCTGACGGGGCGCCCCGCCCATTGGTTGACCTTCCACGTCTGGGTGGTGTCCTGCAGCGTAGTGCTCGTCTGGCCCGCGCCGGCGGCGCTGGAGTTGGCGGTGCCGGCGGCGCCGCTGCCGGTGCCGGCATCGCCCGCGGCGAGCGTCCCATCCAGCGCGAATGCCGTCCCGCTGGCCCCCGTAGCCGTCCCGAAGAGGGTCGTGCCGCTCAGCGTCACGTTGAAGATCCCGTTCTCCCCTCCGAGGACCTGGCTAGTGAAAGGCCCGCAGTAGGCCTGCGGGTTGCTGGTAGCCCTCTCGGTAAGGAACGTCCCGCTCGAGCTGCTCGGTCCGGTGAACGTGCCCTCCAGACGCGAGCTGCCATCGTATGCGCCGCTGAAGGTGTACGCGCCGGTCGGGTCGGTGGCCGAGAAGGTCCTGGACGAGGTGTTGTACGTGCCTGTGAGCCCGATAGTGGCCGTGGCTCCGACGGCGATGACGTACTGAGACGAGCCGTCCGGCTTCGTGCTCCAAGCGGACGAGACGGTGAGCGTGTTGGCGGTGTTGGAGGACACCGTCTTGGTCTGGCCCGCGCCCGTTCCTGCCTGGATGCTGACCTTGTGACCCTTCCATTGGTCGGTCGTCCACGTCTTGCTGATGTCCTGGAGCGTGTTGCTCGTCTGCGTGATGACGTACTCGGACGTGGCGTCCGGCGTCGTGACCCACGCTGGCGAAACGGTGAGCGTGTTGGCGGTGTTGGAGGACACCGTGCTCGTCTGGCCCGCGCCCGCTCCGGCCTTGATCGTGACGGGGCGTCCCGCCCATTGGTCGGCGATCCACGTTTTGGTGAGGTCCTGGAGCGTGGCCGTCGTCTGCGTGATGACGTACTCAGACGTGCGGTCCGGGATCGGGTCCCACGCGGGCGAGACGGTGAGCGTGTTCGTGGTATTGGAGGACACCGTGCGCGTCTGGCCCGCGCCCGTTCCAGCGTTGATTCTGACGGGGCGTCCCACCCATTGGCCGGCGGTCCACGCTTTGGCGTTGTCGGCGAGCACGTTGCTCGGCTGCGTAATGATGTACTTGGACGTGCCGTCCGGCGTCGTGGTCCAGTCTGGCGAGATGGTGAGCGTGTTGGCGGTGTTGGAGAGCACCGTGCGCGTCTGACCCGCGCCCGTTCCGGCCGTGATCGTGACGACGAGTGTCGCCCATTGGTTGACCGTCCACGCTTTGGTCCCCGCTTTGGTCGTGTCCTGGAGCGTGGTACTCGTCTGCGTGATGTCGTACTGGGACGTGCCGTCCGGCGTCGTGGTCCAGGCTGGCGAGACGGTGAGCGTGTTGGTGGTGTTGGAGGACACCGTGCGCGTCTGGCCCACGCCGGTTCCGGCCGTGATCGCGACCGGGCGTCCGATCCATAGATTGGCCGGCCACGCGTTCGCGTTTGCCAGCGATTTGGTCGTGTCTTGGAGCGTGGTGCTCGTCTGCGCGATGACGTACTTGGACGTGCCGTCCGGCGTCGTGGTCCAAGCTGACGAAACGGTGAGCGTGTTGGCGGTGTTGGAGGACACAGTGTTCGTCTGGCCCGCGCCCGTTCCGGCATTGATTATGACGACGCGTCCCGCCCAAACGTTAGGCGGCCACGCTGTGGTCCCCGATTTGGTCGTGTCCTGAAGCGTGGTGCTCGTCGATTGCGCGATGGCGTACTTGGACGTGCCGTCCGGAATCGTGGTCCAAGCCGGCGCGACGGTGAGCGTGTTGGCGGTGTTGGAGGACACCGTGCTTGTCTGACCCGCGCCGGTTCCAGCCGTGATCGTGACGACGTGTCCCGCCCATTGGTTGGTCGTCCACGATTTGGTGCGGTCCTGGAGCGTGGTGCTCGTCTGCGTGATGGCGTACTGGGACGAGGCGTCCTTGGGCTTCGTGGTCCAAGCTGAGGAGACGGTGAGCGTGTTGGGGTCGTTGGACACCACCGTCCTCGTCTGACCCGCGCCGGTTCCAGCCGTGATCGTGACGAGGCGTCCCGCCCATTGGTCGGTCGTCCACGCTTTGGTCCCCAATTTGGTGGTGTCCTGGAGCGTGGTGCTCGTCTGGCCCGGGCCGGCGGCGCTGGAGTTGGCGGTGCCGGCCTCGGCGGCGGTGCCGGCCTCGGCGGTCGCGGTGCCGGCGTCGCCGGTGCCGGTGCCGGCGTCGCCGGTGCCCTTGCCTTTGTCGCCGATGGTGGCGCTGCCGAAGTCACCGATCGTGGCGGTGCCGTCCTCGCCGGTGCCGGTGCCGTGATCAGAGGTCGGCGCGACGACCTTGAAGGTCGCCACTGCGCGTGTCTCGTCGATCGTCATCACGATCGACCCGGCCAAGCTGGCGTTGGCGCCGTTCACGTTGCCAACGAAGACGAGGGTGTTGGCGCCACCCGGGCCGGTCTGGTTCTCGTTGTTGCACGCGGCTAGCGCCAGCGTGGCCAGCGCGATAAAGCCGCAGGCGAGCCGCACGCCGCGACGCGTCGTCTGGTCCCCACGAAGCAGTTCCATGAGCGCTCCTGTTGACGGTAGCATCTTCGATGCTAACAGGTTTTCTCGGCACCTTGCGGTGCGGGCGTGAAAAAGTGCACTGCTTCGGATGACACCGCTAGGGGGGCCCTCGCACCTGCGGGGCGCGTCCGAGCGAGTCTCTTGCGAGGGGCTGGGCCTTGCAGTTTCGCTTCTGACGCTACCTGCAACCACATGGCGGACCGGTGCTTGCCCTGCTCCGTTTCGGGTTGCCGAGGGGCACCACAGCGTCTAATCTTCTCGCCATGGCCACGCTGACCATCGACGGCCGCAGCGTCACCGCCGATCCCGATCGCACCATCCTCGAGGCGGCGCGCGCCGCCGGGATGCCGCACATCCCGACGCTCTGCTGGTACCCGAAGCTACCGATCGTCGGCAACTGCAGGATCTGCCTCGTCTCGGTCGAAGGGCAGCCCAAGCTGCTCCCCGCCTGCGCCACGAAGGTGGCGGACGGGATGGTCGTCCACACCGAGTCGCACGCCGCCGTCGAGAACCGCAAGGGAGTGTTGCGCCTGCTGCTGGAGCGCTACCCGGCGGACCACCTCCGGAACGGCGGCCGGGTGAGCCCCCGCAACGAGTTCGAGCAGTACGTGGTGCGCTACGGGGTCGTGCCGACGCCGGTGGCGGAGCGCGACCTGGCGCTGCGCCACGGCGACGAGCGCCCGGGTGACCCGATGATCCGGCACGACATGAGCACCTGCATCCTCTGCACCCGCTGCGTGCGCGCATGCGAGGACATCCAGGTGGTGGGGGTGCTGGACGTGGGGCTGCGGGGCGAGCACACCGAGATCATCGTCGGCGCGGACGGCGACCCCGACAGGGCGGGGTGCACCTGGTGTGGTGAGTGCGTCCGGGTGTGTCCCACGGGCGCGATCTTCGAGGTGATGCCGCGCGAGCGGTTCACGCCGGAGCAGATCCGGCACCCTGCGAAGGTCGTTCGCTCCGTGTGCCCGTACTGCGGCGTGGGCTGCCAGGTGGACCTGCACGTCGCCGACGGCAAGGTGGCCCGCGTGACCTCCCCGGACATCGAGCTCAACACCCCGAACCAGGGCTCGACCTGCGTGAAGGGGCGGTTCGGGTACGATTTCCCGCAGCACCGCGACCGTCTCAAGCGGCCGCTGATCCGCAAGGGCTGGTCGAAGCAGCGCGGGCGCTGGGCGTGGCAGGGCGCTTCCGGCCCGGAACGCCGCGGCGGGCCCTGGCGCACGATCGAAGGCGAGGGACAGACGGAGAAGCCCGCCGGGCCGCCGCGCGCCGTGGGCAAGTCGGTGCGCGAGCTGCCGCTGCTCGAGCGGCTCGACCTCGACATCCGCGACCGGGGCGCCACGCCACCCTCCTGGTACGAGCCGTTCCGCGAGGCCACGTGGGACGAGGCCTTGGAGCTCGTCGCGCAGGAGCTGTCGCGCATCAAGCGGGAGCGCGGCGGCGACGCGCTGGCGTGCTTCTCCTCCGCCAAGTGCTCCAACGAAGAGAACTACGTGATGATGCGCATGTTCCGGGCGGCGCTCGGGACGAACAACATCGACCACTGCACGCGGCTGTGCCACTCGACGTCGGTGGCCGCGATGCAGCGGGCGCTCAATACGTCCGCCGCCTCGGGCTCGATGCGGGAGATCGAGGAGGCGTGCAACGTCATCTTCATCGCGGGCGCGAACACGACCGAGTCGCACCCGGTCTTCGGTGCGGCGATCAAACGCGCCCACGAGCGGGGCGCCACGCTCATCGTGGCCGACCCGCGCAAGACCGAGCTCGCGGCCCGCGCCGACCTCCACCTGCAGATGCAGCCGGGCACGGACGTGGCCTTGTTCAACGCGATGCTGGGCCACATCCTCGCCCGGGGCCTGGAGGGCAAGCAGTTCGTCGCCGACCGCACGCGCGACTTCGGCAAGCTGCGCGACTCGGTGCGGGCGATGACCCCGGAGGTGGCGGCGAAGATCACGGGAGTGCCGGCGGAGAAGATCAAACGGGCCGCGGAGATCTACGCCCGGGGCCCGAACACGAGCACACTGTGGGCCATGGGGCTGACGCAGCACGCCAACGGCACCGATCTCGTCACGGCGCTGCTCAACCTGATGCTCGCGTGCGGCATGATCGGCCGCTGGGGCGCGGCGATGCTGCCGATCCGCGGCCAGAACAACGTCCAGGGCGCCTCCGACATGGGCGCGATCCCGTTCGTCTACACCGATTACCGCACCGTCAAGGATCCCAAGATCCGCGACGAGTACGCGCGCGCCTGGGGCGTGGCCCCCGAGTCCCTCTCGCTCAATGAGGGGCTGATGGTGACGGAGATCGTGAAAGAGGAGAGCGGAGTCCGCGGGATGTACATCATGGGCGAGAACCCCATCATCTCCGATCCCGACATCGCGCACGCCGAGCACTGGTTCCGGGAGCTCGAGTTCCTCGCGGTGCAGGACCTCTTCCTCACCGAGACCGCCCGCTACGCCGACGTCGTGCTCCCCGGCTCGAGCTTCGCCGAGAAGACCGGGACGTTCGTCAACACCGAGCGGCGCATCCAGCTCGCCCACCGGGCGGCAGACCTGCCGGGGGAGGCACGGGGCGATCTGGAGATCCTGATCGAGCTCTCCAACAGACTGGGACTGAAAACCCCCCACCGGTCGGCCGAAGACGTCATGCGGGAAATCGTACGGGTGACACCGTCCTGGAGGGGCGTGACCTACGAGCGGCTCGAGGGCGCGGGGCTCCAGTACCCCGTGCCGACGTCCGATTCGCCGGGCACGGCCTTCCTGTTCGACGTCCGGTTCCCGACGGCGGATGGCAAGGCGAGCTTCGTGCCGGTCGAATACGCCCCGCCCGTGGAGCTGCCGGACGAGGCATTTCCGTTCGTGATGAACACCGGGCGTCAGCTCTACCACTGGCACACCGGCACGATGACGCGCCGGGCCACGGGGCTGGACCAGCGCGAGCCGACGCCGATCATGGAGATCCACCCGGCCGATGCCGCGGCGCTGGGCCTCGGCGACGGCGATCCCGCTCGCGTGACGTCGCGGCGCAACAGCCTCACGATCTCGTGCCGTATCTCCAAGCGGGTGGCGCGCGGCCAGGTCTTCGTGCCGTTCCACTTCCGCGAGGCCGCGGCGAACCTCCTCACCAACCCGGTGCTCGATCCCTACGCGAAGATGGCGGAACTGAAGTGCTGCGCCGTGCGGATCGAGCCGGTGGACTGAACGTCTAACCGGGCTTCGCTTTCGCCTCTAGATTCCGACGCCTATGGACCTCGGTCTCGCCGGCCGCGTGGCGCTGGTGTGCGGCAGCACGAAAGGCCTGGGCCGCGCCGTGGCGAAGGCCCTGGCCCAGGAGGGGGCGCGCGTCGCCATCAACGGACGTCATCAGGACTCCGTCGAGCGCGTGGCGCAGCAGCTCGAGGCCGAGACGACCCGCACCGTCGTGCCGCTGGTGGCGGACGTCGGGATCCCCGCCGAGGCGGAGGGGATGGTGGAGCGGGTCGCCCGTGAGCTGGGCCGGCTCGACATCCTGTTCTGCAACGCCAGCGGCCCGCCCGCCGCGCCGTTCAGCCACCAGACGGGCGACGCGTTCCACCGCGCCGTGGAGCTCAACCTGCTGTCCACCGTGCATCTCGCCCGCGCGGCCGTGCCGGTGATGCGCAAGGTCCAGTGGGGGCGCATCATCTGCCTTGCCTCGGTGGCGGCGAAGCAGCCGGTGCCCGGCCTCATCCTCTCCACCACGGCGCGCGCCGGCGTGCTCGGCTTCGCCAAGGCGCTCGCCGACGAGGTGGCCCCGGAGGGGATCACGGTCAACGTGGTGTGCCCCGGATTCATCGCCACCGAACGGATCGAGGAGCTCACCGAGACGCGGGCGAAGCGGGAGCACCGCAGCTCCCAGGAAGTGATGCGCGAGATGGTCGCAGACATTCCGATGGGACGCATGGGCCGCACCGACGAGCTGGCTGCGGCCATCGTGTTCCTGGCCTCCGAACGCGCCAGCTACATCACGGGCGTCGTGGTCCAGGTGGACGGGGGCTTCACGCGCTCCATCTTCTGACCCTCCCCGTTCCGCTTCCCTGATGCCCGCCATGCACGCCATCGTGAAGGACCGTCCGGGCCCCGGCCTCAAGGTCGCGACGGTCCCGAAACCGGCGGCGGGACCGGGCGAGGTGCTCATCGCCGTGCGCCACGCCGGAGTGTGCGGCACCGACCTGCACATCGCCGAGTGGGACGCCTGGGCGCAGGGCCGCCTCAAGCCCCCCCTCGTCATCGGGCACGAGTTCGCGGGGGAGATCGTGGCGGTCGGTGACGGCGTCGGCGAGCTCAAGACCGGCCAGCTGGTGACGGCCGAGGGGCACATCGTGTGCGGGCACTGCCTGCAGTGTCGCACGGGCAACGCCCACATCTGCCGCAACACGCGCATCATCGGTGTGGACCGGGACGGCGCGTTCGCCGAGTACATCGCCATGCCCGCGAGCAACGTGCTGCCGCTCGACGGCATCCCGACCGCGGTCGGGGCCGTGATGGACCCCATGGGGAACGCGTTTCACACCGTGCTCTCGGCCGAGATCCCCGGCAGCACGGTGTTCGTCGTAGGCTGCGGACCGATCGGCTGCTTCGCCGTGGGGATCGCCCGGGCGGCAGGGGCCGTCAAGGTGATCGCGTCGGACGTCAACCCCATTCGGCTCGCGCTCGCCGCCAAGATGGGCGCCCACCGCACCCTCAACGCGGCCCACGACGACGTGGTACGCGCCGTGCTCGCAGAGACCGGGGGCGAAGGAGCGGACGTGGTGTGCGAGATGTCGGGCGTCCCCACCGCCCTGCATCAGGCCTTCGCCGCCGTGCGCCGCGGAGGGCGCGTCCACCTGCTCGGCATTCCCACGGGCGAGATCCCGGTGGACTTCGCGAGCGAGATCATCTTCAAGGGGATCACCGTGTACGGCGTGATCGGACGCAAGATGTACGAGACGTGGCACCAGATGCGTCGCTACCTGACAGCCGGCTTGCTCGACCCCCGCCCCGTCATCACCCACCAGTTTCCGCTCGCCCAGATCGACCACGCCCTCGCCGCCATCCGCTCGGGCGACGCCGGCAAGATCATCCTGGAGATCGCATGAGTTTCGCCGCACGGCTCGCCAGCGAGCTCGACCAGTTCAGGCGGGACGGCGTCTACAAGCGTCTCAACTACCTCACGTCCCCTCAGGCCGCGCGGGTGCGCATGGAGGGCCGCGGCGAGGTGGTCATCCTCTCGTCGAACAATTACCTCGGACTGTGCGACGTCCCCGAAGTCGTGGAGGCCGGCAAGCGCGCGCTGGATCAGTACGGCGCGGGAACCGGCTCGGTGCGGTTCATTTGCGGGACGTTCACGATTCACCGCGAGCTCGAAGCGGCGCTGGCCCGCTTCGTCGGCTGTGAGTCATCACTCACATACGGCAGCTGCTGGAACGCAAACGAGGGTCTCTGTCCCACGCTGCTGGGTGAGCAGGACATCGTCATCTCCGACCAGCTGAATCACGCCTCCATCATCGACGCGATCCGGCTCGCCAAGACCATCACGAAGTGCCAGACCGCGGTCTACCGGCACTCGGACATGGCGGACCTCGAGGAGCGACTCAAGGCGGCGAAGCACCACCGCCTCAGGCTGATCTTCACGGACGGCATCTTCTCGATGGAAGGCGACATCGCGAAGCTGCCGGACATCGCGGCGCTCGCGCGGCAGTACGACGCCGTCGTGGCCATCGACGACTCGCACGCCACCGGCGTGCTGGGGCAGACGGGCCGGGGCACGGCCGAGCATTTCGGAATGACGGGCGAGGTGGACATCATCACGTCGACCCTGGGCAAGGCGCTGGGCGGGGCCGCGGGAGGATTCACCGCGGGGCCCGCAGCCCTCACCGATTACCTCACCCAGCGCTCCCGGCCGCAGCTCTTCAGCAACGCGCTCCCGCCCACCGTCGCCGGGAGCGCGCTCGCCGCCCTCCGCTACGTCGAGCAGCACCCCGAGCTGGTCCGCCGGCTGCACGAGAACGCGCGCTATTTCCGCGAACAGCTGACGGCACTGGGGTTCAAACCGCTCGCAGGGGAGACCCCCATCGTGCCCATCATCCTGGGGGAAACCTCGCAGGCGATCCAGATGAGCGAGCTACTGCTCGGCGAGGGGGTGTTCGTGACCGGCTTCGGCTATCCGGTCGTGCCTCAGGGCCAGGCGCGGGTGCGCTGCCAGTTGTCTGCTGGCCACACTCGTGACGATCTCGACTTCGCCCTCCAAGCATTCCGCCGCGTGGGAACCAAGCTCGGCCTGATCTAGATACGCACGTCTTCGGTTTAGTTTCGGGTTTTGTAGCGCGGTCGCCTGGTTGGCACCTCAAGTACTTTCAAGACTCCGTGGCTTAACCTTATGGCAAGTATGGACTTTTTGCGACCAACTCCTATTTTGGGGGTCGCTTGTCGGGCGCAGCTTAGCCCTTTCCGACCTGATGGCGGCTTTCGCCCGCTCGCGGAGGCCGTGGGAGGTAGTCCGATGCGGGTACTCTCGATGCTCGGGATGGCACTGGCCTGCGGGGCGACCACCCTCGGCGCCCAGCGCAGCCACCGGATCGAGCTCGGTGGGTTCGGCACGTACACGCGCTACGACCCCATTTTCGGCCTCGAGAGACAGTTCGGCGGCGGCGGCCGGCTGGGCTTCTTTCTTACCAACAACATCGGGCTCGAAGTGGACGGGAGCGTCACGAAGGCGGCCCCCACCGCCGGCGGCCCGACCACGCAGGTTCGGTTCGGCAGCGTGAGCCTAGTCCTCAGCACCGGCGGTACATACCTCCTAGGCGGCTATTCCCGGCTCGAGATGGGAGTCAACCCACCCTACAACTTCTCGCTCAACGCCGTCCACGGTGGCCTCGGCCAGCGGTTGTTTCTCACCGACCGGGTCGCCCTCCGCATCGAAGCCCGGGCTTACTACCCGCCCAACAACCCTTATTTCGCCGGCAAGAAGTCCCTGGACGCGACTGCGTCGGCGGGGCTCTCGGTCTTCCTCCTCGGCGGCGGCCCGCACGAAGCCGCCCCGCGTCCGCTCCCCCCAGCGCAGCGGGAGTCGGTCGTGGTGGCGGCCGGCAGACCACCCGCGCCCGCGGTGGCCCCGACGCCAACGCCCGCGTTCGCGCCCGCGCCCGCGCTAGCGCCTGCGCCCACTCCGGCGGTTGAGCGCCGCACTCCGGCGGTCCACTTCGTGGGCGAGGGCGGGCACGCCGACCAGTTCGAGTTCGGGGCGTTCGGGAGCTACACGCGCTACGACCGCGCCTACAACCTAAAGAACCAAGTGGGAGGAGGCGGGCGGCTGGCGTTGTTCATCAGTGACAAGGTCAGTATCGAACTCGAGGGGGGCTTCCAGCAGCCGAGCCAGAACGTAGGCACGCTCTCGCCCCAGCTCGTGCTCGGGAGCGTGAGCCTGGTGCTCAACGCCCCGGCGGGCCGCAACCTGTTCTACCTGCTCGGCGGCTACACCCGCTTCACGTTCCGCGACACCCTGCCGCCCTACGACTTCACGGATAACGCCCTGCACGGCGCCATCGGAGATCGGTTCTTCCTGACCGACCACGTGGCGCTGCGGGTCGAGGGGCGGGCCGTCTGGTCGCCCACGACCAATCTCCCCGGCGGCAAATTGGGCGGCCAGATCATCGGCACGGCCGGACTGTCCTACTTCACGGCCAAGGGGCGGCTCGCCCAAGCGCGCGCGATCGGCTGGCAGCATCAGTGGTTCTGGGGCGGCCAGGGCGGGGTGTTGATCTACAAGACCAATCGCCAGCCTCTCACGTACGACCCGATCATCGGCGGCCATTGGCTGATCACAGGCAAGCGCACGGCCCTCTACACGGCCTTCGAGCAGGCCTTCTTCGTGAGCCCGGTGCTGGCCGACGTGGCGATCCCCAACACGGACTTCGTCGGCACGTTCTCCTTCAGCAATGTGCGCCGCATCATGGGCGGGATACTCGCCTTCCCGACCCAGCAGCGGATCCAGCCGGTCACGGGCGGCGGGTTTGCACTGATGCAGATCCTCACCCCGGAGCTGCAAGGCTGCTCGGGCTGCGTCACCAAAGCGGACACCGTCGCGGCGTTTGATGCGGCGGACGCCAACGCGAGCAAGGCGTTCTTTTGGGTGATGGGAGGGGTCGACATCAGGCAGGGGCGGCTGTCGATCTTCGGCCACTACATCATCACGTCCTCGGCCAAGGGATTCCTGCTCCAGGGCCCGACTCACACGTTGCAGGGCGGTGTCCGCTACAGCCTAGGGACAGCGAAGGAAGAGGTCACCCAGGAGCACTGAGGACCCGCAGGAAGTTCTCTCCCAGGATCTTCCGAACGTCGTCGTCGCTGTAACCGCGGGCCCGCAGGGCCGCAACGACCAGCGGCAACGACGTCACGTCTTTCATGGGGGCGGGCAGCACGCTGATCCCGTCGAAGTCCGAGCCCAATCCGACGTGGTCCACCCCCATCACCTGCACCGCGTGATCGATGTGCGCCACCAGGCGCTCGATCCCCGGCACGGCGAGCTCCGCCGCCACGCGCTCACCCACGAGCCGGTCCACGGCGAACGCCGACTCACCGGGACGGTCCTGGTAACGCGCGTGGATCGCGTCGGTCTCGGGCTTCAGACGGGCGCGGAGCCTCTCGTACTCGCGGCGAAAACGGTCGTCGAGGAAGACCGGGTAGAAGTTGATCCCCACGACGCCCCCGGTCCGGGCGAGCGCGCGGAGCTGGGCGTCGCTCAGGTTCCGGGGATGTCGCGCGAGCGCCCGGCAGGCGGAATGCGAGGCGATCACCGGGCGCGTCGTGACGGCGATGACGTCCCAGAACGTCGCGTCCGACACGTGGGAGACATCCACGAGCATCCCGAGCTCGTTCATGCGACGCACGACCTGCTTCCCGAACGGGGACAGGCCGCCTGAGCGACGGGGGTCCATCGACGCTCCCGCCCAGTCGTTCCCGTTGTTCCACGTGAGCGTCATGTAGCGCACGCCCAGGCGGTACAAGGAATCGAGGCGTTCGAGGGAGTTCTCGATCGCGTGCCCGCCTTCCACGCCCAGGAGCGCGGCCACGTGGCCCCGCGCCGCCGCACCGCGGACCTCATCCGCCGTGGTCGCGAGCTCGACCTGCGGATCGGTGTCGGCGAGCGCCCGCACGGCCGCGATCAGGTCCAGCGCGCGCTGGAACGCGCCCGCTCGCCGATAGCGCGCGTCGACCCAGATCGAGAAGAACGCCGCGGTGAGCCCTCCCTCCTTCATGCGCGGAACGTCGATGTGACCGTCGGAGAGCCGGGCCGAGATGTCCGTGCGCATGTCCAGCATGCGCTGAGGAGTGTCGATGTGGCCGTCCAGAATGACCGCGGGCTGCTGGAGCACGAGCAGCAGTCCTAACGCGAGACCCATGGGGAGCCCCCGATCAGGAACCGGAGCGGCCAGGTGCGCGCCCGCGTGATGCCAATTCGGGGTGTCGTGATGATGTCGAGCCGCTGGCGAGCCGGCCCCCGCACGATCCGCAGCCGGCCCCGCTGCAGTGAGACCCCGTCGAGCCTGCCGGTCACCGCCAGCGCCTCGCACAGCCGCGCCGGACCGGAGCAGAGCCCGCGGTCAGTCGCTCCGCGGCGCCGGCGGCGCATCGTGTCCAGGCCGTCGAGCGGCTCGAGCGCGCGGATCAGAACGGCGGCGGGGAAGCCCTCGGCCTCGGTGACCGCGTTCAGGCACCAATGCATGCCGTAGGTGAAGTACACGTAGGCGGTGCCGGGGGGGCCGAACAGGTGCCGGTTGCGGCGCGTGCGGCGAGCGCCGTAGCCGTGACACGCGGGATCGTCGGGGCCGACGTAGGCTTCGGTCTCCACGATCCGACCCGCCACGCGTCGCCCGCCGACCTCGCTCACGAGAACGTGCCCCAAAAGCCGACGCGCGACCTCGGGTGTCGGTCGCGCGTAGAAGCTCGGGGCGAGGGCGCGCGCCTTCACCCGCCGCCGGTCAGCCCGCGCTTCACCTTCGACCAGAAGGACTCTTGTTCCCCGTCTGCCTCACCCTCTGGCGCGGGTGACGGCGCGGGTGGCGGCTCGCCCGGCGCCCGGTCGGTACGGGGGGCCCGTTCGGCCTGGTCGCGCATCTCGGTCTCGCCGCCGCGCCCGCCGCGTCCTCCCCGACCTCGCCCACCCCGGTGCCGTCGGCCACCTCGTTCACCTCGTTCACCTCGTTCGCCGCCTTCGCCGCGTTCGCCCCGTTCCTCGGGCGGTCCTACCACCGCGGTCGGACCCCGCGGGTCGTCCCGGTCGCGCCCTCCCAGGCCCTCGCCGCCCTCCCTGCCACCCCTGCCCCCTCGGCCCCGGCCCCCCCG
>Ga0209761_1001961_pt1 | contig 13422 bp, 13 predicted proteins | sample GraSoi013_1_40cm_4_FD_185818 | JGI IMG/M metagenome (GOLD analysis project Ga0209761, IMG submission 185818) | Grasslands soil microbial communities from the Angelo Coastal Reserve, California, USA - Sample 09_25_2013_1_40cm (SPAdes) (version 2) | ecosystem: Environmental > Terrestrial > Soil >... | reverse complement strand
TCCGGCGGGACCAGCATCGGCACAGGCCTCACAACGTGTTCGCGTCCGTTGCGCTGCTGCGCCGGTATGTGAAGGACACCTCCCCCCTCGGGACGCGGCCGTGGACGACCACAGATCTGACCCCAGCCGCCACGCCGATGATGATCGCCATCCCATACGGCCGCGGCTATACGTCGCAGTTTGTGTTTGATCCGGCGTCGGGGCACTACCGCCGGTTTACCGAGGGTCAGCGGTCGGTGGATGCCCTCACAGGGCATCAGATTGAAGTGGCTGCCGTGATCGTATTGTACGCCCGCTGGTGGCAGGTGTATGAAGGTCCCGTCCTCACCAGCCGGATGGCGCTGACTGGCGAAGGTAGGATCACCGTCTTCGCCGCCGGCCGTCGCTTTGACGGAACCTGGCGCCGTCCCGATTCGTCACAACGGACAGTGTTCGCAGATGCCGAAGGCAGACCCATACAGCTGCCGCCCGGGCGGGTGTGGATCAGCGTCGTTCCCCCGGAGCGGGTCGTTCGCGTCGACTATGTGGGAACGGAACCACGCATCCGGTAGTCCAGGCCCTTCGACCAAGGTTGGCTCCGCTCAACACGAGTCCCGGCACGGGAGTTGCTCTATGCCAAAAGGACGGAATCGGCAGCACCGGCGAGCCCAGGGGCTACACGCGCCGATACCAGCAGGTGGCGTCCCCCGATGACAGCACTTGAATTGGAAGAGTTTGAGAGCCTGGAGAGCCTCCAGGCTCTATTCCGGGACCCCGAAGCTCAGGAGCGCCTCAGCCACCTCGGAGTGCGCACCGCGCTCGTCGCCACCTGGGATGGCCTGCTGGTCGACTCCGTCGTCAACGACGATGAGCCTATGGCGCTGGATACACTGGCAGCCAACGCTGCGGCCGCGCTGCAGTTGTCGCACGAAGAACCCTCCAGCGGCCACGTCGACGGGGTCCTGGCTGAGTTCGACGCCGGGTCCACTGTCATCGTCGACCCCGTCGGCAATAACTCGCTGGTGGCGTTCGTCATCAAACCGGCATCAGACGTCGATCAGCTCCGCACGGAACTCCGCACGCTGGTCAAGCGTCAACCTGCCGGAGGCGTGACGCCGACCTCCGCCCCTGGCGGCCGCGGCACTTCCGCGGCGGCGGCGAAAGCATCGCACACGGTTTCAAGATCTCCCGAGACATCGGCCCCAGCCCCCAGGCCCGAGATCCCTCCGCCCGCTGCGCGGCCGGTTCCGTCTGCGCCGGCCAAGCGCCGCGTCCCTGCGGCGCCGGCCCAGGCACCCAGGCCGGTTCCGCAACGAGCCGAGCCAGGACCCCAGCCACTGAGGGCGACCCGGCCTGCCGCATCGACTGTCAAGGAGATCATCCGCAGCACGCCGGCCGGACGGCGGGTGATCCTCAAAGGCGTCAGCCTGGAAGCCGCAGGGTTTTCTGCCACCGTCACCGTGGAACTCCTATTGAACGGCGAGACGGTCGTTGGCAAAGCCGTGATGCGCAATGACTCAACCCAGTACGTCGCGGTCGCGGCCGAAGCCGCCATTCAGGCGGTGACCCAGCTCTTGCCCGATGGGTATGGGGTGGTGCTCGAGCAAATTGCGGTGCTGGTTTCCGACGTCGAGCAGGACATCCGCGCGGTCAGCGTGAAAGTGCTCTTCCTCTCACCCGACGGCGAGCAGACGCTGCTGGGCATCGCGAAGATTACCGGGGACGAACCGATGGCCGGGGCCAAGACCGTGCTATCCGCCGTCAACAGCAGCCTCGAAGCGATCTTCGCGCAACAGGAAGATTACGTCCACTAGTCCCGGGCCGGTCCCATCGCCGGCCGTCGCTGGTTGGTCGCGAACTCTCAACCTCGCATCCCCGTAATGCATTTCAGGATGGTCGACGGTTCGTTGCCGCGGGCATAGACTGAGGAGAGCAACGGCTCCGGGAAGCGAGGCCCAGGCAATGGGACCGGGACGCGGGTCCTCGGTCGTCATTCGCGGACTCACCGCGTGCTTGTGCATTCTGGCGCTGTCGGCGCCTGTCACCGCGCAGTCTTCGGTCTCGGAGGAGGACGAGCTGGCGGTCGGCCGCGCCGTCGCCGCCGACGTGATCAGCCAGTATGGCGTGTTCGCCGATGTGGAATGGCAGGGATTCCTCACACAGATCCGCGACCGGCTGCTGCCGTTTTCCGGCAGGTCCAACATCCCCTACAAGCTGATCATCCTCGACACAGCGGTTCCGAATGCCATCAGCACGCCGGGCTACATCTTCGTTACGCGCGGCATGCTGCGGCTTGGGCTGGACACCGAAGAGTGGGCATTCGTGCTGGGCCATGAGATGACTCACACGGTCAAACGTCATGTCGCGCAGTTCATCGAGCGGGCCAACGCCGGCACCCTGATTTCTGTCATCATCGCGATCGTCTCCGGCAACCGGACCACAGTCGATCTGGTGCGCTTGGTGGTGGACCTGGCCATGCTGGGGTTCTCACGAGAGAAGGAGAAAGAAGCTGACCTCGGATCTCTTCGCATGATGATGGAGGCCGGCTTCGATCCAGCCAAAGCGTCGCAGACGCTCGCCTGGCTCAACAATGTCACCGGCCGCAGTCAGGAACAAACAAACTGGGCCGGCACACACCCAGGATTCCGTGACCGGATCGAGGCGGTGAACGCCGCCTACGCCGGCTTCACCGCGCGGGGATTGCCTATGCGGATCTGGTATTTCAAAGACCGGCAAGAATCGAATGGGGTGGTGGTAACACCATCCAGGCTGGCTGAGGTCCGAGACGCGTGGATCCTGACGCTGGCGGTGGACAATTCAACGGAAGCCACGGCAACAATCTTTGCGGCCTCGGCCACGCTGGCCGGTTCCGACGGCGATCTCGCCATCCGCTTTCTACGCTCCACGCTCCCCGCTGAGGTTGACCCTCAGGGGAAGATCGAGGGGACGCTGACGTTTGAAAAGCGCTCCAGGACCCCACCTACTGCCCTCCTGCTGCCAGTTCTCTTCCCGGACCGCCGGATCGACGTCACGGTTGCGATGGCCAATGGCGGGCCGTATACTCCAGGGCCCGCATCCACTCCTCTACCCGCGCCGCCCCCATTCCCATAACGAACCCTAAGAACGCAGACCGCTGATCGCAGAACGCGGACTACCCGAACCTAAACTTGGAGCCTTCTGCGTTCTGCGTTCTGCCGGCTGCGTTCTTCCAATCGTACCACCAGGAAACCTAGCGAATCAGCGTGCCGCGTGCGCCCGCCTCTCCCGCGCGGCGCGGCGGGCCAGGCGGAGGGGGTCCGGCGTTCTCGCCTCCGCGGTCACCGCCAGCACGATCTCCACTGCGGTCTGAGCGTCCGTGCGCCATCCCATGTGCACCGCGAGCGGCCTCGCCCCTTGCACCGTGCGCACCCAGTATCCCACCAGCTCATCGCCAAGACGCAGGGGGCTGCGCGCACGCGGCTCATCCGGCGGCCAGATTCCTTCGGCAATTAGCGCGCGGTCCGTGACACCGATCGAGGGAATATCAAGCCGTTCGCCGAGGTGAAGGGCGAGCCCGGCCCGCCGCGGATGATCGCGTCCGGTCGCATCCACGAGGAGCACCTCTGGCAGAAGCGGCAGTCCCCGCACCGCCGCTTCTAACAGCGGGCCTTCACGCAGCGCCAGAAATCCCGGACGGTACGACGCCGGTGCTTCGCCTTCGATGATAGTCACGGCGATCTCCCGCTCTCCCGCGGTCACGACCGCGGCCGCCCAGGCCCGGTCGCCGGATGCACCTGGGCCCTCGAAGCCCCTTGGGAAGCATACGAAACAGGCTCCGACGCGGGACATCTCGCCAGACGGACGCCACAGCGGGGGAGTCCGGGCGGCGAGACGCAACTGCACCTCGACCAGTTCGTCCGGGGTCCGCGGCCAGGGATCCACTAGGCCGGACGCTGACGTGCGGAGAGCCAGCGGATCACCTCACCCGCGTTGGCGTCGGGAGGAAACACCGGATAGAAGACGTGCTCGATGACTCCGTCGTCAATCACCAGCGTCAGCCGTTTCACGTAGGTCCGCCCTTCCAGGGCAAACGACGGCAGGCGCAGCGCACGGACGAAGGTCAGATGAGCATCGCTGAGCAACTCGTACGGCAGCCGCAGACGGACGGCGGCCTCGCGCTGATCGGCTGTGCTCTGTGTACTCAGACCAAACACCCGCACCCCCTGCGCCTGCAGTTCACCGTGGCGATCGCGGAACGCGCATGACTGCGGGGTGCATCCACGGGCTCCGGGGATCTCATTCCAGCCCGGCGGAGAGGGTTCATCGGGCTTCCCCGTGCGGGGGTAACAGTAGAGGACCGTGCGGCCTCGTAGGCCGGCGAGATCCACGAAGCGTCCCGCGGTCGACGGCAGTGCGACGGCGGGCATCCGCATCCCGGGCAGGTGGCCACACGCGCCGTCGTCGACGGGCACCGGCAGATCAGACGGCAGTTCGTACAGGTTGTCGGCTCGAGGCATCACACGCCCCCCAGCTCCTTTCTCCTGACGTTCCAGCCCGCCCGCACGCGTCCTGCCGAAATGTCGAGCACCCGGGCCACTCTCCGAACCCCGGGTGCGGAACGCCTGGTGACGAGGAGATGGGCGCTAGAAGTGAAGCTCGACGCCGACGAGATATCCCTGGAAGGTACTATTGGTGGTGCCAGCGCCCGACCAGGAGATCTGCGACGAGCCGCCGCGATATCCGGCAAACACGGTCGTCACAGGCACCGGCGAGTACTGTAGCGTGATTTCGTATTCGCTTCCGCCGCCGGTCCCGCTCCAGGACGCGGCCACCGCAGGAGGACCCGACATCGAGATGTCGGCGTTTGCATTCAGTGAGGTGATCCATGTGTAGCTGCCCCGAAGAGTGAGACCCTGCGACGTGGCGACCGTGGCCTCCACACCGCCGGGCCGGTGGCGTTGAAGAAGAGCCCGCCGTATCCACCATAGGCCGCGAAGCCGATGGGTCCGGTGCGAAGGCCCACGCGGAATGCCGAATCGGCGATCCACGTGCTCCCGCTGTACCCAGACATGCTGGTTGCTGTGAAGCTGGGGTTGGCGAGACTCCCATAACGTAAGTCTGATCGCAGGCTCACGAAGGGACCGAGCGGTTCATCGAAGCGAAATCCGAACATGGTGGAGTTCCACGCGAAGGTGCCCGAGGGGGTGCCGTACGAGAACTGGGCCGGCCAAAGCGTGAACTGCATCGCCGCCCTGGCATCGTCCACCGGGATGACAACCAGTGAGAGGATGGAAATCACGCAGAAGAACGCACGCATCAAACCAACCTCCTGTCGACGTCCCCGCAATGGTCTCAGCGACGTCATACCCCTAACGAAACCGGATTACTCGGCTGGGGAGTCCGGCTGAAGGACATGGCGCAGCATGGCGCCGCGATTGTCAAACTCGAGCGCAGTCCCGGTAAACGCCACGCAGCCCTGGACCCCCGGCAGCTGCAGGACGTCGCGGGCAATCTCGCGCCACTCGCCGGCGGCGAACCGGGGACCCCAATCACTGCCAAGGACCGGCCCCTCCCGGGAATCGACCTGCAACGCCGGAAGCACCTTGCCGGGCGCGGCATCTGCGGCCTCCCGCACGACCGATGCCACCCATGAGGACTGGCGGTGCAACATGGCGTGGTAGGCCATGGGCGAGACGTAGTGGACGAGGGGGGACAAGTCGGCGATCCGCTGCCCGGCGAGTAACTCACGCTGTGCAAGACCCAGGGGGACCACAAACAGTCCGGTGAGCAGATCAGGACGGACGCTCCGCAGGCGCCGGACCGCCTCGCGTACAAACCTCGTGATCACCGCGCACTTGAAATCCGTCCATTGCGTCCGGACGTGGGTCAGAATCCATGAAGCCTGCTCCGCCGCCGTCTGTGCAGGCACAGACACGTGGCTGGACTGTTGGAATTGCCGGATGGTATGGGAATCAAAGCTGCAGTGCTGCGGCTGGGCCCCCGGCCGGCATTCCAGCTCCCAGTGTAGGGGCCAGCGGATGAAGTCGAGCATCACCCCGTCAACGCCGTGCATCTGGACGAGCCTGCACATGAGATCGAGCCGAGCTTCCGCATAGTCCTCGTACGTCGGCGTAATGCCAATGTACCACTCCATCGGGGACCGACGCGTTCCAGCCTCCGTCACAGGCCAGAGCTCGGGCCGCTCGAGTACGGCTCTGTTTCGGTGTGCATGGTCCGAGAAGCAGGCGATGCTGCTGAACCAGCGCAGTCCAAAGGAGTGGGCCAATCGGATCCACGCGTCGTCATAACTCTCAGACTCCGTGAAGACCGCGTTGATGCCATACCCGACCAGCCGTTCCAGCAGCCGGGCGGCACGAGCGTCGGCGGCCGGAAGTTGGAGGAACGTCTCGATGAACAGGAACGCGCCGACGATCCGGCCGGTCATCGCGCCCTACCCTTTGAGTCCCGACAGCGCCTCAAGCCCACGCATGTACTGGCGCTCCAGAAGAAGGAACATCATCAGGGGGAGCAGGACGGCCAGCGTCGCCGCGGCCATCCAGAGATGGTAATCGACCAGAAACGTCGAGCCCAGGCCCATCAGCGAGAGACCCAGCGGCAGCGTAAAGTTCTCCTGCGAGGACAGCACCACGAGAGGCCAGAGAAAGAGGTTCCACGACATCAGCAAGGTCATGATCCCCACCGTCACAATGGCCGGTCCCAACAGCGGGAAGACCAGTCGTATGAAAATCTGCATCTCCCCGGCGCCATCCACTCGGCCGGCATCGATGAGTTCATTGGGAATCGTCACGGTAAACTGCCTGGCCAGGAAGATGCTTTGCCCAGTCAGTGCGAATGGGACAACGAGGGCCCACAGCGAATCGACCAGACGCAGGTCGCGGATGATCAAAAACAGCGGAATGATCACCGAGGAAAAGGGGAGCAACGTCGTCGAGAGCATCACCCACAGCAGGGTGTCGCGGTGCCGAAAACGGAATTTGGCAAATCCGTAGCCGACGATCGTGGAGAGGACGATCGAGGCACCCGTCGTCGCCACAGCCACTAGCAGGCTGTTGGCCATGAAACGCGCCAGGTTCTCACCGGCAAAGCGTGGCTCCAGCAAGGCCTGCAAAAAGTTCTGCGGCCGCCAGACCGGCGGGATCCACCGGATGGGGACGGTCAGGACGTCCTGAGGTCGCTTCAGCGCGGCCGACAGCATCCATGCGAACGGCAGCAGCGAGAATGCAGAGTATCCGGAAAGGAACAGGTACCGGACTAGGCGGAGCATGCGCCGCGGCATGGGTGCGACTTCATCTCTTCCCCTCCCTATTAGTCGTAGAACGAGTACTGCAGCTGCCGGGCGGCCACAAGAGCGAACCCCAGGCTCATGAGGAGAAAGAGCATTCCGGCAGCGCTGGCATACCCGGCGCGCTGAAATTGAAAGAAATTCTCGTACAAGAATATCGGCAGCGCGCGCGTGGCGTCGGCCGGGCCGCCGCCGGTGAGCATGAAGATGGGCTCAAACAGCCCGATCACTCCGACAAAACCGCTGACCACCACAAACACAGTAATCGGACGCAGCAGCGGCATGGAGATGCGCCACAACGTCTGCGCCGGCGACGCTCCGTCGACACGCGCCGCCTCCTGGACTTCCCGCGGCACGCTCTTCAACCCGGCGAGGTACACCATGGCATAGAAGCCGGTCATCTTCCATACGATGAAAATGGCCACCGCCAGCGGCGCGAGCTGCCGGCTGGCCGTCCACCGCAGCGCGCTCCACCGGGCGAGCCCGAGTCCATCGAGCAGGCCGGCCAGGACGCCCTGATTCGGCAAGAAGATCAGCTGCCAGACCAACCCCGTGGCCACCCAGTCGGTGACGACTGGAATGAACACGGCCAGCTTGAACAGGCTCGACAGTCGGAGGCTGGGGTCGTGTAGCGCAACCGCCAAACCGAGCGCCAGACCGACGATGCAAACGAGGGCGAGTCCGGTAATCGTCAGCGACGCCAGCATCGCGTGGTGGAACTGCGGATCGGTCGCTAGATTGACGTAGTTCAGCAGCCCCACGAAGTGTGGGGGGCTCCCGATCCGCCAATCAGTCAGACTGGTGACCGCCGCCAGCGCAACCGGAAAGATCCAAAAGGCGGCAAAGTAGAGAGCGGCAGGCGAGATGAACAGCAAGCCGAACTTCGTCTGGTAAGCCAGGCGAACTCGTCCCATGCCCTCAGCAGCGCTGCAGGGGCGCCGGCCCGGGCTCCCCCTGAGCCTCCTGCCGTGGCGGCCCGATGCCGGCTACTTGGTTCCCAACAATCGCTGCAACTCTGCCTGGAGCAGACGGGCTGTATCCGCGGGCTGCGTTTGATCGTATACCACGCGATCAATTGCACGGATCAGGGCTTGCCCGACCTCGTCGAAGTTGTGAGTCACATAGTCAATCTTGTACGTGGTGAACGCATTCTCCCAGGTCCGTAGCCACGGATTCTTCACCAGTTCCTGCTGATATCCTGTGGACTGGTAGAAGGCCTTTTTCGGGTGCGTGTACCCAACGGTCTTGAACCACCAAACGGCCTGGTCAGTTTCTCCTTTCTTGCCGAGTATCGCAGCCAGAAACTGCTGCGCCAGTCGTTGCGCCGCCTGCGGTTTATTCGCGTTGATGGACCAGCCCCACGACCACTCCACGTTGTGGTAGGTGGAGCGGTTCCCCGGATCGACCACGGGATGCGGCGCGACACCGAAGTGGACGTTGGGGTTGTGGGGGATCATCGCGGGCACAAACCAGGTGCCGGCGAGGAGCATGGCCACCCGGCCCTGCGGCAGGTCGGCGAACCAGTTGGCCGGGAAGCTCGGATCATACACCTTGTCGGACCACGTAAAATCGTACATCAGCTTGAACGCATCGGTCACCGGCTTTGTCGTGACCGCGGGCTTTCCGTCCACGGTAAGATCGGGTTGTCCGTACTGGCGCATCAGGGCGTAGAAGTCCTGCGCGTACCATTGAGGAGAACGAAAATTGGCAAAGAACCCAAAGCGGTAGCCGATCTGCGTCAACTTGCCCGCGGAATCGTGCTTGGTCAGTTTCTTCGCCATGTCGGCAATCATCCGCCATGACACCGGTGTGTCCGCGGACAATGGGGCCACACCGGCCGCGTTGAACATGTCGAGATTATAGAAGAGCGCCAGCGTATTGTACTCGCTGAACAATCCGTACAGGTTGCCATCCCGTTCGAAGATCGACGTCGTCCCAGGCACGTAGGCATCGATCATGTCCCGGGCGGAGGCGTACCCAAAGATCGTGGGGTCCAGCGGCGCGAGAAACTTGTTGTCCATGAATACCTTATAGTGCCAGTCTCCCATGTCCCAGAGGTCCGGCCCGGCCCCGCTGGAGAGCGCGGAGAGCAGTTTCGCGTCATACGCCACAACCCCGGCAAACGGGATGGCCGTCACCTTGACGCGGACACCAGGGTGTGCGGTCTGAAACTCCGGAATCCACTTCTTGGAGAGCGCATCCTGAAGCGGCGGGAACTCGTGGACCCAGATCTCCAGAGTCTGGGCCGGGGCGGCCTGGGCCCACCCGCCCGCAAGCGCGATCGTAAGCGCGGCGATGACCAGCGCCGCCGCCACCGCCGAACCCCAGGCGGATCCGAGTGTTCTCGTTTCTACTTCCACCTGCGCCACCTCCCTCAGTCAACTCATCCGGGCCGGGAGAACGCAGCACGTGCCTTCTACGCAGCGCGGGGCTTCCCTCTCGCGCGTGTCTAGATCTCGGTGGCCGGCGGCATGGAAGCAGGAGGTCGGCCTCTGCCTCGAAAAGTTGTTCCGGGAGTGAGACCGATGCGCGGGTTGCCACGAGGTCTGGTTGTTGTCCTGGTGCTCCTCTCCGCCTCTGCGGGCTGGCAGCTGTTTGCCGTCCATAGTCTGCTGGGCGCGCGGGACGCGCAACTCGCCGCATTCGGGGAACAGGCGTACCGTCAGGCTCGGCAGGTCGCTCAGTTACAAGAGTACTTGCGCGCTCGGGACCGCAAGGTCATCACCCTTCTGGAAATGGTGAGCCAGCAAGACCAGGAACTGGTGGAACTCCGCACCCAAGTCGACCGCAGCCGGGTCCGGGACCGGATCGAACTCTCTCGCAGTAATCTGTCCCTGCTCGCCTCCGCGCTGGAGCACTTCTTCAAGGACAACGGGCAGTATCCGGCGAGGCTGGCCGAACTGGTTCCCAAGTATCTCGGCGCGATCCCTCTGGAGCCGTGCACGAACGCCAGCTACGTGTACAGGCCGGTGAGCAGGCCGCGTCTGGACTATGGCCTGTCCACCGGCGGCTACCCCGCCAGCAGCGAATGCAGCCGAGTCGCCGCGGGCCTGAGCTTTGCGCCGGCGCTCGGCCTGGTCAACCAGCCGTAACAAATTCCCCTCACCCTTCACCATTTGGCTCAGATCAGGAATCGCGCTTTCGCGCGCGCTGGGCTCTGAGCAAGGGCCTCTCCCAGGGGGAAAGGCCTAAGGGGATCGCGCCGCCATTCGGCGGCGCGTCCACCAACTTGGCGGGCCCGGAGGGACTCGAACCCCCAACCTCGCGGTTAGAAGCCGCGAGCTCTATCCACTTGAGCTACGGGCCCGAAGATGCAGCCTGCGATGAAATCCTTCGCCGATTGCGTCCCGCAGGACGTAGTATACCTCGTTTGTCTCCGTGCAGACGACGGCAGTGGCGTCAATTCTCTGGAGCCGCGCACAGCCCACCGCAGTCCGAAGTGCCGCCGGGGAGGGTACAGAGAACAGTAGGTCTAAATCACTCCGGCGCAAGGATATCCTCGCTGTTCTCGCGCGCGCCATCGGGAGCGCTTGGATGTCGGCAGACCTGATCAAAGAGTGGCTCCGCCACCGCACCGGGCGCCTCGCCCTCGCGCTGGGCATCTACGCGCTGCTATTTGTTCTCTGGGTGGCGTTTGGCGCGTCTCGTCTCCCTCATCGTGAAGCCATCGGCGACCTGGCCTTCCCGCCGATGGGGCTGACCGCGGCTGTCCTGACGTGGCGGCTGGGATCCGATGAATCGCTGAAGCGCCGCGCCCGTGTGGCCTGGCGCACTGCCGCGTTGGCCATGTTCTTCTACGCCGGCGGCGATCTCTTGTGGGCCTACTACGAATTGGTGCTGGGGATCGATCCATTCCCGTCGCTTGCCGACGTCGGGTATCTGCTGTTCTATCCGACGTTGATGCTCGGGCTGATGACATTCCCGTTTGCGCCGCGTTCGAAAGCCTCGCAGACCAAGTTCTGGCTGGACGCTGGCACGGTACTCCTGGGCGCCTGGATGGTCATCTGGTATTTTGTGCTGGGCCCGACCGCCCTGGCCGAGCATGCCGACCGGCTCAGCGCCATGCTGGCATCCGCTTACCCTATTGGCGACCTCGTGCTGATCTTCGGCACCGCCACGCTGCTGTTCCGCCAGCCTGAAAGCGGGAACCGGCACGCGCTGGGGATCCTCGCCGCGGGAATCACCAGCTTCCTTGTCGCTGACGTGGCGTTCGGCCACCTGGACCTGCAGAGTGCGTACCAGGCTGGCGACTGGCCGGACGCGTTCTGGATGCTGGCGTGGTTTCTCTTCGCCGCGAGCGCACTGTATCAGTCCTGGTGGTCGTCCAAGAAACCGCTGGCGGCCGGGGTATGGCCCCCGGAGGGCATCCGGGTGATCAGCTCTCTGCCGTACGCGGCCGCCGTACTTGGCTATGGCTTGCTCGTGGTCGCCGGTCACCGCGCCGCCCTTTACCCGCTGGGTGGTTTGCTCTACGGTGCTATTGCGATTACCGTATTCATCCTGCTCCGGCAGCTCACGGTGATGCGCGAGAACCTGCAGCTGCTCGCCGACACGCAGCAGCTGGCCATTACAGACGGTCTGACCGGGTTGTTGAACAGGCGGCAGTTCTTTGAGCTGGCCGAGCGCGAGTTCGCGCGCTGTCAGCGCTACCGACGCCCGCTGTCTGCCATCATGGTAGACATCGATACCTTCAAAACCATCAACGACCGCCACGGGCATCTCGCCGGCGACATGGTGATGCAGGCCGTAGCCGAACACTGCAAGAGGCAGCTGCGGAAGGTTGACCTGGTCGGCAGATATGGCGGAGACGAGATCGTCATCGTGCTGCCGGAGACAGACCTCCACGCCGCGTCCGGCGTGGCTCAGCGGCTGCTCGTTGCGATCACGCAGTCGCCGCTGGCGTTTGGCGAGGATCTTCTGAAAATTTCGATCAGTGCCGGTGTGGCGCCTGGAAACGGCAGCGCAACTCTGACGGCGTTGTTGCACCGCGCCGACGAAGCCTTGTATGAAGCAAAGCAGGCCGGCCGGAATAGGATCAAGATCAGCGCGGAAGGCTAGATCCGGTGCACGCGCAGCAGTGAGACCCCGACCGCCCCAGCCAGCAGCAGCGCCGCCGCCCCCGCCAGCAGCCCGCTGACCTCCGTGGGCCGAGACTCCCATCCAATATCCCGGCTAAGACGGCGGTAGACACGGCGCAGTTCGCTCGTCGACGTCGCATGATAATACGTGCCGCCGGTAATCTCGGCAACTTCGCGCAGCGTATCCTCATCCAGTCGCACCCAGATGCTGCGGCCGCCGAGGTTGAGGAATGTGCCCTCGGGGGTCCCGATGCCGACCGTGTACACTTTGACCTCCTGCTCGCGGGCGATTCGCGCCGCGTCCTGCGGCAGGGCACCGCGGTTGCTCTGCCCATCGGAGAGGAGCACGATGGAGCCCGAGGGCACCGGGGGCTGCGGGACCGGGGCAGGCGCCAGCGGCGAGCTGGGGCGCTGCCGCCCGGGGAGCGCCCAGACGGCTTCGAGCAGCCCATCCCCGATGGCGGTGGCAAACTCCGTCGAGAGCAGATCGATAGCTTCCAGGATACGCGTCCGCTCCGTGGTCGGTGGAACGATCAGCGTTGCATAGCTACTAAAGGTCACCAGGCCCACCTTCAACCCGCGCGGCAGGATGCGGACGAATTCCTTGGCCGCCGCTTTCGCCGCCTCGATGCGGTTGGGCGGCAGATCATCCGCCAGCATGCTGCGGCTGACATCGATGGAGAGCATGACCGTATTCTGCAGGGCCGGCACCGGCATTGGCGCTATCGGCCGGCCCAGTGAGAGAATGACCGCGGCCAGCGACAACGCGACGAGGACTCCAGGAAAGTGGCGCGTCCACCGTCCGGACACCTCGAGCGCCTGCGCCAGCATCTCGACCTGCGTGTAGGAGACAGACCGGCGGGCCGGCCGCCGCAGCGCCCACACATACAGCGCCGCCAGCAGCGGCACTGCCGCCAGCCCCACCAGCATGATCGGCCACTGAAACGTCATGCGTGCCCCCCGGCCTTTCCCGCACTACATCTGCCGAATATCACGTCAGGGCACCCTCCGGAACCAAACCAGCGAGAACGCCCCCCCGGTCAGGATGAGCACACCGGCCGCTGCGGCGAGGAGTGACGTGAT
>Ga0209761_1001958_pt1 | contig 13431 bp, 13 predicted proteins | sample GraSoi013_1_40cm_4_FD_185818 | JGI IMG/M metagenome (GOLD analysis project Ga0209761, IMG submission 185818) | Grasslands soil microbial communities from the Angelo Coastal Reserve, California, USA - Sample 09_25_2013_1_40cm (SPAdes) (version 2) | ecosystem: Environmental > Terrestrial > Soil >... | reverse complement strand
ATACTGTGTATCGCCAAGTCCCAGTTCGCCTAGCTGTTGGCTGATAGCGCCTTCGCGGAGGTCGAGAACCTTCCTGCCCTTCCGCTGGCGGTTTCTGTTCTTTAACCGTGTTCCTTCGATGCGGCAGTCGTCACTGCAGTACTTTTCTGAGAACCAGCCTAGAAATTTGCGCTTGCAGACGACGCATGTCTTTAGGACTTTCTTGTCGACAGCCATGTTATTGTAACCGTGTGTCTTTGGTCCCGTATCCCTTCGTTTGTTGGATATATGGTAGAGAGGTGCCAGTATAAAACTGGCATGCCTCCGAGGGGCCCGAAGCAACATGGAAGATCGATTGACCCTGCCTTATACTACGCAAAAAAACACGATGGCATAGATGACTCTGGTCAACCTTTTTGTTGGAAAAGACACTGCAAACTCTTCGTTGGATTGAAGGATTGTTAACTCTTTCTGGATGACGATTGGCTCTCGTGCGGCTGGGTTCGTCACTCTCTCTGGCTATTTAACACGAAAAGCCATTCCCTTGTTTGGGCGCGGCCGAGTGCTGGCGGTGAAGACGATCAGACAGAATCATCATGCCTCAGCTGAACTTTTACGGCTCCTAGACGAGTTCAGACGTATGGTGAACGTCTGCATCGCTATCGGAACAAAAGAGAACGTTTCCAGTCTCAAGACTCTATCGTTGAAGTCATATCATCATCTCAGTCGTGACATCCTTGGCTACCACAGGCTGTGTGCCATCAGTACGGCAACCAGGATTCTTCACAACCATCGAAAGGCCAACAAGAAGAAGAACCACCGCGCAATCGTTCCGTATGCTAGGAGGTCGATGTTGACCACATGCTACGGGTTCAAAATCCAGAATGGTCTTCTCAGACTCCCGGTTAAACCTCGAGAGTACGTGTATGTCAAGCTAAACAGTCATACGCTCCAGGTCCTCTCAGGGCTCAATGTCCACTCGGTCACCTTTACACCCGACGCGCTCAGTATCAGCTTCTCGAAAGACACAGTTGAGATCGAGCCCGAAGGATACATTGGGGTGGATCGTAACCTGGACAACGTGACAACTGCATCAGCGAATGGAATGGTCAAGACATTCGACTTGTCAAAGGCGACCGGGATCAAGTCTACATACCGGTTTGTCAAGAGTCGATTCAAGAGAAACTACTCCCGAACAAGAGCGCAGATCTTTTCCAAGTATGGAAAGAAGCAGCGGAACCGTGTACTGCCAATACTCCACAACGTGTCCAAGAGAATTGTCGAGAATGCGAAGACTCGACGGTATGGCATAATAATGGAGAGACTGACCGGGATGAGAAGACTCTTTCAGAAAGACAACGGGCAGAGCAGAAACTATCGGGCGAAGATGAACAGTTGGAGCTATGGAGAACTACAACGACAGATAGAGTACAAGGCGCGATGGGACGGAGTGAAGGTGATCTACGTTCCTGCTAGGAACACGTCCAAGCGGTGCTCAATATGCGGGTACAAGACCCTAGAGAGCACCCAGCGACGACTATGGTGTCCACACTGTGGAGCCATCTTGGACAGGGATGAGAACGCGGCTAGAAACATAGCCGCGGGAGGGCTGAGGTTCAGCCCCAACGGGCCTCCAGGTGAAGCAATGGTAGAGGAACGGGAACCGGACAACGCGACCCTAATCCTCAAAGTCGATGAAGGCAAGTTAAGTCCAACAACCGACGACTTCCGACTATATCCAACAAAGACTTAACAGAACCGTCCGCAGCTTCTTCAGTCCCATCCGTCCAACATGGAAAGATCTCGGATTACTCGCAACCTATAGGCGCTGGCTCGGAACAAACTGGGTTTGGGCGGAATGGCTCGCGATCTACCAAGCAATCTTCAGCATCACAATCCCGATCTTCCTCGTCGAGCTAACATTTTCACAATCCAAGACTCGGATCTGGCTCTCGACAAGAATGCGCGTTCTCTTCCACGGGCTATTGGTCCTCGCGATAATTCTCGGCTTCTTCGCCTTCCCCTACGACCCCGGAAGATCATCCTGCAACTCCCCGGGAAACCGTCTTCTGTTCAACTTGGGTCTGAAATGCCAGAACCAACAGAACCTGGCGCAAGATAGCTGAACGCTAGGAAAATCCCAGAACCAGCGCAACCTTCTTTCTGCAACTATTTTGTTCTCTTAGCTTTTCTTTTTCGCTAGCTATTCTTTCCGCTAACTATTGTCTAAGCATTCTTTTTCTAGCGACCCCCGGGGGTGGTCGAATTTCCCGCGCCCCGCTCTTCACGAAACGCAAGTACAAACCTGAAGGCCTCAATCAGGTCTATAGCTAGATAGCTTCAAAACCGGAAAAGCCCCCTAAAACTGGCAAGAAATGCCCAAACTCGGCTGGAATAGAATGTGTTATATATTGTGATAGCGTGGCGAAGCGTGACTCGATATGGGCGATAAGCCAACAGCCGCAATGGTCCTCTCGCTAATTGGAGGAATATTCGTAATTCTCGGGGGAGCCTTCCTTGCCTTCGCGGGCTCCCTAATCGGCTCCTTTAACGTTACAGGCGCAGCATCCGCCAGCGCTACCGTCTTGGCACTAGGAATCGTCGGCGTCATCATGGGGCTCATCATGGTCGTTGGAGGATTCATGATGTACTCTAAACCAACCAGCACCAAGATGTGGGGTGTAATCGTCTTGATACTCGCGATAATTAGCTGGGTTACCGCAATCGGCGGATTTTTCATCGGCTTCCTTCTCGGACTGATCGGTGGGATATTGGCGCTAACCTTCAAGCCAACAATGGCTCCCGGTGCAATGCCTCCCCCAATGATGAGCTCGTCGATGCCGATGGGCTCAGCACCCATGGGATCAATGGGCATGACATGCAAGAACTGCGGCGCAAGCATTCCCGCGGGAGCTACTCGATGTCCAAGCTGTGGAGCGAGTCTATGACAGCCATGCAACTGAAACCGAAACGACCAACCGGCGTAACAATTCTAGCCGTACTAGCGATTCTAGGAGCGATAGGGCTTCTGTTCAGCGGAACAGCGCTCATCGGACTTGGAATCCTCCTTGGTACGCTAGCAGCATCCGTTGACATTACGAATGCCATCAATAATGCCGGCTATCCCGGATTGAGCTCGCTGGGCGTTGGAACAATAACCGCGCTCATAATTGCCCTCGGCGCAGTATTCTTGATTCTCGGAATACTCTACCTCGCCGTCGGAATTGGGTTCTTCGGTGGAAAAAGGTGGGCCTGGACCCTGGGAATCGTAGTAAGTGTTATCGGAATAGTTCTCGCCATAGTTCAGCTGGTTTTCGGCAACTATGGCAGTATTCTTTCGCTGATAATCTCGCTGTTGATAGTCTACTATCTGATGAGACCCCACGTCAAAGCCTTCTTCGGCAAGGGAACCCCGATGGCATCACCCTCTACTATGCCAGGAACGGGTTCCTCGACACCCTAGTCGACCCATTACCACCGGCAATCAGAATCAAGCTTTCTCTACATTCCAATCACCTATTCAGACACGGCTCACTTTTCGAAACAGAGGTTGGTAACAGTCCGCTTAACACCTTCTCGTGAGATTCGATTTTCCCATGATGCAGAAGCCTTCGCGGCCAATCGGCATTACTCTTCTCGCAATAATTCAGATCCTGATCGGCGTTCTCGGACTCCTTGTCAGCCTCGCCATCATCGGCTTGGCAGCTCTCTTCTCAACTTTACCAGCAGTCGGGACCCTAATCGGTACTGTAGGAGTAGTCATTGGTGGAGTCTTTCTCTTCTTCAGCCTGATCTGGCTGGCAACCGGGGTCGGCTTTCTCCATGGAAAAGGCTGGGCGTGGACCCTGGGAATGATCTTTACAGTCCTCTCCATACTCGGCGCGGCCTACGTCGCGTTTACCGGAGTGTACCAAGCGGGTTACGCGTTGGTATTCTGGATTATCATGATCATCTATCTTACCAGATCTCACGTCAAAGTTTTCTTCGGCAAAGGGACTGTTCCAAACTACATGCCCGCGATGAACACTCAGCCGACAATGCGATCCGCACCAGTTCTCCAATCACAGACACAGTACGCTCCAACGGCTCCGCCCACCCTCCAGTACAACCCAGCCCCAGCGCCAATCCCTGCACAGGCGCCGGCGACAGCGACCGGGAAGTGTCGCTCTTGCGGCATGCCCCTGGCTTCAGGCAATTCCTTCTGCACTAACTGCGGCGCGAAACAGTAGCTCTTTTCGCTTTTAGAATTCTTGGCTGGGCAATACCAAGAGCGGACGCCGTAGGCGAATGAACAATCTCGCCACGCCACAGCTGTCTGTAGGCATCCGTTACTTTGAGAATCTTAACTTCCATACCGACCTCGTAAGGCTCGCGGTGTAAGGATCCATCTTTCAGATTGCGAGCAAGATGGACAAACGCTTTCTGGGGAGACATTCCCGGAGAGGGGTGAAACCATCCAAGCCTCTTCCAAGAACCCGCAGAATACCCAGTCTCCTCTTCTAGCTCCCGCCTTGCACAAGCCTCCGGGCTCTCGTCATTTTCGATATGGCCGGCTGGCAGTTCGAGTTCCCAGCCCTGGATGGCATGACGGTAGTTCCATATCATCACAAGCTTGTCACCACCCAGAATTGGCACGACGATTGAGAAATCGTCTACCAGTAGTCGAGGGTGAACCATCTCAAAGCCGGTCTTGGAGAGGATCCGGTCTCGGTGAAGCCTTAGGTCGCCCAGAGTTGCGATGTTTCTACTTTCCAGAGTCTTCCAAGGTTTTGGGGTTTTTCGAAACCTTAGGTTCTCTCTTGGCAAGAACTGAAACACGTTATGCAATGGTCTTGCGCATGAGCAAGTGCTTCTCGCCGAGCTTGGCGTGGGCTTTGAAGCCTTCCCTCTCAAACATGGCCACCGTTCCAAACCAGAGTGCCCATGATCCACCCTCCTTCGAAGTGGGCGGGTACGCCTCAACTATTCCACCACCTTGTTTTCGGATCGAATCCAAAGCGGCCTTCAAGGCGACTCCAGCTAGGCCCTTTTTCCTGAAGTCTCTGTCCACGAAGAAACATGTGAGCCGCCAGAGTTTTCGGCCTTGATCAGCTGACAAGTCCAGTTTGCCATAGTTGCGCCCAGAATCGATCCTTGGCAGTTCTTCTTTTGGACCGTACTGGCACCATCCGACGGCTTGGTCGCCTGCGTAGACTAGGATTCCGTGAGATCTGCCCTTAGCGACAAGAGACTTCTTTTCCTTTCGATTCAGTGCGATCGCGTCCTCCCGCTCCAATCCTTCTTTCAATAAGCGTCCTTCGTTATGGTGGTAGAATGTACACCAACAACCGCCCTGGACCCCATTGTGTTTCGCGAAGAACTTCTCGAAATCAGGCCAAGTTGTGGAGTTTAGCTCCTTGACCTCATAGTTAATCCGAGCTGGCGTTGATATTGCTTTCTTCTTCGTCGTTGCCTGGGTCCCCTTGGTCAGAGAATTGGTGGCTCTTTGTATTCTCCGAAAACTTTCCGTCCAACGTCCATGATCTCCCCCAGCGTCGCGTAGGCTCTGACCGCCTTGACCATGGGATACATCGAGTTCGCTTTCTCATCCTTGAACGTCTTTCGCAGTTCATCCAATGCTTGCTCGACCTTGTTGTTGTCCCGCGATTCCCGGACCATGTTTATCCGTGCAACCTGGCGTCGTTGCGCTTCTTCATTGATCTTCAACGTCTCAATTGGCCTCCCTTCTTCGATCTGATACTTGTTCACGCCGACGACAACTCGGTCTCCTCTCTCCAGTTCCTGCTGGTATCGATAGGAGTTCTCAGCGATCTCTCTCTGAATGAAACCCGTCTTTATCGCGTTAAGTAATCCGCCGGCCCGTTCTATCTTATCGAAATACTGGAAAGCACGTTCCTCCATTTCATCAGTTAGCCACTCGAGGTAGTATGATCCAGCTAGAGGGTCGATGGTGTCGGTAACGCCTGTCTCTTCCGCTAGGATCTGCTGAGTCCTCAACGCGACCGTGGCCGCTGCTTCTGACGGCAACGCCCAGGCCTCATCGTAAGAGTTGGTGTGAAGTGACTGGGTCCCGCCGAGCACCGTCGCCAAGGCTTCGATCGTCGTTCGCACGATGTTGTTGAGAGGTTGTTGCCATGTGAGCGACGCGCCAGAGTTCTGGGCATGAGTCCTCAACAATAACGACCTAGGATCTTTGACCTTGTACTTGTCCTTCAACACTCGAGCCCAGATTCGCCGGGCAGCGCGAAACTTGGCGACCTCTTCGAAAAAGTCCATCCCGCAGTTGAAGAAGAAGGAGAGACGGGGAGCGAAATCCTCAACCTTCAACCCTGCTTCAATCCCGAGATCCACGTATGCAAATCCGTCAGCAAGTGTGAAGGCAAGCTCCTGGACAGCGCTAGACCCTGCCTCGCGGATGTGGTAGCCGCTGATGCTGATGTAGTTCCATTGCGGCATCTCCTTTGTACAATACACCATCATGTCCCGGATGATCCGAAGATGCGCTTCGGGAGGGAAGGCCCACTCTTTCTGGGCGATGTACTCTTTCAGGATGTCGGCCTGAACCGTCCCGCGTAGCTCGTTCGGCTTCACACCTTGCCTTTCAGCAACTCCAACATACATCGCGGTCAGAACAGATGCTGGGGCGTTGATCGTCATGCTAGTACTGACCTTCTCCAGGGGGATTCCCTCGAGTAAGATTTCCATGTCTTTCAACGAGCCTACCGACACGCCGCAGCGTCCGACTTCGCCCTCAGCTCGCGAGCTATCGGGATCATACCCGTAGAGCGTTGGCATGTCGAATGCAATGCTCAGGCCAGTCTCTCCGTGATCTAGCAAATAGTGTAGGCGTTTGTTCGTGTCTTCAGGGGTTCCGAAGCCGGAGAACATGCGCATTGTCCACGGTCGCCCGCGATACATCGTCGGGTAGACTCCTCGGACATAGGGGTACTCGCCTGGAAGCCCGATTTGCTTGGACTCGTTTAGGTGCGATACGTCTTCTGGAGTATAGACTCTTTTCACTGGAACATCTGACAGGTTTCGGAATTCCTGTTTTTGTTCAGGGCTATCGCGGGTCCATGGTTTGAGGGTCTTGCTCTCCCACCGAACTCTTTCTTGTTTGATCTTCACAAGTTGCTTCTTATCGAAGGTAGTTGGCGGTGCCTTCCGTTCCTGCTTGATCTCATCTAGAACCTTCTTCCAGTAACCTTTTGCCAAAACACGGTCACGAAACAATAGAGGATGGCTGGAGGTTCCTATTTTTCCGTTATCCTGACGCCGTTCGTCGCCGAATCTTGAAATACGCTCTAGAGGCGAGAACGGAACCGAGAATTTCACTTGGCTCGGGATCTATCTTCTCAAGTTCTCAAGGGAGACCATAGAGCTGTTGCCAAGGCGATCTCGATAGTAGAGACAGGTGGGGAGCCTAGCCGGAAGCTCATTCAAGAGTTATACCCGCATACAGGCCGAGCGTTCACCATCGGCGTCACCGGTCCAACCGGGACGGGCAAGAGCACTCTGGTCGACAAGATAATCGAAGAGTACCGGAAGAGAGAACGTAGCGTCGGAGTTCTGGCAATTGACCCGTCTAGCGCGTTCACAGGAGGTGCGTTGCTCGGTGACCGTGTACGCATGATGGAGCACAGCCTAGAGAAGAAAGTCTACATCCGAAGCATGGCCTCCCGAGGCGACCTGGGAGGACTCGCTCGCGCTGCGAGAAACACAATACGCGTCTTGGACGCGGCCGGGATGGACATCATCATCGTGGAGACTGTGGGAGCGGGTCAGACGGAGGTTCAGATCGCGACAACAGTGGACGCCACCATTGTCGTTCTGATGCCTCAGCTGGGTGATGAGATCCAGGCGTTCAAGGCTGGCTTCGCCGAGATTGGTGACTTGTTCGTCATCAACAAGTCAGACTTAGTCAACCCAGCGAAGACAATCTACAACATCGCAAGCGGTTTGCAAGAGCGAGATGGATGGAGGCCACCGGTTCTGAAGACTGTGGCGGTCAAGGGAACAGGTGTTTCAGCGGTTGTGGATGCTCTCGAAAAATTCCAGAAGTATTTGGAGACTGGAAGCCTCAGGGAGAAGAGATTGAGCAAGAGGATCCAGTCCGAGCTGGTAGATGCCGCTTTCTCAGATTTCTATCATCGAACTGTCAAGCGTCTCGGAGATCAGAAAGGACTCGACTCTCTGGTTGCAAGAGTTGTCAAACGTGAATTGGATCCAGAGACCGCGGCGTCGAAGCTTGTTGGAATTATTTCCAAGATAGGAGAAAAGGCTTGACTGACCCTGTAACAACAGACTCTGGGATCCCCGTCAAGAAAATCTACGAAGCCAAAGATGTTCCTCCGAACTGGGCAAGATCGATGGGAAAGCCGGGCCAGTTCCCGTACACGCGTGGCATCTACGATGGAATGTATCGGAACCGGCTGTGGACTATGCGTCAATATACCGGGTTCGGTTCTGCTCGAGAAACCAACCTGCGCTTCAAGTATCTGATCTCTCACGGCGAGACCGGGCTGAGCACAGCATTCGACCTTCCAACACAGCTCGGCCTTGACTCTGACCACCCTAGAGCTGTTGGAGAAGTCGGCAGGGTCGGCGTGGCAATCAGCAGCGTCCATGACATGAATCGTCTCTTCGAGGGCATTGACCTCGGAAAAGTCAGCACGAGCATGACAATCAATGCTACCGCGCCTATTCTGCTATCATTGTACATTGCTGTTGGACTGGAGCAAGGCGTCCCCCAGAACAAGCTGAGGGGAACGACTCAGAATGATATTTTGAAAGAGTATATCGCACGGAACACGTACATCTATCCTCCAGAAGCGTCGCTGAGACTCTCCGTCGATCTCATAGAATACTGTGCCCACAAGATGCCCCACTGGCATCCCATTAGCATCAGCGGTTATCATATTCGTGAATCAGGAGCGAACGCGGTTCAAGAGTTGGGTTTCTGTTTTGCAAACGCAATCGAATACATTGAGGCGACTCTCGAACGCGGTCTCAAGATAGACCAGTTCGCCCCCCAACTCTCCTTCTTCTTCGCCTGCAGAAACGATTTCTTGGAAGAGATCGCGAAATTCAGAGCCGCGCGCAGAATCTGGGCCCACATAATGAAAGAACGCTTCAAGGCCCGAAGCTCAGAATCGTGCAAACTACGATTTCACACCCAGACAAGTGGCGAGACATTGACCGCTCAACAGCCCGACAACAATATTGTCCGAGTCGCAATCCAGGCCCTTGCGGGAGTCCTCGGCGGAACACAGTCTCTCCACACAAATTCAAGGGACGAGGCACTATCTTTACCGACGGAAGAGTCTGTGCAAATCGCGCTCCGGACACAGCAAATTATCGCCCACGAATCAGGAGTGACAAAGACAGCTGATCCCTTGGGCGGAAGCTACTATCTGGAATATTTGACAAGGGACCTTGAGGCCAAAGCAACAGGCCTCTTGAAAAGAGTGGAAGATCTTGGCGGCGCTCGAAAGGCAATAGAATCAGGATTCGTCCATCGAGAGATCCAGGACAGCGCCTACAAGTTCCAGAAATCTGTCGACGAAGGCCAAACGATTATCGTCGGAGTCAACAAGTTTACTGAAGGAAGTACCGCGCCGAAGATCCAGCGCATCGACCCCAAGCTCGAGAAGGCTCAAGTCAGACAGCTGAAGAAAATGAAAGCGTCAAGAAAAAATATGCAGATCAAGAGCGCCCTTGGACGTCTCTCCAAATCTGCGAGCCATCAACAGAACCTGGTAGGTGATATCTTGAATGCCGTCCGCGCCAACTGCACCGTCGGTGAGATCAGCGACGTTCTGAGAGAAGCTTTCGGAGAATATCGCGTAAGAATCGACGTGTGACCAGAAATGGTACGACCTCAGATCTGAGAGTCTAAGGTCAGTCTTGGTTTGCTTCTATGCGAAGCTGATGAAGCTCTCCGTCTGTTTTCATTACAGTAATGACGACGAGTTTCCGTTCGATATCGACTTTGAGAATTCGGCCACAGCGCAGGATGTGTTTTGCTTCTCTAGGGAGGCCCGAGCTTGGCTTGCCCTTTGGTTTCGGCTGTTTTTCAAGTATTTTCTTGATGCCATCGTAGAGGCTGATAACTGCCTCGTTGTCTGTGTCCAGCTCTCGCGGCTCTTCCCAGGTCGCCAACTCCTTCATTCCCTGCCCTAGTATTCCATACAAGGCTGACAGAGTCAGTCAATTTGTCGGTCGTTACCAGAGCCCCAGCCTCGAAGTGACTTGTTTCCATGAGATTCCAAGATTTACTCTCAGGCAGAGACACGAGAGCAAGACGTGGTTGAGGATGGCTGGATTGGATCAGATCGGGCGAGGTCTTTTTCCAAGGCTATCCAGCCGACTCCTCGCTTGAAGCCCAATTTCGTGTTGACCGCCAACATCGGAGCGCTATTGGACGCGTTCCATGTCTTCACCTTCTCGTAGCCGTTCCGCTTTGCAAAGTCGATAACTTTCAGCTTCAGTGCAACCGCTATTCCCCTGCCACGATATTCTCTTCGGACACCGGTGTTTCCCTGGACGAGTCCTCTAGGCTCCTGATCGAGACGCCAGACAGTGCTCAATCCAACATACTTTGAGCCGTCCTTTGCGATCATATACCCATCAGGAAGAAGACTTGGGTTCTTGAGTTCAAACGCCTTCCATTGTTCAAACGAGATCGGTGTGAACGGCGCAGGACTGGGCATATCGGCGGAGATTAGCTGGACGAGCTCATGGAGCTTTCTTAGCGAGTCCTGATCCTCTTGGCGCTCTATGGCGAGGTTCGTAAAATCGATCCCCTGCCTCAACGCTTTCTCAGGATTCGCCTGGAATCTTGCTGGATCTACTGTTCTTACATCAAGTCGAGACTCCCAAGCCTTCATTTTCTCCGCGAAACCCCGCTTCTGATAGAACTCGGTAAGTTGTGGAAGATCTTCTTTGCTTCCGGCCCAAGCCGCGATAGCGTTCAGTTACCTAAGCTCCTCGTTCAATCTCTCGTATATTGAACTGGCAATTCCTCTTCCTTGGGACGGTGGATCGACAAGGATGTTGATCCAGAACTTATGCGGATGGAACATATCAGTGACATGAGATACGTCACCGAATCCAACTATGGAGTTGCTCTCCAGAAACGCGTATCTCTGCAAATAGTACTTTGATCTGTCCACGCTCTCATCTCTGGCGCGCCACTCCTCGACGCTGCGAGCGTAATCCGGATAGTTCGCGTTGTAGATTTCCAATAGCCTCGGATAGTCGGTGTGATCGAAGTCCCTCATCTCAAGAGAGAGTCCTCTGTCCGGACATAGGCGTCGTAAAACTGGCAGGCGTTATGTTAAGGTTCCTCGTTCTCTAAACTCCAAATTGCTCCCGCGTCAGGAGTCAGTTTCCCTATCGGCGATTCTCTTCACATTGAGACTCGAAATCCATCGTAAGCAAAGCGCAGCCCGTATTTCTTGTACTTCTTCTCGAGCTCAAGATAGTCAGCGTAAGAGCGGCCATTCAATTCTTCAATGTGAGTCGCAATGGCAAGGCGTGGATTGATCTTCTGAACGAGTTCCAGGGTCTCTTCGAAGGAGGCTTCGGACTCGCGAATCCAGTGTCCTGTCGGGATTATCTGCTATCCTAGCTTGTCATGTTCGAACCAGCCGGTTTCAAGTACCAGTACATCGGGCTCCATCAGCTCGCTTCCAGGACTCCAGTCCTTGATCTCATCCAAGGCCAGTACCACTCGTTTCGTTCCTTGTCGCACCAGGTACGATGCGAGACCCGGTTGAGTCATACGGAAAGCCTTCACCGTTGCGCTGCCGAGCCTGATCGCTTCGCCCTCAGCAAACTCGTGGATCTTCACGATTCCCATTTTCTCAAAGAACTGGAAGTGATCTTCCAGACCCAGCATTTTTCGGAAATCGTCGCGAACCGAAGACGGGAGCCAAACATCCGTGATCGTTTTCGTCCCTTTTCGGAGATTTAGATTGAGCTGCTCTAGAACCCGGCGACCCATTGTATGATCGGGATGCCAGTGACTGTAGGCAAGATGGGACACATGATGAATATCCTCCCTCTCCAGGCTGTGAGCGATGTCTTCCGGAGTGTCAAAGAGCAATTCAGCACCAGTAAAGAAGACGCTAGGTCCGCTACGTGAATATCTTCCACCCTTTTGACGCGCTTCCGTGCATATCTCGCACAGGCATCCAACGCGGGGAGTACAATCTGCACCGCCGGTCCCAAGGAAAACAAGAGTCGGGTCATTCGATCTTTTTGAAGGCAAGTTATCCCTGCCAGTACGGAAAAGATTGATTCGCGTCACGATCTTTTCGCATGAATCTCCTTAGCTATCAAATTGCACCCTCTAAAGCTGATGAAACGGAATTTCTCAAGGATTTTCACTATAAAACCGGTTCCTACCTTGTTCCAGTCCTAGCCCCCATGGCTAGAGAGTACACCCATGCCCAAATCGTCGTTGGGACTAGAGAAGATGCGAGGGCAAGCACATTTGGGGTCGGACTCGAAGAAACCCCCGAGGCCAAGGCACCGATTCAGTTTTTCCGGCCAGAGCAAGCGACCTGAAGGCTTCTCTACGCCTCGCGAGGCCAACGTTACAAGAGATGATATTTTGAACAGCCTGACGAAACATGCACATCCTCAGGAAGGGCCCGATGAAGACGTCTCTGGGATAGAAGAGGTAGCTCAGTTGCAAGACCCTAACCGGACCGCTATTCCAGCCAGAACCAGAAACCGAGGCTCCGCCCGCGGTGTGCTTGTGATTTTCCTCGGAGGATTTCTCGCCGTGTGGCTATACGGATATGTCACAGGAGCCTACGAAATACCGTACTTGAGAGGGGTTACAACGAGCCCTGAAGTTCAAGTAGGCGTTCAGCTTGTATCGTCCAACCCAATTCTGTTCGGGGCGGTTTCAGCATCCGCTCTACTCGGAGCCCTCTATCTCAGACATAGAAGGAAGAACTAGGGTCTCGATCCTCACCGAGGAACAAGAGATGATTATTGACGGTAGAGGTCCTACTCGTTCAGAAAGGCCTCATGTTCGCCTCGCACCTTCAAGAGACGAGCCTCTACAGGCGGAATACTGCGGGAATATCTGTGCTTGGAACAAGGGCTGTAGTCTGAAATAAGGCTAGGTCGCTCCGTAAGATCGTTCTTCGACTCCCCAAATTCCACCTCGTAGATGCAGACCCTGCAACCGCAATTGTATACTTCTATTTCCAATAGATCACCTCGTTTCGAATCTCTCTACTCGTTAGACCTTCACGTAGTGGGCGACCAGGCCGATTAGACCTCCGATGAATACCAGTATGCCGCCGAGGCTACCAATGAATAATCCAAGTATCAGGAGAATGAGGCTCCATACCGGATTGGCAACTTCTCTTGATCCGACTAGTGCCAGGATTCCCACGAGGATTCCCACTACGATGCCCGTGAGACTTCCCA
>Ga0209761_1001957_pt1 | contig 13435 bp, 12 predicted proteins | sample GraSoi013_1_40cm_4_FD_185818 | JGI IMG/M metagenome (GOLD analysis project Ga0209761, IMG submission 185818) | Grasslands soil microbial communities from the Angelo Coastal Reserve, California, USA - Sample 09_25_2013_1_40cm (SPAdes) (version 2) | ecosystem: Environmental > Terrestrial > Soil >... | reverse complement strand
GGCCGGTCAGCGGTTTGACAACATTGCAGCCGCCTGCCAGAGACATTTCGAGGACCTCATGGTCCAATGGGTCCGCAACGCCATCGTGGCGACTGGGCTTCAACGGGTTGCGTGTGCCGGTGGCCTTTTCCTGAATGTAAAGGCGAACAAGCTCATCCGCGGGCTCGACGAGGTTGAAGATGCATTCTTCTACCCAGCGTGCGACGATGGAGGGACGCCTGTTGGCGCGGCCCTCGAAGCCTACTACAGATTTTGCGAGCGCGATGGGACAAAGCCCGAAAGACACGCTCTCGGACCGATCTACTACGGGACCGAGTTCGGGGACGAGGAGGTGGTCAGGGCTCTCAAGGCAAAGGGGTGGTGGAAGGGAGCGGAAAGAATGGATGAAATCGACGTTCATGTCGGCGAACTCGTCTCTAGCGGGAAAATCGTGGCACGTTTCCGCGGTAGAACCGAATGGGGACCGAGGGCCCTCGGCAACCGGAGCATAGTTGCAGATCCTCGCGACCTCCATGTGGTAAAAAGACTCAACGCTGCCATTAAGCTGCGGGACTTCTGGATGCCCTTCGCCCCATCGATTCTGGAAGAGAGGATACGCGACTATCTGGTGGATCCGCGGCCGGCCCGGTACATGATTGAAGCGTTCGACACAACGAGTCGAGCCAGCGAGCTGGCAGCTGCTCTTCATCCCCAGGACGGATCTGCTCGACCCCACACTGTCAACACCTGGAATGAGGGATACCGTGCAATCCTAAAGGGGTTCCAGGAAGCAACGGGCGTAGGTGGGGTCCTGAACACGTCGTTCAATCTGCACGGCTATCCCATTGTCGGTAGCCCTGAACTGGCACTGTGGACCTTCGAGAATAGCCAGCTCGACGCGCTAGCGTTGGGTGACTACCTCATCCTGAAGTAGGCGTAACATGTGGGCCGAGTCTGCGTGGGAGACTCTTCGCGCAACGGGGACGAGTGCGTCCTTGCCGCGGGCAAGAATCCGTCACTATGCATCATTTCGCTTACGCCCGACGGTTCGTGATGGAATGCACGGTGCAGAGCTATGACGGCTGAGAGCTCAGTAGAGAATCAAGGGAGTCAAGATAGCCGGACTAATCGCAAGCTGGAACGTCTTCTTGTATACGGCTACTACGGCCAGCGGAACACCGGGGATGACGCAATGCTCTATGCTTTCTTGCTCCAATTTGCATCAAAGCCTGTCGAATTCATGATTACTTGTGGCGAGGAACGACCCGCGATCCCAGAGAATGCGGAGCGAAAAGTCGTCTTCGTGAAGACGTCACCATTCGCCATTCTAACAAGTCTGGTACGAGCTTCGGCCGTCGTGATCGCCGGCGGCCACCATTTCTCGGACTATGGACGGAGGACGAACGCGCTCGTCATGCAGGGACGCATTTGGGTCTTGTCGGTACTGGCGATGGTACTTCGCAAGAGAATCTACCTGGTGTCTGTGGGACTCGGTCCGTTCAGAAGCAGACTGACAGCGCTCCTGGCGAAGTCAAGCTGTCTCCTTGCTGACGACATGAGCGTGAGAGATATCGAATCCATGGCAGAGGCACGACGCTTGGGTCTGAGCGCGAGAGCGATGCTCTCGTTTGATATGTCGGCCTTGTTGACTTCAGAAGAGGCGGCTAAGCGACCCGAATCATATGGAAAGCCGAAGGTCCTCGGGGCGTCAATAACCCCAATCTCGGGTACACACAACGGAGTGGAGGAGCTCGATTTGGCCTTCTCAGATTGTCTTTCCACCGCGCTGAGCTCCTGGTTGGGAAAGAATCCAGAGTGGACTCTTCGATTATTCGTATTCCACGGAAAGCTGAAACGACAAGTTACGCACGACGCTGATATAACAAAACGACTTTGGAGCCAACTCGCCCCGTCAGGTAAGGTAACCCTTGTTGAGTATAACAAGAATCCGACAGCAGTGATGGATGAGGTAGCAGAGTGCACGGCTTTCATCGGAATGAAGTTTCATGCGTGCCTGTTTGCCTACCTCGCCGACATCCCTCTAATAGTGATCCCGTATCACCCTAAGTGTGTCTCTTTGGCGAATGAAATCGGCCTCCCGGTAGACGCAATTCTTCACCCGTCTGAGGGGATGAGGCGAAGACTTGTCGAGTTGCTGGACTACCTCATCGGGTCTCCTGAGGCCTTTAGACCGAGACTTCCACGGGAGATCGCCAGGGAGCGCGCGAAGTCAGCTTTTGACGCGATTCTCGGGAGCAACATGCAATGAAAATCTTGTTCGTAAGCGCCACTTTCCCCCCAAAGGCATACGGCGGAATCACCTCAGTCTCCTACAACCTGGCACGGGCTTTAGCCCGGAGAGGTCACTCGATTACTGTCTTCACAACAGAATTCTTGGACAGGTCGAGCCGGAAGTCCAACGCGCAGCGCGTAGAGGCCCTTCCCGGAATGGAAATCCAGTACTTTCGAAATGCGAGCAATCGCTTGGCAGAATACAGGTTGTTTCTTCCCGTCAGGCTCGGGGCAGCGCTCGAACAGAACATAAGACAATACGATGTCGTTCACCTTCACGACTTCCGAAGCGTTCTAGGCGTTGCAGTACACCACTACGCCACTAAGTACAGAGTCCCATATGTGATGCAAGCACACGGTACCGCGATGACGCTGTTCCAAAAGGCCGTCGCAAAACGAGTATTCGACAAGCTCTGGGGGCGAAATATCTTGATGGATGCCGCCAGGCTCGTTGCGACAACACCCTCGGAGATGGCCCAGTACCAAGAAATGGGCGCGAGAGCCGACGCGGTTGTACTAATACCCAACGGCATAGACGTTTCCGAATTCGCGGACATTCCTCCACGCGGCCGCTTTCGGCAGCGAATCGGCGTCCCGGATGATTGGAGGCTGGTGCTGTTTGTTGGGAGAATCCACCATACAAAAGGGGTTGACATTTTGGTGGAGGCATTCCGTGATCTCGCACTCACCATGGAAAATGTCGCGCTCGCCATCGTTGGGCCTGACGATGGCGACTTGCGGACTGTGCTCAGGCTGGCTCGGAGGTTGAACATATCCGAGAGGCTGTTCTACGTTGACGGGCTCTACGGAAGAGAGAAACTCGAGGCATACGTCGACGCCGATCTCTTCGTCCTTCCCGCTCGGTATGAAATATTCGGGATCGTCGTGTTCGAGGCGCTTGCCTGTGGCACACCCATCATTGTGACTGACGGCTGCGGGACGGCTGCCATGATTCGAGACGCTGACATAGGCTGCGTCGCCAAGGCGGGCGACGTCTCAGAGCTAGCTACGCAGCTGCGTCACGCACTCTCCTTGCCCATCGAAAGTCGAGATCGGGCCGCCAGGGGACGAAAGTTCGTCCTCGACAACCTGACATGGGAAATGCTCGCGATACGTTTCGAGGCAGCATATAGGGGTGTGAGCGAGACCTAGGTAATGGGGGAAGCCGAAAGCGACGGTGGACCAGCGCCGATTGACCCATCGACATTATCTTGCTGAACCCGGTTCGGGAGGGGTGCTCAGTCCATCCTGAAGCAAGGTATTGGACAGGCACGGGCAAACAACGGACCCACGAATAATCACGCGTGCCTGAGGAGGAATAAATCCTGACGAGAGCCGACGGAACAAGACCATCCGTCACGTACTTTGCGCCATGCGATCCGCGCCAGGGGATGGGTGGAGGAGCTCGGGTCAACCAAGTACTCGCAGCTCTGGAGGGTATCGGATACAACACCAATGTCATCTCGTACGACGGCACGGGCGCCCTTGCTTTCAGTCGTTTGCATCTGTCAATCAAGTCGAAGCTTGTAAAGCTCAGCTTGCCGCAAAAAGTTCCGAAAATCTTGAAACTAGTCGCAATCCCTTTCTTGATCGCAGTCGGGTTCCTCTCCGCGAGCAAGAGTGCAGTGGTGATTACGCACTCCCCAGGGATTACGTCCGGGTTTGTCGGACTCATGGTCTCCCGACTCAGGGGTGGAAAGCTGATTGTTGATTTCACAGACTTGAAGGACAATGACACTCCACAATCGGTCCACGACCTGGTCCTGAGGTCAGCTGTCCTAGTCTTCGCAGTCAGTCGTCGATTGGAGAGATCGGCCCGAGACGTTGGCGCCGATAACGTCGTGTACCTTCCCACTTTTATTGATTTGAGCCTTTTCCCTCCGGGCAAACAGGACGGAGCCGCCATACGGGATAGCCTCGGGCTGGGACAAAGAGACCGAGTTCTGGGCTACTTCGGATCCTTTTCGCGCGTGGAAGGGCTACCAGTCTTGCTGGACGCGTTCACGACTGTAATTCGGCAATTGCCAAGAGTCAAACTCATGATCGTCGGATCCCGTAACGTTGGAGGCACCGATGACGTGGGACGTATCGTTCAGGAGCTTGGGCTTCAAGACAATGTATTACTTGTTCCCGCACAGCCATACGCAAGAGTCCCTGCGCTAATGCGGGCTGTTGACCTCTTGGTCGCGCCCAAAGTAGAAGCCCCGGAGAACGAGGCGGCCGATCCGGTTAAGATGTATGAATACCTCGCTTCCGGGATTCCGTGTGTCATTTCGCTGGTCGGCGAAGTGGCGAGAACCGTCCAACAAGCGCAAGCCGCTTTCACAGTGAAGCCGGGGGACCCGCGATCATTGAGTGAGACGATCACCCTCGCGTTCAGTGACTCTCCTCGCGCAGCGGCCTACGCCGCTCGAGGACGGCGTCTGATAGAAGATAGCTATAGTATGGAAAGGGCTACCGTCGAGATCCGTCGAGCCTTCGGAGACATCGGAATACATGGTCCAATTGAAGAGACTGATGGGTTTGTTGCGTGGAACGTTACTCCGACCTCGAGAACGAACCGGCGACACCGGAGATAGCTGCGAAGGACAACGCCACGAAACGACTGGAGGCGGGAGAATTCGCAACCGGATTCTAGCTCTTCGCGCTGAGATGAATGAGATGGGAACTCGCCACTTCGGTCATGCCACGCTCGCTTACACCACTTGCTTCATCCTGGTGTTGAGCTATGAGATCTCATTCTACGGACACCAGCTGCCTTCAGCGCTGTTCTGGATACCGATTGCAGGAGCGATCAGCATCGTAGCGTGGCAGAGCTTCGTAGTTGATGGTCGCAGAGCCCGCGTGATGGTTGTGTTGACTGAAATCGTAGCCGTCGGAGTCCTCGCACACATGCTTTTTGTGATACCTGCGGGAGCCGGCGTTGTCGGCCGGGACATGTTCGCTGACCTCAACGCCACTCTTTACGACCAAAAATACGGATGGCCTTTACCACTTTCGGTTCCGACGACGACTATAACAAGGACGGTTTCTGAGTGGCCCTTGCTTCACTTCCTGGGGATCGCAACGTCAGAGTTGCTAGGCGTCGAGCTGTTCTCTGTGTCCAACCCAAACAATATCCTAAGATGGTTTCCAACGGCCATAAGCGCCGGCACCCCGCTCTTCTGGTACGCAATCGCCAAGCGAATCTATCGTCGGGAAGACGTTGGTCTCCTGGCCTCTCTTGGATCCTCCCTCCTCTTCTACAACGTGATGTTCCATGCTTGGTACGTCCGAGAGACACTGGGGTATCTCTTGCTGTTCGCCTTCATCCTTGCGTACGTGATTGGTGCTTCCAAGATCGAGCAGAATCTGAGAATGCGGCTGATAGCGATTCTCTTGCTGGTAGCGCTCTTGTTCGCACACCACTTGTCGTTTCTCTTCGCATTACTGTTCCTCGCCCTCGCGTTCCTGCTGCCCGGGCTCGTTAACCGCGTCCTGTACCCGGCGTCCGACCGAAGTAACCCAAACCATTCAGAGGTGCGCCTTCCAGCAGGCGTGCTGTTTCTTACGGGACTGATAATGTTTCTCTCGTACCTCATCTACATCGGTCAACCGATCTTTGGACTGCTCGTCGACTCTGCGCAGGCCTTATTCGAACCGACTGTGGCAATTATTGTCCGGTCGTCCGGGGGTCCTTTCTCACGGGACCGAATACTGCTCGCAAGCCGCGTGGCTTTCGGTGTTATTTTCACCGGGATCTTGACGCGCAAACTCCTCCAAAAGGAAAGGACGTTAGTTTGGGATGCCATCGGATTCGCTTGGGGAGCCGTTACGGGCCTCGGGGTGGTCGTTACCTACGTCGTGGCGAACGTCGTAAATGCCGGGATTCTGCGGCTGGAGGCTTTCGGTTGGCCATTAGTACTGATTCCCGCTTCCCACGTAGCGAGCGAGCGGAGAAAACGGGCAAGTGGACTGGTCCTCATAGTCGCGTTCGCCATTCTCAACCTAGCGGTGGTTCCACCCTACATATATGATTCGACCGCGTCACCCGATTATCGAGCCGGAGAAACGAGCATGCGCTACAGTCTCGGCCTCTACAAAGCGGCTGACTGGTTCGAAGGAGATGGAACCATCGTCGGCGACGTTAGCACGTTTGAACTCTTCGGGGATCTTCGACAGGGTCGAGTGGTCACAGATTTCCAAATTTTCGAAGGCAATCTGACAGACATCTCGCGGTACCAGTGGATAGTCTTGCGGCAGGAGAATGCCAACGTTGTTGTCTCCGTTAGCGGCGTCCAACAAATCGGCCGACTGACCCCGCAGACCTCGAATGTGATGAATTCCAGTAGCCTTCTTTCTAGAGTGTATGACAACGGAGATGTGTGGATTTACGAGGTGGCTCAGCCCTAGCCAAACCCGACTGGCAGCACCGAGGCGGGGCTCCGCCTCCGCGCACGGCGGCTCGTAGCGCAGTAGGTTCTTAGTGCTGGTACCCCTCGAATCGCCCGAGCCTCGAATAAATCCCGTCTCGTGATAACGCTCTCGGCGACCAATCGGGATTTTTCCTTGCGACTAGGGACCATGAATCCCGACCACCTCTGACCAAGCCCGTTAGCGCAATCCACATGGGTTTTAAGGGTCCCGGGATAGCGTGCAGCATGTGATGCACACCATGAAGTTCCAATACCTCGAGGTCTAGGAAGTCGCAAAGCTGTTCGAGGTCCCCTTTTGTGTACTCCCGCACGTGCCCTCTCCAGGAATTCGGATACCAATAGAAGCCCTCGAATGAAGGGAGGTTTGTTCGGCCAAACAGGACTTTGGCTCGCTTTAGCAGGTTGACTGCGTTTGGCACCGTGACGAACAGCATTCCTCCAGGTCTAACCAAGTCGAGAAGACTGAGCATGAGATCCTTAGGAGAATCGTGGAGATGCTCCAACACATCGTTCATCATGAGGGCATCGAATTCGCCTTTGAAGAAAGGCAACGGTGAGTCCTCGTCAGTCAGCACGAAGCGGACCCTCGAGGCCCGCGCGAATTCCAGAATCTTCTCGCGGTTATTCCCCAACCGATGCCATTCGTCCCCCAAATCATCGCATGCGGAGCAATCGTAGCCGAGGGCTGCCAGCAGTGCAGTTTTGTCACAGGGGCCAGAGCCGAAATCGAGAATCTTGGCCGGAGGTCGCAACCACTTTAAGACGGTCTCCGCAACGTCTTGATATGCTCCACTCGCGACCTTGACATAGCCTTCGAAAGGAAATCTCAGACGCACCGACGTTATTGCCTCGTCAAGGGAACGTAGAGAAGCGACAGCAACGGAAGTCGCATCGATTGACGATTGACTAGCAGGCGACACTTCCGACGTAGGCCGGTACCTTCGAATAGGGCTATTCTCCTCCCAAATTGAAAGCTTTCGGTCATCCGTGTGCCTGCACGCGATTAGCCCCGAAACCCTTTGGTCTGCTGGGGTTTCTGGAAAAAGCAGTTCGTCCTCTTCAAAGGTCGAGGTTTCACATGCGCCTACCGAGGGCTCCATCTCTTCGTCATAGTACCATAGCCACACATTCCGATCCAGGCCGGCCCGAACCACGCCCGTACCTCCCCAAGCGCCGCTCGATCCGCATGTCAGCTCGACACTCCGCACGTCCACCCAACCTCTATTGTTCCCGAGATGACACGACAGCCTCCCTGCGTCGTCCGTCCGCCGGATCACGACGCCCCAGATCATCCGCCAGTGCCGGATCTCGTCTAATAGCTCCTTCCTCCGTGCGCGTACTCCCCGTCGAGGCTCAACGTCGCTGCCCGTATTAAGCGCCTCATGAGTTCGCTCGCTGTGTCCCAGCCGTAGTTCACCAGGGCGGCCGCCGAAGAACATGTTTCGTTAGTGGACGTTCTTGCGCCTCCGATAGAAACGACCAAAACAAAATGCAGCCACGCACAGAGGAAGATGACCGACCGCGGGGGACAAGCCGGCAAGTCCAGACAGCAGGGAGCATTTCTGCCAGGGTCTTTATAATCATTGTCCACAATGCTCCATGCAATGAAAGCCCCGACAACGCCTGGAGCCGTAGGGCCAGGACCGCTTGAGGGGAAGCGTGTTCTGATCACTGGTGGTACAGGCTCGCTCGGTCGCGCCCTCGTGAGACGCCTGCTAACGGGGGAGATGGGAATTCCAGAGCGGATTGTCGTGTTTTCGAGGGATGAGACGAAGCAGCACTACATGCGTTTGCGCCATGCCCAGCGCGTTGCCACCGAAGAAATCATCTACCAAGGCGCCCGGGAACGCCTCAGCTTCCGGATTGGCGATATTCGGAACTATGCGAGTGTTGCTGCTGCGGTACAGGAGGCGGACGTAGTCTTCAACGCTGCGGCACTCAAACAGGTTCCGACTTGCGAGTACTTCCCCGAGGAGGCTGTCGCGACAAACGTTTTGGGCCCGGAAAACGTGGTCCGAGCTATTCGGGAGAACAACCTACCTGTAGAGACCGTCGTGGGCATTTCAACCGACAAAGCATGCAAACCAATCAACGTCATGGGCATGACAAAGGCCTTGCAAGAGCGAATTTTTCTTGGGGCGAACCTCGGACAAAACCAAACCCGGTACATTTGCGTTCGCTACGGTAACGTAATCTCGTCCCGCGGCTCCGTGGCTCCACTCTTCCTAGATCAGATCAAAAAGGGGGGCCCGGTGACAATCACCATGAAGGAGATGACCCGATTCCTCCTGACTTTGGACCGAGCGGTCGATACGATTCTTGCGGCGGTTCAGAAGGCACTGCCGGGTGAGACCTATGTCCCGAAAGTCGCCTCGGCAAGGATGTTAGACCTTGCGAAGGTACTCATTGGGCGACGCAACGTAGAAATCAAGTACACGGGAATCCGGCCCGGCGAGAAAGTCCACGAAATTCTCGTCTCAGAGGAGGAGCGCTATCGGACAATCGAACGCGACGGGTACTACGTCATCGAGCCGATTCTACCTGAGGCACGGCACGCCAAAGTCATGAAGCCCGCGCTGGAGGGGGAATACTCGTCCGCGAATGCCCTGCTCGAACCAGCGCAGCTCCGGGAGCTCGTAGGACCTCTATTGGAAGCCGGTGCCACAGAGGAAGAGCTGATGTCAAAGTCATGACTGTTTTCGGGACGCAACCCGAAATCATTCGACTAAGCCGGATCATCCCTCTGCTCGACGTCCACTGCGAACATGTTCTCGTTCACACGGGCCAAAACCATGATGAAACTCTTAGTGACATTTTCTTCAAGGAGCTGGAGGTGCGGCAGCCCGATATCCATCTCGGGGTGAAGGCCATAACCTTCGAAGAGCAAGTAGGACAAATTCTTCTGCGAGTCGGCGAGGCAATCCGTCGAAAGAAGCCGGACCGAGTTCTCATCTTGGGCGATACAAGTAGTGGGCTCGCGGCCGTCGTGGCGGCTCGCATGGGCGTTCCAGTGTACCACATTGAAGCAGGCAATCGCTGCTATGATGACCGAGTGCCCGAGGAAGTCAACCGGAGAATCATTGACACGTGCAGCACCGTTCTGATGCCGTATACGCATCGAAGCAAGGTCAACCTTCTCGAGGAGGGGGGTCGAGCGTGAAAGAATCTACGTGGTGGGCAACCCAATCTTCGAGGTCGTGAATGCCTATTCGGACAAAATCGAGCGGAGTGATGTGCTCACGCGATTCAGGGTGAAGAAGGGAGAGTATTGGGCAGTTACACTGCACCGTACGGAGAATGTCGACTTCCCAGACCGGCTCAGAGTACTGCTTGATTCCCTTCAGGCAATCCGTGAGACACGTCAACAGCCAATCATCGTGAGCCTGCACCCGCGCACGGCAATCGACTGAATGCGTCCGGCATCGATCCGAAATCGTATGACTTGGTATTCAGCCGCCCCCTGGGCCTTTTCGATTGGGTTAAGCTCGAGAAGAACGCTCGCTGCGTCATTACAGATAGCGGAACGCTCCAAGATGAATGCAATTTCTTTCGTGTGCCTATCGTCACCGTTCGCGATGTCACGGAGAGAGCGGAGACACAAGACGCTGGAAGCAACATCATAGCGGGGGCAGACAGGGAGACAATCTTGCGTGCAGTTGCCGTTGCGCTCGCCACACCCACAGATTGGACAATCCCACCGGAGTATCAAGAGAGACACGTCTCTGCGACGGTGGCGAGAATCGTCTTGGGTCATCTCCCGTATTCCCGAACCAGGAGTTGATGTCGTACTCTCCCGCGGCAATCTTCCGTAACGACGCATCTTGTTGGACGTGATGCCAGGACACGGCTGAGATCATGACCCAAGAACGAGTGCTTGTCATAGGGGGAACCGGACTCCTTGGCACAGCACTCTGCTATTGCTTCGCTTTACGTGGATACGACGTGGCGTATACGTATCGTAGGGCGCCTCTCCCTGTCGACAACCTCGGGCTCACCTCAATTTCCGTGGACGTCACGAGTCGAAATAGCCTGCGGCAAATTGAGGAGCTTCGGCCCGCTTGGGTAATCCACACCCCGAGCCTGAAGAACGTCGACTATTGTGAGAGGCACCCCCAAGAAGCACGCGAACTAAACATGGTTGGGGCTGAAAATGTTGCGAAAGTCGCGAGCAAACTGAAGTGTGGTTTTGTCTACATAGGAACTAACGACATTTTCTCCGGGAACCTCGGACCATTTTCAGAGGAGGACGCGCCCGAGCCCCTCAATGTGTACGCGCGAACCAAACTAGAGGCGGAGGCCCGAGTCCGTCAGATCGTACCAAAGCATCTCATCGTCCGCACAACCTTTCACGGCCCTCACTACAACCCCGAGAATAGTTTCTCCATGAGGATAATCTCGAGTTTGCGCCAGAGAAAGCCGGTGCAGATGGCTACTGATCAGTTCAGCTCCATCATATCCACACTGGATCTTGCGGAAGCGCTTGAGCAACTTGTCAGAGTAGACGCCAGCGGCACGCTGCACGTCGCCTCCCGGAACGCCATCTCGAGGTACCGATTTGCTACGTGCCTCGCCAATGTGTTCCGTCTGGATTCAAGTCTTGTTGAGAGGACCACATACGATCGGATCTTTACCAGTTTCGGCTTGCAGGCGCCGCGCCCGCTGAGAGCTACTCTCGCGGTGCGTAGGGCAGAGGCCGAGCTGAACCACCGTCTTCCTACTATCCGCGAGAGCCTGGTCCACATGCGAGGGACGGCGGTCTCATTTAGCACGACGATGGGAATCCGTTTCGAGTTGTAGTGATCGAAGTCTTGGTAGCAATCGATCGGCCCTGCGTCTCGGTCTGGAGCGACGGAAGGAGCGACGGTAGATCTCCTGCGTGCGACTCAACAGACCGAGTGGGCGCTCGGCCTCAGGCTTCCAACCGTGCGACAGCCTCCCTGCGTCGTCCGTCCGCCGGATCACGACGCCCCAGATCATCCGCCAGTGCCGGATCTCGTCTAATAGCTCCTTCCTCCGTGCGCGTACTCCCCGTCGAGGCTCAACGTCGCTGCCCGTATTAAGCGCCTCATGAGTTCGCTCGCTGTGTCCGAGTCGTGCTTTCAGGAGGCGGATGGCGGTCAGGAAGTCGTGGAACGTGATTTACTGCGTGCGCGCACGTTCCGGCCAAATGCTTGGCCAAGAGAATTTCCGCTGGCCGACCGGACCCAGACCCGCTCTGACGCCTCCGGCCGTGTTCGGCATACCCTCGATTCGTACTATGCGAGATAACGGCGGCACGGTCCCAAGACGGACATCGAGGGGAAAATCGTTAAACGGCCGTGTCACCTGCACCAAGTGAAGGGCTCCCGTGCGGCTGAATTTTCAGGAGACACCCTGGGACTTGTACGCCTCCGTTGTGTACACCTCTGTCATGGCCGCGGTGCTCCTAGCGCTTGGCGTGGGCGACCTCGTAGCGATCCTCCTCATCCTGTTCGTCCCCGGCTACGTCCTAGTGGCCGCGTTCTTTCCGAGGAGCACGGAGATCGATTGGATCGAGCGAATCGCCCTGTCTTTCGGCCTCAGCGTCGCGGTAGTCCCGCTCCTCGGCCTCATTTTGAACTTCACCCCTTGGGGAATCCGATTCGCGCCGATTGTCTCAACGATTACGGTTTTCACTCTCGGCGTCGGATGTGCCGCGTACTGGCGGAGATTGCACACGCCGACGAATCAGCGGCTCTCCTTGACCGTCGAGCTAAGCCTGCCGGATTGGAGGGGGTACAGAGCGCTCGACAAAGGCCTGACCGTTGCCCTCGCCGCGAGCATCGTCGTTGCGGGCGGCACCCTCGCGTACGTCGCCCTGACGCCACGGCCCGGCGAGACGTTCACAGAGTTCTACATCCTCGGTCCCGGAGGCAACGCGAGCGATTTTCCGACGAAGCTCAACGTCTACCAGAACGGATCCGTGATCCTCGGCGTCGTGAACTACGAGGGCACGACGCTCAACTACACGATCCGCATCGATCTTGTCGGCGTGCGAATCATCTACAATGCCACATCGGGAATCAATGAGACCGTCGAGGTCAACCGCACGACCCGGTCGACATTCAATGTCACGCTTGCGAACGGCCAGAACTGGACCCAGCCTTATACCTTCCAGATCAATTCGACGGGCCTCAGGAAAGTCCAGTTCCTGCTCTTCAAGGATGGCGACTTCTCCTTTCCATACCGGGAGCTCCACTTGTTCGTTCGTATCCAGTAACATCCAGCCGACTCATTCAGTCTCAGTGAGCTCTCCGATCCAACCGTTCGGTAGCAGCGCCGTTCCAGACCAGGACCAATCTGGAGCCTGTTCGTCCCTATCAGTCAGTTTTGCACGACCGACGTGGTTTCCACGCGTTATCCGTCTCGCTGTAGGCACCACAGTCGCCCTTTCGGTACGACAGGATGCGCGTGCCGGCAACCGTCAGGGAGAACCATATCGTCCCACCAACCCAGCCATCCGTCCCGGCGATCCTTACTCCCTCGGCCCCCTTACTTGTCCCTGAGAGCAGCACCAGAGACGAGGCGGCACGATGCGTGGGACTACACGACGGCTCCGTTAGGGTGCCAGAGGATCGCAAGGAGAGCCTACCTCCGAAGGATTGGACAGTGGAAGTCGAGCCGGACCCGAACGCGGCGATCTCCCCATCGGAGAGGGCGCGGGAGAAGACGCGAACCTCGTCGATGTCTCCGAGAAAACCGCTTGCAACCTGCCCAACGATGGTCTGAGT
>Ga0209761_1001956_pt1 | contig 13439 bp, 9 predicted proteins | sample GraSoi013_1_40cm_4_FD_185818 | JGI IMG/M metagenome (GOLD analysis project Ga0209761, IMG submission 185818) | Grasslands soil microbial communities from the Angelo Coastal Reserve, California, USA - Sample 09_25_2013_1_40cm (SPAdes) (version 2) | ecosystem: Environmental > Terrestrial > Soil >... | reverse complement strand
GCGCCGTGGGTGGCCTGCTGCGGGCGCGCTCGTGGTAGATTTCTAACGCTATGGCGCTGGTCGTCCAGAAATACGGCGGCTCGTCGGTCGCCGACGACGAGAAGATCCGGAACGTCGCCCGGCGCGTCGCGGCGAGCGCGCCCGGCCACCAGCTTGTCGTCGTCGTCTCGGCGATGGGCAAGACGACCGACGGCCTCGTGGCCCTCGCGCACCAGGTGTCGCCGTCGCCCGAGCCACGCGAGATGGACATGCTGCTCGCCACGGGCGAGCAGGTCACGATCGCCCTCCTCGCGATGGCCCTGCAGTCCGTAGGGCTGCGGGCGCGTTCGTTCACGGGATTCCAGGCGGCGATCCGCACCGACCGCGCCCACACGCGGGCACGGATCACGCAGATCAGCACCGAGCGCGTCCGCCAGTCCCTCGACGCGGGCGAGATCGCCGTCGTCGCGGGGTTCCAGGGGCTGTCCGACGAGGACGAGATCACGACGCTCGGTCGCGGCGGCTCGGACCTCACCGCCGTGGCGCTCGCGGCCGCCCTCAAAGCCGAGGTGTGCGAGATCTACACCGACGTGGACGGCGTCTACACCGCCGACCCCGCCATCGTCCCCGACGCCAAGAAGCTCGCCCGCGTCTCGTACGACGAGATGCTCGAGATGGCGAGCCTCGGCGCGAAGGTGCTGCAGTCCCGCTCCGTCGAGTTCGCGAAGAAGTACGGCGTGACCGTCCACGTCCGCTCGACGTTCAAGCCGGACCCCGGCACGCTCGTGACGAAAGAGGAGCAGGGCATGGAAGAAGTGGTCGTCACCGGCGTCACGCACGACCGGAGCCAGGCGAAGATCTCCATCCTGCGGGTCCCCGACCGGCCGGGCATCGCCGCCCAGGCGTTCGGCGCGATCGCCGCGAAGAACATCGTCGTGGACATGATCGTCCAGAACATCAGCCGCGACGGGTACACCGACATGTCGTTCACCCTGCCGCGCGGCGACCACGCCGGCGCCGTCGTCGCGCTCGAGGAAGTCGCGCGGTCGATCGGCGCCCTCGGCGTCGTCCACGACGAGCGCGTGGCCAAGGTCTCGATCGTCGGCGTCGGCATGCGGAGCCACGGGGGCGTCGCCGCGAAGATGTTCGCCACGCTCTCCAAGGAAGGGATCAACATCCAGATGATCTCCACCTCCGAGATCGCGATCTCGTGCGTCATCGAGGACAAGTACGCGGAGCTGGCCGTCCGCGCCCTCCACGACGCCTTCGAGGTCGGCAAGGGGGCCAACCGATGAGCCGGGGCAAGGCCGCGGTCTTCTTCGGTCCCGGCAAGCCGTTCGAGCTCCGGGAGTTGCCACTGCCCGAGGTGGAGCCCGACGCCGTCCTCATCCGCGTCGCGCTCGCCAACGTGTGCGGTTCCGACCTCCACTTCTGGCGGGGCGACGCGCCATTGCGCCTGCCCGACGACGGCTGGATCTTCGGCCACGAGATGACCGGCCGGGTGTCCCGGCTCGGCGCGCGCGTCCAGACGGACTCGCTGGGGCGCCCGCTCAGGGAAGGCGACCGCGTCGCCTACACCTACTTCTACCCCTGCGGGCGCTGCTACGCCTGCCTCGCCAACGAGCCCGCGGCGTGTCCGGCGAAGATCGAGCGGCCGCGAGGGCCGTCCGAGTTCCCGCACTTCCACGGCGCGTTCGCCGAGTACTACTATCTGCGGCCGCGCGGCGCGCTCTTCCTCGTCCCCGACGCGCTGCCCGACGAGATGGTTGCGCCGGTGAACTGCGCCCTCTCGCAGGTGATCTTCGGGCTCGGGAGGGCGGGCCTCGCCTTCGGCGGGAGCGTCGTGATCCAGGGCGCCGGCGGCCTCGGGATCCAGGCGGCGGCGGTCGCCCGGGACATGGGCGCCGCGACGGTGATCGTCGTCGATCAGCTCCCGGGGCGGCTCGAGCTGGCGCGGGCGTTCGGCGCCGACCACACGATCAACCTCAAGGAGGTCGCCGACCGCAAGGAGCGTGTCGCGCTCGTGCGGACGTGGACGGGCGGCGGCGGCGCGGACGTCGTCTGCGACTTCGTCGGCTTCCCGCAGGTCATCCCGGAGGGGATCGAGATGCTCCGCTCGGGCGGCACGTACCTCGAGATCGGCACGATCAGCCGCGGCGCGAAGGTCGAGCTCGAGCCATCACTGCTCGTCTGGGGGTCGAAGAAGATCGTGGGCGTGATCCAGTACGATCCGTGGGTCATCCCCCGCGCGCTCGACTTCCTCGTGCGCAACCGGGCGCGCTTCCCCTTCGACCGGCTCCTCTCGCACAAGTACCCGCTCGAAAAGATCAATCAGGCGTTCGCCGACTCGGAGTGGCACAACCGGGAGACGACCACGATCACGCGCGCGGCCCTCGTGCCCTAATTCATCGGAGGGGGCCTCGACGGCCCCCTCCGAGCCGCCCCCAGGAAGGGTTGCGCGGGCGGAGCCCGCGCTCGAAGGGCGATGGACTCGAGACGCTCGAGGACCGTTGCGCGAGGGGTCTTGTGCTCCGGTCCGCGTTGTGGCAGGGTGCCTGCCACCGTGGCCGATGGCCACGTCCGGGGAGGTGCGTATGGCTCAGCTCCTGATCAACGGCAAGACCTTCATGGTCGACGCCGATCCCGCGACACCGCTCCTGTGGGTCATCCGCGAGCGGCTGCAGCTGACCGGCACCAAGTTCGGCTGCGGGATCGCCCAGTGCGGTGCGTGCACCGTCCACCTCGACGGCGCGGCGGTGCGGTCGTGCCAGACGACCCTCGCCCAGGCCGCCGGAAAGAAGATCACGACGATCGAAGGGCTCCACCCCAAGGGGGAGCATCCCCTCCAGAGGGCGTGGATCGCCGAGCAGGTGCCGCAGTGCGGCTACTGCCAGTCGGGCCAGATCATGCAGGCGGCGGCGCTCCTGGCGAAGAGCCCCAACCCGACCGACGAGGAGATCGTGGCCGCGATGTCCGGCAACATCTGCCGCTGCGCCACGTATCTGCGCATCAAGCGCGCGATCAAGCGCGCCGCGCGGGGGGTCTAGGCCATGAAGAGCACGAGGACCGAGCTCAGCCGTCGAGACTTTCTGAAGACCACTGCGGTCGCGGGCGCCGGCCTTACCCTGAGCTTCACCATCCCGGGCGCGGGCGCTCGAGAGGCATCGGCGGCCGCGGCGTTCGAGCCGAACGCCACTCTCACGATCACGCCGGACGGGATCATCACCGTGCACATCACGAAGGCGGAGATGGGCCAGGGCGTCGGCACCGCGCTCGCCCAGATCGTCGCCGAGGAGCTGGAAGCCGACTGGAAGGACGTTCGCATCGACTACCCGATGAACGACCCGAAATACGGGCTCATGCTCACCGGCGGGAGTTGGTCGGTGAACTGGACGTTCGACTCCCTCTCGCGCGCGGGCGCCGGGGCGAGGATGCTCTTGACCGAGGCCGCCGCCAAGCAGATGAACGTGGCAGTCGCGGACTGCGTCGCCGAGGACGGCCGGATTCGGCACCTCCCGACCGGACGGTCGATGCCGTACGGAGAGATCGTCGCGAAGGTCCCGATCACGCGGACCCTCTCCGAGGAAGACCTCAAGAAGATCGAGCTCAAGAAGCCGAGCCAGTACCGGATCATCGGGAAGTGGATCCCGCGCCTGGACATCCCGGAGAAGGTGACGGGCAAGGCGAAGTTCGGGATCGACACATTTCTTCCTGGGATGGTCTACGCGAAGGTCGCCTACCCCCCGACGCGCGAGGGGGGCAAGCATACGGCCGTCGATGACACCGGGGCGCGGAAGGTGAAGGGCTGGATCCAGACGGTCGTGACCGACGACGTGGTGGCCGTGGTGGCGGACACCTACGACAACGCGGTGAGGGCGCGTGACGCGCTCAGGGTCTCCTGGGACCCGGGCCCCAATGCCGGCGTCAGCACCGCGTCGATCTTCGAGATGTACGCGAAGAAGGCGAAGGAGGACCTGACCGCGCCCTCCTGGGTCGAGCAGGGCGATGTGAAGGCGGGCCTGGCCCAGGCCGCGAAGACCCACGAGGCGACCTTCACGACCGACTACGTAGCCCACATGCAGATGGAGCCGATGAACTGTGTCGTGCGCCTGGACGGCGGCGCGTACGACATCTACACCGGCAGCCAGTTCCAGACGATGGCCGTGGGGGCGCTCTCCAAGAAGCTCGGCGTCGACCCCTCGAAGATCCGCATCCACCAGCACTACCTCGGCGGTGGCTTCGGTCGCCGGCTCGAGCCCGACATCATGCTGGAGACCGCGCTCATCGCGCGGGAGGTCAAGCGGCCGGTCAAGCTGATTCGCTCGCGCGAGGAGGATCTGCGGCGCGACTACTATCGCTCGGCCACGCTCCAGGTGCTGCGCGGTGGCCTCTCGGCCGACGGCAAGGTGATCGCCTGGGAGAACACGCTGGTGGCGGCGTATCCCGGCGAACGCTATGGCGGGCTCGACGACAAGGGACGCGATCAGTTCGCGCTCAACGGCAGCGACCACGTGTACGAGATCCCGAACCAGTTCGTGCGCGCCGTCCGGGCCGAGACGGGAATGTCGGTCGGCTACGTGCGGGCCGTCGCGCCCAACTACACGTTCTTCGCCGTCGAGACATTCATCGACGAGCTGGCCCACCTGGCCAAGGCCGACCCGGTGCAGTTCCGCCTGGCGATGCTGGGCGGTGCACCGCGGCTGGCCCGTGTGCTGAAGCTCGCCGCCGATCGGGCCGGATGGGACTCCCCGCTCCCGCCCAACGTGGGCCGCGGGGTCGCCTGCGTGACCGCGCAGGAGCGGAAGTCGCCGACGTGGACGGCGAGCGTGGTGGAGACGCAGGTGGACCCGGCGAGCGGCGCGGTGAAGGTGCGGAAGATCGTCTGCGCGGTGGACTGCGGCATCGTCGTCAACCCCGACGGCGCCCGCTCGCAGATCGAGGGCTCGCTGCTCTTCGGCCTCTCGAACGCGCTGAAGGAGCGGGGCACCGTGAAGAACGGGGCGCTCGAGCAGTCGAACTTCCACGACTACCAGGTATTGAGGATGAGCGACGTGCCCGAAGTCGAAGTGCATGTCGTCCCGTCAACCGAGTACCCCACGGGCCTCGGCGAGCCCGGCACGACCACGATCCTCCCCGCGCTTTCGAACGCGATCTTCGCGGCGACCGGCGCGCGGGTGCGGAGCGCGCCGCTCACGGCCGAGCGCGTGCTCACGGCGATCCAGCAGAAGGCGTAGCCAACCAATCGGAGGGGGCCTCGACGGCCCCCTCCGAGGCCGGGGGAAGCGCTCCCGCGAGGGAGCGAACCCCCGGAACTCGAGCGCGCCGGCCAAGCCGGCGCTCGAACGGCGCTCACTCCGACGCTCGGCGTCCACGGCACCGGCGGCCGAACGCGAGCGATCCCGCGAGGCAGCCGAGCCCGCCCAGCAGCACCATGCGCGCGGTGCCGAGGCTCGCCGCGAGCGTCCCCGCCAGCAGCGTGCCGGCCGGTGCGAGACCGACGAACGCCATCGTGTAGAGGCCCATCACGCCCCCGCGCCGGTCGTCCGCGACGATGGTCTGGATCAGCGCGTTGCTCGAGGCGAGCTGGACCATCACGCCGAATCCGGTGACGAACAGCAGGGCGAGCGACAGCCAGAGCGCGTCGGAGAGCGCGAACAAGGCGAGCGCGCTGCCGGCCACGGCGGCTCCGACCGTGATCGTGGCCGCCGACTGACCGAGCGAGCGCTGGCCCGACAGGACGAGCGTACCGACGAGCGCGCCGCAGCCGGACGCCGCCATCAGCCAGCCGAGGGTCTCCGGGCCGCCGTGGAGCACTTCCGACGCGAACACGGGAAGCAGCACGGTGTACGGACGACCCAGCAGAGTGACGAGGGCCACCAACATTAGAATGGCCGCGATCGGCCGGGTCGAGCGTGCGTAGCGCGCGGTCTCGTGGAGCCCACGGAGGATCGGCGTCGCGGTCCGCGCCGGGACCTCCGGCGCTGCGCGCATCGCCCCGAGCGCCAGGAGGACCGCCGCGTAGCTCGCGCCGTTCACGAGAAAGCATACCCCCTCACCGGCGTGCGCGACGATGGCGCCGCCGATCGAGGGGCCGATCAGTCGCGCCGCGTTCGTGACCGACGCGTGCAGGGCGACCGCGTTCCCGACGTCGTCCCGACTCTCGACGATGTCGGCGACGAAGGCCTGGCGGGCCGGGACGTCGAGGGCGCCGACGACCCCGAGGAGGGCGCCGATCGCGACCAGGTGCCAGACGGTGACCGCACCCGCCAGCGCCAGTCCTGCCAGGACCAGCGTCAGCGCCATCGCGAGGCTCTGCGTGACGACGAGGATCCTGTGACGGCTCCACCGGTCGCTGAGCCCCCCCGCGATGGGCATCAAGAGGAGCGAGGGGAGCTGGCCCGCGGCGGCGAGGACGCCGAGCAGGAGTGGCGAGCCCGTCAGCCGATAGGCGAGCCAGCCCATCGCCACCTGCTGGACCCAGGTGCCGACCAGCGACACGGACTGGCCACCGAGAAAGAGACGGACGTTCCGCGACCGGAGGCTGCCGAAGGCCCGCGCGCGGGGGCGCTCCATCGACGAGGTGGGCGGGTGACCGCCAATGCGGGTCACCCGCCCTTGCGGGTCACGCGCGCTTCAGCTGGGCACGGTCGATCGGAAGCGCGCGAACGCGCTTGCCCGTCACCGCGTAGATCGCGTTGCAGACGGCGGGCGCCACGCTCGGCACGCCGGGCTCGCCGAGGCCTCCCGGCGCCTCGCCGGAGTCCAGGATGTGCGGCTCGACGACCGGCATCTCGTTGATGCGGAGCATCGGATAGTCGTGGAAATTGGACTGTTGCACACGACCGCGGTCGATCGTGATCCGGCCGTAGAACGCGGCCGTGAGCGCGTACACCGCGCCCCCTTCCATCTGCGCCCTGACCTGGTCGGGATTGACCGCGATGCCGGGATCGATGGCGGCGACGAGCCGGTGGACGCGGACGGCCCCGTCCGGGGCGACCGACACCTCGGCCACCGTGGCGGCGTAGCTGCCGTAGGAGAATACGACAGCGATGCCGCGTCCGCGCCCGGACGGGAGCGGCGCCCCCCAGTTCGCCTTGGTCGCGGCCAGCTCCAGCACCCCCTTGTGGCGGGGCGACTTGCCGAGCAGCGCACGCCGGTACTCGTACGGATCCTTGCCGGCCAAGTGGGCCAGCTCGTCGATGAAGCTCTCGATGATGAACCCGTTCTGCGACGGGCCGACCGAGCGCCAGAACCCGAGCGGGATACCGAAGTCCTTGTTGGTCCACTCGATGCGGAGATTCGGGACGTCGTAGGGCATGTTGCGCACCGCTTCTACCGCGGCGGCGTCGATCTCGCCCGCCTTCGCGCGCCCCTTCTGGATCAGAATGCCCGGCCCCACCATCCGCGTGAACCACGCGGCGGGCATGCCGTTGGCGTCGAGCGCCGCCCGGAAGAGGTTGTACGTTGCGGGACGGTAGAAGCCGTGAGTCAGGTCGTCCTCGCGCGTCCACATGACCTTCACGGGCGCGCCGACGGCCTTCGCCGTCTCGACGGCGTCCACGATGAAATCCTGCTCGCCGCGCCGGCCGAACCCGCCGCCCAGCAGCGTCGTGTGCACGGTGACCTTCTCGGGCGGGAGCCCGGTGAGGCGCGCGCCCGTCGCCTGAGTGCCTCCAGGGTTCTGCGTCGGCGCCCAGATCACGCAGGCGTCGGGCGTCACCTGCGCCGTCGCGTTCATCGGCTCCATGCACGCGTGCTCGAGGAACGGCACCTGGTACACCGCCTCGTGCACGCGCCCGCCTGCGGCGAGCGCCTTCTCGGCGTCGCCGTCGTTCCGCGCGACCTGACCCGGCTGTCTGGCGGCGGCCTCGTACTCGCGCGTGATCATCGCGCTCGACACCTGAGCGGTCGGTCCCTCGTCCCACGTCACCCGGAGCGCCTTGCGCCCCTGGGAGGCCGACCAGAAGCCGTCGGCGACCACGGCGATGCCGTTCGACACCTGGACGACGTGCTTGACGCCTTTCACCTGTTTCGCGGCTGTCGCGTCGAAGCTCTTCACCTTGCCGCCGAAGACGGGGCAGCGCTCGATCGAGGCGACGAGCATCCCCGGGACCACCACGTCGACCCCGTAGACGCCGCGGCCGGTGATCTTCTCGGGCGTGTCGCGCCGGTGCACGTGCTTGCCGATGTAGCGGAATTTGTCGGGAGTCTTGAGCTTCGGGTCCTGCGGCACGGGCAGCTGCTGCGCACGGTCCACGAGCTGGCCGTAGAGGAGCCGTCGTCCGGTCGGCTTGTGGACCACCTCGTTCGGCTCCGTCTCCACGCTCTCGACCGGCACCCCCCACTCGTTGGCGGCGGCCTGCATCAGCATCTCGCGCGCCCCTGCGGCGGCCTTGCGCCACATCGCCAGGTGGTCGCGGACGCCGCGGCTTCCACCGTAGGACTGGGCGCCCGTGACAGGGTTCTTGAAGAGCGCGGGATTGGCGGGCGCCTGTTCGACGCGGACCCGGTCGAGGTCGACGTCGAGCTCATCGGCGATGATCATGGGCGTCGTGGTCAGCGAGCCCTGCCCCATCTCGGGGACCGAGTTGGTAATCGTCACGACGCCGTCGCGATCGATCCGGAGCCACTGGTTCGGCGCGAACACACCCGGCGTCTGCGCGAGCGCGTCGGACCGGCGACGCGGGAGCGGGAAACCGATCGTGAGCCCCGCGCCGACCGCGAGGCCGCCCTTGAGGAGCGCGCGTCGGGAGACGAGCGTCTTCATCGCGCGCCTCCTTTCTGGAGCGCCGCCGCCTGATGGATCGCGGCCCGGATGCGCTGGTAGGTCCCGCAGCGGCAGATGTTGCCCGCCATCGCGGCGTCGATGTCGGCGTCCGTCGGGGAGGGCTTGCTGGCCAGGAGGGCCGCGGCCGACATGATCTGCCCCGGCTGGCAGTAACCGCACTGGGGCACGTCCACCTCCGTCCACGCGCGCTGCAGGGGGTGGTCACCCTTGTCCGAAAGGCCCTCGATCGTGGTCACGCGCTTGCCGGCGGCGGCCGAGGCCGGCGTGACGCACGCGCGCACGGGCGCGCCATCGAGGTGGACCGTGCACGCGCCGCAGAGCGCCATGCCGCACCCGTACTTGGTTCCGGTCAGGCCAAGCGTCTCCCGGAGCACCCACAGGAGAGGCATCTCGGGCTGGACGTCGACCCGCTGCGCTTTGCCGTTGACAGTGAGTGAGACCATGGAGACCTCCTGGGCCAGAATCTGACGCGCCTCAGGAGACACCAGCATCACCTCGCTGTCAACTCCTGTATAAAATTTTCGACTCTAGTCACGCGCGCCGCGGCGTGGGATCGTCGGCGCATGACGCTCTACTCGCGCCATCAGCTGATCGTGCTGCTCGTCCTCCTCAGCGCCGCGGGGTTCGGCCTCGCCGTCGGTCACTGGCGCCGCGCTCACCCCGATGTCGTCGAGCGGCTGGAGCAGTTCGATCGGACCCCGCCGCCCGCGGGCTCACTCGCGCCGCCGGCGCGGTTCCCGGCATCCCCCGAGCGCGGGCACCCACGAGCGACGCCGCGGTCAGCGCGACAGACGTCGCGCGCCGCGCGCATCGACCTCAATCGCGCGGACGTCGCCGAGCTGACGCAGCTTCCCGGCATCGGGCCCGTGCTGGCGACGCGAATCGTCCAGGCGCGCGAGGCCGACGGACCATTCGCCGCGGTGGACGATCTCCACCACGTGGGCGGCGTGAGCCGCCGCACGATCGAGCGGCTCCGACGGCTCGTGACGGTCACCCGCTGACGGGGCTTCCATGCCATGGCGCGCGATGCCGCTCGCTCCCGTCGCGATCGCGTTCGCCGCCGGCGTGGGCCTCGCCCCCTGGGCGCGTCCGGACGTGGCCTGGACGACGTGGCTCGCAGCGCTCGCGAGCACCGGCGCGCTCCTCCTCAGGGGCCGGACGTCCGGGGCGACGGCCTTGCTCCTCGTCGGCGTCGCGGCCGTCGGCGCCCTTCATGGAATCGAGGCGCCCCTGCCACCCGGCCACGTCGCCCGCCTCGATCTGCCGCGGACCGCGCACGTGGATGGGCGGCTCGTCGCCGAGCCGGTCTGGTGGGCCCCCGATCGCGTCCGTCTCCTCATCGAGGTCGAGCGCGTCGACGGCCTCGAGCGCTCGGGACGGATCCAGGCGACCGTGTACGGCGTGGCGCCACCGCTCGTCCTCGGCCAGCGGATCACGGCCGAGCTGCGCCTCCACCCCGCGCTCGGCTTCCGCAATCCCGGGACGTTCGATTACGCTGAGCACCTCAAGCGCGAGGACATCCGCGTCACGGCAACGGCGCGCGCCGACCGCCTCACGCCGGTCGATCACCCCGCGCCGCCTTGGCCCGAGCGGATCAAGCGCGCGTCGGTGGCGGCGATCTCCCAGGCGTTGCCACGCACCTCCGCGGCGCTGCTGGCAGGGCTCCTGCTGGGCGAGCGGACCGCCCTGCCACCCGAGCTCGACGAGGGCTTCCGCCGCGCCGGCGTCTATCACGTCCTCGCGGTGTCCGGCTTCAACGTCGTGCTGCTCGCCGCGGCGGTGCTCGCCCTCTGCCGGCTCGCCCGCGTCGGCCGCCGCGTGTCCGCGGTCGCCGCGATCGTCGTCGTCGTCGGCTTCGCAGCGGTCGTCGGGCCCGAGCCCTCGGTGCTGCGCGCCGTCGTCATGGCGGTGCTCGTTCTCGCGGCGCTGCTCCTCGAGCGGGAGGCTTCGGTCACCAACAGCCTCGCCCTCGCCGCGCTGGCGATCCTCGCCATCCGCCCGGGTGACCTGCTCGACCCGGGCTTTCAGCTCTCCTTCGCCGCGACCGCCGGCATCGTAGCGGCGCCGATGCCGCGCGGCGTGATCGCCGGCGCGATCGCTGTCAGCGCGGCGGCCCAGCTCGCGGTTCTGCCGATCACCCTCACCCACTTCAACCAGCTCTCGACGATCGGCGTCGTCGTGAACCTCGGGGTCGTGCCCCTGGCGGGCGTGGCCACGGTCGCGGGGCTCCTCGCGGTCGCTGCCTCTTTCCTGAGCGCGGGCGCAGCCCAGATCGGCTTCGACGCGGTCTGGCCAGTTCTGCTCGCTCTCCGCGCCGTGGTCGCGCTCGCGGCCGCGGTGCCCGGGGCGGTCGTGTACCTGCCGGCGCCCCACGGGGTCGCCATCGCCTTCTACGCGGGAGCCCTCGCGCTGGGGCTCGTCTGGTGGCGGCTTCGTGCCGAGCGGCCTCACGTCGGGGGACCGAGCGGCGCGGCGGCCCTCATCCTGCTCGCGCTCGCCGTCGCCGTCGCGGTGTGGCCTCTGCTCCGGCCCCCCGACGGCCGCCTGCGCGTCATCGTCCTCGACGTCGGCCAGGGCGACGCGATCGTCGTCGAGGCGCCCGACGGCCGCGTGCTGCTCGTGGACGCGGGCACGGGAGGCCCGATGCGGCTCGACGCCGGCGCGCGCGTGGTGGCGCCATTCCTGTGGAACCGTGGACACCTGCGGCTCGCAGGCGCGATCGCCACCCACCAAGACGCCGACCACGCCGGTGGCATGGAATCGATCCGCCGCCGCTTCGGCGTCGCGCCAGGGCTGGAGGCCGAAACGCTCGCGCGAGGCCCGCACTGGATCGCCGGCGCTATGATCTCGCTGCTCGGCCCGCGCGGAGACGTCGGCGGCGGGGCTCCGGGTGCCCTTCGAGACCCGTTGCGTCTGGGGGTTGCCCGGCCCTCTGCGCCGCCCGAGACCTCGGCTTACGGGCTGACGGCTAGCGCGGTCGAGAAGGGCGCCTGGAGCCCCGCCGCCCGGTCACGGCGCGGGCGGAACGACGAGGCCATCGTCCTGCGCGTCGAGTACGGGCTCGCGTCGTTCCTGCTCGCGTCTGACATCGAGGCCGCGCGCGAGCAGGCCCTCGTCGCCACGAGGTCGCCGCTCGCCGCGACCGTCCTCAAGGTCGCGCACCACGGGTCGCGCACGTCGAGCACCCCCGCGTTCCTCGGCGCCGTCGGCCCGGCGATCGCCGTGATCTCGGTGGGCCCGCGCAATCCGTACGGCCACCCCGATCCCGGCGTGCTCGAGCGTTTGGCAGCGGCGGGGGCGCGCCTCTACCGGACGGACCGCGACGGCGCGGTGATCTTCGAGACCGACGGCCGGACGCTCACGGTCACCCGCTGGGCCGCGCGGGCGACCGACCGCTTCTGCCTCGACCCCGAGGCGATTTGTTAGAATCGAGCGCCATGGCGAGAGTCAACGACCACTACCTGAAGCTCCGGTCGAGCTATCTCTTCTCGGAGATCGCGCGGCGTGTGAGGGAGTTCCAGAACGATCACCCGGGTGCCGGGCTCATTCGCCTCGGGATCGGCGACGTCACTCGTCCGCTGGCACCCGCGGTCGTCAAAGCCTTGCACTCCGCGGTGGACGAGATGGCGCGGGCCGAGACGTTCAAGGGGTACGGCCCGGAGACGGGGTACGACTTCCTCGTCGAGCTGATCGCCAAGCACGACTTCGGCGAGCGCGGCGTCACGGTCGCGCCCGACGAGATCTTCGTGAGCGACGGGGGCAAGAGCGACTCGGCGAACATCCAGGAGATCTTCGCCGCCGACTGCGTCGTCGCCGTCATCGACCCGATCTACCCCGTGTACCTGGACAGCACCGTGATGGCGGGGCGGGCGGGCGCGGCGCGCGACGACGGCCGCTACGACCGTGTCGTCTACCTGCCCTGCACCGCGGAGAACGGCTTCGAGCCGCCGCTCCCCGAGCGCCACGTGGACCTCATCTACCTGTGCTTCCCGAACAACCCCACCGGGGCCGTCCTCGGGCGTGCGGGGCTCAAACGCTGGGTGGACTGGGCACGGCGCGAGGGCGCGGTGCTCCTCTACGACGCGGCGTACGAGGCCTACATCCGCGACCCGGAGATCCCACACTCCATCTACGAGATCGAGGGCGCGCGCGACGTCGCGATCGAATTCCGCAGCTTCTCGAAGACGGCGGGCTTCACCGGGACGCGATGCGCGTTCACCGTCGTGCCCAAGGGCCTCATGGGCCGCGACGGCGCCGGCCAGCCGGTGAGCCTCAACGCGCTCTGGTTCCGGCGCCAGTCGACGAAGTTCAACGGCGTGCCCTATATCGTCCAGCGCGGGGCCGCCGCCGTCTACACCGACGAGGGGCGCCGCGAGGTCGGGTCGGCGATCGATTTCTACATGGAGAACGCCCGGATCATCCGGGAGGGGATCGAGGCGGCGGGGCTCAGGGCCTATGGCGGGAAGAACGCGCCGTACATCTGGGTCAAGACGCCCCGGGGGCTCGGCTCGTGGGACTTCTTCGACAGGCTCCTCGGCCAGGCGCACGTCGTCACCACGCCGGGTGCCGGGTTCGGGCCGAGCGGCGAGGGCTACGTGCGACTGACCGCATTCGGCCGGCGCAACGAGACGGAGGAGGCGGTCGACCGGATCAAGACCCGCCTGGCGCTCTA